>Ga0099364_10009363_pt1 | contig 13599 bp, 8 predicted proteins | sample TergutTh196P3_FD_73070 | JGI IMG/M metagenome (GOLD analysis project Ga0099364, IMG submission 73070) | Microcerotermes parvus P3 segment gut microbial communities from Pointe-Noire, Republic of the Congo - Th196 P3 | ecosystem: Host-associated > Arthropoda: Insects > Digestive system > Gut ...
TGAGTCGGGCAGTCTGCGCGTGATAGGGACAGGCCCCGGAAGCGCGAAGTACGTGACGATGGAGGCGCGAGCCGCGATAGACGCGAGCGAGATCGTTATGGGATACAAGCTTTACGTCGATCTGATCCCGGAGGCTTGGACAAGGGGCAAGATCGTCGAACGCTACGGTATGGGCGAGGAGGAAGATCGCGTCCGCCGAGCGTTTTCGTATGCGGTCTCGGGATACAGGGTTGCCCTGCTGTCGGGCGGCGACGCGTCGCTGTTCGGTCTCGCGCCGCTCTGCATGTCGATGCTGCCCGATTCGATCGGGCTCGACAGGGTGAGGATCGTCCCCGGTCTGACGGCGGCGCAGGCGGCCGGGACGGCAATCGGCGCTCCGTATACCAACGGGCTCGTTCTGCTTTCGCTGTCGGATTACCTCCAACCCTGGGACGACATAGTGTCGGCGATGGAGGGCGCGGTGGAGACCGGAGCGGCGGTCGCGCTGTACAACCCCGTCGAAAAAGGCCTCGCCGAAAAGCTCAGCGAGGTGGGGCGCATATTCGGCGGCAGGCGCGCCGTGATAATACGCGACGCCGGGCGTCCGGAGGAGAGCGCGGCAGAGAAGCCGGCGCGCGATATAACGCCGGACGATCTCGACATGAGGACGATGATATTCATACTCTCGCCGAAAGCCCGCGAGAGGTCCATCGGCGGAAGGAAGGCCTGGATAGAGGCGAACGCCGGCGGTTCCGAGGCCGAAACTCCCGGCTCGCCGGAAAAGCCGGAAATACCGGCGAAAGCGCCGGAGGACGCGACGATAGTCAGGGACGCCGAAACGGCGATTGACCTCGCCGTGAAGCAAACCGCCGGTGACGACGTCGTCTTAATCGCGACCGGCGCGAAAGACCTCGAAAAAGTCATGCCCAGGTTGCGGAAGGAAGGACGCGGCATTCTGGCGCGGGTGCCGCCCACTGTCCGGAGTATGACGCGGGCGGAGCGCTTAGGCCTGTCGGCGATGGAAATAATCGGGTCATGCGATTCCGGCGGCGGGGAGTCGAATACTGTCCTTTACCGCCGGAGGAACGTGAGATGTATAGTGAGCAGCGAGTCCGGCGCCGAGGGGCAAATCGCCGAGTTTGCCGCCGCCGCGGACGAGCTCGGAATACCCCTCATCCTGATAGCGCGCGCCGATTACGAAAAATATCCATATTACGACGAAATAATAACCCGATCCCCCCATTAGAAACTATCGGGGAGATATTGCGGGAGGATGGGTCGTAACCGGCGGCTGTGATACAATTTATCCGAGCTTTTCATTGCCGCGCTTGAAGAATTGTTTTACTTTCTTTGGGAGGTTGCATTTTGAATCATTTTGTAATAAGAGGGAATATTTGTTACAGCAAGGATGCAAATACGCTGATTACGATTCACGGCGGATATATTGTCTGCCGGGATGGCGTTTCCTGCGGCGTTTTTCGGGAGCTGCCCGACGCTTTCGGCAGCCTGCCTGTGACGGATTACGGGGACGGTATCATCGTTCCGGGCTTGGTAGATTTGCACACTCACGCTCCCCAATATCCGTTCCGGGGTCTTGGGATGGATTTGGAGCTCTTAGACTGGTTGAATATCCATGCCTTTCCGGAGGAGGCGAAATATCACAGCCTCGAATACGCCGAAATATCATACGGCCATTTGGTACAGGAGATGAAGCGCGGCCCTAATACGCGATTTTGCATTTTCGCTACCCGGCATGTGCCGGCTACGCTGTTGCTGATGGATAAACTGGAGAAATCGGGCCTTGTCACGATGGTAGGCAAAGTCAACATGGACCGCAACAGCCACACGGACCTCCAGGAAACGGACGCCCGCCAATCGCTTCAAGACACGGTTTCATGGCTTGAAAGCTGCATGGGTAGGTATAAAAATACGACTCCGATACTGACCCCGCGTTTTATCCCTTCCTGCACCGACGAACTGATGGCCGGACTCGGGGAGTTGCAGCGGCGATTCGGGCTGCCCGTACAGTCGCATCTTTCGGAAAATTCAAAGGAAATGGAATTGATGCGAAAGCTGTGTCCCGAGGCTCGGTTTTACGGCGACGCATACGGCCGCTTCGGGCTGTTCGGCGGCGGCGCGCCGACCGTCATGGCACACTGCGTGTGGTCCTGCGAAGAAGAAATCGGGATGATGAAAGAAAATCGGGTATTTGCGGCGCATTGCCCGCAGTCGAATATAAATCTGGCGTCGGGCATTGCCCCGATCCGGCGTTTTTTGGACAGCGGTATCAAGGTGGGGCTTGGCAGCGACGTCGCGGGCGGCTGCCACTTCTCCATTTTTCGCGCGATGAGCGACGCCATAGGGGTTTCCAAGCTTCATTGGCGTCTCGTTAATAACGACGAAAAACCGCTTTCCGTTGCCGAGGCTTTTTATCTGGGTACAGCCGGCGGCGGCGCGTTTTTCGGAAAAACCGGCAGCTTCGAGCCCGGATACGAATTCGACGCCGTCGTAATCGACGACGGACGCGTTCATGACATATTTCACTATACGCTCTCACAGCGCCTCGAAAGAATAATTCACAACATAGGCGACTGGCATATCCGGGCAAAATACGCGCGCGGAAAACAAATCGCGGCCTGAGATTCATTTTTGCGCCATAGAGGCGCGGCGTTGCGGAGTCAGCAGCCGGGCGCGGCTTTGATAATCGGAGGATTGGGCTTTGATCAAGGTATTCACCATATTCGGCACCCGGCCGGAGGCTATCAAGATGGCCCCGCTGGTAAAGGAGCTAAACGCGAGGGCTGGAATCGAAAGCGTGGTCTGCGTAACTGCGCAGCACAGGCAGATGCTGGATCAGGTGCTGGATGTATTTGACATAAAACCCGATTTCGACCTGAACATTATGCGGCATGGCCAGACATTGGCGGATATAACTACCGGCGCTTTGACCGGGATCGAAAACATTTTGAAGGAGGCCGAACCGGACATCGTATTGGTTCACGGCGATACGACCACGACGCTTGCGGGAGCATTAGCCGCTTTTTACAGGCGAATCCCACTCGGGCATGTGGAGGCCGGCCTCAGGACATGGAATAAGCGCTCGCCATACCCCGAAGAGATAAACCGGCAGATGGTTGATTGTGTCGCCGACTTGCTCTTTGCTCCCACCGAGCGGAGTAAACAAAACCTGTTGGACGAAAATAAGGACGAATCGAAAATATATGTCACCGGCAATACGGCAATAGACGCGCTTGCGGCAACCGTGTCGAAAGAGTACACCCATCCCGTATTGGACTGGTGTTCGGGAAGCCGGTTGATATTGCTCACAGCGCATAGAAGGGAAAACCTTGGCGAGCCGATGCGCGGGATTTTTCGCGCGATAAAACGCGTCACGGATGAATTTTCGGATGTCAGAGTCGTATATCCGGTACATTTGAATCCCCAAGTAAGGACCGCCGCCGAAGAGGTTCTCTCCGGAAACGACAGGATACGCTTGATCGAACCGCTCGACGTGATCGACTTCCATAATTTTATCAATTCGTCCTATATCGTCCTCACCGACAGCGGAGGTATCCAGGAGGAGGCGCCGTCGCTGGGCAAGCCTGTTCTCGTGCTGAGAGATACCACGGAGAGGCCCGAGGGCGTGGAAGCCGGAACGCTGAAGCTCGCCGGCGCCGGCGAGGAATCGGTTTACCTTCATACAAAGGAACTGCTCTGCGACGGCGGACTGTATGACAGGATGAGCAAGGCGAGCAATCCATACGGGGACGGTAAAGCCAGCGGGAGGATCGCCGACGCGATAGAGGAGAACCTGCGCTAACCCGCCAGGTATTTTCGCAGCTTCTCCAGCACCTTGCCGAAGTCCAACGGTTTGCCGAGATGATCGTTCATGCCCGCTTCGATACACTCTTCTATGTCGCTTTTGAAGACGTTGGCCGTCATCGCTATGATCGGCAGCGTTTTGCAGCGGGGCGAGGGCAGGCCGCGTATGCGCCTTGACGCTTCAAGCCCGTCCATTTGAGGCATCTGCATATCCATGAATACCGCGTCGTACTTGTCGGGGTCCGCCTCTACCATATCCAGGGCTTCTTTGCCGTTTTTCGCGCAATCAATTTCTATTCCGGTATCTTCCAGTAATGATAGGAGTATTTCGCGGTTGATCTCGATGTCTTCGGCAATCAGCAGCTTTTTGCCCCGAAATTCGCCGGCGGGATCCGCCGAAAATTCCGCGGGATCGGGAACAACGCCGAGACACTCGTTCACGCAATCTATTATCATGGAAGAGAACAGCGGTTTCAGCAGGTGCTTGTCCACCCCGGCGCCGGTCGCTTCCTCTTTGATCTGTTCCCAATCCGCAGCCGTAATCATCGTCACGACCGACGATTTGCCCGCTTCGAGCGATTTGATCTGCCGCGTCAGTTCGATACCGTCCATGCCCGGCATACGCCAGTCTATGAAAAATATATCGAACATGCCGCGCTCCTCGATGATGCGTCGGGCTTCATAGCTGTCTGCCGCCACATCGCAGGATATTCCGAGCCCGGCGAATAAATCCCGGAACTGAGCGCGTGTTTCGGCCATATCATCGACTGCGAGTATTCTCACGTTGTCCCAGTTGACGCCGGGAGCCAGCAGGGAACGGGGGCTTTTTTCGCCGCGCCGCGCCCTGAACGTGAAAGAGAAGCGCGCGCCCTTGCCAATCTCCGACTCGACGCTGATGTCGCCGCCCATAAGCTCGACGATTCGCTTGCAGATGACGAGACCCAGTCCCGTGCCTCCGTATTCGCGGCTCGTTTTGCTTTCCGCCTGTTCAAACGCGTGGAATATTCTTGCCTGCTGCTCGGCGGATAAACCTATACCGTTATCGGCAACCTCGATCCGCAGCTCGCACCATCCGTCGGTCTCCGATACAAAAGAAGCGTCGAGACGGATTTCGCCATTTTCGGGCGTAAATTTCACAGCGTTCGACAATAGATTCGTTATCACTTGCGACAGGCGCTGGTCGTCTCCCACGATGAAGCGCGGAATCTCCCCGTCAACGCTAACCGTCATCCTAAGCCGCTTTTCCTCCGCGCGGAAGTTGATGAACGAGAGGACGTTTTGCAGCATTTTCTCGAAATTGAATTCGACAGGCGCCAGCTCCAGCTTGTTAGCCTCGATCTTTGCCATGTCGAGCACGTCGTTAATTACGCTAAGAAGATGCGACGAAGCGTCCCCGATCTTGCGCAGCGCATCGTCCTTGTGCTCTATGTCCTTGGTATTTCTGCCAATGGTCATCATGCCGATGATCGCGTTTAAGGGCGTCCGCATTTCGTGGCTCATGTTGGACAGGAACTCGCCCTTCGCTTTGCTTCCGGCGGTGGCTTCCGCAAGCGCCTCTTTGAGCCTCTTATTGTAAATATCGCGCATGATCGCGCTTGAGATCGTGCTGGCTGTCATTGAGACGAATTTTTGTTCGTTGTCAGTCCATTCGCGGGGCTTGCCGCACTGCTCGACGCTCATCGCTCCCCAGAGTTTGCCTTCGATGTAAAGCGACGCCCAGATGAACCCGCCCACGCCTAAGCCGGCCAACACGCGATACTCCTCGTCGGCGCACATAGCGGCGTCCCTGCGTTTGATCGTGGGCATTTCCGAGCTTGCCGGCAGTTCTTCGGAGAAGCTGTCGATGATTAAGCTGCTCTTGACCGTCGTCACATTGGTCAGTTTGTACGCGTCTTCGTAAGACCATACATATTCGACGCGAGCGGGTTCGTCCCTCCCAAGGATGGAGGCGACGACGACCCTGTTCGCGCCCAGATAGCGCCCCAGTTTTGTAAGGGCTACCTCTATCATCTTTTTTATATCTTCCTTACCGATCAGGCTTCTCGCTATTTCAGACGTCATTTCCTGCTGTTCGAGGCGCATTTTGAGCATGGCGCTCTGCCGGCTGATGTCCTCGTTCAGTTTCTTAATACTGCTCAGGTCGTATGTATAAGCCAAACCGAAGGACTTCCCGCCCCGCATTATGCGCGAGACCGTTATCTCGCAGGGCGCTGCCGCGCCGGAGCGGCTTTTGTGCGTCCACTCCGTCGTTATGTTATTACCTTCCAGCGCCAGAGTCATAAGCTTTTTGGCTTTTTCGGCTGATTTTTCGCCGCACGGCTGGTATTCGGGCATTAATTCAAAGAAATTTCGGATGCAATCCTCCTTATCGGTCCCCAGCATCCTGGCGGCCGCTTCGTTGCAGTCGGTAATGTTCAGGTTATTATCGTACATCACAATTCCTATCGGCGCAGTGGCGAGCATGGCGCGGTTCAATTCGTTCGCTTCGGCGATTCCGCGCTCCACTTCGGCGCGCATTACGGCGCCCGCGCACATATGAGCTGCGGATCGCAGTAGATCGAGATTGTCCTCCTCGAAATACCTGTAGTTGGTGTGGTCTTGCAGGGTTATCGCGCCCCAGAACTCCCCGCGCTCGAAAATAGGGACCGAAAATATCGACTTAATACCGAATCGGCTGAAAAATCTCGCCTCGTCACGGGGCATTTCTCTCACATTGCCGTTGATGCAGCCCCCCATTTTCAAGGTCTCGCTCCAGTGGTGCACGGCCCGAGTCTCGGGCAGCAATGCCATCTCCTTTTCGATGGGGATCGATTTGCCATCCCAGAGATAAGTCTGACTGATCCGGTTTTTTTCGGTGGCCCTGTAAACGGCGACGCGGTCTATGCCGGCTACGGCGGCGACCGACCTCAGGCCGTCGCTCATCGCTTCTTCAAAGGTTTTATTTTCGTGCGCGAGCAGCGAAAGGGACATCTCATTCAGCGCGTTCATCATCTTCTCGCGGTATTCGAGCTTCATTTCCAGCTGTTTCTTCAGTTCTATATCCTCCAGCGCTCCCGCAACCCTGATCGGAAAGCCGGCGTCGTCCCGAAGTGTCATACCGAACGCGTGAAAATGCCGGTATTGCCCGTTTTTCAGCATGAAGCGGTACTCTCCGTCCAGGGCGATTTTCCCCGAGCGGTCGTTGATGTGTTTCTCGAAGAGGGCCACCGTCTTCTCCCTGTCCTCCGGATGAAGCCGGTCGATCCAGCTTGAGAGTACGTCGGGCAGGTCGCGCTTATCGGAAAAGCCCAGCATATGCCGGAGCTCCGGCGACCATATGAACTCGTTGCCGGGATCTACCGGGTTTTCCCTCACGACGTCCATATCCCACAACCCGATGCCGAGGGCGTCGCCGGTGAGTTTGTATTTCATTATGTCGTATTCCGTTGCCGCGCGAAAATTGCCGACAGCCTCGTTAATCAGGCGGACGGCTTCCGCCTGCTCGCCCGACAGGCCCTCGGCGTCGAGGGTAACGCCAAAATCGCCGGTTTTGCCCGCTTGGACAAGCCGTTCCAATTGCCGGAGAAACGGATTTTTATATGGGTGCAAGATGGCAGCAGGGTAAGCATCGCTCTTTGTCATAATTCCATACCCAACCTTCCATATGTAGACCGCGATCTCTTCAGATAAACACGTTATCTTATATCATATATCGTGATGTATGACAAATTAAACCGATTGACGCGCGCCGAGCCCGCGCCGTTTTAGTCCTTGAAAAAAATAACGAAAAAGTCTAATATCTTTATTGTTGGAATAATCAATTTAAGTTCAAGCTGATTTGAGGAGGGGTTTTTGTGAAAAAGAGAGTTATGTTCCGATTTCTTGTTATGGCTTCGATCTGTATCTGCGCGTTAAACATCACCCTGGCGGCATTTGCGGCAGAAGCCGCTCATGAAGGCAGCGTGGCGTTTTACGCCAATATCACCGCCATCGAACCGCTGCTGGAAGACCTGGAGAGTAAATCGGGCATTAAAGGGGAATATACCCGTATTTCCACAACCCAGTTCCTCGCTACCGTTTTCACGGAATTCGAAGCCGGGAGACTCCTTGCCGACGTCATACAGGCGCCTATTCCGGTTATGGATCAACTGGCAAGGAACGGAGTATTGGCGCCCTACGTTTCGCCTTCGGCTGCGGATTACCCCGAATGGGCAAAACGTGAAAGCGAAGGCATCTACATGTTTGGCATCGAATACGTCAGCTTAATTTACAACAAGGAATTAGTGAACCCTGAGGACGTGCCTGTGCGTTACCAGGACCTGGCGGATCCAAAGTGGAGGGACAAAATAGTCATGGCGGATCCCTCCATCCATCCCACAACGATTTCGTGGCTCGTCGCTTTGAAGGAACACGCGTTCGGCAACGACGAGGGCGAATGGCGCGAATTTCTGCGCGGGCTCGCGGCGAACAACCCGATGTTCGTTGCGTCCTTCGGCCCCACCCCCGCGCCTATCGCAAGCGGCGAGAAGCACATCGGCATCTCCATGCCCAAGTACATTATCACCAACGCTCCGGCTCCTCTCGACTGGGCGCGGATAGAGCCGGTAATGGGTTCTCCGAGGGCCATCGGCATCTCTGCTAAGGCGCCTCATCCTGTAGCCGCCCGCCAATTCGTCGACTACTGGCTGACGGCGGAAGCCGGCAGAATTCTCGCGGATCAAGTGGGTGAGTACGTGCTGGCCCCCGGCGTCTTCCCGCCGATCGACGGCATGGACAAAGCCAACGTCATGCCCATCGAGGAACTCGCGGATGAAGAAATCGTCCGGTGGGGGGCGGAGTTCAAAAATATCTTCAGCGTCAATTAAGGCGCCCTTTCCTAAGGGCAAGTCATGGAAATTAATATCAGAGGCCTTCGGAAACATTATGTTTCCGAAGGCAATATCATCAAAGCCTTGGACGATGTGGACCTCTGCATCCCGGCGAACTCGATATTTACGCTGCTTGGCCCGTCGGGTTGCGGCAAGACGACGTTGCTGCGCAGCATAGTCGGGCTTGAGTCTCCGGACGCCGGCGAGATAAGCATCGGCGGCGATATTGTCTGGTCGGCGGAGAAAAATATCAATATTCCGCCGGATAAGAGAAGGCTCGGCATGGTGTTCCAGACCTACGCCATTTGGCCCCATATGAATGTTTTTCAAAACGTCGCCTACCCGCTGCAAGTGCAGAAACTGCCGAAAAGCGTAATACGCGAGAGGGTGGCCAAAACCCTTGCGTTTGTGCAGCTCGAAGGTTTCGAGGAACGCCCAGCGACCAAGCTTTCCGGAGGGCAGCAGCAGCGCGTTGCTTTGGCGCGGGCGCTTGTGGCGGAGCCGAAGGTTATCCTGTTCGACGAACCTTTATCCAACTTGGACGCAAAGCTCAGGGATGAAACCCGCAAGGAATTAAAACTTTTTCTTTCAGAGCTGGAAATTACTGCGGTCTACGTTACGCACGACCGTCTCGAAGCCCTGGCGTTGTCGGACACAATTGCCGTCATGCGCTCCGGGAAAATCATCGAAACCGGCGATCCCAGGAAAATCTACTTCGGCGCGGAAAGCAGGTTTGTAGCGGATTTCATCGGGCGGTCCAGCCTTATAGGCGCAACCGTCCAATCTCGTACCGATAGCCAAACCGTCGTGGAATCAAAAATCGGAACGCTCGTTTGCGGCAAAACCGGCTTCGCTCCGGGCACGGAAGTGACGCTGTGCCTGAGGCCGGAGTTTATCCGTCCAAAACAAACCACCGATGTGCCCGCCGAAGGGACGCCGCTTAATCGGATCGAAGGCAGGCTGGAAACCCTGCTCTTTGTGGGTGACGCTTACGAAGGCGAAATACGCGTCCTTGATACCCTGCTCATGGCGCGAATAGAACCCGACACGAATTTCGAGGCCGGCGATTCGGTTGTCTTCGAGCTTCTTCCCGAACACTGCCACCTCGTGGCAAATCAGGCGGCGATTTGATGTCAGGACAGCATAATAAGTTGACCTGGCTGCTCATCCTGGTCGTAGGCTTTCTAACCGTCAGCCCGGTGTTTATGCTGATAGTGGGCAGCTTTTCCGAAGGTCTTACAGTTTCCGGGGATTTCACCCTTTCAAAATATATATCGGCTTACGCCGACCCCGATCTTTTCGAGGTGCTTTGGAACACTGTAATTTTCGTTTCGGGATCGTCCCTGTTTGCGGTGATGCTGGCGTTGTTCCTTGCCTATATCTCCGTTCGCACGGACATGCCGTTCCGTTTCCTTTTTAAGATCATTCCGGTCATTCCGCTGATGATCCCCCACGTCCTTTTTACAATAAGCTGGGCGATGCTGCTGAATCCCTCTAACGGAATCCTCAACCTGTTATTAAGGCAGCTTTTTAACCTCCAAAGCAGCCCGTTCAATATTTACACCATGTCCGGAATGATCCTTGTGGAGGGATTGCTCGACATGCCCATTGCCTATCTCGTCATTTCGCCGGCAATGGCCTCCTTCGACGCCTCCCTGGAAGAATCCTCCCGCGTCTCCGGCGCGGGCCGCTTGCTTACCTTAACGCGGATAACCCTTCCGGTCCTAAGGCCCGCCATTCTCGCGGCGTTTATACTGTGTGTCATACGCTGCCTGGCTTCATTTGCCGTGCCAGCCGTCATGGGCATGAGAGGCAGGATCCACGTACTCACTACCCATCTGTACCGAATGATCTCAACGGGATTTCAGGCGGACTACGGCAAAGCGGCAGCGATAGGAGTGAGCGTACTTGTAACCTCCATAATCCTGATTTATGTGTACCGCTATTTTACATCGGCAAGCGAAAGGTTCGTCACCGTTTCAAGCAGGGGCTACAAGCCCTCGATAATCGAACTGAAAAACGCGAAGGCGCCGATTTTCGTCATTCTCCTGCTTATCCTTTCTGTGCTGATAGTACTTCCCGTGTTGGTGCTCATCTATATTTCGCTGATTCCTTATTCCATGGTTCCCAGCGCGAGGGCTTTCAGCATGATGAGCCTCAGAAACTGGATCATCGTCCTGAATGACCCGCTCTCGTTAAAAGCCCTCAAAAACAGCTTATTTCTCGGCGTGACGGGCGCAACCTTGGGCGTCATACTTTCGATCTTCGTGGCATATGTAATCGTCAAAGCGAGGACCAAAAGCTCGGGCCTGCTCGAATCATTAAGCTTTCTGTCATTCTCTTTCCCCGGTATAGTAATCGGCGTGGGCTTCATGTGGTTCTTCGTGCGCACTCCCCTTTACGCGACGATATGGGCGCTGCTCATCGGCTACATCGCCACTTACTTGCCTTACGGCATACGGCCCCTCTCCAGCGCGTTCACGCAGATTCATAATCATCTGGAGGAATCTTCTTACGTCGCGGGAGCTTCTTTCCTCACTACGTTCGGGAAAATCATCGTTCCCCTGCTGGTGCCGGGCATTGTGTCAGGATGGATATTGATGGCCACCATGTTATTCCGGGAACTCTCCCTTTCAGTGATCCTTTCAAGGCCCGGCTCAGAAGTGCTGGCGGTGCAGATACTCCGATTTGCCGAAGACGGGCAGTGGGGCAGGCTTTCCGCCCTGGGCATCATCATGATCGCCCTGTCGACCCTGCTCGTAACTCTGGTCAATTTTATCGGCGCCCGGATAAAATCCACATAACAAAAATAGGCATTATGAGGAGTATTTACACATGGATACGGTTGTAACAGGGACTCGGTTGATCATTGCGCTTGTTTTTGGCCTCGCGTTTTTGATTATTCTCATATTGAAAACAAAGGTACACGCGTTTCTCGCGTTGATTATCGGCGCGGTAACGATCGGGCTTATCGGCGGTCTTGGCACAGCCGGTACTGCGGACGCAATCTCAGCGGGATTCGGGGGGACTCTTGGAAACATCGGAATCATCATCGGTTTTGGTGTCATGATGGGTGAAATTTTCGAGATGTCGGGCGCTGCAAAAAGGATGGCCCATACTTTTTTGAAGATTTTTGGCAAAGGTCATGAGGAAGCCGCTTTATCGCTGACCGGCTTTTTGGTTTCCATACCTATTTTCTGCGATTCCGGCTTTGTTATCCTTTCACCCATTGCCAAAGCGCTGTCGCGCCGGACTGGGAAATCCATCGTCAGCTTAGGCGTCGCGCTTGCCGGCGGCCTTGTCGTCACCCATTCGCTTGTGCCGCCCACGCCCGGCCCGTTGGGTGTGGCGGGGACTTTCGGCATTGACATTGGGCAATTTATCCTGCTGGGTTTGGTAATATCCTTGCCGATAACGATCGCCACAATGCTTTACGCCAAGCAACTGGGCAAAAAGATATATCAGATTCCGTCCGAAGACGGGGAAAATTGGGAGCGACCCGCTTATCAAACGCTCACATACGACCTTTTCTCCGACAGCGCGGATGAAAAAAACCTTCCGAGCGCCTTCACGTCCTTCCTGCCCTTGTTCGCGCCGATCATTTTGATCCTGGCTAACACCGTATCCAAAGCTGCCGGCAAGACCGAAGGGCCGATCTTCCAAACCCTGATATTCCTTGGCACACCAATAATAGCCGTCGGTATCGGCCTTGTTTTAGCAATATATACTCTGGCGTTCAGAACGCCCCGCAAAGAAGTCTTGTCTAAAATGGAACAGGGTATTCGCTCAGCCGGAATCATCATATTTGTTACCGGCGGCGGCGGGGCGCTTGGCAGGGTTTTGCAAGACAGCGGCATAGGAAATTTCATAGCGGATAAGATTTCACAAATGCCTATTCCAGTGATCGTGCTGCCCTTTCTGATCTCGACCCTAATACGTTTCGCGCAAGGTTCGGCGACCGTCGCAATGATCACCGCGGCGGGCATAACTGCCCCAATTGTACAAGCTGCCGGCGGAAATATGCTTTTGGGCGCTTTAGCGGCATGTATTGGCTCGCTTTTCTTCTCCTATTTTAACGACAGCTTTTTCTGGGTCACCAACAGCTTGATGGGGATTAGCGAAACAAAAGAACAAATCCGCGTATGGTCTGTTACGACTACCATCGCGTGGGTAATAGGATTCATTGTCCTAATGATATTTAATATTTTCTTGTAATTATCCTTTCATAAGGATAGTTATTGGGCGTTTTGGATTGAAATTCTTTTATCAATCTTATTTTTCCGGTTTCATTAAAATTTATTATGGAAACGCCATCGAAACCGGCAACTACGTTATTACAATCGCACTTAAAATACCACTCGCAAATACATATATTCCCAAAATGGAAAAACTCCTTAATATCCCACTGCAAAACATGATTTTCCTTGTTCCAATCATTAAACCATGCCATGATATGCTCTATATTTCTGTACGCCGGCCCCCAAGATTCAACGTAAACGGCGTCATCCGCGAAAGAATTACGAAAAACGATACTGTCTTTTTCTATCCATGAATTAAAACAGTTTTTAATTAGAAGCTCCCTCTTATCCACACCGCTTCACCACCCGTTATTGACAAGGATTATCTCACATCCGGCAGATTTATAAATTTCAATATAAATCTCGTGTCCGGTAAGTTTCTTCTGATTCCATACAGGGAAGGACGCGAAAAAATACTCTCTGCCCTTCGCGGATATATGCGATAATACAGGCCGAGTGCAATGCGTGAAGTTACAACCATTAGGTAAGCCGGCAGCGAAAAACACAGTAAGGAGGCCATAAACTGCATGGATACGCAAATTCTAAATGAGATTGAAATAATTAAAGAAACAGTATTGCATACCGTTCCAGCGGAGGCGATTTATCTGTTTGGCTCATACGCAAATGGAGAGTCCAACGAAGAAAGCGACATC
>Ga0099364_10009364_pt1 | contig 13598 bp, 8 predicted proteins | sample TergutTh196P3_FD_73070 | JGI IMG/M metagenome (GOLD analysis project Ga0099364, IMG submission 73070) | Microcerotermes parvus P3 segment gut microbial communities from Pointe-Noire, Republic of the Congo - Th196 P3 | ecosystem: Host-associated > Arthropoda: Insects > Digestive system > Gut ...
ATATAAGGCTTTTTGGAACAAATCAAGCGATTTTTCAACTTTTAACGTAGCTTTAGGGTGTAAAACTTGAATAATCTACTCTTGTTCGCTATCAAATGGTTAATATCAAAATGTTTACCTTTTGAAAGTAGAATAAAACTTATCACAACAACATGAGGAGATTTTTGAAATGAAGAGACGTTTAGTATCAATATCCTTAACACTTGCCATTATGATCACATTGCTATCAGCAACCGGTATTGTTTTTGTTGATGCATCAAACAGCACAGCGGATTTATTCGGCTTATGGGAGTATGTCAGCGGTTCCGGTCTCTCTGGTAGTGGCAGCATTGAATTCTTTACAAATGGAGAGTTAAATGTCGGCAATGGTGGGGGTGGTACATGGTCAGCGAGCGGAAACAACTTGACTATTACTTATCGGACGGGTCGTTACTCAAGTCCGCTCAGATATCAAACGAGCACTCTTGACTTCACCTATCAAATAACCGGTTCAGGAACTAGCGAGACTCTTACTCTTACACATCATTATGAAGGTGATGGTGTTTATAGAAAAGTAGTCTCACAATCACAGCCGCAAGACATTAATGCACTTATAGGAAAATGGAATAGGGTTGATGGCTCCGCTCTGAATGCTGTTATTGAGTTCAATAGCAATGGAACGATTTCAGTAGGCAGCGGTCCCGGAACTTGGACTGCTGATAATACCCGTATCTTGTTCTTTTATAGAGACGGTTGGCAAGGCGGAGTAGAGAGTACAACTTACATAGCATATAATTTCTCTATAACCGACTCAGGAACAGTCTTGTATCTCGTACATGATCATCCCGAATATGGTGAGAGTAGATTTTTACTAGAAGGGGCTGTCCTTCCACCCGATCAACCCCCGCAAACTCCAACATCCGAGTATATATACGACACGGTGGATCCGGGGATGTCTATAAACTTCCCGACTCATCTAATCGATACAATAACGGATAGAGCAAGCGCTGTAGCCGCAGTCAATGCCGCCGTTTCCGTGATGACCAACGAGCAGAAACAGTCGGCAACGGGCATTGACCATTTGACACTGTTCGCGGAGGAAGCAGTAGCGCAAGCGGCGAGCATGACGGTTAGCGGCAATAATGTGGTAATAGATCAAGCTACATTACTACCTCTGCAGTCAGTCGCAGCGGATGTCAGCGCCGCAGCCGAACAAGCACTCATGTCAAGCGGCATAACGCTCCAGCGCGACATCAGGGTGGAAGTCAAATACATAACCACAAGCAGCACGACAATCAACATAACAATCGAACCATCGGCGGCAAGCACCGTAACAGGTTACGTCTGCGTTGAAACGCTAAACTACTCAATAACGATCCCGGATAATCTGATAAGGACCGAGGCATCGGCTCAAGCCCTCCATATAACCGTGTCCGAAAGCGCCGCGAGCACATCGGCTAACTCGAGGGCTCTGTCAACGGAAGGGAGGATATTGAGCCTCTTGGCATACAGCAACGCGAGAACAGAAAGATACTCGCAACCTGGCGAAGGAAGGGTGTACACGATCACGTTCGACAGGGAGCCGGACGAGAACGTCAGAGTATCGCTTCCGAGGCTAGCGGGCAGCACGACTTACCAAGCCGTCACGGACACGGGTGGAGACGCGGTCGGCGGCAGCTACAACCCGATAACTGACAGGATTGAAGCGAGGATAAACAGCAGCGGCACTTATACGGTCAGGGAGAACAGGGTGGACTTCTCCGACATATCGGGGAAGTCGCAGGAGATGCAGGAAGCGATAAGCATACTGGCATCACGAGGGATCATCAACGGCACGACACCGACGACATTCTCTCCTGATGCCTCCATCACAAGGGCCGAGATCGCGGCTTTGATAGTAAGGACGCTCTCAAGGCTTGACCCGAACGCCGATGGCGGTTTCCGGGACGTGCTCAGGAGCGACTGGTTCTTTGGCGCGGTGGGAAGCGCAAGGCGGTTCGGGATAGTCAACGGCGTCACCGACACGGAGTTTGAGCCTCTTAGCACGATACTTAAGGAGCAGATCATCGCCATTTGCGCGAGGACGCTGCGGTCTGAAATGGGGTATAGGAGCCCATCGAACGTGTCAGGGACATTGAGCGTCTACACGGACTCCGGCGCGATAGCGTCATGGGGGCTTGAGGACATCGCTCTGGCTACGAGGGAAAACCTCGTGGTATACCGAACTGATGGTGCATTCAACGGCAGCACGGCCATGACACGCGGCGATGCCGCAATCATACTCTACAGGTTGTTCCTAAAAATCTGGTGAACCATCCAAATGCTACTATATTTACCATTAAACAGAGTTGCTTATAACACCGCACAAAAACACTAGAATGTTTATGGAGGAGATATATGTGAAAAAGCTGCCGCTTGGGATTCAGACTTTCAGTGAAATAATATCGGAAGGCTATGTATACGTAGATAAGACACGATATATCTATGGCTTGCTCACAGGAGCTAAGTATTACTTCCTGTCGCGTCCAAGGAGGTTTGGGAAGTCGTTATTGCTCGATACTCTACGAGCAGCTTACAGCGGTGACAAGGAACTCTTCAAAGGGTTATGGATATATGATTCCGACTACGATTTTGAAAAGTACCCTGTCATCAGGCTTGACATGAGCGCAATGGTAAATGATACTCCACAGATCTTGCAGAATACAATTTCTGAGGAAGTTAACCATCAATTGGATAAAGAGAACCTTGGTAAACGCAATGAAGAGCCTTCCGTACTTTTTAAAAGATTAATTGAAGGATTATTCAATAAATATGGAAAAAAAGTAGTTGTACTGATAGACGAGTACGACAAGCCGATACTCGACAATATAACAGACATAGAAATGGCTGATGCCAATAGGAAAGTGCTCAGCGGTTTTTATGGCATACTGAAGTCGATGGACAGTTATCTCCGCTTTGTGTTCATCACCGGCGTGACGAAATTCACGAAGACGTCAATTTTCTCCGGGCTCAATAACTTGAATGATATCACGATGCATAAAAAGTACTCGAATATATGCGGTATAACAATCGATGAACTGAACAAGAATTTTAACGACCGCATCACGAATCTATCAAACAACGATGACCTCAAGCGATATGGAAACATATACGATGAAATATTGACATGGTATGACGGGTACTCATGGGATGGGCATACAAAATTGCTAAACCCGTTCTCACTCCTCAACTTTTTCGAGCAGGAAAGGTTTTACAGCTTCTGGTACGCAAGCGGTACGCCAAGGTTTCTGCTCGACATGATAAAGAAAAACCCGGTGACGTACACCAACATCAACAGATTTGAGCTCAGCGAGCAGTTGCTCGACTCAATGGAGATAGGGAAGATATCGATTGAGCCCTTTCTGTTCCAGACGGGCTACCTCACCGTTAAGGGCATAGATTACGATCAGGGTGAACCCAACTACCTATTGGAGATGCCGAACAACGAGGTCAGGAGGGCGTTCAACCTGCACGTCTTGTCCGCACTGAGCGAGAGCAACGATATGAGCTCCACGCATTTGCGCAACAACATTGGCAGGGCTCTCAGGGAGGGAGACCTTGAGAAAGTGCTAGACGCGTTGCGCGGATTCTTCGCGTCGATTCCATATAATCTGCATATTGAACTGGAAGCGTACTACCATTCGCTGTTCTACACGATAATGACCTTGCTTGGTTTCGACACGGACTTGGAGGTCTCTGTTGCGCTTGGTAGGATCGATGCTACGCTGGAGCTAGAGGACAAGGTATATGTGATTGAGTTCAAGTATAAAAAATGCGACCCTGATGCTAGCGAGGATGCAAAGCGGGAGCTATTCGACGAGGCTTTGTCGGAGGGAATGGAGCAGATCAGCAGCAGGGCATACAGCGCGAAGTACCAAAGCAGCGGCAAAACCATCTACGAAGCAGCGTTCGCATTCCTCGGCAGAGGCGAGATAGACATGAAATATTGCTATTCACACCAAAAAACCGTCTGTTCGTCAGAGTTTGGAGATGAATAACGCATAATTGAATAGAATCCTATCACAGCAAACGTGTCAAGCTTTGAGTATGCCAATACATAAAGTATTGCATTTTTAGCTCACTGATGATAGAATTGCTTAAATAAAAAAAGGGGGGTTTTCATGATTATGAAGACAACAAAAAAACTTATGTCAACACTTCTGGCAGTATTGATGATATTCACGCTTATCAATATAACGCCTGCGCAAGCTGCCGAGTTTGACATGGAGAGCTATTACAGGCAAGCTGTGAGGCTCGTGTCGGAAAACTGGAGCGACAATTTCGTTGAAACCATTAGCCTGGCAGTGGGACAGCCGTATATGGAAGTTGATGGTTATACGATTCCGCTCGATGCCAGTCCAACGCTTGTTGATGGAAGGACAATGCTTCCGATCAGAGCGTTGATTGAGCAAATTGGGGGAGAAGTATCCTGGGATGGAATCGATCAGATAATATCCATAGAAGATGATGGCGATACCATCACTCTCCAAATAAACTCAAACACAATGTACTACAATGATGAAGCATTTTTCCTCGATGTCGCACCGATTATTATCGATGACAGGACAATGCTTCCCGTTCGTGCGGTATCAGAAAGCCTTGGATTCCAAGTTGACTGGGAACCGGCGACGCAAAGTATAACACTGACAAGAGACTTTCAAACGAAACGTCTGATTGTTAAGACGAGCTCAAAGATTGAGTTCGATTTTCTCAATCCCGAGGTTGCTCTTGAGGGACCCGATAACATTACGATACTTCAGTTTGACACGATGACTGAAACGTACATCGCTTTCGGACTTCTGTCTGTAATGGGCGGGGTTATCTATGTGGAACCTGATTTATACGTCCAAGGTGTCGAAAACCAACCGGTAAACACATCAGAGGCAACAACAGCATATAATTCATGGGGTATTGAAAGAATTGGCGCCGACAAATATGCAGAATACTTGCGCCTCAACGGAAAAACCCAGGAAGTAACCGTTGCTGTGCTCGATACCGGTGTTGATGCATCGCATACGTTCTTGAGCGGACGAGTCAGAAATGATGGCTGGAACTTCATCAACGGCAATTCAAACACGAACGATGTACATGGTCATGGAACGCATGTCTCCGGTACGATTGTCGATGCAACTCCCGGATTGAATGTCAGGATAATGCCCGTGAAAGTCTTAAGTGACAGCGGCAGCGGGACATATCTAGGTATAGCGGATGGCATCAGGTATGCTGCCGATGCCGGAGTTGAGGTTATCAACATGAGCCTGGGCGGACAGCGCTCCGGTTGTAGCTTGATAGATGAAAGAGTATTATATGCTACGAGCAGGGGCGTCACAGTCGTAGTAGCAGCAGGAAATGATTCATCAGATTCGAACAACTACTGTCCGGCACATATTGGCAGTGCAATAACAGTTGCTGCCGTTGACAGGACTGACAGGACGGCGAGTTTCACGAATTATGGCAGTGTTGTTGATGTAGCTGCACCGGGAGTTGATATTGTCAGCAGTATCCCGGGCAACAGGTATGCATCATATAATGGTACATCAATGGCATCGCCTCATGTCGCAGCAGCCGCAGCGATGTACATACTAGATGACCCGACATTAACTCCTTCAGAAGTCGAAAACAAAATGAAAACATATTATGATGTGCCAACAAACTGGAATAGTAGCAGATATCACGGCGTTGGAATCGTTAATATGGAACTGGCAATCGATAGCACAAACCCAACTACAATATCGCTGACTCCGTCCACAAACCACACATTCCCTGCGGCAACAGTCGGATATCAGGAGCAATCGGCTCACACAGTGACTGTTTCAAACACAGGAACAGCAGCAAGCGGAGCTCTTTCGATTGCGTTATCTGGTGCAAACGCTTCTGATTTCACTCTGAATAAAACTACAATATCAAATATTAATGCTAATGGAAGTGATACTTTCACTGTAACTCCGAGGACAGGGTTGGCTGTTGGCACATATACGGCTACCGTTTCTGTTACAGGTAGCAGCATTCCTTCAGGATTAAGCTTCATGGTCAGCTTCACGGTCAATTCTACAAGCAGTGGTGACAATACTGACTTCGCAGGCGCACTACCCATATATCTGAACACTGCTGCAAGTGTGAATATTGGTGAGCCAAATGAACGCAGATTCTATCTCTTCACGGCTCCGTCTTCCGGTACTTACACATTCCAAAGCTCTAACAATGGGTATAATGACCCGGTAGGATGGTTATATGATGCCAATGAGAGCTTGCTCGATTATAATGACGACTTTACGAGCCTTGACTATAGCAACCTCAATTACCGCATATCGTATGCATTGAACGCAGGGCAGCAGGTCTATATAGTTGGAGGCATGTACTGGACAGGAACCGGTAACTACTCGCTTACCGTCACAACAACTTCTTCCGGTGACAATACCACATTTGCCGGTGCTTTACCGATATCACTGAATTCACCTGTTAGCGTCGGAGTAACTGCTTCGAACCAAAGACGTTACTATACGTTCACCGCTCCTACAGCAGGAGTTTACTTGTTCCAGAGTTCGAATAGAGGCAGCAGCGATCCATATGGATATCTTTACAATTCGAACCAATCTCTGCTCACATCAAACGATGACTATAATGACCTGAACTTCAGGATATCATATTCATTAACAGCAGGGCAGCAAGTGTACATAGCCGGTGGATGTTATGCATCCGGTACCGGTAGCTACACACTGACTGTCACAAGCGATACTACAAGCGGTAACACTGATTTTTCAGGAGCTTTGCCAATTTCGCTGAATACACCGGTTAGCGTTTCCGTAACAGCTTCAGGTCAGAAACGGTACTATACGTTCACTGCTCCAAGCGCAGGTACATACACTTTTGAGAGTTCGTCCAGAGGCAACAGCGATCCATATGGATATCTCTACAACTCGAGCCAGTCGTTGATCGCATCAAATGATGATGGTGGTGAGAGCCTGAACTTCAGGATTCAGTACTCATTGTCAGCAGGGCAGCAGGTCTACATCGCAGGTGGATGCTACAGTTCACAAACAGGCTCTTACACAATGACCGTAACAGTTGATACAAGCAACACTTCGTTTGGAGGAGCCCTTCCGATTACGCTCAACACTAGCGTATCTGTCAGTGTAACAGCATCTTATCAGAAACGGTACTATACGTTTACTGCTCCATCCGCAGGTACTTATATCTTTGAGAGTACAAACAATGGTTCATCCGATCCATATGGATGGCTGTATAACTCGAGCCAATCTGAGTTGACATACAATGATGACAGCGGAAGCGGATATAACTTCCGTATCTCTTATGCTCTTTCAGCCGGCCAGCAAGTCTATATCGCAGCAGGATGTTTCAGTTCAAGCGTGGGCAGCTACACAATATCAGTCACATCAAGTACGAGCGATGGCAACACATCATTTGGCGGAGCATTACCGATAGCCCTCAACTCTGCTGTCAGCGTCAGCGTTACGCAAGCGAACCAAAGGAGATATTACCTGTTTACTGCTCCGTCCGCAGGTACCTATACTTTCCAAAGTTCAAACAATACAAACAGTGACCCCTATGGATATCTGTACAACTCAAGCCAATCGCTTATCGCATCTAACGATGATGGGGCAGGCTCCTTGAACTTTAGGATAACACAGAATTTGACAGCAGGGCAGCAGGTCTATATTGTGGGAGGTTGTTTTAGTTCGAATACCGGCAGCTATACCATGATGATTACAGGTGGTTCAACAAATGATGGAAACACTTCGTTCGGAACAGCTCTGCCGATTGCGCTCAATTCTCCCGTCACGGTCAGTGTCACTGCATCCAGTCAGCGCCGCTACTATTCTTTCACCGCACCAAATACCGGCACATATGTCTTCCAAAGCTCAAGTAGCGGATATTCAGATCCATATGGATACCTATACAACTCAAACCAGGTTTTGTTGTCATCTAATGATGATGGCGCAGGGTATCCGGACTTCCGAATATCATACTCATTGTCAGCCGGTCAGCAAGTCTATATTGCAGGTGGTTGTTATGGTTCCGGTACCGGTAGTTACTCAATTACTATTACGGGCGGGTCTACGAGTGACGGTAACACTTCGTTTTCTACAGCTTTACCAATTTCGCTCAATAGTCCTGTAAGCGTTACCGTTACTGCTGCCAGCCAGAGGCGCTACTATCTGTTTACAGCTCCGAGTGCAGGATCATACGTTTTTGAGAGTTCAGGTAATACCAACTCAGATCCTTATGGATATCTGTACAACGCAAACCAGAGCCTGTTAACCTCAAACGATGACTATGCAGATAGCTTAAACTTTAGGATCACGCAGTCTTTGACAGCCGGTCAGCAAGTCTACATCGCGGGTGGTTGTTATGGTTCCAATACCGGTAACTATACGTTGACGGTCAGTAGCAATACTTCAAATGACAATACGTCATTTGCCGGTGCGCTTCCGATTTCCGTCAATTCCCCCGTGTCTGTCTCCATCACCGCTTCCGGTCAAAAACGCTACTATTTGTTCACAGCTCCGAGTACAGGCACTTATGTGTTTGAGAGTTCAAACAATGGCGTAAATGATCCGACCGGATTCCTGTACAGCTCTAACCAAGGCTTGCTGGTAAGCAACGATGATGCAGACTTCGGCAGCTACGCTTATGATACTTTGAATTTCCGTATATCGTATTATCTGTCAGCCGGACAGCAAGTTTACATAGCGGGGGGTTGCTATAGCACGGGAACAGGCAGCTACACAATCTCGATAAGCGGATAACATTACACGCTCGTTCATGGCGACAACTCTATTTATACACTAGCATTACGCGGTTGGGGACGTTATTTACCCCAACCGCGTAAAAGCTGGCACGATGATAATAGGAGATTTACAGAATTATTTTTCAAAACGCTTGATTTTCGTGATGATGTGTGATAGCATAATTCGGCGTGTCAGGGTTGATGATTTATCAGGTGGTATAAATTGAATATTTATAGCTACTTCTAACTCACCGAAAATAACTTGCTTGATGTCATCAACGAACGTAATCTAGCGGTCCGCTGTTGCGATATTGCTTCATGAACGCGAATAAAAGGGAGATAGCCACGATGGATTTAGTGAAAGCACTTGGAGACCAATATCTCAAACCTGAACTACCGTCCATGAATGTTGGAGACACGGTCAGGGTGACAGTAAGAATCAAAGAAGGAAACCGCGAGAGAAATCAAGCATTCGAGGGAACGATAATTGCACGGAAACATGGCGGCATCAACGAAACAATAACTGTCAGACGCATATCATACAACATCGGATGTGAAAAAGTATTCCCTGTTCACTCACCGTCTATTGTATCTGTTGAAACAGTCAGACGCGGCAAGGTTAGGAGAGCAAAGCTTTACTACCTCAGAGACAGAGTTGGTAAAAAAGCTAAAGTTAAAGAAAGAATATAGCCAACAACAAGAAAAAGGAGTGAGCAACTCCTTTTTTCTTTTACTTTTTTGTGTTTTTGTGTATAATATAGATTAAGATGCCGGTAGGGAGCTGACCTGATGAACGAAATTAACATTCCCGATGATAAAAACATCGAAGAAAACGCAAATAGTAGCATAGGAGACATACCTGAAAAAGCAGCGAACATTGATATAGGACCCTTTTTGTTCGAGAGCGATGATTCTGATATAATCACAAGCGTCGCCGATACTGATGAAACCGACTCATCAACAGACGAGCAACCTAAAGAAGACCGTGATGATGAGGAAAAAAGCAAGGCAAAAATGGAAGTCTTCGACTGGATGCAATGTGTCGTATCTGCGGTAATCTGCGGTATTTTTGTATTTGTTTTCATCGGGAGAACAATTGGTGTTGAGGGGAATTCGATGCTGGGTACATTGCACTGGTATGACCGAGTAATAATGACAGGTATTTTCTATACACCTAAAAACGGAGACATTGTCATTTTCAGCCCACCAACTAACGAGTTTGGCTCAGCGCCGCTCGTCAAACGTATAATTGCGGTAGAAGGACAAACTGTAGATATCGACTTTGAAGCGGGCAATGTTTTTGTAGATGGAGTTTTGGAAGATTATGTCGATGAACCGACACACAGCAGACAAAATTTCATAGGACCGGTGACAGTACCGGAAGGTCACGTATTTGTCCTCGGAGATAATCGCAATCATTCTTCGGACAGCAGAGATTCGAGAGTCGGCATGGTAGATACGCGATACATTCTCGGCAGAGTGTTTTTCCTTCTCATTCCCGGCGCGGATAATGACGGAGTACGAGACTGGAAACGAATTGGGTTTGTATCCTAAGACTGATACTGGTACGATAAATAATGAGTTATGATATGCGAATACAGTGGTATCCCGGTCATATGACGAAAGCGCGCAGAATGATTGCTGAAAACACAAAAATGGTTGATGCAGTCTGCGAGATTATTGATGCACGCATACCGCTTTCAAGTAGAAATCCCGACCTCGATGAAATAATAGGGAAGAAAGCTCGTCTGATCGTGCTCAATCGGATTGATCAAGCAGATCCCGGTATGACGAAGCTCTGGAGAGCGTATTATAAATCCGTGGGCACTGCTGTCATCGAAACTGATAGCAAAAGCGGAAAAGGCGTAAAGGAGTTTCCATCTGCACTGAGGACTCTATTGGCTGAAAAGATTAATTATTATGCATCGAGAGGTCAGACAGGCAGAAAATTACGCGTGATGATTGTTGGGATTCCAAATGTTGGAAAATCATCGTTCATTAACAGAATAGCAGCACGCAGAGCAACCACCACATCGGACAGACCCGGTGTTACAAAGGGAAAGCAATGGATCAATATAGATGCCGGTCTTGAGCTACTTGATACACCCGGCGTATTATGGCCAAGTTTTGACAATCAGACAGTTGCGGAGAACTTAGCCTTCACGGGAGCGGTACGTGATGAAATCGTTGACCTTGAGACGTTGGGAGCAAACTTTATGTTCCGCATGAAAGAATTCTATCCGCAATTGATTAGTGATAGATACAAAATCGACACAAAGAGTTGTGGCGATGGAATGGAGATGCTTACGCTAGCAGCAAAGAGCCGTGGTTTTCTATTAGCGGGGGGCGAGTATGACTTGAACCGCATGGCTGTTGTTCTGCTTGACGAGTATCGAGGTGGTAGACTAGGACGTATTACTTTGGAAAAACCTTCAACACCAAATTCATAAGAGGTCTGACTTTGCTTGATTTATGGATATACGAAAAAGCTGCCCTCAAGGAGGGGTACTTACTAGTATGCGGGGTAGACGAGGCAGGGAGGGGGTCTTTAGCGGGTCCCGTTTATTCTGCTGCTGTCGTATTGCATCCTGGAACTGACATACCGGGTTTAGACGACTCGAAAAAACTATCGGAAAAAACCCGAAACAGGCTATTTGATATCATTACTGATGTTGCGTTAGATTACGCTATCGGATTTGCAGACAGCAGAGAAGTAGATGATTTAAACATTCTAAACGCTACATATCTTTCGATGAACCGAGCTATATCAAAGCTCAATATTTCCCCCGACATCGTTCTAGTCGATGGCAACAGAGCAAACGGTGTACATTACCAATGCAGGTGCATAGTCGGCGGCGATGGTAAATCAGCAACAATTGCTGCGGCTTCAATTCTTGCTAAAGTCAGCAGAGACAGGTATATGCTCGAAATGGCAGATTTATATCCACAGTATTGTTTCGAGAGGCACAAGGGATATGGTACAAAACTGCATTATGATAGACTTCGTACATACGGACCGTGTGAAATTCATCGTGCAACTTTCCTGAAAAAAGGTTTTTGACATGAATTCTATACAGCGAGGTAAAATGGGTGAGATGATTGCCCTCGAATATCTCAATTCAAAAAATTACGCTACAGTATCACAGGGTTGGCGGTCTCGTTTTGGAGAGATCGACTTAATCGTTTCAAACACTGAGTATCTGGTCTTCGTGGAGGTCAAGCTTCGTAAAAACGCCAACTTTGCGTTAGCACGCGAGTATGTTGGAGCAGCCAAGCAGAATAAAATCCGTACTACAGCGAGTTTGTGGCTTGCTTCTCATCGAAATCGCCTTCAACCTCGGTTTGATGTCATAGAGATTTATATGCCTAATGATTCATCAAAACCGACGATTAATCACATCGAAAATGCTTTCTAAAACTAATTTGCTCAAGGAGATAGTAGTATGTTATACCGGAGTACAAGAGGCGGCAAAGGGGGAATATCTGCTGCTGCCGCAATAGCGCAAGGCTTGTCAGATGACGGAGGTTTATTTGTACCGGAATCATTTCCGTTTTTATCACAGGATATAATTGACAGTCTTGTTAGTGTGAACTATGCCAAACGAGCTTCATATATACTTGGGCTTTTCTTGAATGACTTTACAGCGTCCGAACTTGAATCATACGCAGATTTGGCATATGGAGAGCAGAGTGGGTTTACTCCGGAAGCGGCTCCAATACACATGATTGATTCGACAACCGGTTTTCTCGAACTCTGGCACGGACCGACATGTGCCTTCAAGGACATTGCATTACAAATCATGCCAAGACTATTGACCGCATCGTTACAAAAGACAAATGAAAAGCGTGAGGTTTGCGTACTCGTTGCGACATCAGGCGACACGGGGAAAGCCGCGCTTGAAGGCTTTTGCGATGTACCCGGTACTCGTGTCATGGTGTTTTATCCGCGAGATGGTGTTTCGGAAGTCCAAAAGCTCCAAATGATATCTCAAACCGGCAGTAATGTGAATGTAGTTGCGGTCGAAGGCAATTTTGATGATGCGCAGACAGGTGTAAAAGCGATTTTTTCTGATTCGAGTCTTCGTGAGCGACTTAATGAACGGGGATTCTTTCTGTCGTCTGCAAACTCCATAAATTGGGGACGGCTCGTACCGCAAATTGCTTACTATGTCTCCGCATACTGTGATTTGTTAAGTGATGGTAGAATCCGCTCGGGAGAGAAGATCAATTTCTGCGTTCCAACCGGTAATTTCGGTAATATTCTCGCAGGTTATTATGCAATGAAAATCGGATTGCCGATTAACAAGCTGATTTGCGCGTCCAACCGTAACGATGTGCTCATCGATTTCATTAACACTGGAGTTTATGATAGAAACAGGCCTTTTTATACGACAATGTCACCGTCAATGGATATCTTAATTTCCAGCAACCTTGAGCGGTTGTTATTTGAACTGTCAGATGCGGATGGAAAAATCGTCAATGGCTATATGTCTTCTCTAGCTTCTTCAGGGCGCTATGAGCTAGTACCAAACGCTCAGCTTGAGATGTGCAGATTCCTTTTTGGAGGCAGTTGCTTTGAAAGTGATACGAGCAATGCTATAGCGAAATTATATAACGAGCACGGTTACTTAATGGATACACATACGGCGGTGGCGTATAAGGTCCTCATGGATTACAGGAATGAGTCCTGTGATTTATCGACGAGGTCTGTTGTTGTTTCCACTGCCAGTCCTTATAAGTTCTGTGATAGTGTTCTCGCTGCGTTGGGGCAAGAGTCATCCGGTGATGGGGCTGGTTTGATTGAGAGGTTACATGCATTCACCGGTAGTCC
>Ga0099364_10009365_pt1 | contig 13597 bp, 7 predicted proteins | sample TergutTh196P3_FD_73070 | JGI IMG/M metagenome (GOLD analysis project Ga0099364, IMG submission 73070) | Microcerotermes parvus P3 segment gut microbial communities from Pointe-Noire, Republic of the Congo - Th196 P3 | ecosystem: Host-associated > Arthropoda: Insects > Digestive system > Gut ...
TGGCAGAATGACGGAAAGGGAAATATTTTTCTGGATATTTCCGGAACAAGGCGGCTCTTGGGCCCCCCTGCCGATTGCATTTGCCGTATTCAGCATGAAATTATGGGCAAGGTTGGAGTAAAGACCGCCATGGCAGCCGCAAGCAATAAGCTGGTAGGCAAGGTGGCAAGCAGAGCCATACGCCCTGCAGGTTTAATAGAAGTCCGCCCCGGAAACGAAGCGGCTTTTTTATCCAGACAGAATATCGGCCTATTGCCCGGCATCGGGCAGAAGCTCCAAAGAATTCTTACTGCCACTGGTTTCAGGGATATAGGAGAAATTGCCGCCCTCTCCGATACGGAAGCCCTGTCCCTCTTCGGCAAAGAAGGCCTGGTTTTAAGGAATAATGCCCTTGGAATCGATACGGCTCCCGTGGAAGGAGGAAGAAATAAAACAATATGGAGGCGGGCGGACTTCCCCGAGGATCTTATAGAATATGACAGAATAAGAGCCGCCCTCTCCTCCCTTGTAAGTTATGGCGGCTTTGAATTAAGAAACGAAAAACTATCTGTAGGAAGGATTAAGCTTGGAGCCCTTTACAGCGACGGGGTAGAAGCGGAAGCCGCCGAAAAGCCGAAGGAAGCCCTTGTTTTGGACAGGGATATTTTTCACCTAACAGAAAAGCTGTATAAAAAGGCCGTAGACAGACGCATCCGCATACGTTCCCTCTATATAAGTTTTGAAGATCTCTCTCCCCTGGAATATCAGCCGGATCTCTTCGAAATTGAAACTAACCTGAAGGAAAACAAATTGCAGCTCAGCCTGGATTCCATACATGGCCGTTATGGGCAAAACGCCCTGAAGCGCGGCCTCTCCCTAAGCCCTGTGCCTGAGGCAAAAACTCTGCCTGCGGCAAAAGCGCTGCCTGCCAACGCTCCTCCGCCCGGGTCTGCATAATGGATACAAGGCTTGGCTTCTTCTCCGCCTATTCCTTTTTATACGGAGTTCACGGATACGAAAAACTTTTGGACAGAGCCCTCTCCGATGGCGTAAAATGCGCGGCTGTCTCGGATCTCGATAATCTTTACGGCGTTCATAAATTCATCGAAGAGGCAAAAGAAAGAAAAATAAGACCCATAATAGGAACCGCCCTAAGCTGCAAAAAAGCAGGATCTCCTTCCCTTCCGCCCAATTCCGGCCATGTTTACTGCTTTGCCGAAAATCGCACAGGTTACGGCAGGTTATGCGAAATTTTAACCGAAAGAAACAAGGACAGGGATTCCTTCGATCCCCTCCCCCTCTTGTTGGAAAATTCAGCAGGAATTGTCATGGCTTCCACAAGTAACCATGCACTTAAAAGACTTGCAGGAAGGGTTAAAAGGCTTTATGCAGCGATGGAACCGGACGATTTGGGCGGTCTTGAATCTCACAAGACCCTCTCCCTTCCCCTTGCCTTTCTGGATGGTTTTCTTTTTCTGGAAGAGGGCGATTATTATGTACATAGAACCCTCAGAGCCATTGGTCTTAACAAGACCATAGGAAACCTTGAAAAAGACGATTATGTTCCGGAGGGCACGGGTAAATTCAAAACCGGTTCGGAACTAAAAAGAAGATTGAATTCCTGGCCGGATGCATATAGGGGAACCAGAGAAATCTCCGAATTATGCCATTTTAACGAAATATTTGACGGCTTTATTTTTCCCTCTTATGGAAAATCTCCGGGACAGGAGCTAAGAGAGAGAAGTTTTAAGGGAGCCGCCCTGCGTTATGGGGAACTTGGAGACTGCGAAATAGACCGCATAAATTATGAACTTGAAATTATAGAAAAAATGGGATTTTCCCCCTACTTCCTTGTAATGGATGATATAGTAAAAATGGCAACAGAAAGGAGATCCTGCGGCAGGGGTTCGGGAGCCGCCTCCATTATCTCCTATTCCCTTGGAATAACAAATGTGGATCCTATAGCACATAACCTTTATTTTGAACGTTTTTTGAACGAATCCAGACCCGATCCTCCGGATATAGATGTGGATTTTGCCTGGGACGAAAGGGATGCCTTAATCCAAAACCTGATAAAAAGTTACGGAGAGGAAAACTGCGCAAGAGTGGCAAACCATAACTTTTTCCGCCGCCGCTCCGCCTTAAGGGAAACTGCAAAGGCTCACGGTTATTCGGATCCGGAGATAAGCCAAATAGAAAGGAAGGGCGGAAATACAGAGAGCGGCCTATGGAAGGATGTAAAGACCGTTGCGGCAAGAATACAGGGGCTTCCCAGGGGCATGAGCATGCACTGCGGCGGCCTAATCCTTACCCCCTGCCCCATTTCACGTTATGCGCCAATAGAAAAATCCCTTCAGGGTTATCCCCTTTTGGCATGGGAGAAGGAAGGGGCTGAGGCCGCAGGTCTTGTTAAAATCGATCTTCTTGGCAATAGAAGCCTTGCCGTAATAAGGGATGCCGTAAAAAACATCAACGAACAGTTGGCGGACAATGGGGCCGATTACGATCTGGAAGGAAGGCTTGGCAGGGCAATTCACGACAAGGCAACAATTAAGGCTCTTGCATCGGGAGACAGCATTGGGGTTTTTTACATAGAATCCCCTGCAATGAGGCAGCTCCAGAGAAAGACCGGAAAGGGCGACTTTGATCACATTGTTATCCATTCCAGCATCATTAGGCCTGCGGCCAATAAATTTATTTCTGAATATGTGGAAAGACTTAAGGGAAAGAAATGGAAGGCCCTCCATCCGCGTCTTGAAAACATACTTAACGAAAGCTATGGGATTTTATGCTATCAGGAGGATGTAAGCAAAACGGCCATAGCATTGGCCGGCTTTAATGAAAGCGATGCGGACAAGCTAAGAAAGGTGATCGCAAAAAAAGCGGGAGGGGCAAAGCTAAAAATACACGAAGAGGCCTTTTTTACCGGCTGCAGGAAGAACGGAGTGGCGGAAGAAAGCATAAAGAAAATTTGGGCAATGATGCTCTCCTTCGACGGCTACTCCTTTTGCAAGCCCCATAGCGCATCCTATGCCATGGTTTCCTTTCAGTCCGCATATTTAAGGGTACACCACCCTGCCGAATTCATGGCGGCCGTGCTATCCAATCAGGGCGGCTTCTATAGACCCCATGCCTATATTTCCGAAGCCCGGCGCATGGGGCTTAAGGTTACCGGGCCCGATATTAATTTATCCAACTGGAAATATTACGGCAGGGACAGGGAACTAATTGTCGGCCTTATGGCAATAAAGGGGCTTTCCGCTTCCGGCGTGCAAAACATATTAAATGAAAGAACAAGGAGGGGAGCCTTCCTGTCTCTGGATGATTTTAGTAAGAGAATAAAACCCGGACGGGACGATATTATTGCCCTATGCCCTGCCGGAGCTTTTGATAGTATTTCCGGCGGACTTAAAAGATCCCTTCAGGCTAGACGTCTTTTGTCGGCATTAAACGGTAGTCATAAAACAGGGGGGAAGGATGGGGGAAAGGAAAGGCAGGGGGATTTATTTGCCGCCGACAACAGCTCTTTAGCTAACAGCAGCTCCTGCGCTAACAGCAGCCATTTTTCCTATAGCAGCCCCTTTTTTGCAGGCAGCAATCAAATAAAAATCATTCGGGAAAGAGAGCTGCGCGAAAGTGAACTCATCGAAGAATACCGCAGCCTTGGTTTTCTAAGGGAGCATCATCCCCTAAGGCTTTGGAAGGATAAAATTAAGGGGATAAAAAGAATAAGAGCTGTTGATATTCAAAAATACGTTGGTTTTTCCCAAGCATTGCTCGGATGGCCCGTTACCCAGAAGGAGGTTTGGACAAAGGACGGCCTTACAATGTCCTTTTTAAGTCTTGAGGACGAAAGCGGAATGTACGAAACGGTAATTTTCCCGGATATTTATGATAAATACCATAAACTGCTTTTTGACCAGCAGCCCCTGCTTGTCAGCGGAAGGATAATGAATGATCAGGGGGCTCTGTCCCTCGAAGTAAAAAAAATCGAAGCTCTCATCCAATGGTAAATATTGCTATCGACTTTTATGGTCAAACATCATATACTTTAAAATAAGAAAAAAGTTCTCCTTCCTGGAAAGGAAGTTTTTTTCGTTCTATCTCAGCCAAACAGCAAGAGGAGGCGGAAAATGATCGAAATTCTATCTATCGTACTCGGCGGCGGAAAAGGTACCCGTTTATTCCCATTGACAAAAGAGAGGGCTAAGCCGGCAGTTCCCTTTGGCGGAAAATTCCGCCTTGTGGATATCCCCATTTCCAATTGCATAAATGCAAACCTAAAGCAAATATATATAGTCACCCAGTTTAACTCCGCTTCATTGCATATGCATCTTTCCCAGACCTATAATTTTGATTCCTTTTCCAATGGATTTGTCGAAATTCTTGCCGCGGAACAGACCCTGGAACATTCAGGATGGTTCGAAGGAACCGCGGACGCAGTGCGGAAGAACCTCATTCATTTCAGAACCCAAAAGCCGGATTATTACCTCATTCTTTCAGGCGATCAATTGTACCGCATGGAATTAAAGGATTTTATCGAGAAACATAAAGAATCAGGGGCTGCAATATCCATAGCCTGTACTCCGGTTAGCCGGGATGATGCAAGTGCCCTTGGAATCCTTAAAGCGGATAAAAACAATGTAATTACCGAGTTTTTGGAGAAACCGGGACCCACAAGGGATATTTCAGACTTCAAGATTCCGAAGGAAATAAAAAAAGACAAGACTCAGGGGGATGAATTTCTTGGTTCCATGGGTATTTATATCTTTAACGCAGCTACCATGGAAGCCTGTCTGGATAACGATCTTACCGATTTCGGAAAGGAAGTAATTCCAAGAGCAATCAATAACCTCAAGGTAAATGCATACCTCTTTGACGGTTATTGGGAAGATATTGGAACCATAAAAAGCTTCTACGAAGCCAATCTGGAACTTACAACCCTAAGGCCCCGTTTCGATTTTTATGATGAAGCTCATCCGATTTACACCCATGCAAGATGCTTGCCGCCTTCCAAGATGAATTTCAGCAATATGAATCAATCCATTGCGGCGGAAGGCTGCATTATTACAAATGCATCAATTGCCAATTCCATTGTCGGTGTAAGAACCATAATTGAATCCGGCTCCAGCCTGAATGGAGTTATCTGTATGGGAGCGGACTATTATGAAACAGATGAGCAAAGGCAGAAAAATGCAGAAGCCCGTCATCCAAATCTTGGCATAGGCAGGGGTGCCATAATCAAGGGAGCCATAATAGACAAGAATGTCTGCATAGGGGAAGGCTGCCGTATTGGGGTGGATGATATTGAACGCAATGACGGTAATTACGGCAATTACCATATAGTTGATGGAATTGTTGTAATCCCCAAAAACACGGCATTATATCCGGGAACCGTAATTTAGGGCGGAAAGCAGAAATTTCATCTTGAAACAGGTGTACTAAAAATATATCATATCCTCATGAAATATCCCTTTGATTCAATAGAACCCAAGTGGCAAGCGTACTGGGAAAAAAACAAAACCTTCAGGGTCACTGATGATCCGTCCATCCCGAAAGAAAAACGCCGTTATGTGCTGGACATGTTTCCTTACCCATCCGCAGAGGGCCTTCATGTGGGTCACCCGGAAGGTTATACGGCTACAGATATTTACTGCCGCTATCTCAGAATGAAGGGATTCAATGTACTTCATCCCATGGGCTTCGATTCCTTTGGCCTTCCGGCCGAAAACTATGCAATCCAAATGGGAGTTCACCCTGCAAAAATTACAGCCGAAAGAGTCGATCATTTCCGTAACCAGATAAAAAAACTCGGCTTTTCCTATGACTGGGACAGGGAAGTGAATACCTGCGAAAGTGATTACTATAAATGGACCCAGTGGATCTTTCTTAAGCTCCATGAAAAAGGTCTTTCATATGAGGCAGAAAGCCCGATAAACTGGTGTCCTTCTTGCAAAACAGGTCTGGCAAACGAGGAAGTAATAGAAGGCCGCTGCGAAAGATGCAGTTCCAGGGTGGAAAGAAAAAAGCTCCGCCAGTGGATCTTGAAAATTACAGCCTATGCAGAAAGGCTCCTTGAAGATCTGGAGGATCTGGACTGGCCGCAGCCTGTAAAGCAGATGCAGAGAAACTGGATAGGCCGCTCCGAGGGTGCGAATGTACTATTTAAACTGGCAGTTTCGCCGGATGAAAAACAACAGAACGATTTCATAGAAATATATACAACAAGGCCGGACACCCTCTTTGGTGCGACATATATGGTACTGTCTCCCGAGCATCCTTTAACAGAAAAAATCACAACGGATGAATACAGGGCTCTGGTAAATGCCTATGTGGAAGAAGCTTCCAAAAAAAGTGATCTGGAACGCACAGATCTGGCAAAGACAAAGACCGGTGTTTTCACCGGTGCCTATGCAATTAATCCTGTAAACAATGAAAAAATCCCGGTCTGGATAGCTGATTATGTATTGGTTTCCTATGGAACGGGAGCCATAATGGCAGTTCCAGCCCATGATGAAAGGGACTTTGAATTTGCAAAAGCTTTTAACCTTCCCATCATGCAGGTTGTTTCAGAAAACAAACCGGAGGCGGCTTCACATGATCAGGCAGGTACGAATAAAAATTCCCCGGAAATGGAAGCTGCCTTTACAGAAGACGGTTATTCAATTAATTCCGGAATCATAACAGGGCTTCCCACTCCGCAGGCTAAGGAAAAAATTACAGAATGGCTCGAAAACCAAAAACTGGGAAAGAAGGCCATCAATTACAGATTACGTGACTGGATCTTCAGCCGCCAGCGCTATTGGGGAGAGCCGATTCCCATTGTCCATTGCCCTGAATGTGAAAAAAAATACGGTTCTGCCATTGTAGCCCTTGATGAAAAGGATCTGCCGCTGAAGCTTCCCGATGTTAAATCCTATGCACCTTCGGGAACGGGAGAATCTCCCCTTGCAGCAATAGAGGAATGGGTTAATACAACCTGTCCAAAATGCGGCTCGAAGGCAAGAAGGGAAACCAATACAATGCCCCAATGGGCCGGTTCCTGCTGGTATTATCTGCGTTATCTGGACCCAAAAAATAATGAAGTCTTTGCAGATCCCGAAAAAATAAATTACTGGGCACCTGTGGATCTCTATGTGGGCGGTGTGGAACATGCAGTTCTGCATTTGTTATACGCAAGATTCTGGCACAAGGTACTCTATGATGCCGGTCTTGTTAACACAAGGGAACCCTTTATCCGCCTTGTAAACCAGGGACTTATTACATCTTTCGCCTACCAAAGAAAGGACAAAACCCTTGTTCCAATGGACAAGGTAGAAAAACATGAGGACGGCTCCTATACGGATAAAGAAAGCGGTGAAGAGCTGACCGAAGTAATCGCAAAAATGAGCAAGAGCCTTAAAAATGTGATTAACCCCGATGACATAATAAGGGAATATGGAGCCGACTCCCTTAGGGTATACGAAATGTTCATGGGTCCTCTGGAAATGAGCAAGCCCTGGACCACGGCAGGCCTTATTGGTGTTACACGCTTTTTGGAAAAGGTCTGGGCCATTAGCGAAAGGGTAAATAGCAATGCGGAATTAAAAACCGAAAGGGAAAAGGAACTAAATAGGCTTTTACAAAAGACAATTAAAAAGGTAAGTAAGGATACGGATTCCATGTATTTTAATACGGCAATAAGCCAGATGATGATATATTCAAATGAGCTGGTCAGGGAAAAAACCATAAGCCGGCTCTTGTGGGAACCCTTTGTAATAATGTTAAGCTGTTATGCGCCGCATATTGGAGAAGAGCTCTGGGAAAAACTCGGATACAATACATCCGTTTCCAAATGCACATGGCCGGATTTCGACGAATCCCTGACACTGGACGATGAATGTACAATAGTTGTGCAGATTAACGGAAAAATAAGGGAGAAATTCACTACAGAGAGGGGCACACCAAAGGAAGATCTTGAGAAGATTGCACTTGGCTTAAGCGGCACAGAAAAATGGATTCAGGGAAAGGAAATTGCAAAGATAGTTTCCGTGCAGGACAAACTTGTAAGTATTGTGCTAAAAAATTAGCTCTAAAGAACTGATGGATTCGTGGTTCTTTAAAGCCAAGTTTCCCCCAGGTTTCATCCTCTAGAGCTAATTTTGTCAAAGCCGCAATAGGGAATGAGTGCAGCCGGAATAATAACAGACCCGTCTTTCTGCTGGAAATTTTCAAGAATGGCAATTATTCCCCTGGAAACGGCAATTGCCGTTCCGTTTAGCATGTGGACAAATTTATTTTTCCCGTCTTCATCCTTGTACCTGATATTCAAACGTCTGGCCTGGTAATCGGTACAATTGGATGTGGATGTAACCTCTCCCCAGTCCCCCTTCTCTCCCCTTCCGGGCATCCATGCTTCCAAATCCCATTTCCTGTAGGCAGGAGCACCCAGATCACCGGTACAGGTATCGACCACCCTAAAGGGAATTCCAAGGCCATTAAAAATTTCTTCTTCTATTATGCGCAGCTCTTCATGCAGAGCCTCTGAATTTTCCGGAAGGCAGTAGGCAAACATTTCCAGCTTTGTAAATTGATGCACCCTGTAAAGCCCCTTGGAAAATTGGCCTGCAGCACCTGCCTCACGGCGAAAGCAATGCGAAAGGCCTGCCATGCGAAGGGGAAGATCATCCCTGTTTATAACGGTATTGGCATAATATCCGCCGAGAGTTATTTCCGCCGTTCCTACAAGGCAGGTTCCCTCCCCTTCAAGATTATAGACATTGGATTCATCCCCCCTTGGATTAAAACCAATTCCTTCAAGAATTTCCGATTTGGCAATATCAGGTGTAATAAAGGGGGTAAAACCTTTTTTCTGCAGAATATCCAGAGCATAGCGGATTAAACCAAGTTCAAGGAAAACGCCTTCGTTTTTAAGATAGTAAAATTTGGTGCCCGAAACCTTTGTCCCGGAATCAAAATCTATAATTTCAAGTTTCTGTCCAAGCTGTACATGATCCAGCGGCTGAAAATCAAATTCAGGAACTTTGCCGGACTGTGAAACAACACGATTATCCGTATCTTCCTTTCCAATGGGAGCATCGGGATGCGCCATATTCGGAACCCTTCTCACTTCCCTTAAAAGATCTTCCTCCACCCTGTTAAGTTCTGCCTCAGACACGGCAATATCATCTTTAAGCCTCTTGCCTTCTTCTATAAGTGCTTCCCTCTGTGGGGGATCCATTTTTCCCTTCATGGAAGAGGCATTGGTATTCCTTTGCTGCTGGAGGAGCTGGAGCTTTGTAGTTAGCTCTGTTCTTAACGAATAAAGCCTTACAACTTCATCTGCATCGGCCTTCATATACCTTTGAGTAATATTTTTCTTTACATCTTCAAGGTTTTCTGCAATAAATCTATAATCCAACATGGGATCATTGTATCAAAGGGAACCAAGCTATGCTATACTAAAAAAAAAAGGACTGGAGGAAGAAATGATCAAGCTTAATGAAGAGCAATGTCAAGCTGCTTTAAATAACGGGGATTTTGATGCCTCCCTCATAAGCGGTTCCGCTTCTGCTATCATCCTTACTCAAAGCTGGTGCCCCCAATGGGCAGCCATGAAAACATTTATTCCCGAGCTGGAAGATGAGTATAAGGATTTAAGAATTTACTATGTGGAATATGATATAGAAACCTGGAATACCCTTAAGAACGAAGACTTTATGGCCTTTAAGGAAAATAAATTCGGCAGTAGGGAAATTCCCTATGTGCGTTATTACCAAAACGGAAAATATTTACGCGATGGAAACTTCATTTCCAAAGAAGGTTTTAAAAGCAGGCTAGGATTATAAATCAGACTATAGACCTGACTTAAATATATAAATATCGCTTTATCTTCATTGTCGGGGTTTTTTCAAAAGGCTCTCTTTTAATTTCGATCCTGCTAAGCCGGGAAAAGGCAGAGAGCTTTTTATTTGCCCAGGAACGCAGCTCTTCAAGGGAGTTTTCTATTGCACCGGCAGCGGCCTTTGCGGCATCACTCAGGATTACTAGGGCAATGAGTTCTCCCTTTTCGCTTGCATAAACCAGAACATCGTCTATTAACTGAGATGTACCCAAAAGACCTTCTATCTCTTCTGGGTAAATATTTTCGCCTGACGGTCCCAAAATAAGTGCTTTTAACCTGCCCTTTATATGAAGGCATCCTTTTTTGTCAAATCTCCCCAGATCCCCTGTTTTAAGCCATCCATCATTGGTAAAAGCCTCGGAAGTTTTTTCTTCGTCATTAAAATAACCCATCATTATATTGGGTCCCTTTACCTGAATCTCTCCCTCGGTATTTTTACTGTCCGCATAATGAAGCCTGATTGAAACTCCCTTTGCAGGATAACCGACAGAATAAAGCGGAAAGCGTTTAGGTCTTGCACCTGCTACAAGGGGTGCCGCTTCGGTCAGCCCGTAACCAATGGTATAGGGAAAACCTGCCTTGCGTAAAAATGCTTCAACCTCGTTAGAAAGGGATGCTCCGCCGATTCCAAAAACCCTGAGCCGTCCGCCGAGAGCAGAAAGGAGCTTCCTGCCCGCGATCCTTATGGCCAGAATTCGTGTTAGGGGAAATTTATACAGGGGATTTTCCTTAAGCTTACCGCTAATGGAATTCCTGTAAATTTTTTCTATAAGAAGGGGAACCGAAAGCATTGCACTTGGACGCAGTTTCTTTAAAGCCGGAATCAGAACAGAAGGCGAAGGCGGCTTATCCAGATAGTAAACGGCAGAGCCGGATAATATGGGAGCAAGCAGGCCTATGCTGCATTCATATGCATGGGCAAGAGGCAATACGGAAAGAAGCCTATCCCTTGGGAAAAGCGGAAAAAAGGACATGGATGCAATGGCACTTGCAATAATGTTTTCTCCCGACAGCATTACTCCCTTGCTGTTTCCATGTGTTCCGCTTGTAAAAATTATAGTGGCAAGATCGTTGCTTCCTATGGAAGGAAACTCATTTTTGGCAATTTCTTCCTCAGAGGGGAGATCATAATCTATTTCCTTTGAATCAAGTAAAACCGTAATTTTTCCATTATTAACACTGTCCAAAAAAATAAAGGGTATATTCTGATATGAATCCATATCAATATCCTGAAATTTTTCCATCATTGGGCGGCTGATTATTATTCCGGAAACATCGGTCTTTTTGGCAAGATAATCTATCTGCTCCGAAGAAAAACCGGTAAGCAATGGTATGGATACCCCTCCGGACAAGGCAATGGCAAAGTAGAAAACCGGCCATTGCGGACTGTTTTCTGACAGAATAAGGAGCTTATTTCCCTTTTTTATACCCATCCCTGCAAGAAAAGCTGCTGCCTGTTTTGCAAGAAAGCCCATTTCCTCGTAGCTAATTTGGCCGCAAATTTCTCCATCCTTAAGCATGGCAAGTGCCTTCCTGTCCGCAAATTTTGAGGAACTTTCAAGGCATAGATGAGCCAATGTATCACAGGATAGATTTATCATTGTATACTTAGACATTATAATACATAAAAGGTTGCAAAAAATTGATTTTTTTTAATTTTCAAGCTAAAATGGACTAAATTCGACTAAAACTACGGAGGAAAAGATGGAAAATAACTGGACATGGTCACTTAAGGAACTTTACGAAGGATTTGACAGCCCGGAATTCAAAAAAGACATGGAAGCAGCCAGGGCAGAAATAAGCCGTATAGGAAGCTGGGCAGCTGAAAATTTTAAGGATTCTGCAAATGCACTGGAAAAAATTGAAACTCATATAAAAAACCTTCAGGGAATGGAGAAATACTATAAACTAAGTGCTTTTTGTTCCTTATCTGTTTCCGTCAATTCTGAAGATTCAGAAGCTGTCAAGAATATGGACATTTTCCAGCAAATGATAACGGAGATGAGCCTTCCGCAAGTTATGTTTGAAAAATTCGTTTCACAAAGAACGGATCTTGAAGAATTAATTGCAGGCTCTGCCTTGTTAAAGGAGCATGCATTTTACCTAAGGGAAATAATGCAAAATGCAAAACACATGTTATCGGAAAAGGAAGAAGCCCTCCTTGCAAAACTGCGAAACACAGGTTCAACCGCCTGGAATACCATGAAGGAACAGCTATCTTCCACCATGGAAATAAAACTCTCCCTTAATGGGGAAGATAAAACCATGTCCCTTTCCATGTTAAGGAATCTTGCAAGGGATGAAAGAAAGGAAGTAAGGGAAGCGGCATACCATGCAGAGCTGGAAAATTATAAACAGATAGACAAGGCTGTTGCAGGTGCATTAAACGCAATCAAGGGAGAAGTGCTTACAGTTTCCAAACTGCGCGGTTATAATTCCCCTCTTGAAATGACTGTAAAGCAGTCACGCATGGACATGGAAACATTAAACGCCATGCTCTCTGCCATGAAGGATTATCTTGGCGTATTCCACACCTATTTTAAAAAGAAGGCAGAACTTCTGGGATATAATAAGGGACTGCCCTGGCATGGGATACTTGCCCCAGTCGGCTCTGTTTCCATGAAATTTTCAATAGAGGAAGCCAGAGACTTTATAGTAAAAAACTTTAACGACTTCAGCGAGGAACTCGGAAGCTTTGCACAAATGGCGTTTGACAAAAATTGGCTGGATATTTTTCCAAGAAAGGGAAAAAGAGGCGGTGCCTTCTGCGCAGGAGTTCCCCTCCTTCGTGAATCCAGAATTTTAAGCAATTTTGACGGCTCTTTCGATGCAATGCTAACCCTTGCTCACGAACTGGGTCATGCCTACCACAGCCTATGCCTTAAAACCACCTCGATCTTAAACACACGCTATCCCATGCCTTTGGCCGAAACAGCATCAACCTTCTGCGAAACCCTTGTTGCACGTGCGGCCTTAAAAACCGCAACAAAGGAAGAAGCCTATGTCATAAGGGAAAATGATATTGCCGGAAATGCCGCTGTAATTGTGGATATTTATTCACGCTTCCTTTTTGAAGATGAGGTTTTCAGACGAAGGGAAAAAGGCCCCCTTTCGGTTGATGAGCTAAACAAGTTAATGATAGAGTGCCAGAAACAGGCTTATGGAGACGGCCTGGATCACAATATCCTTAACCCGGGAATGTGGATAAATAAGGTTCATTATTATTATGCCTCCCGCAATTATTATAACTTCCCCTATGCCTATGGTCAGCTCTTTGCTCTCGGTCTTTATGCATCCTATCTAAAAGAAGGAAATGATTTTATTCCAAAGTATAAATCCCTATTAGCCGCAACAGGCATGAACGATGCGGCCTCTGTGGGCAAACTTGCCGGAATTGATGTGAGGGATAAGTCCTTCTGGACAGAAAGCCTGAAAGTGATTGAGGGAGAGATTAAGGAATTTATTAAGTAGGTTAGGCTTTAACAAACTCCAGCTTGCAGGATGAGCATCCCTTAGCGATTGTATCCGTAAGCACAAGCTTGTAACCCATAGCCTCGGCAATACCCCTGTCGCCTTCCATTGCAATATCGCAAAGGAGGGCACAGGTTTCATCATCAAAACCAAGTTTCTGCCAGGCACTTACAAGGGCACAATAATTAAAATCCAGTTTTAAAAAATCTCTGTCCGCTGTAATGGGATTCATATAAAAGGTGCCTACCGCAATATCCGGCGGAA
>Ga0099364_10009366_pt1 | contig 13597 bp, 9 predicted proteins | sample TergutTh196P3_FD_73070 | JGI IMG/M metagenome (GOLD analysis project Ga0099364, IMG submission 73070) | Microcerotermes parvus P3 segment gut microbial communities from Pointe-Noire, Republic of the Congo - Th196 P3 | ecosystem: Host-associated > Arthropoda: Insects > Digestive system > Gut ...
GTCGATTGGCAAAAGGAGGGGGTCGTCGCCGCTGCCGGGGAGGTTGACGGCAAATTCCACCCGCTTATTGTTGCCTATTTCGACATTTGTCTCATATTGGCTTGGCGCAAGAATGTCTGAAAGCAACTTTTCGAGACGCACCTCTCCGTAGGTGCCGCGTTCTTTGACATTGGTTAGAGCGTTTTTAAGGCTTTTCGCGTCGGCGGCAAGGCTTTTCATTTCTCCCAAACCCTGCTGTACGCTATCAAGCTGTTTACTGACCAATTCAAACGACTGCGCTAACCGTGTTTCAAGCGTTTTTTGCAGCTTTTCGTCAACAACGGCTTGCATCTGCTCCAGCCGTTTTTCATTGCTTTCTTGAAGCGATTTCATCTTGCTCTCGAGGGTATTGTTCACCTTTTCTATGTTTTCAGCATTCCCGCGCTGAATGGACGACAATCGGCTGTCAAGCTGCTCCTGAAACCCATGGAGTTGCTTGTTTGTTTCTTCCCGGCTTGCCTGGAGTGTCTTTTGCGTTTGCTCTTGCATGGAAGATAGGCGCGTATCTAGCTGTACTGAAAACCTTCCGAGCTGCGAATTAGTTTCCGTGCGGCTTTCTTGCAAAGTTTTGTTGACGCTCCCTTGTATCATTCCAAAACGGCGGAACTGTTCCGTCGCTGCTTCGTTTAACAGCTTAGCAATGTTTTCCCGCTGTTCCTCGCCATTTGCTTTCAATAGTGCTATAAGCCCTGTAAAGTCTGAATCCTTCCTTCCAAAAAAAAGAAGCAAAACGACAACAACCTGTATTGCGATAATAATTGCGCTAAGGATAATCAATGTTTCCACCAGTGCGTCCCCCTAAGAATCCTGCGGCAAATTCCACAATTTGTTTTCTACAAGTGCCTTAATTATAAGTGTACCTGAGGGTGCGTTGCATGAGTGTCGCGGCGTCGGCTCTAGACAGAGATGCTTTAGGCCCAAAACTTCCGTCATCGTAGCCTGTGATCAAACCTGCCTGACTCATTCTCATAATAGCGTCTAATGCCCAATCGCTAATATCCTCAGCGTCGGTAAAAATATTGGGGCCCCCATAAACCTGATCCCCACTGGGTTCGGGAATACCGAGGAACCTGTAAAGCTTCGCGGCAGCTTGCTCACGCGTTATAAAGCCATTAGGGTCGAAAGCGGAATTGAAACCCTCAACAATTCCTTCGCTGTACGCCCAAGCAACAGCTTCATAACAGAAATCTCCTGGCAACACATCGATGAACGGCGACGGTTCTTCCGTGTTGGTATCGACTCCGATACATCCCGCAAGGCGGTAAATGCTATAGATGAACATACCCCTGTTCATTGTTTCAGCAGGTCGGAAATACCCTGAACTATCCACGCTGAACACCCCGTGTTCGATCAGTTCTTCTATTGCGCCCTGCGCCCAATGGTCGTTCGTGTCGCGATACAGTGCAGGCGGCAAACCGCTGACAGGTATGTTGACCGAGACTTCTTTTTTTGTCCCGTTTGGCATTGTAAGATAGAATCCGATGTTAACGGGTTGGCTTCTGCGTTGAGGTATGTAATGAGTAAACCTGAACACCTGCCCGTTTGTGATAGTCGTCGCGGCTTCAGTTTTCGTCACAACGCCATCTACTGTAAAAGCTGCGCCGTCCACCTGGTAAACCGTGCCAACATCTGAAACATGGATTAACACATCAAAATCCGCGCCAAGACGTATTTCCTTGGGATTAGTAAAGGTGAGCGTCGTCGCCGCCCTCGCCTCCTCGCGCCGGGTTAATTCGGCAAAACCGTAATTCAGGATCGCAATAGCGTCTGTGTTGCGGGTATCTCTGTTTGAAGCGCCCAAAACAACTGCAATTATCCTGCGTCCATCTCTCAAAACGGAGGCTGAGAGGCAGAACCCAGCTTCGGGGATTGTTCCCGTCTTGAATCCATCCGTGCCTGGATAATAGTCGAGACCTCCGGGGAGCAGCCGGTTAGTGTTGCTGTATGTTGCGCCATTGAAGTTGATTGACGTCAGTGAGGTGTATTCAAGAATGTCCGGGTAGTCCTGACAAAAGGCCCGGATCAATGTAGCGACTCCGCGAGCCGTTATATAATGGGGCTGAGCGCCGTGGCTGTTCTTATACTCAGCCTGCACGCCCATCCGGGCGGCTGTTTCGTTCATGCGTTCGACAAATGCTTCCTCTGTTCCGCTTATATGCTCGGCAATCACTACGCATGACGCACTCGCTGAAGGCACCATAATCAGTTGCATAAGTTGATGAACGGTGTACGATGCACCTGACTGGAGCGGCACCATAGCGGGGTATGAGCTGTTTCTTGACAATGAAGCCGCACGGGGGCTGACAGTCATCAGCGTTTCTTTTGTCAGGTTTCCTTTTTCAATTTCTTCAAAGACAATGTATGCCGTCATGATTTTTGTCATGCTTGCAGGCACCCTCATCGTGTCTATGTCCTTGGCAAAAAGAATCTCTCCCGAATCGAAGTCAATAACTATTGCGGACGGTGCGGTAATTGAAACAGGAGCTGCAGCGGAAACACCGATAACCGGGGCTAATAACACCAGAGCCAACAGTAAACATACGCTTTTCTTTAATGCTCTCTTCATAATACCCTCCCATGGGCGGTTTGCGATCGCAAATCGCAATACGAAATAAGAATACAGAATTGCCATGAATAACTGTGTGAAGTATATACATTTGGTGTAGAAAAGTCAACAAGCACTTCGGAAATACTGTCAAAGAAACGCCTTTATTTGTCTATGGCCGATTAAGTAACCGGTTAAGCAACCGGTTATGAGACCAATTTGTACTCGTAGGTTATCCTTCCGTCTCCTACGAGACCGATTTGTACTCGTAGGTTACCCTTCCGTCAATATATGTGACGAGGAGGTACATTGCACCTGCGCCCGTTTCGGGGTTTGCCTGCGCAGAACCCATCCCGGCGCAACTAAAGTACCTGACGCCGTTTTCGAGCCACACGCTGTCCGTAGCCCCGGCGTAAAACACCCAAACATTGTAGCCATGTTCCTCCGAAGCTTCTTCCATCACTGTTTTAAAAAGCTGGGCTTCGAGAGGATCGCTGAAAGCTGAAGGGGGCTGTTGCAGGAAAACGAACAGGTCGTCCCCCTCAAATGTATTCAGGGCGTTCTGAAAATTGCCCCACTGGTACTTGCCCGCGCGCCTGATTCCGCCGCCTACCGAACTTAACCGGACGAACCTAACAGATTCGTTGTCAACAATGTCGTCGTGAACCTCAAAATGCACATCTGTGAAGAGTGCCTTCTTGCTGACCTGCCCCGCGCCGGAGCTATGGCTCCCCCCGCCAACAAAGACGCCGAGGTCCAGCCACCTGTTGACCAATCCTGCAAATGAGGAGACTATTTTGTTTTCGGCACTCGTTGCTGGTGTTTTTGCTTCGCCGTACACCCCGAAGCGGAAGGCTCCGGCTGACGCCTTGTACTCCCTGGGCACATTCGCGCTGTCTACAACCCTGGTCTTGTCGTTAGGAACGCTTACGGGTGCTGGAGCGGGAGTCCCCTGCGCGGTTGAACCGGCGTATTGCTCTACGGTACAGTAAGCTATGGCGCCACCGACTTCTGCCTTTATGTATCCCTGGCCATCCGACTCCCTCTTAAAAACGCCTTTTTCTATGGTACCAACACTGCCTGAAACGCTCCATTTTACGTCTACAGGGTTTATCCTGGCCGAATAGCCGAGGTTGTCCCTGCCTGACACTGTGAATGTGTGTGACTCCCCAGGCTTAAGGCTACCCAGCGAGCTTCTGTTCAATACAAGTTGGCTCGGCCCAGCCAGGCTTTTTACCTTGACGCTAGCCCTTGCCCTGCCAGCCCTAACCCGAACTTCACCGTCGCCGGCGGACTTCGGCGTCAGAAGGCCATTTTTGATGCTGCCTTCAAAACCCGCAACCGACCAAAGTATGTCGTTTTGGTTAAGCTCAATTGGATTATAGTACCTGTCATAAGCCTTCACAGTAAACTGCCTTTGCGTGCCGACAAATACGTTGTATTCGGCTGCTTCGATTACAAGGCCGTACAGCGCTGCCTGCGGGGCATCCGAAAATATGCCTATTGCATTTAAGATTGCGCGTTGGCTGCTATCGGACACTGAATTCACGGTCTTTACCGCATCGTCGCCCAGCCCGCGCACAGCCATTGTCGTAGAACCGCCGCCATCCAGCCCTAATGCGTTGTACGCCCCCAGCTCCTTCATGAGGGTTGCCCCATTTGTGGCGTCAAGCCCAATGCTGCTGCTCTGTCGGCCGTCAACTGTCACTAATATGAGTTCGTCCCCGCTTTCATTGGCGCCGATCATCGTGCGAGGGTTTCTTCCTGACAACCCGTAAACGTCGTACGTAAACGCCTCAGGGATGGAGCCGTTCTTCAACAGCATCGACGTGCCTTCCACATGCATGTACGCGTCTTCTATTGAAGGGGAGAGTTCAACGCTAAACGAAACCTTGCTTCCAACCGCAAACGCCCCTGTAAAAGGGTGCGCCCCATCTGCGTTTTTTCTTGTGACGGCTACAAAACCATTCTCCGGTATCTCCACTGCGGGCATCGAATCCCTCACCTCAACCACAGTGCCGTCTTTCACAACAAGCTCGACAATATTCGGCATAGCTTCAGTTGCCCCTACCGACATATTTCTGTATTTTTTGTCGTATACGCATACATCGTTGTGGTCGTAAAAACACTTTTTATTGTACGAATTAACCTTTATTGCTTCAGACCCGCCGCCGAATATATTAATCCTCGGGATGCAGTAGGCGAACAGAACCTTGTCGAGATTCTTACTGATGGTGATAGACCCCATAGTGCTGCCATAAAGGTTAGTCTCTCCGAACGCGCTGTCTACAACCCCCGACTTCATTATTGTGCCAATTGCGCTGCCGCCTCCTGATACCCATTCAAAGTATCCACCGTTTATCGCGGCAATTGCGCCAGAGTTTTCCGCAAGCCGCTGTGTGGTTATCAGTCTGTTGATGGTGCCGTCCCCGTAAAGGGAGTCAACTCTCAAATGCCTGTCCTTGAGGTTCACCCTTAGCACATTAATAGACAGCCACCCGTCCTCAGTCAGACGGGTTATCTTTTCGTGGGACACTCCCCTGGTAACCATTTTTTCTTCCGATTTCTCGTACAGTGTGTCCGGCATGGCAAACAAACCAGCCGAGATACTAAGAGTAACAATCAGTGCCAATAAGGCCGAGAGTATCAGTTTCGTATTTTTCATAGTTTTATCCTCCGTATTGTATCCTCGTTTCCGTACTATATCCTTATCCTACGTACTGTATCCTCATCTCCGTACTATATCCAAATCTCCGTACTATATCCAAATCTCCGTACTATATCCTCATCTCCGTACTATATCCTAATCTTCCGAATGGGAAAATACAAGTCTTCGCACTGGGCTATTAGACGGTGGCACCGTAGGAAAAGTGTCATTAACGCCAGATGCCCCGCTTATATAATACCATAAAAGAGAGTATCAATATAATACCATACGGCAGACTCGGTCCGCAACCTAATCAATTTGCGTGTCCATTCAAATACCACCTCTTCGTCATTGCGAGGAGCGTAGCGACGAAGCAATCTAGTCTGTGAAATCTCTGTTATGCTGTATTTTCCCGTTTTCGGTGCCTGGATTGCTTCGCTTTGCTCGCAATGACGAGGGGTATTTGAATAGGTACCAATTTGCTACAGTTAACGCCCCATCCACCCCATCCGCCCCATCCACCCCAGTCGCCCCATCCGCCCCAGTCGTCCAAGCCACCCCATCCAACCCATCCGCCCCAGTCGCCCCAGCCGTCCAAGCCACCCCATCCAACCCATCCGCCCCAGCCACCCGTGCTACAATTCAGAGGGTATTGATAAATTTACAATTTTTAATAAAATTTCGTTTGTAGAGGGGCGGATTCAATATCCACCCGCAGACTTAAACCGATGTTCATGCGTAAGGGTGGATATAAAAGGGCGGATATGGAATCCGCCCCTACAAGCCCCTACAAGCGATATTGGCATTTATGTGCTGCTATCGAAAAAAAACCTTTTTTGAGGTATAATGTTATCAGTCGTTGCGATAATATTTTTCAACAAGGTGGTAACTGTGTGGTATGAAATACAATTTGAAAAAACTGTATCTAATAGCGACGTTATTGACGCTTGCTTCAATTGTTAATGTGTTAGTAATTACCTATTTGGTTGATGTCACTCCAAAGATTGAAAGGCCGAAAGATGAAATGAGAGCCGAATTGCCATCTATACAGGATAATTCGCCGGACGCTGCCCCTTTACATGCGGGCCAGCCTGGCATGCCCCGTTCGTATTTGGCCCAGTCGGGCATGCCACGTTCGTATTTGGCCCCGCCTAATATGACTTTCCCGTACGGGCGACCGCCATATACCGTTCCACCTTATGTGTCGTCTCGGTACGCGGCATTTCCGTCGTTTCTCGGCTCGCAGGGGGTTGCTGGCATAGGAGGAGCAGGTGGTGCGGGAGGTGTAGGTGGCGCGGGTGGCGCGGGTGGTGCGGGTGGCTCAGGCGGCGCAGGTGGCGCAGGCGTTACAGGCGGCGCAGGCGGCACAGTAGACGCATATGCCTTGAATGGCATACAGGGGTCGAAAGCCCCCCTGGTTTTTGGCCCGGGCACTTCATTTGTCATATCCTCAATGAATCCCTACGGCTATGTATACAGCTATTTGCCCCTCCCGCTGCCCGGGTTGCGCCCCGAACAGGCGCCGTGGCCGCTTTCCCGAATGTGGCTCGGGTCATCGAATAAGCGGACAGCTGACCAAACCCAAGGCTCAGAAGATGATTTGACACAGGGTTCATCTTTGAACCCGTCCCTGAAATTGTTGCCCAACAGGGAAGTCAACCCAAAGTTTAATTCCCTATTGGAAAGGAATGTTGACGTTATAGGCTGGATATATATCGAAGGGACCAGTATAGATTACCCGGTTTTGCATGACGGGACGCATAGGTATTTGGACTACAACATAGACGGGGACAAAACTACGGCGGCGAGCATATACATGGATCCAACCAATAGCCTCGGACGCGATAACCACAATACCCTACTTCACGGACATAACATGAAAAACGGTTCAATGTTCAATAACGTTGTGAAATACAAGGACGAACGATATTTCAACAGCCACAGAATTATTCAGTTTGACACTTTGTACGACAATATGACATGGGAAGTTTTTTCTGTGTATGTGCTTGATGCAGACTTCGAAAAGATGTATACTTCTTTTGGAGCCGGAGACAGTTTTCATAACATAGCGAACGGCTACCTTGAGAGGTCCATCTTTTCAACAAATGGCCTCGTATTGACTGAGAGGGACAGGTTTCTTACGCTATCCACATGTAGCTATGAAACACCGAACTCGAGGACGATCCTGCATGCGAGACTGATTTATTTGAACGGCGCGAAAGTTGCGGAGCCAGTTACAGGTTATATACCACAATAAGTGTGAAATAAGTATACAATAAGTGTGTTATAAGTATGCAGTAAGTGTTGTAAAGCTGAAATAACAAGGTTGGTACGGGAATTAAACTGAAATTTGCAGGTATGGTACAGGAATCAGGCTGAAATTACAGGTATGGTACAGGAATCGGGGGCTATTTTAGTCTTCTTGTACTGTAGCTGTAATATTTTATTATTCTGCGGAGTCTATCTATTAGGGAGACAATGCAAGAGGAGGTTTTGTTGCTACACGTGATGATTCTTGCCTTTTCGTCAGAATCTGACAAAGACAAGTTTGACTTGATATTTAGCAAGTATAAAAGCCTTATGCTACACAAAGCGTACGAAATCCTCAAAGATGCGTATTTAGCCGAAGACGCCGTAAGCGAGGCTTTTTTGAGGATATATAAAAACATTCACAAAATTGCTGACCCTCTTTCAAACCAGAACGTGGCGTTTATTGTTACAATCGCGAAAAACGCCGCTCTGACCATATACAATAAATCAAGCAGGTCAAAGCGTGAAACGGCGGAGGTAGAGATCTTAGAAAATGTGCGCGACGAAAGGGCTGAAACTGAATCAATTGTGCTTTCAAGCATGGCGGCAGAGGATATACGCTTGCTTATTGACGGGCTGAATGAAAAATATCGGCAGGTATTTTTACTGAAATACGCACACGATTGTTCCCACAGAGAAATAGGAAATATCCTTGGCATGACGGAAGGCAATGTGACTGTAGTATTGCATAGGGCAAAGAAGGCCCTGGCAAAATCGTTGAAAATGGAGGAAACCCGCAGGTGAATGAGGCGCGGAATAGCGACGAATTAAAAAACAATGGCACCAGCAGCGACATTTATGGTAGCGGCGGCACTGACAATGACGGCACCAGTAGCGGCACGAATGCTGACGCTACTGATGCGGCTTACCCGGCTGATGCGGTTTACCCGGCTGATGCGGTTTACCCGGCTGATGCGGCTTTTTCCTTCTTGGCGAAAACCTATGTCGAAATGGAGGGGAAGAAACTCCATGCGGAAAACGAAGCGTCTTCTGGTAGAGAGCCTTTCCCTGTTTCGAAGGGCTTTGAGAAAAAAGTATTTAGCAGGATCCGCGCTGAGAAATACAAGCGGGCCACATTCATTGCCAGTGCGCTAGCGGCAGGTTTTTTAGTCCTGTTAATTAGCGGAAGCTTTTTTCTTAGGATGTATGACAATCAAAACAATGAGTCAGTAAGTCAAATGGCGGACGCTAACCCGGCGGCGCCCTATACAAGCGTCAGCGGCGCTGGACGGCCCGACACTGTTGGAGAAATTGACGGCACAGCCAGACCCTACCATATTGACAGCTCTGACAGCGATAGCGGCTTCAGCTACGAAGTGCTGTCGCTTAGCTTCGAGCTGCCGCCCGGCTATAGCGTCTTAACTGTTGAACAGGACATCGGGCAAACAGTTTACCATATTGACAGCCGAGAAAAGGACAGCATCATACTGACTTTGGAAAAATCCATTGATATTGGCGGAACAGGCTTATATGACGAAAACCGATTGTTGGAAAGCGGTTTCAAAGAAATAGAGATAAACAATATGAAACTGCTTGCAGTATCAAGGTCGGATTACAGCATGTTTATATACCAAAACGAAGGAGTTATTCACAGCATGACCAGCAAATACGACCATTATGCGCTTGTTTCTCTTTGTAAATACATTTTATGATTTTCTGATAGAATAAAAATTTCATTTGTTGTGTAATGTTTCTTGCTCTCCGCAGGTTAACAGTGTAGAAGCAGCAATAATTGCCACCCCACCTCATCGAAAATGGCTAAATCCTATTAAAGCCTACTGATATGAGCGTAAGTTTCAGTAGTGAGCAATAGGGGACATATGGGACATATGGGACATAGGGGACATAGGCAAAAATAGACAAAGAAGCTGCAAATATTAAATCTCAAAAGGAGAGAGGACAATGAAAAAAACAAACAGGAATGTGAAAATCAGAAAAATGAACATTGTGGGGGCCGTGTTGACACTTGCGCTGGCTATGGCAGTTATGCTCAGTGGGTGCGGCGGTTCGAACCAGGATCTAATTGCAACGACAGTAGCACCAACAGGGGTAGCCACAACGACAGCAGCGCCAGCATTAGAAGGTTATGCGGCGACAACGGCAAGGGGTCAATTAAACGGAAATCCACAGGAGTTGGTTGATGAATGGGGCTTGTGGGATAGGTTTCCCGAATCGGAGATGTATGCCGCTGGTGAGCCTCAAACGAATTTGCCCGAAGCAAAGTATAGAAGCGACACCGTCGAAAGACAGGGTTACGAATTTGACGACAGAAACCGCTACCCGATGGAAGACAACGAAAGTTACCTGGAAATAGTCGAAAACCGGGAGGTGCCGGTAAGCAGCCAGTCCATGTTTACATTTTCATTAAAGGTGGACACAGCGTCATACGACAATGTTCAAAGGTATATAGAGAATGGCGTCCGCCCGCCTGCGGACGCAGTAAAAATTGAAGAGCTGGTCAATTACTTTAGCTATGAAAACGAGCCTGCGTTTAGCGCATATGACCCGTTTGCAATCAGCACGGAAATAGGGGCGTCGCCTTTTGACGCAAACAAATATTTGGCATTTGTTCGTGTAAAAGCCAGGGACATCGACAGAGGGCAGCTCCCGCCCTGCAATTTTACTTTTCTCATCGACACATCGGGGTCAATGCAGCCCTATGACAGGCTCCCCCTCCTGAAAACATCGTTTGGGATGCTTGTGGAGACGTTGACTAAAGACGACGTCGTTTCCATTGTTACTTATGCGGGGTCGTCAAGGGTAGTGCTTGACAGCGTAAACGGCTCAAACAAAAGGCGGATACTCGAAGCAATTGAAAACCTTGAAGCAGGGGGGTCAACAGCTGGAGCCGAAGGCATTAACACGGCTTACAAGCTTGCAGAGAGGAATTTTATGCCAAACGGCAACAACCGCATAATACTGGCAACCGACGGGGATTTTAACGTAGGAGTTTCGAGTATGACAGGGCTTGAAAGCTTAGTATCGGAAAAGCGCGGCAACGGGATTTACCTCAGCATACTCGGTGTCGGGATGGGCAACTACAAGGACGATACGATGGAAACGCTCGCGAAACACGGCAACGGCAATGCGTCGTACATCAACTCTGTGGCTTCCGCAAGGAAAGTTCTGGTGGATGAACTCGCTTCCAACCTGTATGTTATCGCAGACGACGTGAAAGCGCAGATAGAACTCAACCCCCATAACGTAAAAAACTATAGGCTAATCGGCTACGAAAATAGGGCCCTTGAAAACAAGGATTTTAGCGACGACACAAAGGATGCCGGCGAGGTTGGCGTTGGATCGGACGTTGTGCTGCTGTTCGAGTTTGAGCCATATGATTCGGTTGGCACTGTATCGTCAGAATACAAATACAACCAGCCGGGCCAGAACAGCCCCGTATCCCACATCGGCGGCCTCAACGGTGCCGACGACTTAGGCAGTGCCGGCACTGGCATAGGCAACCTCTTAGGCTCCAATGCACAAGTATTTGACGACGGCATTGTAAACTTCTTAAGTGCAGGCACGGAGCATGGCCTGGGCATCGACTCAGGCGACTCCGAATACCCGGACGAACTGTTTGAAGTGAGACTGCGCTATAAAAGGCCTGGAGAGGGTGAGAGCCGCCTGATGTTACATCCGGTCAGCAAAGAACAGCTTAACTCGCGGCAGAACAGCGACGATTTCCGTTTTGCGAGCGCCGTAGCGGCTTTTGGGCATTTGCTCCGTGGTTCAAGCTACCTGGGGAGAGTAAAGATCGATGGTGTCATATCAGAAGCTCGAAACAGCCTTGGCAGAGACGAACAGGGGTACCGCCACGAGTTTTTAAGGCTCCTGAACGAATACAAAAACATGCGCTGATCGGCTTGTTGCTGAATTTTAGCAAATAAATCCCGGGAACGAAAAGATTTTCGTTCTCGGGTATAATAAAGGGGCGCAACCGCCCTTTCCCCCGGCACCGAAGTTTCGGGGTTGCGGGTTGGGGCGGTTAGCCGTCGGTCTTGACATAAAAGGGGGAAAAATACAATGATAAATTCGAAAAAGCAAATAATGCAACAGATGCAAACAATACAACAAAAACAAACAATGCAACAAAAACAATCAAAGCAGACAACACTAACAACGCAAACAATGCAAACAATGCAAACAATACTAACAACGCCAACAACGCAAACAATACAAACAATACAAACAAAAAGGCTGGCATGGGGAACCGCATTTACGACTATGTTGGCATTGACGATAGTGTTGGCATTTGCGTTGTTGTTGGCGGGTTGTGGCGGTGATTCGAGACCGATGACCGGATACGGCGGAGAGCCAATGACGACAGCTGCTGCAAGCATGTATACCGCCAATAGCAGCGAATTTGACGGCAATTATTACGATGGTGGCGGGGGTTATGTTGCTGAAATTCAAATGCAAGTACAAGCTCCACAAGATTATTCTGGATTAGCCCAAACAGCCGTTGACGGTAATACATCGGTTGAACTCAAGGAAAAAGAAGAAGAAAGAAAAATTATTCAAAACGCCACTATTGACGTTGAAGCGGAAAACGCGGAGTTGTTTTACGGAGCCCTTGCAGCATATTGCCGCAGCTTGGGAGGGTACGAGTTCAGCAACAGCATCTCGAATTTTGATGAATACTCTGTAATATTTGCGGTCTTCAAGGTTCCACCGGAAAACCTTGAACAGGTTATTAGCTTCGTAGGCTCTTCTGCTAAGCTGATTAACAGTAACATGTCTTCAGAGGACATAACGGAAAGCTTCTATGACGCGGAAACTAGGCTTGAGACTAAGAGACGGTCCCTTGACAGCTACTATAACATGTTGAGGGGGGCAAGGACGGTTGAGGAGATAGTATTGATCCAGCAGACCGTCGATAGGATTACAGAGGACATCGAAGCGCTTGAGGGTAGGCTGAGAATGTGGTCAAGCCAAGTTAGCATGGCTACGCTTACCATAAACGTACGCCAGTACAACGATCCGCTGAAGATTAGGAAAGAGATAACTTGGAACACCCTTTCGGTATCCGACATGGGATATCTGATAAGCCGGGGGTTCATGACTGTCCTGAACACTGGCGTCTCCATGCTTCAATGGCTGATAATAGGAATTGCGTTCCTATCCCCGATATTGGCACTGGCGGCTGTAATAATTTTGCTTGGAAGGTGGAGCAGGAAGAAACGCGGTTTGCCGTTAAAAAAAATAACCCTTCCATGGAATAGGGCGAACAATTTCCACGCATCAGTTTATGAGGCACAAAACCTTCCCGGGGGCAAAGTTCAAGGCGAAAACCAGCAGCTTCAAGAAAAACCGCCGCAGTGGTGGGATCAAACCCAACCTAAGGGACAAACCCAACCAGAGGGACAAACCCAAGCAGGGGAAAACCCCCAAGCAGAGGGCCAAAACCAACCGGAAGGGGATAAACCCTAGTAGCGGCTCAAACCCAACAGGGGGACCAAACCTAACAAGGGGGCCAAGCCCATTTCTCGATTAATTTAGTACGCCAGACTTTATAGAATTCGATTCGATGATTATACCCGAGAGCGAAAAGATTTGCGCTCTCGGGTATAACAATTCTACAAGTCATTTCGTTCTCTTATTTACAAGCTCCGCCAAGCCTTTTGCGCTTACGTAGCTCGCAGCGCTCTTTTCCACGAGCCCACTCCACCATTTGTTCCTCGCTCACGAGTTCTAACCCAGGAACAGGAGCGGGCTTTTCGTTTTCGTCGAGGGCAACCATCAGAACGTAAGCTTGGTTAATCACACGGCGCTCGCCGCTTATATCTTCCGCATACGTGTCCACACATACCTCAACCGATGTGTGCCCCGCATATGTCACTCGCCCTATTAGGACAACAGTGTTATTTAAATAAGCTGGCGCACTAAAATGAAGGTGGTCAATCGACGCTGTAATTACTTCCCGGCCGGAGTGCCGCCTCGCCACAACAGCGGCTACAACATCGATCCACTCCATCAAGCGGCCGCCGAAGAGCCGGACGTACCCGTTTGTGTCCCCCGGCATTACGATCTGTATTTGCTCCGTTCTGGAATCGCAT
>Ga0099364_10009367_pt1 | contig 13596 bp, 13 predicted proteins | sample TergutTh196P3_FD_73070 | JGI IMG/M metagenome (GOLD analysis project Ga0099364, IMG submission 73070) | Microcerotermes parvus P3 segment gut microbial communities from Pointe-Noire, Republic of the Congo - Th196 P3 | ecosystem: Host-associated > Arthropoda: Insects > Digestive system > Gut ...
ACTCTTTGAAAGACTCTAGTAGCATATGTTTCTCTCTCATAAATATAGTTGCCTAAACCTAAGCTTACTTTCAACGGGATTTACCTCTAAACCATTAAGAATACATGAATCGCCAGTTTGTTTGGAAGTGGGGGGAAATATTCTGTCTCTAATCTGATATTCGCTTAATATCGTTAAGGGTAGCGAGACAACAATTATCACAGTATCAAATTAATATGCAACAAAAAGAGTTCGCACTAGAGGCGAACCCCTTTGTTATTACTAGTTTAGCCCATGTGAATAGACAATATCCTATGAGGATAGTTCATCCGCTAACAATATTTCTCGTATCGTTTCTTCCGTTAAATCTTCGTCTTTTGAGTTTTTACATTTATCGCATAATGATTTGACATTCGCTCCCTTTAGCTTAACATCTGGATTCTCTTTCAGATAATTTGCTATTACCGCGACCACTTCCGGTTTAAGTTCCGAGATTCGATGAGCTGCCATGAAGCCCATACGTTTCTCATCCAACATCTTGCCGATAATAATAATTATTTTGTCGTCTTGTTTGGCTATACTTCTGTACCTTTCAAATACCGATGATGATATGCCTAATTGTTTTGAAATTTTGTCGCGTGTCTTTGGACGCTTCGGCTTGCCTGTTGACTTGTGTCCATTTTGAACACAAGTTGCACCGTCTGCCAAGTCATTTCTTTTACCTTGCTGAGAGTTCTCTTGAATATATCTACTGTAAATCTTGATTACCCGGATCTGTTGCGAGTACGGCCAGTCAGCAAATGATTGTTGATTCAGATTATCATCGACAACAATCATTTCCGCTTCTTTGTTAGATAATCCTTCCTTTATGGACGCGTTTATCGCGTTCCAGCCAAGCAGTTTTACCGCTTCAACTCGGTTATGCCCGCAAAGTATCTCGAATTGCCCATTTTTAATAGGGCGCACAACAATCGGGCTAAGTAAGCCGTTATTCTTGATACTCTGGGCTAATTTCTCAAGCCGTTCGCCTTCATACGCCTGAAATGGATGATTTTTGAACTTAACGAGTTTATCAACCTCTATCGACTCAATTTTGAGAGTTCTGTTCTCTGTATATATTTCTTTAGATTGATCCGTAGTCTCATCATCTATTCTTGGTGTAAATGTAAAATCGTCTTTTTTAATCTCAGGCTTTTTTTTCATTCCTCACCTTTCCTTTCTCCGTCACTTCCCTAATATCTAGCGAATATCTAAAAAATGAAATTATATATTATATATAAACACAAAACAATTACCTTTTATTGGAAGAAAGGAAGAAAATGAAAAATGAGGTAGTTTATACGGCAGGCGCATATATCGAACCTGTGAAAATCGGGGAAGTCTGGAAATGGGTAATAGTCGGTTTTGAAGATGAAACATTTGTAAATGGGACATCGGCGAACCTTGCAATAGAGGCAGAAAATCGTAAAAACTTGTATGAAAACCAAGCGGGAGGGTAACGTTGCCCTCCCGCCATTCCAACTATTTTACATCAACCGGGAAATGCCCGGAAAACGAAAGGAAAATCAAAATGACGCTTCACAATGTTGTTGGCAGCAGTATGTCGAAACTGATTTACAGGTTCAGTCCGCCTTGTCCGAAATGTCCATATACATTAGGACAGGTACTTACTTTGGATTGCCCTTGCCCGCAATGCGAATCTAATGACTACGCGACTTACGAAAGATTCTGCAGGTCTGTAGCATGTGGTTATTTGTATGAAGACCCGCAAAAACGCAGGTATGAAAGGTAAACAGCAATGGCTATGGAAGTAATTGGTATGCCCATGTATTGCCGGCGGTGGATTAATCAATTGAGCCGAATTGCATCACTGATATACCATGAGAGCCAGTATAGACAATGTATAATAATCAAAACAGGGAGGATGTTGCATGATTGAAAAACATGTATCAGAGCGGCTGATGCGCGAAATGCCGAGGTTTCTGATAAATTTCATTTGGTATTTGTGGGATACGTATTGCGACCCGGATACCGAAGAAGAAAGTCTGTTCTTACTTCAATCAGATGGAAATGGTCAGCGTGTTACCATTCCTTTGATAGATAAAACCGTTGTGCAGGACTTCGGTACTGCCTTTAACGCGACAATCACGATCCGTAAAGACGGATCAAATTATTATATGTCCCGACGGTAGCCGGGACATATTTTAGATCATGTCTTGGTTTGCTTGCTGTCGGTAAATTCCAAAATCTTTTGAATCACATCGTAAACCATTTCCACTTCATTCTCCGGACGGCCTTTCAATTCCATGTTGAGCTTCTCCACGGCGGCACAATCTTTGAATGGCTTTATGGCGGTTTCAAAATCAAAAAACTCCTGAAACGTCACCCCCAGAGTCTTTAGCAGCTTTTCCAATGATTCGATAGAAGGCTTTTTATGCCCTCTTTCGACATCCCCTAAAAATGATACATTGATGCCCGAATTTAAAGCGAGTGCCTCTTGTGTCAACCCCACCTTCTTTCTGTATTCACGAATCCTGGCGCCAATCTGCTCATGCACATTTTCCATCTGACCCATCTGACAATTCCTCTTGCGATATTTTAGAGGAATAGGAATATCCGCTCAAACGTCAGGTGGCGTTATTGTGTCACCAATATATCACTTCTAATGAGGTGATATATTGGTGACGATATGTTACCGTGTCAGTCGTTGGGATTCTGATGAGCAGTAAGAAAATCACTTGGGATGTCGAATTTTGGGAGGCGACGCCGTGACATGGCATAGGTGGGATGTATGCTTGTTTCGGGTTTATTACTTTTGGGAATTTTGGGAATAGAGGTTGATGGCTGATGCAATATCTCAATTTGCAGATATGTAAATTACAAAAGCAGGTTTTATATGTTTAAGGAATGGAAAGTGAATGAATCGTCGTTATGTATGAAATGGATTGCAATAATCGTCGTTCCCCTGGTTAAAATAATCGCATGGAAATACAGAAAGAAGTTCATTATTAGTTAGATAGAGCATAAAGAGATTTAAGGAAAACTAAACCTCTTCATCAATGTCTAACTGACGCCGCGAGATGGCATAAGTGGGATGTATTATTGTTTCGAGTTTATTACTTTTGGATAGTTAGTTAGATTGAAGCCAGGGTGATAGAAATTATGGCTGAGATTACAAAGAAAGGATTTGTTACTTCGATTAATACCAACACGCATCCGTTGGCGAAAGCTAAAATGATACAGAAAACCAAACGACTGTATTTTGCCGCGCTTGAATCTATCGTAAGTTTATGCTCGCCTGATACGGAGTATGTAAATTCCCGTCTTGTACAATATCGCGCTTTTCTTGTCGGTGAAGGAACGAAAATCCCCTCAACCGACGCAAGCCGCAACGATGCTGTAAAAATGCTTGTCGATGATTTTTTGAAGCCCTGGAAGCGGAAATACCGTTTTATACTGCTATGTGATGTTGCTCTGATTATCTCGGAAAAGGTTGCTGTTAAAAAAGCATATGGCATGATAGCGATATTTCTCAGCGAGAGAAAACAGGAAAAGTTCAATGAATTATTGGAAATACTTTACAATGATGACGAGATTCCTTCAGTATTTGCGTGCGCAGAAAACTTGATAACACAGTTTCGTGAAAATCGAAAATTTGCGGCGCAAAAAGAAATCAAAATTATGGTGACAGCCACTGTAAGCGCGGGCAAGTCCACACTTATAAATGCAATAATAGGAAAAACCGTTACGAAAACAGCGGTTGGACCTTGTACTGCCAATCTTTGCTTTATTCATAACAAGCCCTTTGAAGATGACCGTTTTCATTTACAAACAACAACTCAAAACTTGAACGCTGCGTTAGAAGATTTGTCAAGCGTGGGAAAAGATGCAGCTTGCAGTATTGCTTCTTACTTTAGGACGCTGGTTCATCAGAAATTCCGCGTTTGCCTAATAGACACGCCTGGAGTAAATTATGCTTTGAACCTTAATCACGGAAAGTTGTCACGCAAGGCAATTGTTGAGAGAAATTACGATAAGCTGTTATATGTATTAGATGCGCGTATGATTGGTGAGGATGACGAGATAAAACATTTGAAATATGTTTACGAAAATGTACCGAACGAAAAGGTTATATTCGTGCTTAATAAACTGGATTATGCGGACATCCCGCTATCGGCGAGTATTGATTTTGTAAAATCCGCTTTACAAACAATCGGTTTCGAAAATCCGGTTATCTGTCCACTGTCCGCTTATTTCTCATTGTTACTGAAAAAACGGAAAAGCAAAGAGAGACTAAACGAGAATGAGCAAATTATTTTCGACAACTATGTTCGGCAATTCACCAAACCCGAATATGATCTATCTACATATTATGACAATCCTTCTGTTGTGGATATGAATGGAAGCGCCGATAAGTTTTGGAAAATGAGTTTTATATCCGGTCTGTTTGGTTTAGAAAATATACTCTATGGAGGAACTAAAAAATGAAAAAAGTTTTTATTAAACATAACCCATATAAACTCGAAACAAAAATTACCGTAGATGGAAAGGAATTGGCGCAAAACAGCGAAATCAGAGAAAAAGCTTTAAAAACTCCCGATGCTGATAGTGCCCCTCGATTACAAGAATGGATCGAAGAGTTTCCGAAAATGTTAAACGGAGAATACCATGACGATTTCGAAATAACATTCTACGGTACGCTACTAGATTACGAGGATTTAGAAAGTGTATTTGCAGAAGAACGTAAGCGAGGAACCGTCATTATTAAGCATGAACCTGCAAAAGAAACTTTAGACAAAGAAGTTCTAATTGACAAGGTGTTTCGCAAGATTGGACAAGGCCCATTTGAGGAACTTAAAGATGCTCAGATCATTAGCTCGTTTCAACAAGCTATGAGTGAGGATTTTGAAGTGTGCGTAGTCGCAACGATGAGCGCCGGAAAGTCCACGCTTATCAATGCCATGCTGTGCGAGAAACTCATGCCGTCGAAAAACACTGCTTGCACAGCGACTATTACACGTATAAAAGATATTTCCAATGATAATGTCCCTTTCAGAGCGGAAGTCTACGATAAGGAAAATCATTTAAAAGAGACATACAATGATCTGAACTTGCATATTATGGAGCGCCAAAACTCAGACACAAATGTATCAGTTATAAAGGTTTTTGGGAATATTCCATTTGTATCAACGGACGATGTATCGCTCGTTTTTATCGACACTCCCGGTCCTACATACGCGCTTAACCCACATCATAAAGAAGTATTTGATAAACTTATGAATACATCATCAAAAACACTTGTACTCTACATTACGACTGGTGATAAGTTCGGCACTGATAGTGACAATACGTTGCTAGAGCGAGTGGCTAAAAGCATGAGCGTCGGCGGTAAACAATCGAAAGACCGATTTATTTTCGTTGTAAACAAAGCAGACGACTTTAAGTCCGACTGCGATGGCTCAATAAAAGATGTGTTGGATAACATGCGTGGGTATTTGAAAAATAATTTTGGAATTGTTAAGCCAAAATTATTTCCGACAGCGGCAGATATGGCTCTTAATATTCGATTGGCAGATAAAAATATTGAGCTTAACGCTAATGCACGTATCGCTATGAATGGAAACATAGAAATTTTCAATCAAACACCTATGCTTCATTTAGAAGAATATACGCTTCATATGAACGAGTATGCTGCGCTTCCGGCCAGCATTTCTTCAGAAATAAACAAACAACTCGTGGAAGCGCGGACAAGATACAACGGCTCAGAAAACAAAAACCAAAATGAAGCGTTAATCCACACCGGCGTCGTTTCTATCGAGGCAGCAATTAGACAGTATGTACAGAAATACGCAAAGACTGCTAAAATCAAGAACATAGTTGATACTTTCGCATACAAGCTTGATGAATTTGGTTGCTTTGAGGAAGCCAAGCGAGAGCTTGCAAAAAACCGTGAAGATAGTGTGGAAATAGCCGGGCAAATCGCCTCGATACGAAAAAAAATAGACATTGTAAAGGATACGAAAGAGTATAAAGATGCTGTTAAAGATGCCGTTGACAAAGTGAACAATAATTCAAAAAAGGTAGTCGAGGATATAATCCAACAATTCCAAAGCCGTATAACAAAACGCATTGATAGTTTACGCAACAGAGAAATTGTACTTGATGATGTAGAGAAAGAAGTGGAAAAGCTTATTGAATTTGCTAATAAACTTGAGCTTGATTTTGTAAAAGAGTTGGAAAAATTAATTAGCGCCAATCTGGAGGGTGTGTGTAACGAGCTGCTTAAAGGCTACAAAAAGAAACTTGCGTCATTAACTGAAGAAGTAGGCGGTAAAAACTTTAATGCCATAACAATAGACCCATTAAAGCTAATGCGTGGTAGTATACGATACGGCGATTTTTCCATTACTGCTTTAGAAAAAGAAAAGAAGGTAGCCGACGGCTATGACGAATCGCAAGAATATGTTGAAAACACTGATAAGGCATGGTACAAGCCGTGGACGTGGTTTCAAGAAGATGGTTACTATCGAACAATACTAAATGAAAAGTATAAGAAAATTAAGTATGTTGATGGCAGTGAGCTGGCTCGTGAATATTACAGACCGGTTGAAAAATATTTATCCAACAATGGAGATGCCGCCCGTGAGTATGCGCGAGAGCAATCAAAAAAGATGGCAGAAAGTTTTGATAAGGAATTTAATCGGCTGGACCAAGTTCTAAAAATGAAACTTACCGAACTGGAGAATTTTCTAACAGATAAAGGAAAAATTGACGACCGGTTAAAAGATTCAGAAAACAAACTGAAATGGCTTAATGACATTAAAAATGAAGTTGAGTCAATACTCGAAATATAGAGGATATGGGAATGACAGTTGAAGAATCTATTAAAAATGCAGTATCGCAGGGCGATATAAAAGGCATACGTATAATGATGAAGAACAGTCTGCTTGTTGATCCTACTTTTGCTGAATTTAAAGAAATGGAAAACCTTACGCTGAATATGAACGGACTTTTCGATGAACACGACGAAGGTGAATTTATTTACGATAAGTCAGTTTGGAATGACGACTATATGAATAAGTTGATGGTTCAAGTCGTCGGGAATTTCTCCCATAAAAGGATAGATCATCTCAAAGAAGTGGTCAGATATTTGCGCCCTGTTGCTACTCGTACGGAAAAAACTGCCTCGTTTGGCACAACCGGGACAAGACAAACGCAGACAAGCCCTATAACACATCCACGAAAATTCAGCTATCAGGAACAAAAACGTCAAGATGAACGAAACGGAAGAATTGTATACAACCGAGGTGCAAAAATCACGGCCGGCGCCGTAGTAGGCGGAGTAGTCGGTGGCACAGTGGCTGGAATCGCCAGCGTTTCTATTCTTGCAGGTACAATAACTGGCGCGGTTGTTGTTGGCGCGATTGTTGCTATAGCGACGAATGGAGAGAATGGAGAGTAAAATATGAATGATTCAGTTGGTTTTACAGGAAAGAAAAATGAAATAACAAGACCTGTTGAAGATGTTGCTCCCGCGCCTGGGAATAATGCGCCAGATCGAGATTTATTAAAAAAACAGCTTGATGAGGCGAGCCTTCTTGTAGAGGACGTTGTTCTTAAAAATTATCTTAGCAAACTGTCAGAATTAGAAGTTGTCCCTCTACACGAAAAATTGAAGGATATAGGAGATATACGGATTTTCAAGATAACCGAAATGGTTTATAAAAAAGACGAATACTCTACCTATAAATTCGCGTCCGTATTCAATTCTGTCCAAAATCTCGATTGCGGCGTATTTATAATAGCTGACAGCGACAGTCATAGAACGAACTTCTATATGGGCATTCGTAATTTTGATGATAAACGCACAACGAATTCATTAGAAGAAACGTTGAAGAACGCGCTATGCGGTCAGTTTCCCGGCGTTAAGATAAAAGATTTGCGCGATCCGGAAGCGGAAGAATTTCTTGGAAACATTCAATCTAAAAATATTGTCACTGTTTCCTGTGTTGCAAAAAATAAAGACGAAGAATTTACTGACAACGAACGCTTTATTCAAGGGCTTGAAAAGCTGGCTATTGCCATGCAAGGGCAACGCTACACAGCTATTGTGTTAGCGAAAAGTACGTCTCAAGTACAGTTGGCTGAAACACGCCGCGCTTATGAAACCATCTATACTCAGCTCTCGCCTTTTGCTACTACTCAATTAAGCTATGGCACAAATGGCACTGTCAGTATTACCGATGCTTTTTCATTCGGTAAAAGCCAAAGCCAAACTTATACAACAAGCATATCAGATACTTCGGGTGAACAAGAAACGGTAAACAAAAGCGTTACACGGGATAATACGTTGAGCCGGGTTCTTGGTGGATTGAGCGCAATCGGAGGAGTAGCGGCGACGGCAGTAGCAACAGCAGCAATTGTAAAAAGCGGCGGAGCAGCGGCGCCTATTGCTCTCCCCGCAATTAAAATAGGCGCTGGTGCCGCCGCCGCAGGTATTCTTGCTGCTATGACAAAAAAAAGCACAACAACCGGCACTGCAAAAACAACGAATAGATCCCATACAGTGAGCACGAGCGACGCAAAAGCGGATACAACAAATGAAAGCTATACTTATACAAAAGGGGATACTTCCGGCGTTTCCGACAATTTACAACTCACAGTACAGAACAAAAACCTCATCAATACACTTGAAAGGATTGATTTACAGTTAAAACGCATTGACGATTGTGAAAGTATCGGGATGTGGGAGAGTGCGGCATATTTCCTCTCCGACACTCAGAAAACAGCGGAAATGGCGGCAGGGACATATAAAGCCTTAATGAAAGGCGAAAAATCCGGTGTTGAAACATCGGCAATAAACTTTTGGGGCCGCAATAACGCAAAACAGCTTCAAATGCTCCGTGAATATATCAGTAATTTTATTCACCCGGTTTTTAGATACAGCTCGGATACGGCAGAAATTCCCGTTACCGCTTCGTCTCTGGTAAGCGGTAATGAACTTGCAATTCAAATGGGACTTCCCAGAAAATCCGTATGCGGTTTCCCTGTAATCGAACACGCAGATTTTGGCAAAGAGGTAGTAAAATACGATCAACGCGATGACGAGCGCGGCATTGCGCTTGGAAAAGTGTTTAGCATGGGCAGCGAAACAGGAACAAATGTGCGCCTTGACCGCGATTCTTTGACGATGCACACTTTTATCACAGGCTCAACCGGTTCCGGCAAAAGCAATACGGTTTACGAGATATTAAATCAGCTTCGTATTGAAAAAATACCGTTCCTGGTGGTAGAACCGGCTAAGGGCGAGTACAAAGACATATTCGGTCAGTTTCGGGATGTGTCCGTATACGGCACCAATCCGAAAACGACTGCGTTGCTCAGAATAAACCCATTCCGCTTTCCTCCCAAAATTCATGTTCTCGAACATTTGGACAGACTTGTGGAATTGTTCAATGTGTGCTGGCCGATGTACGCGGCCATGCCCGCCATTTTAAAAGACGCTATGGAGAGGGCTTATGTAGAGGCGGGTTGGAATACGATTACTTCAGAGAACGCTAAAGGCGAAGTGTTTCCGAATTTCACTGATTTGCTGGAGCAGATCGAGATTGTAATAAACGAATCGAAATATTCTGCGGACTTCAAAGGAAATTACTCCGGCGCTCTGCTGACCCGCGTTCGTTCGCTGACCAACGGCTTGAATGGTCTGATTTTCTGCGGCAACGATTTATCCGACGCCAATCTCTTTGACAAAAATGTTATTGTTGATTTAAGCCGAGTTGGTTCAACGGAAACAAAATCGCTGATAATGGGTCTGCTGGTCATGAAGCTGAACGAATACCGCATGACATCCGGTAAAATCAACTGCCCATTGTCGCATATTACCGTGCTTGAAGAAGCGCATAATCTTTTGAAGCGCACTTCAACGGAACAATCTTCCGAAAGTTCAAACCTGCTTGGAAAATCAGTGGAGTTGCTCGCAAACTCAATAGCGGAAATGCGGACATACGGCGAAGGTTTTATAATCGCCGATCAGTCGCCCGGACTATTGGATATGTCGGTAATCCGTAATACCAACACAAAGATTATTCTGCGCCTGCCGGAATACAGCGACCGCGAGCTTGTCGGGCTTGCAGCAAGCCTAAACAAGGAACAAATTGATGAGCTGTCAAAGCTGGATCGCGGCGTTGCCGCCGTATACCAGAATAACTGGGTGGAACCTGTTTTAGTAAAGGTAGGTAAGTGCGAGATAAAAGATAAAACATACGTCGCTTCCGACCTGCCCGCTTTACCGGATGTTTCAAATATCAGGAGGCAAGTAGTAAATTTGCTGATTCAGGGCAGAGTGAACGAACGCCTTGATTTTGATGTAACGGAAATTGAGCGGAATATAGGTTTTCTAAATCTTTCGTCACGAAACCGTGGGTTTGTCAAACATATTGCCGAATTTAAAGACAACGATTCATTGTCTGCATGGAGTAACGAAAATCTGGGAGAATTGTCGGGGCATGTCGTCGATGTACTGGGGGTTCGCGCACTGGTTGAAAACTGTGCTTCCACTGCCGTTGACAATGTGGATTTATCTAAAAAACTCGCTGCCATTATCAGGCAATCGGCGATTATTGCGTCTGATGAGGTTACGCTTGCCCTTTGCCACTGTTTTATGAAAGACCTCAGCCTTGGTCAAGGCGAAAGAGAAAAACGCGAACGCGTTTATAAGCAATGGGTTGACTCCATAAATGAAGGGAGGATACAGTAATTATGATTTTGGGGATTAAGGAAATATCGGAGGTTGCCATTAAACGGTTTGTCGAAAGTCCGCTAGTTAGGATGTCTGAAGGCAAAGTGTTCGACAAACCGATGAGCGAATATGACAAGCGTTTGGCGTTGCACGCAGATGGGAAAAATGCCGAAAAAGTTGATAATAACGGGAATGTATATATAGACGAGAATGGTAAACTACTTCCCAATACGGAGTATATCCTTAATGGCAATGTTTATAAAACCGACGAAAACGGTAGGATTATAAAATGCGAATCCGTACCAAAAAGTACACCCGAAAACCCACGCGATATTGGTGCTCAAACATCGGTCGGCGGCGATGATCGCAAACCCGGCGACCAGGGCGGGCATATTATCGGACGTGATATGGGTGGCGATAGTGGGTTAGGTAATCTTATACCGATGGACGCGCGGATAAATCTAAGCGATTACAAGCGCATGGAGAATGATGTAAAGCAGGCATTAGAGGAAAGAAAAGATGTCAAAACAAAGACAGAAGTGATTTACAATGATGATTCAAAACGTCCTGACAAAGTTGTTACCACTGTTACCGTTGACGGCAAGGATACAGTCTACACGTTTGACAATAATGTAGATGGCTCGTTAATGGATTCACTGGAAGAGACTTGCAGTGAATCCGACATCGAAACTCTGCAAGATGTACTCGACGATACAGGAGGACAAATTTCCTCGATTAAAGAAGAATATGACGTAGATGGAAAACTTGAAAAGACAACGGTCACAGTAACATATACTGACGAAAACAGTAAAAACTTCAGAGTACAGGTTGTTATAGACAATAACGGAGGTGCTTTGCAATGACAAAAATAGAAGAACGCGCAGTAAAACTTGTCAAGGAATTGATCGCTGAATTTAACAAATTAGAGTTCAAGGCAAGTATTGGTGATACAAGCCGTTCAATTGAGTTCTTTGTTTGGGTAGGTGATGAAAAGCGACAGTGCTATGAGCTTGCCGATAATAGAGAAATTGATGAATTAAAAATGGAAATGCTCTTTGATGCTTACGCTGAGTTCGTCAGAAAAAGCGATGAGTATAAAGCTGGAAAAGTTAATAAAATTTGTTTTATCGCTTAAAAGGTATTAAATTGCGGGGGCGGTTAATAATAGACGTCCCTATGGAAAGATATAAAAACAATGCAAGGAGAGAGCATACGGCAAACTTGGAAAAATCTTCCTGCCTTACCTGACCGTTCCTGGCCGACGACAGGAACGGCGGTTGGCGGGCTGAGAACGCGGAAATCCTGCTTACGTTCAGGAATTAGCGAGTTGTACGGAAGCCGGCGCTTCATGAAGTTTTGCAATTACCTTTTGTATAATTTTATCCATTGCCATTGAACGACGCACTAAGGATGTGTTTTAGTGACCAGGAAAGCCAACACGTACCCCAACGCGCAACTACGCCGCTACATCGCGCTAACCCGGATTCTGACGCGGCACAGGTTCGGGCTGACAAAAGATGAGATTTTAGAAAAACTCCGCGAAGAAGATATAGAACTGCCGTCGCCCAGAACTTTCCAACGCGATATTGAAGAGCTTAGAATGTCCGGATACGATATTTCCTGCGGGGACGAGTACCGCTACAAGCTGGAAAACCGCGAAGAAGTCGTCAGCGGCGCCTTTTCTCTCGAAGAAATTCAGGCGCTACAGATGTGCCGCGAATTATTCGGATATTTTAGCGGAACGCACCTGAAGGATTCCATAGATTCCGCCATAAACGCGGTAATCGGAAGCCAGAGAACGCCGTTCAGCAGGAAAGATTTGGAAGAAATCCGGCAAAACTTCATGGTTCATTTAGGCTGGCAGCGCGATTTTCTTGACAAAAGAGAATTATTGGACAGCGTCGCCTACGGCGTAAACAGCTCTACAAAACTTGAAATTTCCTACAAAAAACCGAACCGGAAAATCGAAACGGTCATCGTCGAACCGTACAGAATCGTACTCTACCACGATTCCCTGTATTTACTCGCAAAAAAGGAAAGCAGCAACCGTGGTCTTGCGCTGTACCACATATCACGCTTTGTGGAAGTCGAAGAGACAGACGTGGAATTTGTGAAGGAAAACCGCCTGATACGCGAATACGAAGAAAAACTGTCGAATTGCTTTGGGATTTTTATTGAAGGCGACTTGTGCGATATAGAAATCAAATTCGATAAATCGGTCGAATACATGCTCCGAGAGCGGTTCTGGCACAGGTCGCAAGAGGTCGAAACAAAGGAAGACTGTGTAATTTTAAAGCTCCGCGTGTATAAATCCGGCGAATTTATGGCTTGGGTGAAAAGCTGGGGCGATTTGGTGAAAGGAGTAAGTTCAATCAAAGCGACGCCGTGAGATGGCGTATGCCGGTTGTATACTAATTTCGTGTTCAAAATTTAAATAAACTTGAGGAGAGTTTCTATGAAAAAGGACTTGACGGAATTAGTATTCATCATCGACCGAAGCGGGTCAATGGAAGGGCTTGAAAGCGACACCATCGGCGGCTTCAACGCAATGCTCAAGGAACAGCAGGCGGTTGAAGGCGACGCCATTGTAACTACAGTATTATTTGACGACCAGTACGAACTGCTCCACGACAGAATCGACATTCGGGCGATTGCGCCCCTTACCGACAAAGATTATACCGTTCGCGGCTCTACCGCCCTGCTTGATGCCGTAGGTAGAACGATAAAAAAAATACGCGACGTGCAGAAACACACCGCCGAGGAATACCGCGCGGAAAAAGTGTTGTTTGTCATTATCACAGACGGCCACGAAAACGCCAGCCGTGAGTATTCGGCGAAGCGCGTTAAAATGCGGATTGAGCGCCAAAAGAAAAAAC
>Ga0099364_10009368_pt1 | contig 13595 bp, 9 predicted proteins | sample TergutTh196P3_FD_73070 | JGI IMG/M metagenome (GOLD analysis project Ga0099364, IMG submission 73070) | Microcerotermes parvus P3 segment gut microbial communities from Pointe-Noire, Republic of the Congo - Th196 P3 | ecosystem: Host-associated > Arthropoda: Insects > Digestive system > Gut ...
ATGCCGCTTCCCATTATGCTGTAAGGGACTTCGGGCTTTTTTACGGCAATTCCTTCTTCTATTAATAACGGGTCTTCTTCAGGGGGTTTTTCAACTATCAATTCCACAGGCCTTTCATCTCTTGGTTTAGGCTGTCCGGCACAGGAAACAATCAATAATGGTAAAATAAGTAAAAAGATATAAATAAATTTAAGCATATTGTTATTTTCGGCAAAAAATATTCAAAAAAAACCGGTTTCGATAAAGCGTATTGCACGGTTGAACCCATTATAGGGTATGAAAAAAAACAAAGAAAAAACCTATGATGATGTCTCTTTTGAACAGCGGCCGCGCGAAAAGTTAAAATCAAGCGGGGTGGCTTCCCTTTCCGACAGGGAATTATTGGCTATTCTTTTGAATACAGGCATTAAGGGAAAAAATGTAGGAGAACTGGCAGAAGATTTACTTACTCTTTTGGACAGAAACAATGACATTCCGCAAATCAAGGAGTTGTCAAGATTGTCGGGGGTGGGGCTGTCCAAAGCCTGTTCGGTTGCGGCAATGCTGGAGTTTGGCAGAAGGCGGTACGGCTCATATTCGGCGCGGATCAAACAGCCGTCCGATATTTTTACCCTTGTCCGCCACCATGCAGACCGCAAACAGGAGAGGTTTATCAGCCTTTCCCTGAGTGGAGCGCATGAAGTGCTTGCGGTAAGGATTGTAACAATCGGCCTTGTAAATAAAACGATTGTCCACCCAAGAGAGGTTTTTGCCGACATCATTCAGGACAGGGCGGCCGCCTTTTGTGTCGCGCACAATCACCCCTCAGGTCAACTTTACAGTTCGCCGGAAGATGATGAAATAACAGACCGCCTTAAATCAGCGGCTAAAATTCTGGGGCTTAATTTTGTGGATCACATTATTTTTTCAGAAACCGCATGGTGGAGTTTTAGAGAAAACGGAAAGTTAGACGATAATTAACCGCTCTAATTCATCACTTCTTCTCTGTCGGCAAGCGTAATCTGCAGAGTGCTTGTACGGCCGCCGCGCGAAATTTCCACGCTTACGGTATCACCCGGTCTTGAAGATTCAAGAGCGGAATACAGATCCGCTAGGGTATCAGTTTTCATACCGTTTACAGAAGTGATAATATCTCCGCCAAGGTAGATTACGCTTCTGCCGTATTGAACAGGTTCACTGCCTTCCCGCAGTCCCCCTCTTTGGGCAAGACCGTTTCGTCTTATCCGGGAAACAAGAAGGCCGGAATTGACAGGCAGCTTTGCATAACGAACAAGGCTTGGAAAAATCTGCACAAGGTCTGCATCGATCCAGCCGCGGCGGACTCTGCCGTGCTGCATAATCTCATTTACAACACGTTTTGCGGTATTTACGGGAACGGCAAAACCAATGCCGACAGACCCGCCGGAAGGCGAATAGATCATCGTGTTGATGCCTATCATTCTGCCCTGAGTATCCAGAAGCGGCCCGCCGGAATTTCCCGGGTTAATCGATGCATCAGTTTGAATCATATCGCGGATAATGCGGTTTCTTGATGTCTGAATGGGACGTCCCAAACCCGAAACAATCCCTACAGTTAATGTACGCTCCAAGGCAAAAGGATTGCCGATTGCAAGAACTTTTTGCCCAACCAGAAGGTTAGAAGAATCGCCGTAAGGAATCGTAGTCAACTCCATTCCGCGCGTAGGTTCAAATTTTAAAACTGCAAGATCGTTTTCGGGATCAGCGCCTACGACTGTCCCCTCAAACTGACTACCGTCGGCAAGATTGATAAAAACCCTGTGGGCTCTGTCGATTACATGATTATTGGTAAGCACATAACCTCTGGTATCGATAATTGAGCCTGAACCGGAAGTACCTTCCTGCGGAACAGGTTCAAGAAACCAGTTGATTGCCATTATCTCTGTGGTTATGTTTACGACTGCGGAATTCAACCTCTGATATATGGAGATATTTTCACGTTCGCTTTCGGAAAATTGAATAAGCTCCTGCGTATTAAGAGCCGTATACTCCGACTGCATAAGGTTGAACTCAAAATCCGTCTCCTGCGAAGTCGTACCGGGCTGCGCAATTTGCACCTGCTTAAAAGGTTTAAATAACCCAAACCCAAGAGCAAAAAGCAGGACAATTAATGCACTTAATACCGAAAAAAATAAAACCTGACTGCGGCTGTAATACTTCACCAACCCCTCCAAAATCAATATAGTAATGGTTTGTATTTAAAATTGTAGCAGAAAAATGCCGATAATAGAAGGGAAAATGTCCTTGTTTTTGATTATTTTGATATTATTCGCCGGTTTTTCTCCTGTTCAGGCGCTTGATCTGCCTGTATCACAAATATCCGACGATTCACTTTTACGAATCAGATTGAAAGATTCGTGGTTTTCCGACACCCCAGCCAGAGTGCTTGCCCGCAGGATATCAATGGAACAACTGCCAACCGGTGAAAGAGTGGAAGTCCGCTCAGTAGAAGGCAGGGAAGAATTCATGGTGATTCTTTCCCGCGAGCTTATAAGGGGACGTTTAGCAACCGAAAATAATCCCGCTCTGCCGCGAAGCGGAACAGGGCAATTTCCGGGCTGGGCGCAAGGCTCATGGATGCTGACCCGCCGCAAAGATACAGGAGCCGGAATACTTATCAGAATATTCCCGCGAAGCGATCAATATACATATATACAATTCCGCCCCTTTAATGACGAAAGATGCCAAATGGATGTGATACTCTACGGCGGCTATCTGGTACGTTCCATGCCCATAGCTGTTCCGTTTGAACGACTGTATACAATGCAGTTAAACGACATTTTAAGACTTGCAGGACCAAAATTTCCCATTCAATATTTTGATCTTGATCCTCAGTACTACAGAAATAGCCGTCAGCTTGTCGAACAGGTACGCCGGCATCTTGGTGATCTGCAATTTGCTGATGACGGCGCAATTGATGAAAACGGAAATTATGTGTTTATAGAAACCCTCCAACCCCAAACTTCCGCCTCGCCGGGACTTAACTGTTCCGGTTTTGCAAAATGGCTGATAGACGGTATTCTGCGTCCTGTAACGGGACAGAGGCTTCCTATCACTCCGCTAAAAGCGCCGTTTGGCGACCGGGGATCTTCATTTACCGTTAACTGGGAACAAAGTCGCGATCCTTATTTCGGTCTCGATTGGATCAGAAATCTTGCGGTCGAAGCAAACACAGTCCTGCGTTCGCCTTCCTCCCGCGCTATCGAAGAATTTGAAGTACGCAGTGACAATTTCTCGCTGGTCATGGTAAGCGAAAACAGAAACTTTGTTACACATAATTATCCTGGTTTTTTGACTGACGCAGGATACGGCGTTGAAGGACTCCACCCCCTGCTCTACACTCTTGCGGTTGAAAACCCATTCTCCTTTTATCTGGCTGCGGTAAACAATGAAGTAGGAGCTCCCGTAACGCCTGACAACCTAAGGGGATCACCGCGATTACGTCAATATTTTCATGTAGCCGCACTTATACCCTATTTTGACGAATACGGCGTTTTCCGCATTGTGGTTTTTGAAAGCGCTGCCGAAACTTCTTTTAACGCTTTCAGATCCCGCTATCCGGGGCATTATATCAATTTAGTTCAAATTCCGGCCGCCTCTGCCTTTGACCCTTAATTTTTTTATTCGATATATGCTATAATACCTGTATGCGACATGGGATCGAAGGGGTGGCATTTGACCTTGACGGGACATTGTATCCTAACTACAGATTGAATATCAGACTCGTTCCCTTTCTATTAAAAGAATGGCGGCTTGTCTCCGCTTTTGGCAAGACAAGAGGGATAATCCGCGAAGAACAGGAAAAATCCCTGCCGCCGCAGGATAGTTTTTACGAATATCAGGCAGAGATTGTCGCAAAATACCTCGATGTTCCGGCAGAACATATGCGGGAAATAATTGAAATCCTGATTTACAAGGGCTGGGAACCGCTGTTCAAAAAAATCAAACTATTTAAAAAAGTAAAGGAAACCCTTGCCGCCTTGCGGGAAGCGGGTTATAAGCTGGGGCTGTTATCGGATTTTCCTCCAGAAGAAAAACTTGAATATTTAGGGATTTCCGCCGTTTGGGACGCTGTATTGTGTTCTGAAAATTACAATGTTCTAAAACCTCATTCTCTGCCGTTTATAAAACTTGCAGAAGCTATGTCTTTACCGCCCGAAAAAATCCTCTATGTAGGCAACAGCCGTTCTTATGATGTAACGGGAGCAAAAAGAGCGGGAATGAAAACAGCGTGGATAAAAAGCGCGTTTTTTCCGGGCAGCGGGTTAAGAAAACCTAAGCCGGATTTTTCTTTCATTAACTATCGCCAATTACAAAAATATATGTTAAGCTGAACTTATAATCAGGTATTACTCATGATGGGGAGGGGGTATAATACTTATGATCTTTACAATAGGGAATTTAATAACGCTTGGTATTGTTACAATAGCCCTCGTCCTTTACAGGCTGGCGGATAAAAACAACCGTTCTTTGGAAAGGGTAAAAAAATACGCGGAAAAGTGCAAGGAAGATATTGCCGTCTATGCAGAAGAAAGAAGCATGGCGGTAAAAAACTTTGGCATTGATTTAGATGTAGAAAAAAAATCCGCTCAGCAGTTGATGAAAAATATCCAAAAGTTAACCGAAGAAGAACTTGCAAAAAAGTCCGAAGCGATTTCGCGTATAGAAACTCATATTCAGGCTTTTGAATCTTCTCTTGAAGAACTTTTTGGAATGACAGACAGGGTGCAGGAAAACCTTAACCGCATAAGAGATGAATCCGCCTTTGTAGAAAGTACAGGCAGGCGGGTAAGCGAAGCAAAAGATAAATTTGAACAGGTAGAAAAAGCGCTGAATGCGGCAAGGAAAAATCTGGAAGATACGGAAGAACGCCTTGAAAGAAAAAATGCAGAAACACTGGAAAAGACCGCCTGTGATGTTATAACTCAGGCAAAATCTATAGTTTCCGATTTTGAAGCCACTTCCCATGTTATTGAACGTAAGGTGGAAGAACACCGCGAAGCGCTGGTTAAGGCAGAACGCGACAGAGAAGCTGTTCTTACCCGTGATTTGGAACTGGTAAAAAAGACATTAAGTAATGTTCTTGAAAACGCAGGAAAACGCGCGGACAAACTAGAAGATGCGGCTCTTGTAAAATTACGCGAACAGGCGCAGGAACGCGTTAATCAGATTAAAACTTTTTTTGAAGAAAAAATTAAAACCGTGCAAGAGACATTAAAAACCGAACAGGGCGCGGTTAATGAAAAAATCAAGGGAATACACGATAAATGGAATGTCGAAATTACAGACATCAATACAAGGCAGAAAAGTTATCATCAGGAATTTGTAAAAGGGTCTGCAGAACTTGACAATATGGCAAAAAAACAAAAAGAAGAGATAATTTCTTCTCTTGCCCGTCAGCAGGAAGAGGTAACAGACGCTCTTGCGCGGGAGCGGGATACAATTAACACCACTTTGGTACAACAGCAGAATGACTGGAAGCAGAATTTTATTGAATTTAACAAACTGGCGGAAAAACAACACAAAGAACTAGATGTTTCCATTAATGCCGCAAAATCAGAATTAAACCAGGCTATTACTGAGTTGAAAACAAAATCATTTACTACTATAAAACAACAGCAGGAAGAACTTGATTCTGCAAGTAAACAGCACCAAAAAGAAATCAGTACGGCAATCAGCGATCTAAAAGAAAAATCGGGCTCCGCAGTAAAACAGCAACAGGAAGAACTTTCCTCTGTTCTTGGCGGTTTAAAAGAAAAATCAGATGCCGCGATAAAACATCAGCAGGAAGAAATTACATCTTCTATCAAAGAACTTAAGGAAAAATCCAATTCTGCAATTAGCGGCCAGCATGAAGAATTAAATACCGCTTTAAAATCACAAATGGAAGCATGGAAACTTCTTTGCAGGGATACCGAACAGAACATTATTACAGCAAACGAAAAAAGGCTGGAAGATTACAGCAGTCTGCAGACAGAGGCGGTAAAACAGCTTAATAACCTTGCCGATGATGCATCACGCCTTGAAAATGAACTTCGTCTTTCCATGCAAGATGCAATTACAAGGGTTAAAAACGAATTTGCACTGTTCGAAAAAGAATCCGGCGCAAGTATGGAGACCGCCTCCGCTGCATTTAACTCGCAGGCTCAAACATTCAAAAAAGAACTTGAAGAAATGGACAAAGAACTTGACGGCATAAGGCAGCAGGCTTTTGATAATGTATCAGAAAATCTTACAAACTTTGAAAATGACTTTACAGCGGAACTTGGGAAACGCGCTTCTGAAATTGGGCGGCAGATTGCCGACTGGCAGGCGGGTTTACAGCAGCGCCTTGAAAACAGCACCGGAAAAATCACAAATGACTGGCAGCAGGCGGAAGAACGCATTACCGCAGAACAAAGAAAGAATATAACCTCTCTTGGCGAAAAACTTACTTCTGATCTGGAAAGGCTCAAACAGGAAACAACCGCTTATGAAATGGGCATAAGAGAGGAGATGACCAATGTTGATGAAACAAGACAGTCCTTTGCTGAGCAGATTAAAAATGACCTTGCAGAAATTCGCGTAACGGCGGAAAACGAAGTTAAAACACAGGTAGGCCAGTATCAGATATCCATGCAGGAAACCCTGCGGCAAAAACAAAGAGAGCTTGAAAAAGAAATTGAAGATATATCTGATCACAGCAAAACCTCATACGCTTCCTTAGATGAAGATGCTGCCGCTGCACGGAAAACTTTTGATGAATGGCAGAATCTTTACAACACCAGAATACGTGAAATGGATAATTCCTTTGAAGATCTGCGCCGTCATGGCAGGGAAACAGCGGCGGAAAACGACGAGCGTATCGCCCAGTTCCGCCAAAGCCTTGAAGATATCCGTAAAGAGCTTAACGTTCAAAAGAAAACTTTTGATCAGGCCAGTGCCCTTAAACAGGATCTGGAACGGCGCATAGAAGAAATCAATGCAGACCTTAACCGTCTGGATCAGAGAAAGAACGAAATTACACAGCTTGAAAACCAGCTGACAAAAGTTAAACGGCTGGAAGATGAAGTAAACAACAAGATGACTCATTTCCTTTCCGAAAGGCACAGAATAGAAGTAATGCAAAAAGATTTTGAACGCCTGATAAAAACTTCTCAGTCTGTAGAAGAAAAACTTGTTCAGGTTTCAACTTCTGACGATATTCTTTCCAATGTACAGGTACAGATACGAAAACTGGAAGACAGTATTAAAGAAACCGAAGAAAAGTATCAGCGTATTGAACGCAAAAACGAAGTACTCGAAGAAACAACAGAAAGCATTGACCAAAACTTCAAAGCTCTGCAAAAAACAGAAGCCGCGATCAAAAACGCAGAAACTATTATCAACACGCTGTCTACACAGTTTGAAAACCTTAGTTCTTCTATAGAAACCCTTGCCGCGGAAAATATAAAAGCGACAGATGCTGTAGAAAAAATTTCCACTCTGGACGAATCTCTTTCTCAAATTGAACAGCGCATTGCCGATATGAATGTCGCCCGTGAATGGGTGGCTAACTCAGAATCGCGCTTAAAAGAGCTTGATAAAGAAGTACGAACCCAGCTCAAACTAATAGGTTCTTTACTGGATCGCAGCAGCAAAGCCGGCAAGCTAAAAGAAGGAGACAAGGGCGCTCCTCCTCCTCAGCACCGCGACAATGCAATAAGGCTTAAAAATCAGGTCTGGAAAAACGAAGAAATCGCCAATATTCTGGGCATGTCTATTGGCGAAGTTGAGCTTATACTGGAAATCGGCTCACGGGGTTAGGTGATAACATTTACCACAGATTAACACGGATTTTACGGATTAACACGGATAATTCAAATTAAAATCCGTGGAAATCCGTGGATAATTTTATTATACGTAATATTATTGGAGATTTTATTGGAACGTAATTCATGGAATAAATTTTGTAAGGCAAGAGAACGTTTTCGTTGCGTCGTGCAGGAGTTGGAATGTTCTTTGCCAAAATTAAAAAATATCCAGCAAAAATTTGTTGATAACCGCGGCGGTGATAAAAATTCTTCCTATACAATAGAAACTCCTGTTGTTTACAACACTGCTTTGGACGACATTACAATTGACAGTGAGATTAAATTGATTCTTGTTGCAGATAACCCCGGCCGCCGTGAACAAGCGGCAGAAAACAGACGCTACCTTGTCGGGCCGTCAGGGAAAATAGCGCAGAAGTTTTTCCGCGAAAATCCCGCATTAGGAATAGACTTTTTAAAAAATGTAATTATCCTGAATAAAACTCCGATCCATTCTCCGCGAACAACTGAACTGCGGGAACTTTGCAAGCTGGAAGCACAGACAGCAAGCAGCGGCGCAGCAGGCAGCGGTGCTATTGCCGCCGCTTTGGAAGAATCCCAAAAAGACATGGCTGCCCTTCTTCTTGAGTTTCACCTTGCTCTTAATGCGCAGGTGTGGATTGTGGGCTATTCCGAGATGAAAAAGGGCGGGATTTTTGAAAGCTACACAGAAGAACTTAAAAAACTTTATTCAGATAAACCGGAATTATACAAACAGCTTTTTTTCTTCCGCCATTTTTCCATGAACCAGTTTACGATTGACTTAAAAAAACAGACACTGCCGGGAGAAACTCTTACAAAAAGCCTAAAGCGCATTGGCTCGGCGTACAGACAGCGGGTTTTGGGAATCTCCAAAAAAATCATTGGCTGATATAATAAACTTCAGAGAAATATTCCGATGTCGAAACTGCATCAAGGGGAATAATATATTTATCCCATTCTTTAACATATAAAGTGGTTAATTCCAGTTCCGGCGTCAGGCGTTTTAGTATTACATATAATAATTCGGTACAATAAATTCTAGATTCATCTGTCATATCAAACTTCCAGTCAAAAGGAGTCCCAAGGTATTCAACTGCCAAATTTGATATTTGGTTTTCGTTTATTTTATATTTTTCTTTTATGTCATCTTTTATACGGAAAATTCCTACTGCTCTTGCAATCTTTAGAAAATCTTCAAATGCCATTTCATTTACATAGTCCCTGCCATGCCCTGAATCCCCCTCTGAATGTATTACTGTAATAACTCCGTCTTTAATGCGTATTATGCCCATGTGTGAATAGCGTTTATCGGTTTCGGACATATCTTTAAATAACCCGGACCAAAACCTGTCGCCAAGACGGCAAATAATATCGCTATCCTCTACAATGGAATAAAGTACATCTGTTTCCAGCGCCGGTAAAGGCTTACCTCTGGGCGACAATATAAAGGAAGCTGCTGATATAACAAAAACAACACATATTACAATAACAAAGAGTAAAATTATTTTTTTCTTGTATTTTTTACTCATTGGATTCCTAAAAAAATATCAGGGCTTCTGCAGAAACAATGAAGGAAAAAGCAGAAACCCTGATATAAGAACGCGGGTATACGCCTTATTTATCCATAGTAACTTTCCACTTGCCGTCAACTTTGACAAGTGTAAGATCTTCGGAAGAACCGTCTTTATAGGTTACCGTAACTATTGCGGTATTACCATTGATAGTTTCTTCTGTTTTGTCAACGCCGCCTTTTTCGAGCATTTGACCTTGTGCTTTTTCCAACATAGCGATAACCAATACGGCTGCTTCAGGAGTAAATGTATCATTAATTCCTTTTTGGTCAGCTTTTTCTATAGAGGTTATTGCTTTTCTGGCGACTGCCGACGGACTACTCCCGCCGCCACAGCTCAACATGGCAAATACCAGTGTTAATACAATCATGGCAGCCGCTGCGCTTTTCATCATCTTCATAAAATCCTCCTAATTGATGTTCGTAATATAGTATAAATACAGAGTTTTTACAATAATAATAAGGTCAATTTTTGTATTTATCTGTTCCTTAAAATCATTGTTTCTGCTAAAATAACATATACATGAATTCTGTTGAAAACATCCTGCTTCAAAATATCGACAAGCCCAATTCCTGTTTTATTTTTCCCACTGATGTAGCTGCATCACAATGGGCGGATCATCTGCTTTGTCTCCGGGGGGGCGCTGTTGCGATGAATAAATTTATCGCCTGGGATATTTTTAAACAGAATTCAATAAGGTCCAAAGTGCAGGATAAAAAAAGCATTCCTTCTGCGCTGCGAAAAATATTTGTCTGCCGTCTTGTCAGGGAAAACGCTGATCTTGCCGGACGCGGAGAAACGCCTCTTTTTACATCACTCATACATACACAGTGGGCGGGACAGGCTTCCCAATTTACGCCCTGGCTTACAGAACTTTTACCTCAGCTTGGCACATGGTTAAAAAAAACAACCGGCTTTACAATAAACAATATCCTTGATGAAAAAGCAGAACTTGCTGCGTCTAAATTAGAAGGCGATGACAGGGATATATTTGTACTTGCATATAATTACGCACAATTCCTTGACAAGCATGGACTTTTTGAACCTGCTTGGGAAACGCCTCCGTTTGACGATGAAGAAAAGGAATGTTTTATCTTTTTTCCTGAATCCCTTTCAGACTACGGTGAATACAAGGAACTGCTTGACGCAAGCGGTCATGTAAAAACATTCAGCCTTTCTGACACGGAAAACCTTCCCTGCGATAACTTTTTTTATACTAATTCGCGAAGAGAAATAACAGAAGCTGCTCTTTATATACGTGCGCTTCATGAAAAACAGGGTATAAGCTGGAACTCAATCGCGGTTTGCCTGCCCAATTCGCAAGATTATGAACCTTATGTAACGCGGGAATTTACAAACAGGAATATCCCTTTTGTAAAACGCATAAGCAAACCGCTTGCAGATTATCCGGCGGGCAGATTTTTTAGCTCTGCGCTTGACTGTGTTTCGCAGGATTTTTCTTTTTCTTCGCTTGTTTCTTTATTAATGAATAGAAATCTTCCGTGGATAAATACAGAGCAGATAAATAACCTAATCAATTTTGGCATAAACAATAATTGTCTTTATTCATGGGTTGAACAAAACGAAGGAACGCAGCAGCGGATAAATGTCTGGGAAGATGCTTTTAAAAAACCTTTTAGGGGAATTGACCCGCAGACAATAAAGTTTTTTGGACAACTCAAACGGCGGTTACAGGCGTTCCGTTCCTCTGAGTCTTTTTCAGAATTACGAAAACAGTATTTTACCTTTCGTGAGCAGTTCCTTGACATGGATAATTGCACCGAAGAAACAGATATTGTACTTTCACGCTGTATTTCTGAATTAATGCACTTAATCGAACTTGAAAAAGATTTTCCGCAGTTAAGCGCGGATATAAACAAAATCGATCCATTTAAGTTTTTTACAGAATATTTAGGAGAAATCTATTATCTTGCACAGCAAAAAACAGGAGGCGTTGCAATTCTTCCGTACAAGACAGCGGCTGCCGCGCCTTTTGACTGCCATATAATACTCGGCGCTGATCAGGACAGCCTTTCTTTGGTTTATACTCATCTGGATTTTCTGCCTAAGAAAAAACGTGAGCAGCTTGGGATTCTTGATGAAGACGCATCAACTACATTTATCAACCTGCACAAATTTAATTCGATAAAAAACTCAGCTTTCTTTTGCAGCGAACATACTTTTTCCGGTTTTACAATACCACATTCAAACACGCAGTCTCCCGCTGAACCTGCAGAACACTATTCGATAGAACCTGGTATAAGTGAAAAGTTCTCCCTTGACTATTACAACTCAGAAGCCTTATTTTGCTCTTCTTTATCTGCCGCTGAAAATCCAGACCTGCCAGAATTGCATGAAAATCAAATAAATGGATTTAACGCATGGAAAAATCGTCGTATAACTCAAGTTGATTCTTCTAAATGGAGGAAAAACAAAAAAATACAGGAATATATACGTTCAATATACGCAAAAAACGGCAAGTACAGTGTACCAGCTTCATCATTGCAGCCGTACTTTCAATGTTCTTTAAAATGGCTTTTTGAACGTGTTTTTTCTATTGAGAATGTCCAGACAGAAACAAGCTTAATGGCAGAAAATATATCCGGGCTGGTATATCATGCCGTTTTAAATCATTTTCTAACAGAGTTAAAAAACAATAATGAAATTCTTTTAAAGCCTGACAATACGCAAAACGGCATTGCTCTCCCCTCTGCCTACCGCAAACTTCTTAAAAATAGCATAAAAACAGTTTTTGATAATTTTCCCATAACAAAACCTGATGGAAAATCGCAGATGAGCGCAATTACAGGACGTTTGCTGTGTGCTACGAAAAAGGATTTTCAATATCAGCTTGAAAACTGCCTTGCGCAGTTTCTTTCGTATTTTGCAGGATGCAAAATAACAGGAAGTGAAATTTACTATGAAGCAGAAAAAGACACATATATTCTTAAAGGAGTAGTTGACTGTATCCTGGAAAATGTATCCGAAGGCAAATACATAATAGTAGATTTTAAGTTAAAATGGCTTGCAAAACGCAGTGAATGTACAGGAGAAGGAGACAACGGGTTATCCAATTTCCAGCTTCCAATGTATGTAACGCTGACAGAAGAAAATGAAAAAATAAATATAGATACAGCGCTTTTTTATAGCATACTTGATTTAAAAAGTGAAGTTCTCATTGGTACGATACATGACTCATCTGCAAAAATAACATTTCCAAAAAAAGAAAATGACAGAATAATCTGCGGCAGTGAATGGTACAATCGTATATTCGATGAATTTAATGAAAAAACATTACAATTTTCCCGGGAAATTTCTTCTGGGGAATTTTCTGTTTTTGAATCTAATTATAATAATTGTTACTCATGCAATTATCACCGTATTTGCAGGACAGTTTACATTATTAACCGCGATAATGTGGGGAATCATTGATGAGTACAAGAAAAAATCGTCCTGAATTAAATAATGAACAAAAGAAAGCCGCCTACTGTAATGAAAATACAGTTGTAGCCGCCGGAGCAGGATCGGGTAAAACAATGGTTCTTGCCAATCGTTTTGTCTGGCTTCTTACAGAAAAAGGTTATAAAGTAGATGAAATATTAACCCTGACATTTACAAAGAAAGCGGCCGCTCAGATGTTCAAGCGCATACACTCTCTTGTTCTGGAAATTGCCGAAACAGAAACCGGAGTTAAAGCACAAAGAGCGCGCATGGCCCTTGACAGCTTTATCCATGCCAGAATACAAACTCTTGATTCATACAGCGCTTCGATTGTAAAACAATGTGCGCAGCGTTATGGAATAAGCCCTGATTTTAAAATTGATCAGGAGCGCTGCTACAACCTGGCTCTTGAAGTATCATATCCTTTTTTTATCTCGCATCGTCATCACCCTGCAATAGAAAAACTTTATTCTAATACCCGCCCTGTTAATATCGTACGCAATATCTTCGCGGATATATTGTTTAATTACAGCCAGATTGATAACCCAAGGGATTTTTCCGCCGATATAAAAACCCAGTTTGATTCCATTTGTACCGAATGGAAGAACAGTAGCGATGAAATAAAAAATATACTTTTAGAAATAGGACAATATATAAATGAAAACAAAGAGCTTCTTCCTTCTCTTGTTCCTGTAATGGAAAAATATAAAAATTTAAATATTGAAATTCCGGATCACTATATGTTATCCGGGTA
>Ga0099364_10009369_pt1 | contig 13595 bp, 14 predicted proteins | sample TergutTh196P3_FD_73070 | JGI IMG/M metagenome (GOLD analysis project Ga0099364, IMG submission 73070) | Microcerotermes parvus P3 segment gut microbial communities from Pointe-Noire, Republic of the Congo - Th196 P3 | ecosystem: Host-associated > Arthropoda: Insects > Digestive system > Gut ...
TCGCCCACGATCTTAAGGTCATCGATCTGCTCGCCGTACTCAAAACGCTGGTAGTACCGGCGTCCGTCTTTACAAACCTCGACCTCAAGCCATTCGGAAAGCGCGTTTACGACGGACGCGCCGACGCCGTGCAGACCGCCGGAAACCTCATATCCGCCGCCGCCGAACTTGCCGCCGGCGTGAAGCACCGTAAATACGACCGTTACCGCGGGGATTCCGAGCTTCGGCTGGATATCCACGGGGATTCCGCGGCCGTTATCCTCGACCGTCACAATATCGCCGGGTAAAATTTTAACCTGTATCTTGTCGCAAAACCCGGCTAACGCCTCGTCTATAGAATTGTCGACGATTTCATAAACAAGATGATGCAACCCTCTTGGCCCTGTCGAGCCGATATACATGCCCGGACGTTTCCTGACGGCTTCAAGCCCCTCGAGAACCTGAATCTGCTCGCCGCCGTAATCGTGTTCAAATTGTTCCGTGTTTTCAATGTTTTCCATATACTAGCCTTTCTCTTATTTTTCTTTATCCGCATAAAAATTAAACTAAATCTTGCGCTCCGCTTCTCTTTTTTAAGGTTGCCGGTGATAACTGTGAAAGGTAAACGCTTTCATCGCACACGACAAAGCTTTTCGGTATTTCCCGGGAAACCGCCACTACCTTTCCCGATTGCTGAGCGTATTTTAAATAATCCCGCGTCCTTTTTGAAACTGACGTGTTGTCAAGGTCGAAAATCCCGATCACGTCTTTTGAATTGACTACGGTATCCTGCCCGAGATACAAATACATTTAAACACCTGCCGCATCTATTGTTGAATCGCGCCGTTTTCGATTTTGAAAACCTTGCCGCCTTTTAAACCGGAAAACGCCTCCGCGTCGCAGCATGTAATAAACACCTGCCTGTCATGAAGCTGATTTAACAAATAATCGCGGCGTCGCCCGTCAAGCTCGCTCATCACGTCGTCAAGCAGGATAACGGGCGGCTCGCTGTTTCTTTCTTCAAGTATTGCACATTCGGCGAGCTTTAACGCTAAAATACAACTTCTTTGCTGTCCCTGCGAGCCAAATATCTTAGATGAAACGCCGTCTATCATCATTTCCATGTCGTCGCGGTGCGGCCCCTGTGACGTCACGCCAAAGCGTATATCGCTATCCCGGTTTTTTAAAAGCGAGGCTTTAAGCGCATAGCTTATTTCTTCACGGCTGTTTATGCCGGTATCCATATTAAATCCCGGCGTGTATACAGCCGAAAAGATTTCTTTTCCCGACGAGATGCCGCTGTAAAATTCCGACGCCAATACAGCAAGCTTCTTTACGTAACGCCCCCGCATATGCGTGATATAAGCGCCGTAATCGACTAATGACGCGTCCCATGCCTCAAGTGTATCCGAAAGCGCCGGATGCGCTGAAATATCCTTTAAAAGCGCGTTGCGCTGTTTTAGCACACGGTTATACCCGTCTAAAATTTTCATGTATTTCGGGTACGCCTGACCGAGCGATACGTCTATCAGCCTGCGCCGCCTGCCTGGTCCTTGCTTTACAAGCGACAGATGGTCCGGCGAGAATACTACGGCGCAAAACTCCCCTGCAAGCTTCGTCACACTTTCCTGTTTTATTTCGTTTAATAAAACGTTTTTTCTATCCTCCGAGAAAATAATTGAAGCGGATTGCCCACGGTCTTTCGCAAAAAACTCAAGCTCTATCTTCGCAATATCCTGGCCGAACATGATAAACTCCCGGTCTTTTGAGCCGCGGAAGCTTCTGGCGCCTGAAAAAAGCCAGACGGCCTCGATAAGGTTCGTCTTTCCCTGCGCGTTGTCGCCAAAAACGATATTTGCGCCGCTGCACGGGAAAAGATTTATACTTTTTATATTGCGCAGGCAATTGATTATAAGAGACTCAACCCTCAACCTTTATAACCTCAAACTCTTTATCATCGATTTTTACGATATCCCCGTGAACCAGCTTTTTGCCGCGGACTTCGCACTGTTCGCCGTTTACGAAAACATACCCGTCTTTGATTATATTTTTAGCTTCTCCTCCCGTTGCGCACGCCCCGCAAAATTTCAAAAAGGAATCAAGCTTGATAAACCCGGTAGTTACCTCAATTTTTTCACGGCTCATTTTTAAGCCTCACAGGAAGCACAAGGAACAAAAACTCCTCGCCTTTTGGCGGCAAAATTTTTATCGGCGACAGCGGGCCGCTTATTTCAATGCGAACCTCGTCGGTACCGGCGGCTTTTAGCGCGTCCAGTAAATACTTGTTGTTAAAACCCATCTCAACCTTTTCCCCGGTAAACTCACAGGAAAACTCGTCGTAGCTTTTTCCGATAGAGGTAGAGCAGCTTATTTTTATTTTATCTTTGTCAAATATTACACGAAGCGGACTGCGCAGCCGGTCGGAAATAAGCAGTGATACGCGGTCGACGCTTTCTATAAACGCCCTTGTCAAAATCATTACGGTTGCAACGCTTCCCGACGGGATAGAATTTGCGTAATCTAGAAACTCCCCCTCCAAAAGCCGCGACACAATTGAGTATCTTCCTATTTCAAACACGATATGCCGTTTGCTTACCATAAGGTACGCGTCTTTTTCGCTTTCTTCATCCAGCAGCTTTGATATTTCGGATAATATTTTACCCGGCACGATAAAGCGCAAATTTTCATCTAAGCCTATTTTTTCCCTTCGAAGCGCGAGCCTGAAGCCGTCGACAGAGACCACGTTTAAAACATTTTCTTTAAGCTCGAACAATGAGCCTGTATGTACAGGTTTGGTATTATCCGTCGTGGCTACGGCAAACAGGGTATGGTCTATCATTGATTTTAAAACCGACTGTTTTATATTTATACTTTTTGCCTTTTCAATTTCAGGAAGCTCCGGATACTCATCTGACGGGATACCTAGTATCGTAAACTCGGAAAGCCCTGATTTTATCACCGTAAGATTTTTTTCATCGACTTCTATCGAAACCTTATCGCCCGGCATTTTCCTTAACATATCGGCGAAAAGGCGCGCTATCAGCACGATTTCACCGTCTGCTTCAACATTCGCGTCAATCGTTGTTTTTATTCCGGATTCCATGTCGTAACCGGTTAAATATAGCTTATCTCCGGCAGCTTTTATTTGCACGCCCTCCAGCGCCGGGATACTGCTTTTAGACGGAATTACGCGCGAAACATTTGTAACGGCCTCCGTCAGCAATGTTTTCTCACATACAAACTTCATAACTACTCTCCCTTAATCGCAACAATTGTGAAAATGATAAAATATAATCTATAATATAATAATTTATTAGTAGCAGTAGTAGGGGCTGTTTAAAAAGTTTAAAAATTAAAATAATGTCTTTCTTAAAAAGAAATCCGGTTTACTGTGCTGATGATAAAATTGTTGAATGAAATTGGTATTTGTTTAATGTAAGATTTGATATATAACGATTGTTTATAAATATATGTTGAAAGTTTAAAATATGTTGAAAGTCAGCTTCCTCTTATATTTCTTATTATATCGTCGATGGTTTCTTTATACCGCGGATTCTTTTTTATATTTTTTTCGGCCTGCTTTAGCTGGTATACGATTGTGGAGTGATCGCGACCGCCAAGCTCAAGCCCTATATCGTGGTATGATATTTGCGTTATTTCACGTATGGCGTGGGCTGAAACCTGCCTTGCCACCGAAATATTAGAGCTTCTTTTAGAGGAGCGTATGTCAGACGGTAAAACCCCGTATGTCCTTGCGACTTCGGTTATTATGCGCTCAACCGTTACCGGTACGGGCTGGTTGTCGTTTAAAATATCGCGTATCGCGTTTTGCGCCGTCATGATAGACGGAGGCGCCTTGTTTAAATCTGAAAAAGCCTTAATTCTTTTCACGGTACCCTCAAGCTGCCGGATATTTGTTTTAAGGCGGTTTGCGATATATTCAACAACCTCTGTCGGCAGCTTTAAGCTTATAAGCTCCGCCTTTCGCCTGATGATAGCGCAGCGCGTTTCGTATTCCGGCACCTGTATGTCCGCTAAAAGCCCCCACTCGAACCTTGTACGAAGACGTTCTTCCAGCGTTTTTATTTCCTTGGGCGGCCTGTCAGACGTAAGGATTATCTGCTTTTTATCTTGAAAAAGAGTGTTGAATGTATGGAAAAATTCCTCCTGGGTCGATTCTTTTCCGGCAATAAACTGGATGTCGTCTACTAAAAGCACATCCGCTGACCGGTATTTGTCATGGAAATTTTTTGTAGTACCGCTTTTGATAGCGTCTATCAGTTCGTTTGAAAACTGGTCGCCTTTTACAAATACTATGTTTTTGCCTTGTATATTATTTGAAATCTCATGGGATATCGCGTAAAGCAGATGCGTTTTGCCAAGCCCCGAATCACCGTAAATAAAAAGCGGATTATACGCGTTTCCCGGATTTGTAGCGACGGCAAGCGACGCCGCGTGCGCAAATTTATTCGACGGGCCCACGATAAAAGTATCGAAGGTATATTCGTAATGGCCGCTCATCAAATTATTTTCTTGCGTTTCATTTTCAAAATCATTTTGTTTTTTGTCATCCTCGTCGTATTCTATAACAAGGTCAACCTGAAACCCTAAGACATTTGAAAACCCGTCTAAGAGTATGTCCTTGTATTTTTCGATGATGATATTCCTTTTAAACTTTGATTTTGCTTTTAAATAAGCGGTTAAGCCCTCAAACTTCAAAGGGTTGAGGTCTTCAATCCAAAGCGTGTAGTTCACGTCTGAAAGCTGTGATTTACAATATTCCCGTACATTTTCAAATACCTGGTCAAAGGATTCAACTTGCCCCATAATAAAACTTCCCCTATCAACAGACAATAAAAAAACCGGTAAAACTCGGTTTTTTACACTACATAATTTTAACATATAAGATATGATTTTTCAAGTTAATAAAGCGCCAATATTGTGATTATTTCTATGCATTAGTGGTTGTAGGATTAAAATCACACAAGATGATGTATACCTAAAAATCAATCTTAAATTAAACACTTGACACAGGGCAATACTATGCTATATAATTCTTAATGCAAAGATGTAAATTAAAGGCATTGCGCCTGATTTTATTTTTTAGGCGAAGGAGGTTTTAAATAATGAAAAGGACATATCAGCCTAAGAAGCTGCAGCGCAAGCGCGAGCACGGCTTCCGTAAAAGGATGAAAACTAAAAACGGAAGAAAAGTAATTGCTCTAAGAAGGGCAAAAGGCAGGGCAAGGCTTACGCATTAGAAAAGCCTTTTGAAAAATGTAGCCGCAATTTTATGTTGTGGCTTTTTTTTCAGGCTGGGGGAAAGGCCGGCTATCTATGAAGAATACGGTTTCTATAAACCAAAACAGGATTTTTAAAAGCCTGTACAGGCATGGGAAAAATATAGTAACGCAGTATTTTGTTGTGTATTATAGAAAGAACCGTTTAAAAATCAACAGGCTTGGATTAACGGCCACAAAAAAAATCGGCGGAGCCCCCGAGAGAAACCGGTGCAGAAGAGTAATAAAAGAAGCCTACAGGCTGCTTGAGCCTGAATTGCCGGTGGGGTATGACATTGTCATAGCGGCAAGAAGAAAATCGGGGCTTTCAAAAACGCAGGACGTCATGTCGGCGCTGAGAGACGTGAAATTTTAAATGAAGACGATAATGCTTTTGGTTATCCGGTTTTACAGGAAATTCATATCTCCGTTAAAACCGCCGAGCTGTAGATTCTACCCAACCTGTTCGAGCTATGCTTTGACGGCTGTTTCAGAGCACGGCGCGGTACGGGGAGGTTTTATTGCTTTAAAACGTATTTTGAAATGCCATCCGTTTCATCCGGGCGGATACGACCCGGTGCCGCCAAAAATACGGGCTGTCAGCTTTTTGTCAGCAAGCCCCGGTACAAGTTCTAAAATCATAGGTTTGTGAGGGAAAAATTTTGGACGCAATCTATCGGATTCTCGGCTTACCGCTTGGATATGTCATGTGGGCCTGTTATCAGATCGTAAACAACTACGGCCTTGCGTTATTTATCTTTACGCTGATTATCAGGGCGGTACTATTCCCGTTATCATTAAAGCAGCAAAAGTCAACGATAAAAATGCAGCTTTTAAAGCCGCAAATGGACGAGCTTCAGGCAAAATACAAAAACAACCGCGAAAAGCTAAACGAAGAAATGATGAAGCTCTACCAGAAAGAGGGCTACAACCCGGCGTCCGGCTGTTTGCCGCTATTGATACAGATGCCGATTCTTTTCGGGCTGATAGAGGTTATTTACCGCCCGTTAAAGCATATTTTACATTTACCCGCGGAGATTATCATAAACCTTGAAGCAATCGCCCAGAGCCTGCATCCGGATAAAATCCGCAATTTAGGGGGGCTTAATTCCGCGCAGATTACCGTCATACAGGACATACAGGCGGGAAACACCGCGTACAATGCGGCAGGATTCGATATCGTGAGCCGGATAAACGATTTCAGGCTCGATTTCTTCGGTATGAACTTAGGCGAAATACCGCAGCTTGGTATGTTCGGGGACATCCTTTCAGGTATTTTTAACCCGGTTCTTCTCATCCCGGTCATATCGGGCATATCTGCGCTGCTTGTTTCAGTTATTTCGATGAAGGTCATGCCGTCAACCGAAAACACCGGCGCTAACGCGAGCATGAAAGGCATGATGTACACCATGCCGATATTTTCTTTGTTTATCGCGTTTCAGGTTCCGGCCGGCGTCGGCCTTTACTGGTGCTACTCAAACCTGTTTGCGATGGCGCAGTCGCTTATACTGAATAAATATTACAACCCGAAGGAAATGGCCGAGAAAGCAAAGGCGGAGCAAGAGGCGCGTCAGGAGCAGGAACGGCTTGAGCGCATTGAAGCGAAGAAACACGCGAAAGAAAAAGGCGAGGAAACCGGGCAAAAGGCGATGAGCCAAAAGGAAATCAACAGGAAAAAGCTTGCGGAGGCAAGAAAGCGCGACGCCGAAAAGTACGGCGAGGCGTATGTGGAAGTCACGGACGAAGACCTTAGATGAGTGGAGGTTTAAAGCTTGCAAAAAGAGATATTTGAAACCGGAAAAACCGTTGACGCAGCGATTGACTCGGCGTGCGAGAAGCTGGGATGCAAACGCGAGGATTGCCAGTGGGAAATCATTGATCTTCCGAAGAAGGGATTTTTAGGGCTTAGGAATAATCCGGCAAAGGTGCGCGTGTCTATAGAAGTGCCGGATGAAACACCGAAGCCGGAGCAACCGCAAAAACAGGTAAAGCAAAAGCCGCCGCCGCCGGCGCCCCGCGAAAAACGCGCGAAAATCGAGCAGCCCGGAAAACAAAAAGAGATAAGAGAAACAAAACCGGCGGTCGTCGTGGATGAAACCGGGATTTCTGAAAAAGAAAAGATTGCAAAGGAATACTTACAAAGTATTTTGCAGGCGGCCGGCCTTGACGCGGAATTTAAGATTATACGCGAGAACGGCGGCAGCAGCAGCATCAATATCACGGGCGACGGCCTTGGTATGATTATCGGGCGGCGCGGTGAAACCCTTGACGCGCTGCAATACCTGACGAGCCTTGTCGCAAACCGCGGCGGCGATTATGTAAGGTTTACGATAGACTGCGGCGAATACCGCATGAAGCGTAAAGACACGCTTGAGGCGCTTGCCAGAAAGCTTGCAAGCCAGGTGTTAAAAACAAACGTCAGCAAAACGCTTGAGCCGATGAACCCATTTGAAAGAAGGATTATCCATTCTACAGTTTATGAGATTGAAGGGGTAAGCTCGCTGTCGGTGGGCGAGGAGCCTAACCGGCGCGTTATTATCACATCCCCGACGGCGAAGCCTTCAAGAAGCGGCGGATACCGCCAGGGCGGCGGGAGGCCGTCCGGTCCCGGGCGCGGCAGACCTGAGCGCGGCGCAAGATTCGACAGGCCCGACAGCAGACCCGACAGACCCGACAGACCCGACAGGCGTGACCGCGGCGATCGCGGACGCGGCGGCAGGCAGCAATCCTCCCCCGCGCCGTCAGGCCCTCCGAAGCAGACGCCGGAGGCAGAAGCGACAACCGGCATTTCGTTCGGTAAGATTGATTTGGAATAGAACGACTATATTGTCCATCAAGCGCAAAAGCTTGGTGGACAATAATTTTTGCCGGCAAAAACCGCCTGTCATGATTAACAGGCGGTTTAGACTTAAGACAAAGCTATCAAAAGAAGTGTTATCATTCCCCGGGCTCATCCGCGTCCGCGTTCCCGTCGTCATAGCCGTTCTCATAATCCTCAGGCTGGAACAGGACAAAGGAGGATTCAACGTCTTGCAGCTTTACGATATAATAATACCTGCCGCTGCTTGATTTTTGCATGATATAATTCATATATTTATCCGGCGCCGCCTGTCCCATGCTGCCGCTTAAATCGCTCTGCCACGTAACCCCGGACGGTATATACCCCACGCGAAGCTCGTAGAATTCGCCTTTTTTTGTAATCTCCTCAACGGACGGCGTATACACGTTATACTGCACGTTGACAGGCACGCTGTACATGCTTGTGCTTTCGTCGAAATAATAAGTATTCTCAAACTCGCCGAAGCTTTGGTGCTGCAGTTCTACCTCAGGGCCGAACAGCCTTGCGGCGGAAACGTCGACGTCGCTTGCGGGAACGAAAAGCTCGCCGCTTTCGTCTGAAAACTGGTAATTGCGTTCGCTGTCAAGCAGCGCTGACCACATGCTGTAAAGCAAAAGCCCTGACATTTCGATATCGGCGGGCCTCTCAAAGGGAGGCGGGTTAAACATTACGACAGGCATGATGATGTCGCCGAACATTTCTTTTTCAGACGTATTGTCGATTGCCAGAATCGTGAGCCTTACGGCAATAAAGATAACGGTTACGACCCCGATGACGGCTAAGGTGATAAACAGCCCGCCGATTGGAGCCGCATACCTGCGCCGCTTACTTTTCGTTTGCATTATTGCTCCCCCAATTAAATATCTCCGTTCTACCTAATCTGACCGCTGCCTGTGATAAGGTATTTCGTGCTCAAAAGGCTTGTGAGCCCCATAGGGCCCCTTGCGTGCAGCTTTTGCGTGGATATGCCGATTTCGGCGCCAAGGCCGAACACTCCGCCGTCTGTAAAGCGGGTAGATGCGTTTACATATACCGCGGCGCTGTCGACCTTATGCAGAAAATACCTGCTGTTTTCGTAGCTTTCGGTGACAATCGCCTCGGAATGACGCGTGGAATATTTTTCAATATGGCTTATGGCCTCGTCAATGCCGTCAACCACCTTGACCGCAATGGTATAGTCGCCGAATTCGGTCATGTAGTCGTCTTCGCCGGCGGGTACGGCTCCCTTGCCTAATATGGCGAGCGTTTTTTCACAGCCGCGGATTTCTGTGGAGGATTCGCTTAGCTTCCCGGCTATTTCAGGCAGGAGCGTTTCAGCGCAGTTTTTGTGTATCAAAAGCGTTTCAACCGCGTTACACACGCTTGGACGCTGGGTTTTCGCGTTGTTTACGATATTGACGGCCATATCATGCTTTGCCGTCTCGTCCACGAAAATATGGCAGTTTCCGGCGCCTGTTTCAATGACGGGGACAGTCGCGTTGCTCACGACTGACTGGATCAGCCCCTTTCCTCCGCGCGGGATTAAAACGTCGATATACCCGTTTAAGCGCATCATTTCGGCGGCGGTCTCGCGGGAGGTATCCTCGACCAGCTGGATGCAGTCGGGCGGTATGCCTGTCGTTTCAAGCGCTTTTCGCATACAGCTTACAAGCGCCGCGTTTGAGCGGACAGCCTCTTTGCCGCCGCGCAAAATGCACGCGTTGCCCGATTTTAAACAAAGCGACGCGCAATCCGCGGTGACATTCGGTCGCGATTCAAAGATAATGCCCACAACTCCCAGCGGAACCGTTACCTTTACAATCTCAAGCCCGTTCGGCCTGGTCCCGCCGCCAATCGTTTTGCCGACAGGCTCCGGCAATGCGGCGACATTTCGCACGGCGTCTGCGATTTCTTTAATCCGCGCGCCGCTCAGGCGCAGCCTGTCAAGCATTGCGCTGCCCATACCGTTTTGTTCGGCGGCTTTTAAATCTTCGGCGTTTGCTGCGAGTATATCGTCTTGTCCTGATTCAAGGGCGTCCGCTATCGACAAAAGCGCGTTGTTTTTTTCGCCCGTCAAAGCCTGCGACAGCGTAAACGCCGCTGATTTCGCCCGTCCCGCAATTTCTGTTAAGTATGACATAGCTATGACCATTCCTTATCAATTAAAGTAAAGATAATCTCATCTCCGTATAACAGGAGGGCTCTTTTTCCCGAAACCCAAGCTTTTTATACAGCGGCCTGCCGGATCCGGACGCCGAAAGCTCGACGTAAGATACATTTTGCCGCTTTGCTTCTTCTATCAACATGCATAGGGCCTTTGTGGCAAGGCCTCTTTTCCGGTGCCCGGGGTAAGTGAGCACATTGCGAATCATGCCGGTTTTCCCCGTCGGATAAAACGGGTTCGCCGGAACGCTTGAAACCGATAAAAACGCAAGCGAAACAATTTGGCTGTTTTCCTCAATAACGGCGGCGAAAAAATCAATGTTCAGGTGATTTGTAAAATATTGCCTTAAATTCGCCTCGATAACGGGGCGCTGTCCTGAAGGAACCTCCCAATTCTCCGCTTCAAAAAAATCAAATCTTGCCTTGATTAGATTTTCAATATCATCCGCTGTAGCCATTCTTACGCCTGTTTCCATAAAAGACACTTCTATTCTCTAAAAATATTGCTTGACAAAATGGGTGCCGATGGCTTCGCCGTCAAAAAGCTTGTATAGATTATACGGGTTTTCCCCGCTGATTACGGCTGTGTCTATCCCCGCGGCGGTTGCGATTTTCGCGGCCTGTATTTTTGTAATCATACCGCCCGTACCGCGCCGCGAGCCCGTTCCCGAGGCCATTGTCTCAATCTTCTTGTCGATTTTTTTGACGACGGGGATAAGCGTTGCGTTTTCACTGTCGCGCGGGTTGCCGTCAAAAAGCCCGTCAATGTCGCTCATGATGACAAGCGTGTCCGCGCCCACAAGCTTTGCGACAACGGCGGAAAGCGTATCGTTGTCGCCGAATTCAATTTCCTCGGTGGACACGCTGTCGTTTTCGTTTACCACAGGTATCACGTTCATTGAAAGAAGCTGCTCGAACGTGTTGATAACGTTGATGCGCCGCTCTTTTGACTCCACGATATCTTTCGTCATCAAAATCTGCGCCACGGTATGGTTATAAAGCGAAAACGCGTTATCGTAAATCTGCATCAGCTCGCTTTGCCCGACAGCCGCCGCCGCCTGTTTCGCGGGGGTATCCTTCGGCTTTTCAAAAAGCCCGAGCTTGCCAACGCCCACGCCGATTGCACCCGATGAAACAAGCACGACCTGCTTGCCGGAATTTTTAAGGTCGGCGAGTACTTTCACGAATTTCTCAACCCGGCGGATATTAATCATGCCGGTTTCGTATGTAAGCGTTGACGTGCCTACTTTTACAACGATTCTTTTCGCTTCCTGAAAACAGCTCATGATTGTTTTAATTCCTCATTTTTTTTATATTCACCAGGGTCCGCGCCATCCGTTTCGGCCGGCAGCTCTTTTATCTCCATTATTTTCAGGCGCCGCCCGTCCATATCCAGAACGGAAAATCTGTAGCCTCTAAATATAAACGATTCGTTTACCCCGGGTATATGACCAAACATTTTAAGCGCCCATCCGCTGACCGTGCTGTAGTCGCTGATAACGCTTTCTTCGTCAATCTGAAGCTTCCCGAACATATCCCACAGGTCAAAGTTGCCCTCGACCTCAAACCGGCCCTCACCCGCCTCAATAAACCCGATCGGAATCTCATCGTCCTCGTCCCAGATTTCGCCGACAAGCTCCTCCAGGATGTCCTCCATCGTCACGATGCCGAGCGTACCGCCGTATTCATCGACGACGACCGCAAGGTTCAGCTTCTTTGCCTTAAAGCTTGCAAGCAAGTGCGACAGCTTCATGCCCTTGTGCACGAACAGCGGATTGCCAAGCATCGCGCGAAGCCGGATATCGCCGCCTTTTACCATCGCGAGAAGATAATCGCGCGTATACAAAACGCCGACAATCTTGTCAATCGTGCTTTGGTATACGGGTATGCGCGAAAATCCGGATTCGATAACGGTTTTTTTGACGTCCCCGGGTTTTGCGTCGATGTCTACGGCTGTGATATTGACCCTCGGCGTTAAGATATCTCCAATCGGGATTTCATCAAACTCAAGCGCCGACTGCACCAAGTCGCGCTCCTGTTCTTCGAGCACGCCCTCTTCCTCGATGGTGTCCATCATGTAGATGAGCTCCTCCTCCGTGATAGAGGGGGCGCTTTCCTTGACGGAGCGGTGCTTTATCAAAAACGCAAGCTTTAAAAACACAGCGCTGAGCGGGCTTAATATCACGGTTATCGCGCTTAAAGGCCCCGCGACCTTAAGCGCTGTTTGGTCGGCGTTGTCCTTGCCGTAGCTTTTCGGCATGATTTCGCCGAATATGAGCGTTGCAAGCGTCAGGGAAACCGTTGCGACGACAGTACCGGTAGCGGCGCCCAAAAGCGGCGCGAACAAAGCCGCCGCCATCGTCGCCGCCGTGATGTTCGCGATTGTGTTGCCGATTAAAATCGACGACAGCGTTTTGTCGAAGTTATCCCATATATACAGGACTTTTTTCGCGTTTTTGTCGCCGTCCTCCGCTTTTTTGCGGATACGGATTTTGTTAAACGTGGTGATTGACGTTTCCGATAACGAGAAAAACGAGGAGCATCCGATAAGGGCCATGATGACGATGAGCATTATCCAACTGGAAGTATCCAAGCAAACAAACCCCTCTTACTTTTTCTTTTACAAAAAAGAAAATGACGTTAACCTTTTAGCTTCTATCTTTTTTATAAAAGAAGAACACACATATACGTGACGGGGCTTTACCCGTCAACGTTTTTCTTACAAGGAATCAATTGTGTTTAAAATATTATACCAGAACGAAGCGCGATTCTCAAGTTTTACATAAATAAAGATAACTTTTTTCAAAAATATTAAGCGGCGGTGCAAAATATGTTTACATTCCCGGCTAAAAATGGTATTATTTTAGCGTATGTAGTTTATTCAATAGACTTTATCATAAGAGGGAGGAATTTTTTTAATGGCAAGAAAAATGAAAACCATGGACGGCAACACAGCCGCCGCGCACGTGTCTTACGCGTTTACAGAAGTGGCTGCGATTTATCCGATCACACCGTCGTCCAACATGGCGGAGTACGCCGACAAATGGGCTGCTGAGGGCAAGGAGAATATCTACGGCCAGCAAGTGCGCGTTGTCGAAATGCAAAGCGAGGCGGGCGCCGCCGGCTCCGTCCACGGCTCTTTGGCGGCAGGCGCGATGACGACCACATTCACCGCGTCACAGGGGCTTCTGCTTATGATCCCGAACATGTACAAGATCGCGGGTGAGCTTTTGCCCAACGTCATACATGTATCGGCAAGAGCCGTCGCCGCGCACGCGCTTTCCATCTTCGGCGACCACTCCGACGTTATGGCGTGCCGCCAGACCGGTTATGCGATGCTCGCGTCCTCAAGCGTA
>Ga0099364_10009370_pt1 | contig 13593 bp, 13 predicted proteins | sample TergutTh196P3_FD_73070 | JGI IMG/M metagenome (GOLD analysis project Ga0099364, IMG submission 73070) | Microcerotermes parvus P3 segment gut microbial communities from Pointe-Noire, Republic of the Congo - Th196 P3 | ecosystem: Host-associated > Arthropoda: Insects > Digestive system > Gut ...
AAACGCTGACGACAAAAGTTGGCGGGAAAAAGCGCGATCTTCTCCCTGAGAGTGAATGGATCAAGGTTCCCGGAACACATGAAGCGGTTGTAAGCGGCGAGGTATTTCAAAAGGCCGGCGCCGGCATTCGGCGTAATAGCAAGTATGGCGTAAATGGCACGAAGACGCCATTTGCCGGGAAGCTGAAATGCGGGTGCTGCGGCCATGCGCTGCGGTATTATCCGTCCCGCAGCTCTCACTTCATCTGTCAGGGCTACGGGTTGAATTATGGGATGGGGTGTTCCGGCGACAGGCTCTACCTTGACGATTTGAACGCCGCCGTACTCGCCGCCGTAAAGACTGAGGCTCTAAAGTGTTTTGATGAGCGGCAAAAATACCGTCAGGCGGTAAAGCGTGAGTCGGCGGCAAGGGAAGCCGCCCTGTCTGAAATCAAACGGCTTGCCGCGCAGATTGGCTTTATAGAGCGCCGTAGCGATGCTCTTTACGAGGATTTTGCGGTTGGGAAAATCGCCAGGGATGATTTCCTCGCGGAGAAAGCCAAAAATACCGAAGAGCTTGCCGGGACGGAAACCCGTATAGAGGAGCTAAACCAGCGGCTTGCCATAGCCGGTGAGGAAGGCGGTGCGCCCAGCGATGAGGCGCTTCTGCGGCGGGTAATTGAGGCGGCAGACGTTACCGAGGAGATTCTCTCTTTGATCGACTGTGTTATCATGTACAATCCTGAACGGATTGAGATCCGGTTTGCTTTTGGGGATGCGAATAACCTACAGGGCATTGGCACAAAATAACCGCGAGGTGATTTGAGTGTCAAATAAAAAGAGGCGCGAAGCGTTAATTGCGCAGGTAAAAGAAGAATACGCAAGCATAACGGCGAGTGGATATCAGCAGCATTTCCATAAAACAGCCACCGGCATAACCCCGGAAGCGTATTATGGGACCTTGCAAAACGCCGTTATCGCCGAGATTGACGACGGTACATTTGATAACTGCGCGTCGGGTACGGAGATCGTCAATAAAGTAGCTGCCGATAAGTCGATATTGTCAGGCTGGGAGTAGCGGTGGAGTGGTGAGCTTTGGCTTCGCTCCCTAATTACTTCGCCATGCACTGAACTGTGGCAAAGCAGTAAAACCTCTTGTAAATCCGACTACATCGGGCTTACAAGAGGTTTTCTGCTGTGTGGATATGGCGGGCAGATATGGCAAAGTCCACCGCAGCCATGTAATTTCTTTGGCTGCACCGTATTCCATGTTATACGTTTATGCTCCTTCGCTTTTGCGCTCATATGTACAGGCGGACCTCGGTTTCGTTGGGATGGGATATCTCATGCGTCTATTTTAACATGAGACTATCGAAATATCAAAAAAGCAATTCCCTGCTTGTGCAAATAGTTGAAATAGCCGGGGGCAAATGTTATAATTTATTTGCTAATTTATTTTGCCCTAGCTTGACAGACGCTTACGAAACTGAACAGGCTGAACTGCGGGCGCAGTCGGCGGAGCTTCAAGTTCTGCTCGATGAATACGAGCATGACGGTCATAACGCGGAGCGGTTTTTGGTACTGGCGAAAAAATATCCAACGTTTGATGAGTTGACCCCGCAGATGCTACACGAATTTGTTGACAAGGTTTTCATCCATGAGGGCGATAAATCGAGCGGTGAACGCCGGCAGCAAATCGACATACATCTGAACTTCATCGGGCAGTTCAAAGTCCCGCAGGAAATATCCGAACTCACGCCGGAAGAACTTGCCGCCGCTGAGAAAAAACTTGAGAGGAAATTGGCGCGTCGGGCATATCACAAGCAGTGGCGCGATAAGAAAAAAGCGGAGCGAGCAGCGGCGAAAACCGAAGCGGAAACAACTGTTGTCGCTGATGATTCTACTACAAAACCTGCGGCATAATTTCTTCCCCGCAGGTAATCCCGTGTCCGCAGACGCATACAAAAATGTCGTACAGAGCCGTAAGGTAATGTGCGGCATTTTTGCGTTTGCGGAGGAAAAGTGAAGCGGTTAGGCTGAACTTTTATCGGCAACAACGCTGTCCGCGGACAGCGCAATCCCCCTCGGAGAGCCCACGGCTACTTTCGGCGCAGCCAAAGTAGCAGAGTGGGTTCGGTTACTTTGAAAAAGGAACCGAAAACCGGCGCCGCGCAGTCGATTCATGCGATAGCTACCATCAATTATAACATGAGTTTGCTCATGTTTCAACGTTCCCGATGCCTGTTCGGAATTTTCAATTTCGGTAGCAGGCGGGGTTGTTATTTCATAAAAAGGAGGAGCCGGATATGGCTGAAAAAACAATTTTACCGTTATCCGAAATGACGCTTGCCCTTCCTCGCAGGTGTCCATTCGGGAGGGGCACAACGAGCGGCGGAGCAAGACGCCGCTCAACGCTGACATCGTACCGGAACGCAAACATATGAATGTACATTTTCATCAAAACTTCACGCCGGACGGAACGCCGGAAACCTATCAGCAGACCATCGACCGATTACTCTCGGAGAGAAAAATCGTCAAGCATAATTTCAAACCGAAATCCGCAATCGTTGATGAATTTATCCTTGACGTTAATTCAGAATATTTCGAGAAGAACGGAGCGGTATACCCCGGTGGCAGCTACGAATTTGCGAAAAAGTTTTATGAAGAAGCATACCGATATGCAATCAAAGAAGCCGGGTCGGAGGATTATATTGTCTCTGCAATTCTTCATGCCGACGAGCGGAATAAAGAATTATCGGAGCGGTACGGGCATGATGTTTTCCATTATCATTTACATGTCGTTTATGTTCCCATTTTTCAAAAGGAACTCAAATGGACGAAGCGCGCGGGTCCGGAATTAGCCGGAAAAGTCAAAGAGATTATTCCGCAGATTAACCATACGGAAAAATGGCCGCGTAAGAAAGTCGGTGGCAAATTTATCAATGAATATTCTAAGTTGCAAGACCGCTATTTTGAACACATGACCGCCGCCGGGTTCCCAGACCTTCAGCGCGGGGAGCGCGGTTCCGCAGCCGAACATTTGGCGGTGGAGGAATACAAATACCAACAGGAAAAGAAACGTGTCGCCGAAGTCAGCGCACAGGTAGAGCAGTCTGAAATCCGGCTTGGCGAATTGAATGAACAGGCCGAGAAGAAAAAGAAGCGGCTCGGCACTCTTGACGAGCAAATCACTGTAAAGGAAAAAGCGAAGGCTACTATCACGGAAGTTGAGGCGATGGGGCATTCGTTGCCGCTTGTCCCCGGTATCCATTTCACCGATGCGGAAGCTGCAAAGCTGAAATCCCTTGCGAAAAAAGGCGTCGGCGTTGATAAGCGGGCTTATGAATACAAGAAGAAAATCGAAACGCTTGAGGGGAGCATCCGTGACTTGAATGGTCAGGTTGCTTCGCAACAAAAAGACATCAGAGCTATCGTCCGCGAAAAAAATGTGTGGAAAGCAAATTACGACCGCCTGTGGGGTGAGGTCAAAGACTTTATTCCTGCAATCCGAACCACACCGCAAAAACTCCATGCGTTTATGCGAGAAAACATACATCTAAATAAAAATCGGGAGGTGTCGCGGTGACGTGTTAATCCTTTATTGGTTCACCCTCGACATAGGATAAATACAGGTATTCCGGGCTTTCATAAAACATACTGCACCCATAGTCGCTTATTTTATCGCTTATCCAAGAGGAATAGACGTTACCAAGCGCATCAATAGGCTTTATGCCGTTGTTTTCGGCGACATTTACGATTAAGCGTTTATAAACCTTGGCAATATCAAAAACCGTAGGCACATTAAAATCGCCTGTCGTGTTGTCAAAATCGCCTGTAACAATACCGCATTTTTCAATCAAATCCGAAGCGGTATTTTCAACAGGTTCGCAATGGTATACGTCCGCAAGCTCTAAATACCGAGCGAGTGTATCTTTCCCAAGTGAAGATACAACGTCTGCGCGACGGTTTTTTGTCGCTCTGCCGATATGCTCAATCAGCGAACACACGAAAAACATATCGTTATCTAATTTAGGCTCTCTTCCGGTCATATCCTCACCTCATAACTTTCCAAATATTTTAAGCAATCAAGCGCAGGCGGGGTGCAAAAGGCTAATTGGTGTGTGGGATGCTTAAACTTCGCCAATACCCAAAACTGCTCGCGGGTCAACACGCCGTTCGCAAAGTCGGCGATGTAGTTCCACACTTGGTCGTTCGCCATAGCACCCTCGACAATCGCATGGTTGTGCGGTTTGCCGCTCCTGCAATCGACAATAAAGTCAAGCCATTCATCGGTCATGGTGTCAAACTTCAATAGGTCAAGCGCGGTAGACGGTGTGTATTCGTATACGCTAACTACTGGTGTATCAAACCGCTTCGCCCATTTGTCGGCTTGTGCTTGCAGCTCCGTACAGTAGAAGCCATGCCCGAAGTCTTTTTTGTTTTTAGCTATGCGGATTTCCGGCTTTTCAATGGCACAGTATCCGCCGTGGTAGGCAATCATTTGTTTATCCCTCCATTTAGCTTCTTTTCAATCATAGTGTTTAGCGCGGAAAAGTTAGCTTTTGTTTCATGGAACGTGTATCGCAATTGGCAGGGGTTGAGTGGGCTGTTGGGACGTCGGGGATGTAGTTGTTCCAGCAACCGGCGTTTGAGGGTGAAATATAATCTAAATCCATATCGAGCCTCCAGCCACAAAGAAAATCACAACAACTTATTTATATTGCAACACGTTCGAGCGAAGAAATCAAGCGAAAAATGGAAAAAGTTTAACTACCCCCTTGACAAGACAAACGCCAGTGGTAGTCTCATGTGTATGACGAAATGGGGTTGATTTGATTGTCTCGGGAATCGGCAAGATTATTTTGGGAACGTTTAAACCGCGACAAAGAGTTTGCCAAGTGTTTCGAAGGGGTCGATTCTCCGGACACACTGATGGAAATCGCCAGGCGCTTGGGGTACGACTTCACTCAAGAGGATCTGAAATACGCCTTAGTAACTCTTTCCAACATGTCGGAAGAAGAGCTGACCGGCGCGTCCGGCGGAGTTCCTTGCCCGGACTGGGGTGCTCTGCGAGAGATGCTTGCTCCCGGAGTGGCGTCGTAATTCGAGCGGGAGTATATGCCCGTGAAAAAAATCTATTTCGCGGCCACATTTTTGATTTTGGTGTTTTCGGCGGCTTTTATAGGATATGGGGTGTACCTCAACACCACCAGCGCCAGCTACATAGAGACGATGTTGGAGTCGAGGGCCGTCAGCTTGAGCGGGGTCAGGGTTTCGTACCGCGACATATACCCTGAACTGCGCCTGGACTACATCGATCTTCGGGCAAGTATGCAGGCCGACGTCATAACCCAGATCGATGGGGAGATCGAGGAGCTATACGTTACGCAGGGCCAGAAAGTTGAAAGAGAGCAGCCAATCGGCAGGATCGTGAACTATGACGTTCCGCTGTCGGTCTCCCGTGCCGACACGGATGTGGCAAGGGCCGAGGCATCATATCTTCAGGCGGTGAGCACCGCCGAAAGAAACCAACGCCTGGCCGCCGAGGACGCCGTCTCCATCAGCGAGCTGGAGACCTCCATTTCGCAGATGAAAGCGTCGAAGGCGGAGTTGGACGCCGCTGTAATAGCGAGGCGGCAGATAGAGCAGCAAAAGGGCTTCCAGGTGTTGACGGCTCCGCTGCCCGGCTCTGTAATGATTGTTTATCAGCAGCCCGGCAACTACGTTGGCAAAGGAGTGCCCGTCGCCATGATCGCCGACTTTTCGAAATTGTACTTCACGGTGCTGGTCAGCGACGAAAAAATCAGGAACATAGCTCCCTTCGACGGCAATTTTACTGTTCCCTTCGACTTCGCTAACATGATGGGCAAAGTGTTTGACAACGCGGCCATGTCGTCGTTCGGCCATGACACGGCCTTCGACGTAAAAATATTGAGCGTTTTGCCGCCGCTCGACGAAGACGCGCTCGTCAGAAGCGTGACGTGCGAGGTCGACAATAGCCTGGATATTCTGGAAATTGGGATGTACAACGACATTGTCGTCCGAAAAGGGACCCCGAAAAGGACGCCGGCCATTCCTCTGTCCGTCGTTTTCGACCGGGACGGCTCCAGGGTCTACGTGAGCGACGCAAATTCCAACTTGGCCGTGCGCGGCATAAAGACCGGAGTACACGACAATGAGTATGTCGAGGTCGTGGAAGGCCTGGACGAAGGCGACGTCGTCATCCTGTCGGGGGTCGAGGGGTTAAGCCTCGGCGCCAGAGTCGACGTTTACGTGGAGGGGGATTTGTGATGAACCGGAACATATACAACGAAGAGGCGTTGGCGCGCCTGCGTTCCCCGGAACAGCTCGACTCCACCATAGAAGTAACCCAACCGATCGCGTGGATGGCCCTTTTTACCCTGTATTTTCTGGTGGGCTCCATCGTGCTCTGGAGCGTATTCGGGGTCATGTCGACCTCCGTCCGAGGTGTCGGAATGATACTGGACTCCGCCGGCGTCGTAAACGTCTATCACGACACCGACGGAAAGATATCGGAGATACTGGTCCGGCCCGGAGAGCGCGTTCGCAGGGGCGACGTCGTAGCGAAGCTGGTGCTGCCGAATATGATCAACGACATCATGAGGACGCGCCATGACGTCATGAGGTCGATGAACCAGAGCCAGGTGGAGAGCAACATCTCCAATTTCGACTCGCTTATGAACGTTTGGCACCACTCCTTCAACATAGTCAGCACCTTTGAAGGCATCGTGACCGAGGTCAAGGTCAACGTGGGGGACATCGTTGCCGCCGGCGCCACAAGCGTGTGCAGCATCAGGCTGGATCAGTACAGGCAGGACTTCATGGCCGTGATGTACGTGCCCGCCGAAGAGGGAAAGAAAATCGAGCCCGGCATGGTGGCGCTGCTTATGCCCAGCGGAGCCGACGAGAAGGAAGACGGCAACCTGATGGGGGTGGTAAGGGGGGTATCTCTCTACCCCGTGTCCAGCAACAGCATCATGAAAACGCTTGGAAATTCCGACGTGGTGAATTGGATATTGGGAAGAATAGGCAGCGCCGTCATGGAGGTCAGGGTGGACCTGGTGAGGGACCCGCAATCCAACTCCGGTTACCTCTGGTCCTCGTCCGTGGGGAATCACAAGCCGCTGACGGTGGGCACGATATTCAGCGGCCAAGTCATAACGGACCGCCAGCCTCCGCTCTCCTGGGTATTTAAAAAACTGAGTCAATGGATGAGAAGCGCCTGACATGTTCGGAAGCTCCATAAAAAAAACGCCGCTGCTGCTTCAAATGGAGGCCACCGAGTGCGGCGCGGCGTCCCTGGGCATCATTCTCTCCTATTACGGGTTGTTCCGTCCGCTGGAAGAGCTCCGGCAGCAATGCGGAATCAGCCGGGACGGCAGCAACGCGCTTTCCATCCTCAAGGCGGGGCGCAGCTACAAACTGGAAGGGGGCGGCCTTCGAGGCAATGCCGAAGACCTGGCGCAAGAGCGCATGCCTCTCATCATTCACTGGAATTTCAACCATTTTTTGGTGCTGGAAGGGTTCAAGGGAGGTAATGCCTACCTCAACGACCCGGCCTCCGGGCGCAGAAAAGTGCCGATGGAGGAGTTCAGGCGCTCCTTCACCGGGATCGCGCTCAGCCTGGCGCCGGGCGATGGGTTTCAAAAGGGAGGAAAAAAATTCAGCGTGACAGCCAAGGTGGGGCGCAGGCTTATGAGCGATAAGGCCGTCCTCTTTTTCATTTTGGCCGTCGGGCTTCTGATGATCGTCCCAGGGCTGGCGAGTCCGGTTTTCACCCAAATTTTCATCGACGACGTCCTGTCCCTGAGACATAAGGATTGGCTCTTCAACCTGCTTCTTATCATGGGGATAGTCTGTGTCCTCGACTTATCGCTCAATTTTCTGAGGTTCTGGTGCCTGACCAGATGGCGGAAGAAGCTGACCATTACCGGGGCGAGCTCCTTTTTTGCTCACGCCATACGTCTGCCCGTGTCGTTCTTTCAGCAGCGCTTCAGCGGTGAAATCGCCATGCGCGTCGGGTTCAGCGAAAAGGTGTCGGACGTGCTCACCGGCGAGGCCGCGACGGCGTTCCTGGATCTTCTGATAGCGGTGTTTTACCTTCTTCTCCTGCTTCAGTACAGCGTGCGGCTGACGGCGATCGGGGTGACGATCAGCCTTATGAACCTCGCCCTCATATACTTCGTGAGAAAACGGATTCTGGAGTTGTCCTTAAAAGTGCAGCAGGACTCCGGCAAGACAGTGGGAACGGCCGTGGGCGGTTTGCAGCTCATCGAAACCCTCAAAGCGAACGGCAACGAGGCCGATTTTTTTTCAAAATGGGCCGGGCACAGCGCGAAATTCATTCAAGGACGCCAGGAGATGGCCGTTGTCTCCCAGACCATCGCCATAGGCCCGGCGATCCTGAACGCGATCAACACCGCGCTCATCATGCTCATAGGCGGTTTTCAGATCATGGACGGCCTTATGACCGCGGGTATTTTCACGGCCTTTCGCAGCCTCATGGGAAATTTTCAGGCGCCCCTCGAAAAGCTAATGAGCCTGGGAATGTCGCTGCAGCAGACCGAAATGCAGATGCGGCGCATGGACGACGTTTTGCGCCACGATATCGACCCTGTTTTTTACCCGCCCCAGCCCCCGAAGCCGATCAAAAGAAAAAAGCTGACCGGGCTCGTGGAGGTTCGGGACGTGGCCTTCGGCTACAACCCCATCAGAGCGCCGCTCATCGAGAACTTCAGCCTGACCCTGGAGCCGGGGAGATGGGTGGCCCTGGTCGGCGGCAGCGGCAGCGGAAAATCCACGATGGCCCGGGTCGTCAGCGGGCTTCAGAAGGAATGGAGCGGAAAGGTGCTGTTCGACGGCATGGAGCGGGCGGAGATACCGAAGGATGTGCTGGTAAATTCGATAGCCGCCGTGGACCAGGACGTCTTTCTGTTTTCCGGCACCGTAAAGGAGAACCTGTCGCTTTTCGACCCGTCCATACCCCAGGCCGACGTCGTGGCGGCGTCGGAGGACGCCGCGATATACGAGGACATAACAAGGCTGGAGGGCGGCTATAGCTACAAAATAAAGGAAGGCGGCGTCAACTTCAGCGGAGGTCAGAGGCAAAGGCTCGAAATAGCCCGGGCGCTTGCCTGCAATCCGTCGATTCTGATACTGGACGAGGCCACCAGCGCCCTGGACCCGGTCACGGAGGAGATCGTCATAACCAACATAAGGCGCAGAGGCTGCGCCTGCCTCATGATAGCCCACAGACTGTCGGCTTTCCGCGACAGCGACGAGATAATAGTCCTCGAGAACGGAAAAATCGCGCAGCGCGGAACCCATAACGAAATGATCGCGGCCGACGGCCCCTATCGCAGGCTCGTGTCGCGGCAGACGAGCGCGGCGGCGTCCGGCGGATAAAGAGAATAAACATGCCGACCCTCAAGCAAAGCCAATATCTTGTGATTACCGCCCAGCCCGCCGAACTCGCCAAACACAAGGCGTTTGTCGTCAAAACCGGGTCCGTGGAGGTTTACGCCTGCACGCCCAGGGGGGCGGAAAATTACCACAAGTTATTCCTCGCTCAACTCGGGGAGGGAGAGTGTTTTTTCTCACCGGCGGAGGTGCTTTCTCCTCTTGAATTTCAGGTTTTCGCGCGCGCGGACTGCGAGATAGACGACAAAGACGTTGAAGAACTTCCCGGCCATGAGCTGGCGGCGCTGGCAACGGAGTGGTTTCATAAGCTCACGGACCTTAAATGGATACGATATCTAATCGGCTTGGGAGACGACGACCTGTCGAAGTGGAAGTCGAAAACGATTTTCGGCCCCGATAACGTCGCGGCCATATGCGCGGATAACCTGGAGATATTATCCGCGCTGATCGAGGGTCAATTCAAAAAGGCCGAGCGAAGCGTGGACGTCAGGACGGAGATGTACGACAGGTACAGGGACAAGGCCCTCTCGTCCGCGAAGCGAAATCTTCTGCGCGACGAGTTTGATTTTGCCGGCCTGGGAGAATCCCTGGGGGACATGGGCGACCCGGTTAAGTTCGCGGTTTGCGCGGCCGCCAGGTTTCTGGGGATGGATACCGCCAACATATCAATCCCGGCGGACGTGGCGGAGAACATGGACCCGGTAGCCATAATGAGGCGGCTCATCAGAAAGGCGAACATGGAGGTCCGCCTCGTATCGCTCCCAAAAGGCTGGCACAAAAGCGACAGAGGCGCGTTTATCGGATTTTTGACTACTTTGACTACTTTGACTACCTTGACTGACAGCGGAGAGGAAAACGCGATGGTCGCGCTGCTTCCGAAAGGAAGCAAAAAGTACGTCCTGGTGGACGAGGATCATCCGTCCGGGCTTACGGTGGACGACGAGATCGCCTCGAAGATAAAAGACAACGCGTTTATGTGTTACGCGGGGCTTCCCCCGAGGAAACTGGGGCTGTCCGACATATTCGATTTCATGCTTCGCCACACCATGAAACACGACTGGGCGGCGATCTGGCTCGTGAGCCTCGTGGCCGGCCTGCTGCCCATATTGATGCCGCTCATAACCGAGACCATATTCCGGGACGTCATACCGATCTACGACCGTCAGGCCCTCGGCACCGTCACACAGGTTATGATGGTCTCCGGCTTCACCGGCGCGATATTGGGGCTCGTAAGGTCCCTTTCCTTCATCCGCGCCAAAAACCACGCCGGCGTCGCCTTCGAGTCCGCCCTTTGGTCGCGGCTGCTGAGCCTGCCGGCAAGTTTCTTCAGAGATTACGAAACGGGGAATCTGGTCGGCAGGATGCAAGGGGTGGGGGTGATAACGGAACTTCTTGGTGACAAAGTGCTCTCGTCCATATTCAGCGCGATTTTTTCATTCTGGAGCCTTATTTTGATGTTTTACTACAACGTCAGGCTGACGATGATATCGATGGCGCTGTGGGCGGTTTATCTTCTCGTCAACGCCTTTTTGTACAAGAACATCGTGTTCTCCCAGCGCAATATGACCAGAGCCTCCAACAAGGCGTCGGCCAGGACCCTCCAGTTGTTCGGCGGGCTGACGAAGTTCAGGCTTCAGGGCAAGGAGCCGGCCGCGTTCCACCTGTGGTCGCAGACCTTCGGCGAGGAGTGGACGTGGGGCCAGAAGGTACGTTGGCAGACGAACTACATATCTCTCATAAACGTGATGATGCCCACAGTTCTGTCCATGGTCCTCTTTTACGTAACGATGGGCATCATGGAAACCGGGCTGGCCGAGGGCAAAATCGCGCTTGATGCCGCGAAATTCATGGGCTTTTTGACGGCGTTCACGGGTTTCAACGCAACCCTCACGGCTTTCGTGCCGGTTGTGGCGTCTTTGTTCACCGCGTTGCCGTTGCTCGAAAACATCATGCCGATCCTGGAGACGGAGCCCGAGGCCACCGACGACAAAGTCGACGCGGGCAGGCTGTCGGGGGAGGTCGAGATAAAGAACCTGCACTTCGCCTATTCTCCGGATTCGCCGCCTGTATTGAAGGAGATATCGATTCGCGTCAAAGCCGGGGAGTCTGTGGCGGTCGTCGGACCGTCGGGCTGCGGAAAATCCACGCTGGTACGCCTTCTGCTCGGTTTCGAGAAACCCACGCAGGGGGCGATATTTTTCGACGGGCAGGATTTTTCGACGCTCAACGCCGCGTCGGTCCGTGCTCAGATGGGGGTTGTCCTCCAAAACGGCCAGGTCATGTCGGGGGATATTTTCAGCAACATCGTGGGCGCCGCGCCGCTCACCCTGGACGACGCGTGGGAGGCCGCGAGAATGGTGGGGCTGGAACAGGACATCAGGAACATGCCGATGGAAATGCACACGATGATCAGCGAGGGCTCCGGCAACATCTCCGGCGGCCAGAGACAGAGGATAATGCTGGCGCGAAGTATTGTGAACAGGCCGAAAATCGTATTGCTGGACGAGGCCACCAGCGCCCTGGACAACGCCACCCAGGCCATCGTTACCGAGAGCATAAAAAATCTGAAAGCAACGCGCATCGTCGTGGCACACAGGCTCACCACGGTCATGGACGCGGACAGGATCTACGTCTTGCAGGACGGACGCGTGGCCGAGGAAGGAAATTACGAAGAACTCATGAAAGCGAACGGCTTCTTCGCCAAGATGGCGCAAAGGCAGCTTGAGTAGGGAAGGCAAGCGACATATACACCCTGACGTAGTGCAGTCCGAAAAAAGAAAGGACGATAGAAGCATGTCAAGAAAACTATACGTTACGACAAAGGCATTGGGCGCCAAAAGAGAAACAATCGACGGCAAAGTAACGAAAACCGGAGGAAACCCCATACTTATCGGCATTTTGACGGAACTTGAAAAAGAAAAGTACCAATTCGAATATAAAACCAACGGAAGCCGAAACCGGGCGCTTATGATAAGCGAATTTACCGATCCTTCCAAGGTATACACGGACGATGAGGTAAACAACTTCATCTACAGAATAATCCCCAAAAGAGACAACATTTACTGCAAAGGCATCATGAAGACTCACGGCATAGCCGAGTACGATGTGTGGAACTTGCTGGTGGCCTGCGGACAAGATAGCTTCCAAGACGACGCCTACCTCTACGAAGAGTTACCGGAGGGCACTGTTTCTAGCCAATAACACAAAGCGGAAAGACAAAATCTACGCTACGATAAGCGGCACAGGACGAAAAAAGACATTTCCTCTCATCGGGTTGGGAAATGGCCTTAGAAAGCGTTTAATCGTGTCAGGCGGCATGATATAATTAAAAAAGCCCGCCCGAGAGGTAGGCGGAACTTTTTCCGTTCTTTCGGCAGCCTGACGAGGGGTGAAGACCCTCGCCAGAGCTAACGGCTAAGGTCTACGCAGGATTTCAAGGACACGCCGGAGGTTTTTCAGCAGTTCGGCTATGGCTCGTGTTAGCTGGGTGAGAGCTTCCACGAGCTTTTTTAATTCCTTGAGCATGATGTCACCCCCTTTGGAACGGGGCTTGCCCGGAGCTTCACGGCGTCACCACCGCCGCGCCTCTCTTGACTCCATTTTACCAAAAAAGCAGGAGGCCCGCGCCCATCGCGTCGTTTGTCTGGGGAGCTTCGCTCTCGGCGGCTTCTTCGCCTTAGCTTCCGGGGGATCCGACTCCACGATCACCGCTGCCACTTCCGTGGGCTCGACGTCAGGTTTTTAATGGCATCGAGGATAGAAGTTTTCAGGTCTGCTAACGCCTCGGCGTGTTTTTCGGTGAAGCTAATAGCTATTTTCAAGGCTTCAATCTCTAGCTCTTGGTGCTTGACTCTCTGCTCCAAGCCCTCGACAGTAGTTTTTAGTTCCGTTATTTCGAGGTCGCGGACTTCGAGCTCCTGCGCTTTTTCATCAAGGGAGGCTGCCAATTCCGCGTTATCGGTATCGGTCTCCATTTTGGAATACTCCTTGTCCCTAACGGCTTTCAGTTCGTTTTCTTTTTGGGCCAGAGTGTCGGCTAGTTCGTCCGTCCGCTCTTTCTTCCACGCTTGGCCGAGCCTCCAAATTTTTTTATTCGCTGGGGGCCACCGCCGCCGCCGCTAATTAAGTGAATCCCAAAACGATTGGTCAGCTACGTACATTTCTTGTAAATGTT
>Ga0099364_10009371_pt1 | contig 13593 bp, 10 predicted proteins | sample TergutTh196P3_FD_73070 | JGI IMG/M metagenome (GOLD analysis project Ga0099364, IMG submission 73070) | Microcerotermes parvus P3 segment gut microbial communities from Pointe-Noire, Republic of the Congo - Th196 P3 | ecosystem: Host-associated > Arthropoda: Insects > Digestive system > Gut ...
TTTTCATTTCAGGAATTTCTATAGGATACTCAACTTCTGATATAATTATCCGACCCCTGTCCAAATCAATAGAGCCGCGCGGCGTCCATTGCGAGATAACGGTTGTTTCTTCGGGATTGTAAACAACGCCTGCATCAAGTCCAAGTTTTTCGATAAACGCTGTGTTTTCATCAATATTTGCCTCTATACGACCGCTATTGTATGATAATTCGATAATCGGATATGCAGGATTATTTTTTCCGGGCGCAAGCGAAATTTTCCCCGAAGGAGTGAGTACAGATACATTGACAGAATCAATATTTACCTTTAAATCAGCAATTTTGAATATACTTTCGATATTTGGCAACCGTGTGGAATCTCTAAAATCTGACGCTTCCACAATAATATCTGCATCTGCAAGCGTAACGTCAAAACCGTTTATTTTGTTTGCTGTCAATGAATTTGTACGCATGTTTGCAAAAATAAATGCGGTGGCGGAAGTTGACGGATTTGGGTTAGGCAGCGAAAAGTCGAATGTTGATTGGTCGGTTTTTATTGAAAGGCTGTCATACGTTGCTTCAAAGTCAGAGAGCGCCAAGTAGCCGGATATATTCATCTTTTCTATCTGCATTTCAGCAACTTGCGACATCGTAAAGCCCGATTTTACATTTGCCGTAATCATACCAACTGCCGCAACATTCAAACTGTCGGGAATTAATGGCGCAAATTCGGGCAACGTCAGAAATAATTCTGTATTCAAATCGGCGCGAATATCGGAAAATAAATTATCCAAAGCGCCTGTTGTTTTGATTGACGATTGCGGTGTTTTTGCGTCAAATCGGTTTATCCGAACAAATGACTGCGGACTTTTTAAATCGGTGCGAATAGTCAAATCGGTGTTTATATTGCTTAATGGCAGCGGAAAATCATCGTAATCAAGAGTTCCATTTTCAAGTACGAGTTTGATATTTGCCATCGGGAAAGACGATTGGCTGTAAACGCCGTCAATAACTCCTTCGGACGAAAGCAATCCGCTTGCGTCAATTCCCTGCAATAGCGAACTCATAGACGCAGGAACAAGAGCCATGAGGGTTTTTAAAGACCATGAATTGAAATTGTACGACAATTCGGTAATGATATTATTATTAATGGTATCATTTTCAACAGTTCCCGACAAATCTAACTTCAAGCCGTTCAACGACAATGACGCATCGTTAAGGTGTACCCACTGTCGCGAAAGATTGGCAATGCATGATATATCTAATTGTATATCTGCGTTTTGCAGATAATTTTCGGAGCCGTCAGTAAACGTCAAGCGGAAAGGATTGATACGAATATTGCCCGAAAAATCGTCAAAATTGGTATCACAACTGATTATTGCCGAAAAATCCTCAATATCCGCGCTTATTCCGTTGATTTTCACCATCATATCAAACGGATTAACATCGGCAGTTCCTGCAATATTTCCCGATTTCATTGTTCCGTCCAATTTTGTGGCAAAATTTCGTATTTCTGCCCTCAACTCCGACACGTCAGCCAACAAATATTCAAACGAAACATTGTCAATTTTGCCCGCTATATCGCCATTTTTTACAGAGCCGTCTATTTTTGCGGATAAATTTCGTATTTCTGCCTTCATTTCCGACTGATATTCAAAAGAAATATCAAACGGTTTTGCGTCCAAATTGCCGTTGATAGCTCCTTCCGTTTCCATCGAGCCGCTGATAACTGCCGTCAAACGCTGCACGTCCGCTTTCAAGTCCATTGAAAGGTCAATAAAACTGACGTCAATATTTCTCAAATCAATATTATTTACGTCTATAATTCTGAAAGTCAGGTCTGTTTCAACTGTATCTTCTTGAACAACAACCGTATCAGACGGTACATTGGACGGAAAAATGTTGAAATTGTTTTGCCCCAAACTGTCAATAAATGCGTTAATTCTTCCGTTAGACAATCGAAATTCATTGACAATTAATTCATTATTTTTTAGTAACGACGCTAAATCAAAAAATCCGATTATTTCTTCAGCCCTTATAAGCGTATCGCATGGCGCGCCCTCAAAGGAATTGATCAACGCGAGCCTGCTTGCTTTCAACCCAAATTTTGGAAAAGTGCTGAAAAAAATAAGTTCAATATCTCCTATTTCAGTCTGGCAATCAATATATTTTGCTGCCTGATTGCGAACAACAGGAGTCAATTTTTCGGGCGTAAACACAAACCATAAGGTTACAGAAATGGCGATGAGTACAAGCGCTATCAGCGATACAAACGTTATCAGGAAATATTTTATATATTTTTTCATACTATACTCAAACAATGTAAATTAATTTTTTCTGAACACGCGTTTTCGGTTATCCTCGTCTGTAACTCTCAACGTTGTTTCCGTGAGTTCGGTAACAGTAAATACTTCGGGCGATATTCCGCCGCCAAAATGTTGATGGCTCAACAAAAGCCTCGAGCCGTTAAGCGTCCATGTAAACGGCTGGGCTTCTTCCTCGCGAACATCATCGCTTGTATCCCACGAGCCGCCCGTTCCGTTAGACGCATACCTATAATAGAGGGTTCCTTCAACCCACCTGCCATACAACAGAGTTTCATCAAAATCTTTCTCCCTTTCGCACGAACTTGATATGATAGAAACCAATAATACTAACGAAAAAACATATTTTCTCATCATTATTTTTCGATTGCAATGCAATACTTAATATAATGTTGTACAAATATCGTGCCAAAAATGTTGAGCAAAGTGAAAAAGTTAAAATTAAGAAATAATTTGCTTTTCCCGTGTTTTACGTTTTATCTAATCAAAATATCAAGAAATACGGGTAAATGGTCTGAAAATCCTCTGTTGTATCTTTGCCCTATGTATGTTCTGAATGGTCTGTATCCTTGATAGCGAATATCAGGCTCGAGTAAATAATCCGCTTTGAAAATGTTATGCTTTTCAACGTCAGTACGTAACGTTCCTCTCAAAAGACCTCCCGATACTATCATTTGGTCAAACACTGACCATATTCCCTGATACTTTATCGTTCCTGTTTCCTCGTTCATTTTGTATGCCGACAGATTAAACAATGCCGATTGTTTTGTTAACGTTGTATCGTTCAGCGCTTTTAATCCTTCCGTCAGGCTTTTATCTGTCGGATTATCATTAAAATCGCCCGTTACAAGAATATTAGCCATTGAATTGCGTTTGAAAATTGAGTCAATTTTTTCGTGAAGAAATGAAGCGGCAATCATGCGATTTAGGTCTGATTGTTGTTGTCCGCCCACACGCGAGGGGAAATGATTTACAAACACATGCAATGTATCGCCATTAGCAACCGTAAATGTGGCATACAGTATGTCGCGGGTACGTCTTCTGTTGTCTGAAAAGGTAACGCGAATAAATTGCTGCTCAATGCAATTCAGGTAATCGCTTCGATACAGCAACGCAACGTCAATGCCGCGCAAGTCGGGCGAATCTTTATGTATAATAGAGTAGGGAAACCTTTCTAATGGCGTATTTTTGATGAGGTCTTGCAACACGTCGCGGTTTTCTATTTCGCAGAGAGCAACAAGAGCCGGCGGATCCCATTCGCCAACGTGAGCAATAACACGAAAAATATTATTGCGCTTTTCAATATAACGATTTTGTGTCCAACGCATTGAACCATTAGGGGTGAAATCGTTATCATTGGTTTGCGGATCGTTTACTGTGTCGAAAAAATTCTCAACATTGTAGAACATAACACGCAAATAATCCTCGCCCTGCCGTGCCTGTGCGCAACAATGAATCGTAGATAAAAAGATAAAAAATATAGTTATTACAAGCCTACAATTCATATAATCATATATTTACTCGTTCTTTTATAGCAACGGGCTGAACACTCTTGCTATTGATTCGCGAAAAACCACCCTTCGCGGACGGTTTTCCCACTCGCTGATTTCGATATGCTGCAAATCTTTGATGTCGTTCTTAAAAATGTTTCGCATTGCGATTGTCAGGCGCTGGTCGTATATCAGGGCGTTAATCTCGAAATTTTGGTCAAAGCTGCGTATGTCCATGTTTGCAGTGCCTATTGAGCAAAACGCATCGTCCACCATCATCAGTTTCGAGTGGGTATAGCCTTTGCGATAGAGATATACTTTTACGCCCGCATCCAACAATTCGCCAATATACGAGAACGAACTCCAATGCACAAGTTTAGAGTCCGAATTTTTAGGCAACAGCAATCGCACGTCCACTCCGCTCAAGGCAGCGGTGCGCAATGCAGTGAGAATGCTCTCGTTAGGCAAAAAATATGGCGTAGATATATAAATGTATGATCTGGCGGTGGCTATTGCCGAAAAATAGGTCTGCATAATACTTGCCCAGTCGGAATCGGGACCGCTCGATGCAATCTGCACGAGAAGGCGTTCAGTTGTTTCTACGGGCGGAAAATAACTGTCCTGATCGTGTATATTGCTTTTACTAACGAAATACCAGTCTAATAGAAAAACCGATTGCAGCGAATACACCGCTTCACCTTTGATTTTCAAATGCGTATCGCGCCATGGTCCCAAAAATTCGCTGCCGGAAATGTAACGGTCGGCAATATTCAATCCGCCTACAAATCCCACTTTTCCATCAACGACAATGATTTTGCGATGGTTGCGATAATTGATTTTATTTGAGAATAATATAAATCTCACAGGCATAAACGGGAATATCTGTACTCCTGCATTTTTTAGCGATTTTATAAAATCATTGCTCAACGACCAGCTTCCAATATCATCGTAAATCACCCTTACTTCTACGCCTTCCTGCGCCTTGCGAATTAAAATGCGCCGTATTTCGTTCCCAATACGGTCATCGTCAATAATATAATATTCAAGATGAATGTGTTTTTCGGCTTTTTCCAATTCTGCAATAATATTCTCGAAAGTGACCTTGCCGTTTACTAATATTTTCACGTGATTGCGCTCTGTAAGCAACGCCTTGTCAGAATTGTACAACATCCTCATAATATGCGATTTACCCGCTACTTTTTTGTCATGCCAGCAAGTAGCGTCGGGGCGGTCGCCGGGCTGATACTGTGAAAGCATCTTTAATTGTTTGCTGTCCGACAATTCTTTACGCGAAAAAATCTTCTCTTTTCGATAATTTTTTCCAAAATAAAAATACAATACTATTCCGATAACAGGCACAAAAGCAACAACCAACAGCCATGCAATAGTTTTCATGGGGTCGCCGCGCTGCTGAATAACCAATATTAGCATGAATAGGATAGTGATGGCATATAGAAACTGTAAAATTGAACTTTGTATGAAGGGCAGGAACATATTATTGAGAAGTTAAGGAGTTAAGGAGTTAGGGGAGTTAGAGAAGTTAGGGAGTTAGGGGCATTTTTTCAATTCTTAATCCTATGTCGTCTATTCCTGTCAAAATTTCATCGCGCATTGCTTGTTCATATTCAATTATATACGTTCCCGCAACCGGAAATCTGATGTTTCTGGCTAAAAAATAGCGCGTATCGAATTTGCTGTAAAGCCCGTGTCCTAACCATTTGCCGCGATGGTCGGCAAGTATAATTTGCGCTGTGTCGCGCTGAACAACCCCCAAAGGCGAACGCACATCAACAAACAGCCAAAGATTCATGTATTTGTAATTATTATTGTTGCGCACATTAACATATACATTGCACGGACTGATAGTATCCGTTATTTCAACTTCAAAACGAGCAATTTCAGCGCGCCGCCAACCATCGGAGTGTATTTTTACGTTGTTTTCAAATATTTTTTCGTGGTCGCAGCCACACAGACAAATGGTGATGAAAATAAAAATTGCAAATTGCCTGATTATTAAGCGACATTTATAATTAATACTCATTGTTTTTCCTTTGCTTTTTCAATCTTTAGTACTTTCGTTTTCTCTATTTTGTTTTTCTTTTTCCTTTTTCGCTTCTTTTCCTCAAAACGACTTATACTGTCCTCTCCTACTGCATTTTTGTATCTAATTCCTGCTTCCTTATCAAATTGTTCGGCGCTTGCTTCCAAATCTTTTACCAATATTCCTTGCTTGTTTAGCGCGATAATTTCATTTACCACGTCAACGTCCAAAGGAATGAATCCTGCTACGTTTTCGTTTTCGCTGTCTCTTTCAAACGAATACCAAATAATTCTTCTGTACACGTCTGTTTTGCTGTGATATGCTCTGCCTTTTTCTGTTTCTAACGGTATTGTTGTATCGGGAAAATCGCTTCTTGCGTCAATGTAGCATTTCAGTTCGTAGTTGAGGCAACATTTGAGTTTTCCACATTGACCTGCGAGTTTTTGCGGATTTAACGATACTTCCTGACAGCGCGCCGCATTAGTTGATACCGATGCAAACGCCGACAGCCATTTTGTGCAGCAAATTTCCCGTCCGCACGTGCCAATACCTCCAACTTTTCCCGCTTCCTGTCTGGCGCCTATCTGTTTCATCTCTATGCGCACCTTAAAGTTTTCGGCAAAATCCTTAATTAACTGCCTGAAATCTACTCGTTCATCGGAAATATAGAAAAACGTTGCTTTGGTATTATCGCCCTGATATTCAACATCGGATATTTTCATTGCCAATTCAAGATTCAGAACAATTTGACGTGCAGTGCGTATCGTTTCAGGCTCTTTTTCAATGACATGATACCATTTTTCTATATCGTTGGACTTTGCTTTGCGATATATTTTTTTTAAATTTTCCGATGAAACATTAAAACGCTTCATCTGCAAAGCCACTAATTCTCCCGTTAGCGAAACAATTCCAATATCATGTCCGGGCGATGCTTCTACAGCAACCACATCGCCAATAGAAAGCGGTATTTCAGTATTGTTTACGAAATATCCCTTTCGCGTGTTTTTAAAGCGGACTTCTACCATGTTCCCTGCAAAACCGTTGTCGGGTATGGTTTCTAACCAATCGTGAACGTTCAATTTGCCGCAACCCGTGCAACTACAAAAAAATTTGCCTTCTTCTGTATTTTCGACAGGTTTGTTAGGACAGCCGCGCGTAATGTAATTGTTATTATGCAAATTGCGAAATATAATACTGTCTGTTCATTCGGGCAATATTCGAAATTTTTATTTCTTTCGGACATTCGGCTTCACAAGCTCCGGTGTTTGTACAGTTTCCGAAACCGAGTTCGTCCATGCGGGCTACCATCTTCGACACACGCTCTTTTGCCTCTAATTTGCCCTGCGGCAACAGTGCAAATTGCGATACTTTTGCAGAAACAAACAGCATAGCCGAAGCGTTTTTGCAGGCTGCCACACACGCGCCACAACCTATACACGACGCAGCGTCCATAGCCAAATCGGCGTTAACCTTTCTGACGGGAATAGCGTTGCCGTCGGGTATGCCGCCGGTGTTTACCGAAACATAACCGCCCGCCCGTATTATTTTGTCGAAAGCCTCGCGATCAACTACTAAATCCTTAATAACGGGGAATGCGGTAGAACGCCAAGGCTCTATCCAAATAGTGTCGCCGTCCTTGAAGCGGCGCATGTGCAACTGGCAGGTTGTGATACCTGCATCGTTGCCGTGAGGTCGTCCGTTGATAAACAGACTGCACATACCGCAAATACCCTCGCGGCAATCGTGGTCGAAACACACAGGCTTTTCAATTTTATCAACTAACTGTTCGTTCAACTGATCAAGCATCTCTAAAAAGGAACAATCAGGCGATATGTTGCTGATTTGATATGTTTTAAATCCGCCTTTGTCTTTGGCGTTCTCCTGACGCCATACCTTTAATGTTAAGTTTAATCCTTTACGCTCCATGATAATATTTTTAATTATTTTTAGACGCTTATAATTCAAAACGCAAAGAAACAAAAAAAAATCCGGTTTTCCAAAAAAATAGTATTTTTTTTTCAAAAATAATTAAATAACGAAGTCTCAAAAGCCAGTAATGATGGAATCTTTTCTTGGTTCTACGACTTTTTGTGTGGAAACTGTGGCATTCTGACGGAACACAATGTGCTTTTCAAATCACTTTGATAAACAAGAAAAATCATCTCTTTTCTTCAATTTTTCCCATTATTTTTTTCGTAACAAAATCTTAATTTTTCCGTAACATTTTTGTAACTTCTTTGCCATACTTTTGTCAAATCATTTTTGATGAAAATTTTATAAAATCTTATATTTATTAGATGTATTGCACTTTTTTAGCGCCCTGCAAATCAGCGACTTCCGATTTTTTTTCGGAAAATTTGAAATTTGTTAATGTTTCTGCCAAGTTTGGCACGATTTTTGCAGAGAGAGAGAGAGAGAGTCTAACCTACACTATCACAAAATTTCACAGCCTCTCAAAAATCTGATTATTAGCAGATAAATAAAAATCACAATTAAATAAAATTTCTTAAAATAAAGTTGCACATGTCAAAAATTGGGTGTAATTTTGGGCGCAAATTTTAAGCCTATTTTTTGACGTTATGAACATAAAGAGAAATATCATCTTTTCCCTTGAAAGCAGGAAAAAGAACGGAGTTTTAGTGACGGACAATATACCTGTCCGTATGCGCGTTATCTATGCAGGTACGCGGGTTGATTTTAGCACTGGATACCGCATTGACGCGGTTAAGTGGGATTACGACAAGCAGCGCGTAAAAAACGGTTGTACTAACAAACTCAAACAAACAGCCTCCGAAATTAACGCCGACTTGTTGAAGTATTTTTCGGATATTCAAATGATATTCAAAGAGTTTGAAGTAACAGGCAAGGCGCCTACTCCGCAGCAACTGAAACAGGTGTTTTACGAAAAACAAAAAAATGCGGATACTGTCGAAATAGCCGTCACGCCCAAAGTTGATTTTATGACTGTTTTTGATGAATTTGTGACCGAGAGCGGCAAACAAAACAATTGGGCGTTATCTACTTACCAAAAGTTTGCAGGCGTGAGAGCCATTTTGATAGAATTTGATAGCGTACTGACTTTTGAGGATTGGGACGAGGTCAAATTGAACGATTATGTTGCGTGGTTGCGCGATGTTAGGGACATGCGTAACAGTTCCATCGAAAAGCAAATTGACTTTCTCAAATGGTTTCTTCGGTGGAGCGTCAAAAAGGGATATCACAGCAATACCACGTTTGAGGGGTTTAGCCCACGATTGAAATGCACCCAAAAAAAGATTATTTTTCTGACTTGTGACGAATTGACGCGATTGAAAAACTGCCAAATACCTGAAACAAAGAAATATCTTGAACGTGTGCGCGATGTGTTTCTGTTTTGTTGTTTTACGGGTCTGCGGTATTCCGATGTTTTTAACCTGAAACGCAGCGATGTAAAGGAAAACCACATAGAAATCACTACCGTTAAAACGGCTGACAGTCTGGTAATTGAACTGAACAATCACAGCAGGGCAATACTCGACAAATACAAAGACGTTGTTTTTGAAAACCATAAGGTATTGCCAGTGGTTACAAATCAAAACATGAACGACTATGTCAAGGAATTGGCGGAATTAGCGGAAATCAACGAGCCGATACGCGAAACGTATTACAAAGGCAGTCAGCGCATTGACATCGTAACTCCGAAATACGCTCTAATTGCGAGCCATGCAGCCCGGCGAACTTTCATCTGTAATGCGTTGTCGCTTGGTATTCCGCCGCATGTAGTTATGAAGTGGACAGGACACAGTGACTACAAGGCAATGAAGCCCTACATTGATATTGCTGATGATATTAAATCAAACGCTATGGGAAAATTCAATCAGTTGTAGGGTTTGAGGGTAGTTTTTCATTTTTTTTTGCAATTAAAAAATAGAATTAGTTACAAGGAAAAAACTTTATTCTATCTGCGATTTCTTTTAAAATCCATACAAACCAGCCTAAAATAGGCTGAATATGTAGCCAAACAGAGTGTTTTTTTAAAGCCTTCAAATTTGATAAAACAAGTTCAAGGCTACCTTTGTCACGAAGCAAACGTTCAATTTCTGAAGATTTAAAGAGCCTGTACATTTCATAAAATTGAGATACTTCTGCCTTCCAGTCGTTATAACCATCAGGATTTGAGTACGAATGACTATATTTTGGTCTGTTCCAAAAGTCGTCATATCCAATATATTTTTTTTCTATAACAAATTTAAAAGTCTTGCCCCTTTCAATTAGTTGGTTTAACTGTCTTTTAATCATTACAAAAACTAAAATTTATACTTCGTCTATTCGGCTCATAATGTTGCCTGTTTCTATCAATACCTGTATTATTTTCCGATAATGGCTTACATCGTCAAAGTTTAGTTTTCTTCCTTTGCGGTCTTTAAGCCACTTTTGAGCAGGTTGGTAACCACCGATGTAGAAATTCCACGCTTCAAGCGGGACATTGTCAAAATACTGTTTATCATTGATGAAGACCTTGTTATTTAGGTATTTTAAACTTTCTACTTCGTTGCCATCGGCAATAGGGAAAATAGCGAGGTCTTCTTGCGGTTCTACGTTGTCCATCAAATGCAGACGGCGCAATTCAGAGCCTAATCTTACAAATTGCCAAAATTTTTTGGCGTTTTGCGGATATGGTACGCGGGGAAAATCTATTTTTAGAAATTCCTTGTAGCGTTCGCGGTAGACCGGCGAATGAAGGATTGAATAGATGTAGTCTAAAACGTCTATTGGGGCAAAGGTTTTTTCGTTTTCTTCTTTTTCTTCGGTAAATTTTAGCCTTAACCTTTTTGATAGTTCAGTTATGATTGTTTGGTTTAGGTTATGTTGTTTGTGATATGGTCTTGGGTCGTTGTCGGCTATTCCGTTTTTAATATACAAGTATAGCGGGAAAACCATTGCGCCGCCTCTGTAATAAAGATTGGTATCTACAATCTGATTGGTTACAAAAGCCAAATTCCAAGGCATTGACCCAACAACTTGACCTTGTCTGCCAACTGTCAAACATAAATTATCAAATTCAATAAAATGTTTCGTTACTTGACTGCCCGGACGACTTATCAATGCGGGGGAGTAGTATATCCATTTATCGTCAAAAGGTCGGTATTGTATTTTTTGAATACACGTATCGTCAAACTGTTTTCCTTTAATCGCATCAATAAGATTGTAACTGCTTGAATTTTTTACCCTGAATTTTTGCTTGAATGTACTGTCATAGTCGCCCGTCAAAAGAATTTTTATCCTTTTGGCAAGAGCCGTCCTGTCGTCATCAATAAAAAGATTATCTCTGTCTGTTTTTACACCTGAATTGTAAACAGGAAACAACTCATTTACTTTAAATCCGTTTTCGTATTCATCGTTTAACGTAAAATCTTTTGGAACAAAGAAATGAAATGGCTCTGTTGTATTTAGTTTGCGCCAGTGTACTGAATTGATGTCGTTATTCAGTAGAAAATTGTATTTGTCTTGGCGCTTACCGTACAGGTCAGCATGATAAACAGCAGCAATTTTGTTTTTTGTGTCCGTATGTGTTGCTCTGGTTTTAGATTTTACAAAAATATTTATAGAGACGCCCTGTTTAATGTCAAAAATATTTTCATCTTTGCCGCCGTCTGGCGCGGTTTCCTTCTTTTTTGCGTTACCGTGCAAGTCTATAATATAGATTTTATCAAAAGAATTGAGCAAATCCCATCGCATTTGCCGAAACGTTGGGTTGTCTAAAAAACTATGATTGTTGATAAATGCTAATACTCCTTCGCCGTTTTCGTTTATAAAATGCTGCCCGAAGCGTATAAACTTCACATAATCATCATCAAGATTGGTTTTGCGTTCATTCAGCCCTTTTTTGTAATCTGCAATAAGTTTCTGTATCCAACCACTTTTATTACTGCTACTTATGTTATATGGCGGATTACCAAGCACTACCATTACCGGCGCATCTCTTTTAATTTTGCTTGCTTCGCTTGCTTCATCAAATAACCATTGCGCAAAAGGTATTTCGGATATTTCGCGGGCTTCATCGAGGCTGTTTGTCAGGAAAATACGCAGACGCTCATCGCCGGAATGTTTGTACCCCGTTTGCTGCAACAGTAAATCAAGTTTCAGGTGTGCCATTGCATACGACGCCATCAGTATTTCAAAACCGTTGATGCGCGGGAGTAAGTGGTCGCTTGCGTATGATTGCCAAACTCCCTGCATGGCTCTGAAACGTTGATAAATATTGCGAATAACTTCTGCAAGGAACGTTCCTGTTCCGGTGGCGGGGTCAAGAATTTGTACGCGATGATAATCTTTCATATCTTCCTTGAGGCTTCCGTCTTCCTGTCTTACCTGCTGTTTTCTCTGTATCATTGAGGCATCGGCTAATCCTTGCGAAAGTCCGAAGTCCTGCTTCAGAATGTCGTCAATAGCCCGCACTATGAACTTTACGACTGGTTGCGGGGTGTACCAAACGCCTCGACTTTTGCGTAGGGCGGGGTCGTATTTTGCGAGGAATGTTTCGTAGAAGTGTATTATAGGGTCGTGTTCCGTTTTGCTAAATTCTTTGATAATTGCTGTTATGTCGACGTAGTTGAATAAATCTGCGAGGTCGTCGACTACCCATCGAATACGTTTGTCGAGGTCGAAGCCTGCGATGTATTGAAAGAGTTTACGCAAGAATGGGTTTGATTGTGGTATATTTTGTGCTGCTGTGATTCGGTTGAAGGAGTTTGAGGAGTTTGAGGAGTTTATGTGCGCGGCAAACATTCCATAAGCTATTGTTTGTGCGTATATGTCAGAAAATTCTTTGTTTGATATGTTGGGTATTAGCGCTTGTCTGAAACTTTTTAATTGGCTGTATATTGAAGTTTGAGTTCCCATTTCATCGCTCGCGTATGAATTTTCAATAATGTTAGCCAATAGTCGGGCTTTGGACGCCATGATTTTTGACAATTGCTCGGAGTTGTGTATGCTTTGTCCATTGTGTTTTGAAAAAGAAAGTATGAGGGTAACAAAATCTTCGTATTTTTCGGCTTTGCCTTTTATTTCGTTACCTTGCGCGTGTGCAATCGAAATTTCTGTTTTGTGCTCTCCGTTTTCAAAGAATATAAACTTTAGATAATCGGAGATTATCAGGTTGTTTAATGCTTGTTTGTATCTGTCAAACTGTTCTTTGTATTGTTTGCTGTTGAGGTCGGCGCCTATTTCTTTTGCTTCGAGGTATCCGATGGGGACGCCTTCGCGTGTTACGATGTAGTCCGGCGCTCCGCAGGTAGTGCGTTTTGGTTCGTTTGTGACTTGCAATGGCGAGACAATGGTTTTCAATAGAATTTCCAGCGCTGAGCGGTAACTGTATTCTGTTGCTGCGCCGGATTTGTATAGTCTGTTTAATTCGGCGATGTATTTTGTTATTTCGGTTTTCATACAGGTTTATTTTTTTTTGCAAAGTAACACATTTTAATTGAAAATTGAAAAAAGTTAATTGTTTTTGTGCCTTACGGCGTCAGATGGCGTCTAATAATGCCAAGATTTTGAATATTTTGCGGGTTGTTATATTTTTGTGGCGTTAAATGATTTTATAAATTTTAAATAATGTTTTTTTATATGGGAAAGTATAATATTGGAATTTTGGGAGCTTTTTCGGGCAAGGTGGGTCCGGTTGTAGGTTCGAGTTGGAATGGTAAATCTTATATGAGGTCTTATACTAATAAGGTTCGTAATCCTCGTACGCTTCCTCAGCTTATGCAACGCGCACGTAT
>Ga0099364_10009372_pt1 | contig 13592 bp, 13 predicted proteins | sample TergutTh196P3_FD_73070 | JGI IMG/M metagenome (GOLD analysis project Ga0099364, IMG submission 73070) | Microcerotermes parvus P3 segment gut microbial communities from Pointe-Noire, Republic of the Congo - Th196 P3 | ecosystem: Host-associated > Arthropoda: Insects > Digestive system > Gut ...
GAATTATTAAAATGGTACATCATCAAAAAATGTTTCATCTGTAATACCTAATTTTAAGTCTAAATACTTTATAACATATTGTTTGAAAAGTGCATCAAGATCTGTATCTTCTAGCATATTAAAAGCTGTAATAATATCCTTTGCCTTTTGCCAATCTTTATCAAATAATGCAATTAAAAATTCTGAAGCCGGTCTTCTTTTGTTAAATACATTATAATAATCACCAATTAATGATTTAATAATTTCAGGATATGGAGAAGATTTTAAAAAGTGATTTTCATTCAAAATATATGTATGGGTTAATAAAGATACTTCTGGCATTTTTCCATTAGCAACTACAATAAAACCAGAATACATTTTTTCAGTTTCCTTAACAATAATTTCTAAAATTATTCGAGACCATTCTTTATCATCTTTATTATTTAATAAATACTTTTTAAATATATCAAGGCTTTCTTCATAATTCCCATTGTAATAACAGCTTAATGCTTTGTCTTTTAAGTATTTGTATGAAGTCATAGCTTGTTCAAGTTCAATTATCTTATTTTCAGCAGTTTTTGCTTTTTTGCTTTGTTTAAGAGCAAAAATAAATGCAATAACACCGATAATTCCAAAACCAACAGAAATAATTATATTAATATCCATGCAATACCCCTACTCCAATAAAAACCCATATTTATAAACTTTCGGTTGAATTTTTAGTGCCAATGTTTTTAGTGATGATCGTAAGTCCCCAATCAAGGTATTATAGGCGTCATCACCGCTTTTACTATTCATTTTGCCTTTGTCGTCCCTTCCTTGAAAATACTCCCTTATGTCATATAAACTGGCATTTACATTGACAGAGGGTTGCTTATGGTAGTATTGCCATAGTTTTTTTCCATATTTGAAAACTGCTTTGGCTTCGGGAGAAAATTTTAAAGGTTTGCTTTTAATGTCAGTACTAAAAAATAAATCTGTATAGCCATTTTGAACTATTTTCCCGCTTATAAAACTTTTCATAAAATGACTATCAAAATTACTTCTTGCATTTACATCTTCCTCGGTAAAAGGTATCCAGTGGTTTACCCCATGACCAGAGCGAATATCATTGTCAAATAGTACATTGGTAAGACAATCACTTTGGAATTCTAAATCTGTTTCCCACTTGTTGTTTGGATATTGGAAATTATCTCTATCATTTAACCAAGTCGCTTCAATTACCTGCCGTATAGCACAGTATATTGCCATTTCGATAAGATTATTTTTTGTAACATTAACTGCTTCATGTTTGAGAAAATCACTTTCTGAAGGTTTGCTGGTAATAAAAACTGCTCTTTTATTTTGAATATCGTTTCTATGCAATCTTAAATAGCCAACACGTTCTGATTCATTGTCAAATACTTTTCTTAACCAATCAACGCTAAGTTTACCTTTGTTAGCAGGAAAAAATGTTTTTGTACTCTTTTGCTTAGTATACATTCCTTCTTTATCTGTTAAGTAAATATCTGTTGTTACAGGAGAAAAATTATTTTTATTTCCTAAATCCCAAATAAAAAATCCTATAGGAAATTCACCTTTTACATTATCAAAGGTGTTTGCCCTGCAAACAAACCCTGATCTATATTCTGCTCTGAAATAATCTCTAAATTTAATAAAATTTGGAGAAGTGATATATGCTATTTTGCTGAATAATGCCAGTTTTGTATCAGGAATATCACGATAAATACGGAGTATAAACTGTGCAGAAAGTTCAAGGGTTGCGTTTCCAACCATCCCCTTGAAGCTATCAAAAACTTTACTTGCGGATACCTTTGGTTTATTATCGCCTGTTCCAACTATTGTCTTTTTATTTCCTGCCTCAGCATAAGGAGGATTAATATAGATTAGCAATTTTTTTCTTCTTTTTTCATTACTAATAATATCAAACAGCCCTTTCGGCAAATTATCAAAATCATCATTCAGAAAGTCAAACTGAAAAACATGGTCTTCGAGTAAATTTGCGCCGTTCTTTATACGATCCTTCATTACATCAACATCGGCTTTATCCAGTGTGGAAGCCCATATATTGTACTTGTTTGTAAGACCAACCAAAAGGTTTCCTGTACCAGCGGCACAATCCCATATAACATACTCATCTTGCCAATCATCGCCAAGGGCATCACCTATGTATTTTTGAGATAACTCTACCCACTGTTTGGGGGTAAAAAAAGATCCCTTACGCTCTCTAATATCCTGGGGAACAAGTAAATCCCTGCGTTCGATTATATAATCCCAATAATCCGCTAAGGGGGGGCGTTCGTATCTGTCCCAAAATTCTTTATGAGCCTTTTGGCTGTCATTAAAGCCGACTTCTTTGTATAAAGAAAATCCAGCACCATCGAACTTTTTATCAAATTTGTATTGGTTAGTCATTAAAACAACAAAAAGTTTATCTTTTAATGTGTAATTGTCTTTTGATAATAAATCAGCAAGGAAAAAATCTCCGTCTATAATGCCGATTTTTTTTACGGCTGCCCAATCTACCCCTATTGTCTTTTTTACTTTATCAAGCCACTTGCTGTAGATTATTACAAAGTTGTTTTTGTTAATCTGAAATCTCGATGTAATATTTCCGGCAACAAGGTTATTATTAATGAAATCCGTTATTTCCTTTATGTCTATATCAAAGTTAAAAATGACTATATTATTTTTTGATAGTTTTTCTACCTGTTTTTTTATTCTTTGGAAGTCATCTGTTGTATGGTTGCTTGGAGCTGTATTCCAGTTCACGTCACTATCATTGAAAATGGGTAAGATGTCATGAAAGGGCACAAAGGCAACTTTACTAGTATCAAAACATGCTATAAATGGCGGTGGTAAATGTTCGCCTTTCTCATAGGTTTTTTTGACTGTTAAAACTAATTGGGTAAGCATGGACAGTATATCGGCTGTGCCTTTTTTACTTTCTGCCCAAAGATAATGCCGAGCCCATAAATTGTCATTTTTAGTCTTTTTCTCTGTTATTACAAAATCAATATTTCCAATATTGGGTTCATAGACATACTTAGAACTGCTAAAAAAATCCTGGAAAACTGCGGCTTTAAAGGTTTCTTCCTTTGCTATACTGCTATACTTTGCCATTATCGACCTACTTTATCACACCATATGTAAGTTAGCCAATACCCGCCCTGCTATATGTGGATCTTCAAGGTCGGAGCCGGAAAAACTGCAGGGCTCATTAATCATGCTGTCTCTTAATTGCTGGTTTTTATGCTGCTTATATTGCTTAGTAGTCATTCCACTCCACGTCTTGGTCATTAGGTCGGTTAAAAAAGCGTACTCCTCACCCTGCTTAACCCCTGATTTGTCCCATTCATCGGTTAGAGCCTTGCGAACTTCTATGGATTTAATACGTTGATTTATCCAGTTTTCACTGTAACCTAAACGGCGGTAATTCAGTATTGCACGTTCAATAGACTGTTCGGGGTCTATTGTTTCATCTAATCTTTCCCTTCCTGTTCGGGCAAGCCATAATTTAAAGGGCTCAGCTTTTTTGCTTGGTATAGATTGGATAAGACGTAATAATTGCTCTGTATCGGCTACATCAGTAAATCTCATTTTTCCGTCCGGGGCAAGCATTTTTAAAGCGTGACAATTTGTCACGGTTTGATTTCCTTCTGCTATAAGCCTTTGTTTTAGCTTTCGCCAGTATGCTGATGGATCTACACTGTCAGTTAAAATTGCTATTACATCAATAATAGACCACAACCATTTTTCAACATCTTCATCCCAAAAAGTGCGGACTTTACTGCCTTCAAATAATTGAATTTTATTCTTCATTGTAACACCCTCCTTACACCTTATGCACACAGGCCACTACCCGCCCGGCAATATTAATATCTTCCAATTCCCGCCCGGAATATCGACGAGGCTCATAATTTTTATTTGCACATATTAAGGTCAATGTCTTCCTTTTGGTATCAAAATCTACCCTTTTAACCATGAGGGTATTGCCAATAGAAACAACATAGATACCGTTTCCTTCGATTTGCTTGGTGTTGAAAATAACTATGTCCCCGTCGTTTATTCTTTCATTTATCATACTATCCCCTGAAACATACACCGCCTTTAGATTTTCAGGACGATGCGGGCGTATTAGGGAATAGGGAACGTTAAAATAATGGTTTCCCGGATAATCCTCTATTTCCCGCCCAGTCCCTGCAGCTGCTTCCTGGTCATATAGCTCAATTTCTGCATAATCTGGATCAAGACCAGACGGTCCTTTCCCGTGGATTAACCAGTTCAAATTGACATTGTAGATATTTGCTAGTCTTTCCAGCACTTCACGGGGCGGTTTTTGCGTTCCTTTTTCAAGGTGGTAATTATGGGAGCGGGATATCCCTATACTTTCCGCAAAAGCTGTTTTGGATAAGCCTGATTTTTGCAGTATAATTTTATACCTTTCTGCTTCGTTTCCCATTGACAACCTCAAAATGCTTGTATATAATACATATACATATTGCCAATATATAACAACATCATTTTTTTGTAAAGAGGAGGAGGAAATTATTCCACTATAAACCCCAGGCTCTTATAACCCTTCAATCGCTTGCCATACATTCCTGCCAGTTCCGGCACTTTATCATCGACATAATCATAAACACGAATCTCTTTTTTGCCATGAAAAACACGACTAAGGCGTCCTGTGTATTGAACAAGCTTTCCTTTCCACGAAAATGGGAAAACCAGAAACAAGGTATCAAGGCTTGGCAAATCAAAGCCTTCTCCTAAAAAACTACCTGTAGCAAGGATAAGTTTGTTTTTATGTGAAGGAGTATTAACAATTCCTTCCATGACTGCTTTATACTTCTTTTTACCAAGCTTGCCTTTTAAAATGAATATTGATGATATTTGATTTTTTAGTGCATCCTCAAGTATATCAAGGTGTTCAAGCCGATCAGTTAAAACAAGACACTCACGACCTTCATTAAACATGGTTACAATATCCTGAATTATTAATTTATTACGTGCATCGTCATTAATAACACATTGAAAGATGGTATTGATTATTTGAGATGTATTCCCTAATTTTTTTGATGCCCTTAACTCATCTGGAAAACTAAAATCTGTATATCGAGGAAATACTTTATGAGCAAATGCCTGTGCGTGTTTTACATTGGAATCAGAATAACGAATGCCGCCTAAATTCATTAAAACTATAGGATGCTGACCGTCTCTACGGACAATGGTGGCCGAAAGACCCAAACGGTAATGCGCCGGGCTTTTCCTGATTATGCGCTCAAAGGAAGCGGCTGAAACATGATGGCACTCATCTACAATAATCTGACCATAGTCAGATATCCAATCTACGACAGATAGATTATTTGAAACATCCTTTTTTACTATACTTTGCATGACCACAATATCAATAATGCCGGTGCGTTTCTTTTTTGTTCCGCTGTAATAGCCAATATCTTTTTTGGGAATACCTAAAAACTGGTTTATTCGTTCTGCCCATTGATCGGCAAGGAGCTTGCGATGAACCAAGATGACAGTGTTCACTTTTCGTTCGGCTATCATCCAAAGGGCTAAAACGGTTTTGCCAAAAGCTGTAGATGCAGAAAGAATTCCCATCGGGCTTTCCATTAACTTTTTTGCCGCCTTTTTTTGATCTTCCCGAAGTTCTCCCAAAAACTGGATATCAATGTGCTGTCCATGATTTTGCTTATCTGTTAGAACAGGTTTGATTTTGTAGTGCTCAAGAATCGACATTAGGCCGTCAAGGCAGCCCAACGGTAACCCGATATACTCAGGAAAGAATTCATAACAGCAGAGAATATGCGGTTTATTCCATGTCGGCAATCTCATTTTCTGAGCCCGGTAAAATTCGGGATTTGCAAAAGAAGCGAGCCGCAGAATACGGTTACGCAAAACAGGCGGAAGCCCGGTATGGTTAACATAGAGCTGGTCGGCAAGCACCAGTTCTATCTTCTGAGGAATCGGCTCAGAAATAACAGGCAAAACAGCAGACTTTTTCTGCCAGGGTTTTATTTCATCCTCTGTTTCTAAGGGATCGTAGACAACAGGCAAAAGTTCGTTCCGATTAACGGCAGTTTGAATAAGCATATCCATTTTGCTTTCATCAATGCGTTCTATGGAAGCGAGAAAAGCCCATTGATCGGTGTATGGTATCATGTTGTCATCAAGAAAAATGCTGTGATTTTGCTCTCTTGCAGTTTTTTGCAGAGGGAGAGCAATTAAATTACCGAAACCGCCTTTGGGGAGGGTATCCTGATTTGGAAAGAAACGATCGAAAGAATCAAGACCGATTTCAGGCCGCTGATCCAGCGTTCTAGTCATCAGGAAAGAACCAAGTTTGCGTGCTTTCACAGCCAAAACCGGTTTTTCAAAGAAAACCCACACATGTGCGCCATTACCGGAGCGGGAGCGTTCCAGGGCTGCCGGTATTCCTTCGATTTTGCAGGTAGCCATAAAAGCAAGTGCGTCTTCCCGCCATGTCTTTTTGTCGAAATCTATCGCCAAAAAATAACAGGTTTCGTTTTGCAGCAGCGGGTAAATTCCCATCACAAAAGGACTTTTTTGTCCAAATTCGTTTTTTGCAGGATAAAAACCTTCAAGATGATATTTAATAACATCATCGTTTATGGGTTCAAATGAGCGTTTAGCACAACTACCGCAACTGATCTTTGGTTTTTCACATATATCACGCACCCATTCATTGCGGCAGACAGGCTGATAACCGGATTTACCTGTTTTTTTACTTTCAAACCGCTTTGCGTAAAGATCTTCTCGGCCTCTGAATAGAGAGCGGAATAAAGCAATTTTTGTTTCTGAAGGAGAATATTTGCTTATTTTTGATATAGAAGTGTTTAGCTTATTTTCTTGGTTTTCAATAAGTGCATTTTGCATTTCAACCAGCTGGCGTATCTTATTTGCTAATTTTTTTCCTAAATCTGCGATTTCTATTTCTAAGGCTTGTATTGATTTACCATCCATGCTCTTGTTTTACAGCATATCAAACCATATAACTGTTGGCTAGATCATGGACTTCCACCTCACTCCACCAGCCCTTTCCTGGAATATGCTAACGCAAACAAGACAGCAAAGACAGCGACATTTGCCCACATTATACTGAAAGATTCCCAAAGGCTTGTTTCCGCGGCACCCATTGTTAAGTAGTTAGCCACAACATTGATCTGCTGTGTATAGAAAACATGGAACACTCGCGCTATATCGTCGTTAAACTGGGCTATCATTGGGCCAAAGCCTAAAATAACTGCGGCGGGCATGGCTACGCCTGATGCGGCCTGCTGGTTTTTCATAAGAACGCCAAAAATTGCGCCCAACACAATGGATGCGGTAACACCTGACATCATTGCAACGAGGAAAATCCAAAAGTCTAATCCCTTAAATCCGCCTATTAAAGTAAATGCAACAGAAGTAAAAAAGCTGACAGTAAAAACAACGCCGCCAACTCCTAGCAGGTATGATGCGGGTTTGACGCCTGCCATCATCAGGAAGCGTAAGCTTTTCGTTTCTGCATCAGCGGAAATAATTCCGGCAACAATGAAGATCAAACCCATGCCTGCGAATATGGTTGCCTGCATGGTGGTCATGTTAGGCATATTTGCCTGCGCTGCTGTCTGCATATCAAGCATTGCCGCCTGTATTATTGCCTGCGTTTCTCCGGACATACCTTCAAATATTCCTTCAAGGTTCATCATATTTTCAAAGTCAACGAGCCGCGTTATGACAAAGGCTATAAGCGGATAAATAATAAATTGAATTAGTGTTGCTGGGTTTTTTAATGTGTCCTTGAACTGTTTATAGAAAATGGCGTTTACATTTCTCATACAAGTCCGCCTCCCGTTAGTTGAACAAACACACCTTCCAGATCCATAACTGTTTTAATCGAGTTAAATCGTTCACAAATGTCTTTGGGAGAGCCTTGTTCAATAATAATTCCGTCATACAGCATTACAACACGATCACAGAGGTGTGCTGCTTCTTCCATGTTGTGCGTAGTCAAGAAAATCGTGGAGCCTTGTTCGCGCAAATCCCGGATAAGCTTATATATACCTCGTGACGTTACAGGATCAAGTGAGCTTGTGGGTTCATCAAGAAACAGAATTTTTGGCTTATGCAATACCGCCCGTGCCAGAACCAGACGCTGGCGCATTCCTCTTGAAAGTTTTTCTGCGGCGGTTTTCATTGCATCACCCAGCCCGACTCTATCCAGAGCTTCCAATGTGCGTTTACGGGGGATTCCGTATATTTTTTCGAATATGATTAAATTTTCCAAACAGGTAAGCCGTGAATAGAGGCCGTCATGTTCCAGCATAAGACCAATTTCATTGCTGCCCGCACTTACATGACAAACGCCAGTGTCTGCATTTAGCTGTTTGGTTAAGATATTAATAATCGTCGTTTTACCCGAACCGGATGGCCCCAGCATTCCGAAAATTTCACCTTTGCAGGTGTCAAAGGTTACGCCTTTAAGCACATTGTTTGCCCCGAAGGATTTTTCAATGTTTTTCATGCTTATGCTAATCGTTTTATTACTCATTCAAATACTATATTTTTTGGATTCACCCTTTGCAACGCAGCTTGGCAGTAGAAAACTGTAACTTGGAAGTGAATTTCCGTAAGTTGGTAATAAACTGCTTGTTTTAACATTATAAAACCCATAAAATCAAAACATGAAGCTGACAATCAACACCAGCGACAAGTATTCAGAAACCGAAATCATTGTCAACTGCGGCAGAATGAATGGTGATGTTGAAAAACTGATTGCTGCCATACGAATGTTAGATATGAAACTCACAGGAAAAAAAGACGGGCAACAGTGCATCATCGATGTATCGCAAATTATATATATCGAAAGTACCGATAAACGTACCTTCTTCTACACGGCAACAGGTGTGTATGAGAGCCCCAATAGGCTCTACGAACTGGAAGAAAAACTTGGCAGGCATGATTTTCTTAGGGCAAGCAAAAACTGCCTTTTTAATATAGCTCACCTACAGTCGCTTAAATCAGATTTGGAACAACGATTAACACTGACGATGGAAGGGGATATCAAAATTGTGGTTTCGCGCCAATATGCTGGTGCGGTAAAAGAAATACTGGAGTCACACCATGGATAATGAAAAAACGAAAAAACCTTATATCACTGATTTTTTACGTGATTTTGCAAAAATTTTTACCATGATAGTAATTATCATGTCCTTAACAGGGAAGATTATTGCCAATAATTACCCTGATGCGCAGAACACATCTTCTATTTTTGCTCTTGGCGGTACAGGCCTGCCTTATTCAGCAATTTTTCAATTCATTGGACTAGCTCTTGTTTTAACCATTTTTTCAAGAGTACTTTTTTATGGATTTCTTGAAGAAAAATTAACGTATTTGTGGAAATTTTTTCTTATAGTTATTTCAAACTTGCTTTCCGCATCTATTTTTGCAATTGTATTTAAATGGTTCCCAATAGACAATATGCGGGTTTGGCTCACGGCTTTCCTCGCCATCATTATTTCAAGTTCCATTGCAATAGTGCTGTCTATTTTATTCATGACGTTTGAAAACAGGAAATACAATAAACTACTGGAAAACTATAAAAAAAGACATTCAGAATAATAAATCCCTTGACAAAAAACCCGGGAAGACATATATTTACAACAGTTGAATGATTGCTCAACTATTGGAGATGAATATATGAATAAAAAAATGCCCATTTGTGATGTAGAGGTTATCCACGAGGAGACTGTGAAGCGGGTTCGTAAGGCCATGCCCAAAGAGGAGGACTTTTACGATCTGGCTGACCTTTACAAGATGTTTTCCGACAGCACCCGCATCCGCATCCTCTGGGCGCTTTCCTGCGAGGAAATGTGTGTCTGCGATATTGCTGTGCTGCTGGGCATGACGAAGTCTGCAATTTCGCATCAGTTAAGGTCTCTCCGGCTGTCCAACCTGGTTAAATATTACAAGCGGGGAAAAGAGGTCTACTATTCCCTGGCGGACGATCATGTGAAGGATATTTTTGAGAAGGGATTTGAACATATTCATGAGTAAAGATAAACAGAAAATTATCAGGTTAACTATCGGAGCTCTGATCTTTACCGTTGGAATGATTCTGAATTTTACCCTCGAATTACAGCCCTTCATTAAAATTGCCATTTTCGTTACAGCCTATCTAATTCTGGGAACTGACATTATCCTCCGTGCCCTGAGGGGAATAATCAGGGGGCAAATCTTTGACGAGAATTTCCTGATGAGTCTGGCTACCATCGGGGCCTTTATCATAGGCGAATATCCTGAAGCTGCAGGGGTTATGCTTTTTTATCAGGTGGGGGAATTTTTTCAGGATCTGGCTGTTGATAGATCAAAAAGATCAATTACCGCCCTGATGGATATACGGCCCGACTTTGCCATTCTTCTAAAGGACGGCGAAACAATAAAGGTTTCTCCTGACAGCGTAAGCCCCGGAGATATCATACTGGTAAGGCCCGGCGAAAAAATTCCTCTGGACGGAGAGGTAATTGAAGGTGAAGCAATGCTGGACACCAGAGCTCTTACAGGCGAGTCTGTCCCCCGCAAGGCAAAGGTGACAGACACCGTTCTTTCGGGATGCATCAACCTGAACGGGCTTTTGACTGTTAGAGTAACAAAGACCGCCGGGCAGTCTACCGTCGCAAAAATCATAGACATGGTGGAAAATGCTTCGAATAAAAAAGCCCCCACGGAAAATTTCATCACCCGCTTTGCACGCTACTATACCCCGGTTGTAGTGGGACTTGCCGCTCTCATCGCCTTTGTGCCGCCGCTCCTTGGCTTCGGCTCACTGGCTGACTGGGTGCATCGTGGGCTTGTCTTTCTTGTAATCTCCTGCCCCTGTGCACTTGTCATTTCCATCCCGCTGGGATTCTTTGGCGGGATAGGTGGTGCGTCCAGGAAGGGTGTTTTGATAAAGGGCGGCAATTACCTTGAAGCCATCAACGATCTTGACATCGTGGTTTTTGACAAGACCGGAACCCTGACCAAGGGCGTGTTTAATGTTACGGAAATAAAAAACGCCCCGGGCTGGACTTCTGATCAGGTACTGGAACATGCCGCCAAAGCTGAATCATTTTCGAACCACCCGATTGCGGTTTCTATTCTGAATGCCTATGGTGATGCACCTCAAAAAAACGGACTGTCGGAATACACCGAAATTTCGGGTCAGGGCATCAGTGTAAGGGATAAGGGAAAAACAATCCTCGCGGGAAATGACAAGCTCATGATCACACATGGCATCTCTTTCACAGAGAGCCGGGACACAGGCACAAAGGTATATGTGGCGGCGGATAATCAATTTGTTGGCTGTATTGTAATTTCCGATGAAATTAAGAGTGACAGTAAATCTGCCATAGCCGCTCTAAAAAAAGAAATCAGAAAAACCGTCATGCTTACTGGGGATAACCCCAGGATTGCCGCGTCCATTGCATCTGAGCTGGGCATTGATGAATATTACGCTGGGCTTCTTCCTCACGAGAAAGTTGAAAAGGTGGAAATGCTCACAGCACAGAAGCAGGGAAAGGGGAAGCTGGCCTTTGTGGGCGATGGTATCAACGATGCGCCGGTACTGGCACGCTCCGATGTGGGCATAGCGATGGGCGGCCTCGGATCGGATGCGGCCATTGAAGCGGCTGATATAGTGATAATGAACGATAGCATCGCAGGATTGCTCGATGCCATCGGCATTGCACGCTTTACCCGGCGCATAGTCTGGCAGAACATTGTTCTTGCCTTGGGAATTAAAGCCGTGTTTTTGGGGCTCGGTGCAGCGGGTCTTGCTTCCATGTGGGAGGCAGTTTTTGCAGACGTGGGAGTTGCTTTACTGGCAATACTGAACGCCGCAAGAGTGATCAGGAGAAAGTAAGATATTTGACGATGTTTCTGTTTCTATAGATGGGCGTCGTCAACAATAATGACATCCACCCGCCGGTTAAAGGCCTGACCTTCTGCGGTTCTCTCATCAGCCAGAGGCATGGTACTGCCAAAACCGGAAACCTGTGCCCGGGTTTCCGGAACTCCAAGGTCTGTGAGGAAGTAGAGAACACTCAAAGCCCGCTCGGTGGAGAGCTGCCAGTTGGAAATCCAGGGGCCTGCAGGGTCAACCGGAACATTGTCGGTGTGTCCCTCTATGCGGAACTTGCGCCCGGCAACTTCGGCGGAGTTTAGCAAAATAGCAAGGTTCAAAAGAATATGCCGTGACTGCTCTACATTCAGTCTTGCACTGGCGGAATTGAAAAACACATCCGAGGCAAAACTAATAATCACCCCACGCTCGTCCTGGGTAACTCTTACCTGATTAGTTTGAACCTGCGGGTTAAACAGGGTGGTCGCCCGCCTGAGGGCATCGGCAAGAGCTCTCCCCCTTGTTTGTGAAGGCATATCCGCCAATGTGTTTGCCGAATCATGCATCTGTCCAACAGTCAGTGAGTAACCCATGCCCATGTTAGAAAAATATTCTGCTATTGCGGCAAGGGTATCTTCTTCTGTGATCGGGTTAAAGAGTATCGCAAAAAAGCAGAGGAGGAGACAAAGCATGTCGGCGAACGTTGTCAGCCAGCCTTCGGTTACTCCGCTGCCGGATCTTTTTTTTCTTGCCATAGATTACAGCTCCAGGTTCCGGGACGGCATTAGTCTCTAACTTCCCTTTCAAGAGCCTGCCGGTCTTCCGGTGTCAGGTATGCAAGCAGTTTCTGTCCCAGAATACGGGGGTTGTCTCCTGCCTGAATTGAAAGTACACCTTCGATGATCATTTCCCTTACATTGGTTTCCTCGGCATCGTAGGTGCGCAGCTTTTTACAAAGGGGAATTATAACGCCGTTGGCAAGTATCGAGCCGTAAAGGGTGGTAATAAGAGCAATGGCCATGTTGGGGCCTACCGTGGAGGGATCGTTCAGGTTTCTCATCATGGCAATAAGACCGATAACCGTTCCCCACATCCCAGTGGCCGGAGCGACTGTGGCCCAGAGATCCAGTACCCCGTGTTTCCTCCCATGCCGTTCCTGCATCTTATTTATCTCTATTTCAAGCAGATTTTGAATGATATCCTTGTCCGTTCCATCAATGGACAGACGAAGGCCAGTTCTAAGGAATTCATCATCAATATCCTGAATCTCTTCTTCCAATGAAAGAAGCCCTTCGCGCCTGGCCTTTTCCGAGAAGGACATTAGTTTACGTGCAATTTCCTGTTCCCCGAAGTTCGGAGTTTTGAAGGCCATTCCAATTACACTCCATATTCCAATACTGTCAGCAAACTTGGGGCCTCCAATCAAAAGAACAGAAAATGAACAAACTAAAACGATAAAAATAGAAGCTGTATCCGCAAAGGCCGCAAGAGGTGAACCTCCCCACAATATACCTGTGATTATGGCTCCAAATGCTCCAATAAAGCCAACTATCGAAAAAATATTCACGAACTCCCCCTATTCCATCTATGTGCCGCACATCTCATTATTATTATTTTCGGCTATTCTGGAAAAAAATATACTTTTCCATTACCATTTAATTACCATTGTATGTGGAGGATTAAATGAAGCAGCATATAATCTCGGCCCTGGTAG
>Ga0099364_10009373_pt1 | contig 13591 bp, 12 predicted proteins | sample TergutTh196P3_FD_73070 | JGI IMG/M metagenome (GOLD analysis project Ga0099364, IMG submission 73070) | Microcerotermes parvus P3 segment gut microbial communities from Pointe-Noire, Republic of the Congo - Th196 P3 | ecosystem: Host-associated > Arthropoda: Insects > Digestive system > Gut ...
ACGTCGGTACCGTCAAAGTCGAGGAGCATCGCTTCGATTTGGAATTTGCCTTCTCTGTCCGTCCATGTCCGATCCTCCGCGAGAACACGGAGCGACAAAGCAACAAACACGATCATTACCGTCCACAACGATAATTTCAGCGATTGCATGACGGTTCTCCTTTCGTTATACAAAAAATCGACGAATGCGGAAGAGGGCAATCCTCAACGAGTCATTCTCCGACGAACTGGAAACAAACCGGGGCTCTTCGGTTTTTTCACCGTCCGTTCAAGCGGCAACAAGGCAGACGGTTCCCTTGTACTACATGATATCATCGACGGTATTCCGACAGACGCGGAAGCCGATAATGCTGGAGGTCGTTTCAGGATTGCTACTATTTCGGTATGCACTTCGGGTCGCCTCAGCGCCGAATTGCCAAGCGCCGCCACGCAGGACCTTCGCCGTGCCGTCTTCCGGTCCCATCGGCTGGTCTTCTTCGTTGCACTGCTGGTAGTAGAACTCGCAGTACCAATCATTGCACCATTCCATGAGGTTGCCGTGCATGTCGAAAAGTCCCCACGCATTTGGTTTCTTTTCGCCGACCGGGTGCGCCTCGCCGTCGGAATTGTCGAAAAACCAGGCGTGCAGACCGACATCAAGAATTTGGTCGCCGAAACACCATGGTGTAATGCTTCCGGCTCGGCAACAATACTCCCATTCGGCTTCGGTCGGCAGTCGATAGCCACTACCGCCGAGGATACCGACGTCCGCCTTTTCAATCACGCCGCCGGTTCGTTTCTGGACGTTTTTCAATTCGTAAAAATGGGCGAGGTCTTCCTGGTCGCTCATTTTGTTGCAGAATTCCACGGCGGAAAACCATGACACGCTGTCGACCGGATTCCGCAGACCGTCCGTCGAAATGCTCGGATTGAATTCCATGATTTTTTGGAACTCCTCCTGCGTCACCGGATAAACCCCCATGAAGATCGACTGCGACATCAGAACCCGATGTTGCGGATGCTCGTTGTTGCGAAGAAACTCGTCGGATTCGTGTGACCCCATGTAAAAGCGACCGGTCGGAACCCGTCGCAACTTCATGCCGTTCGGTGCGGTGAACGTCGTCAATTTTTCAATGCGTTCCTGCAAGCTTCGAGCTTCCGGATCATTCGCTTTCAGTTCGAGATAGCGCTGAACACAGGAAAGTAACGGATTGTACTGCTTCGTCGAAATTGCGTTTCGGATTTCGCGGATCAACGAGTCAACTTCTGTCAGACATTCTCCGGCTTCGATGTAGAGGGCTCGCAGTTCGTCGTCGAGCAACGGACGCGGGACTTGTTCCAGGATTTGCTGGACTTTCTCATATTTTTGCGCTCCGAACGCCGCTTTGGCTTGGCCGCGTACATTGTCAACATAGGCCTTGATGTCACGCCGTTCCTTCTGGACAACCCGGACCATATTTCTGGCCCACTCGCGATAGGAAACGAACAGCGGGTGCTGAACCATCGACATCTGCTTGAGGATCGGCAGGGTTTTGTCGTGCCCATACTGTTCGCGGAGATTGAGTACCTGCTGTTTATGAGCGTTCATGCTTGTCAGCATTTGCTGTTTGAGCGCCAGGAGATCGGCACGGCAACCGCGACATTGTCGGAGCCAAAACGGATTGGTCGATTGGCAATTCAAACAGGGCTCCATATAGGTCCGGCCACAATGAGAGCAAAAACGGGCCGAAGTGAGGATCGGCTGACTGCATTGCGGGCATTTGATACCGGGCGGCGGCGGCGGTGAGGTCGCGAGAATAACGGATGGTGTGTCGGCAACCGGCGCCGGGGCGGCAGACGGCTTTTCCGAAACCTCCGGCAGAGCAACGGGAACCGCTGGTCGACGGAGATCACCAAGCCGTTCCAAGCTCACCCGAAATTCGTCCATGGAGGTGAATCGGTCGGCAGGATTCTCGGCCAAACCCTTGGACAACACATCACGAAGCGATTCAGAGACGCCGTTCCCATCAAATTCTTTCGGCGATGCTCCTGTCACAGCGTACGCCAGGCAGGCGGTCAGCGCCCAAATATCCGTTGCCACTCCCAACGGTTCCGAACGACCGGCGAGCCGTTGTTCCGGGGCAAGGTAATCCGTCGAACCAAGTCGGTTGGCGTCAAACCGTTCGCCGCAAAAAAACGGATCCCGTAATCGACCGAAATCGGCATCCGCCAAAGAGACTTCGTTGGCGCCGAAAAAAACGTTCTTCGGTTTGAGATTGCCGTGAACGAAGCCAGCCCCGTGCAAGGAAGCCAGTAGTGAACAAAGGGAAGTGAATCGTTTCGTGGCAAACCCTTCCTTGATCGGTTTCGACGGCGTTGCCGTATCCCATAGGCTGCGAAGAGGACCGCCGAACTCACGAAGCACCCAAAGGTCTTCGGTACTCCGACCGGCGGCAACGATAACAAACAGCGGCAGTCCCCGACTTCGCAGGGATTCCCAGGCACCAATGTCTGTTTTCAATTGCTCGACGCAGGATTCATCGCCATAAAACGCCGTTTTGTAACGTTTCAGGACGAGCTTTCGTTTCTTGGACCGATCAAAAACGTCCCAGGTCTCGCCGCCGTCGAATTCCCGCAAAAGCTCTTTCAGCGTATAGAGTTCCGGTAATATCTCCAGAAATTCCAATGGGGAGGATTCGTGACGGGGCGCAAAATCATTCATTGGAAGTCAAATCTACGGCATGGTTCTTGGTTCGTGGTTTGTGACCGATGGAATCCGTCCTCACCACAGCATCCTCCATTATACTTCAAACGGTCAAGGTGGGCAATCCTGCCGAAAGGATAAAAGAGAAATCAACGAAGCCCCCGTGCCGATTTTACAGGAAAAACTTATCTGGAGGATAAGGGGGCGAGTGCAACGACGTTGGTTTTTAATCGATGCATTTCTCGCCAAAGAAAAACCGCTGCCAGCACGAAGGTGCCGACATCGGAAATCAGGAACGCGAACCAGATTCCGTCCAAACCGCTGTGATGGCCCGACGATTCGAACCACTGTGGCAAAAGGAACAAGAGCGGCAACAGAAATCCGACCTGACGGAGCAACGTCAGCGCAATGGCGATTTGGGGCATTCCGTTGGACTGAAAATATCCGGCGGCAATAACGATAACTCCGGCGAGCGGTAGTACGGAACAGACGATCCTCAAAGCGTACCCACCGAGTCTGATGAGTTCCATCCGGTCCGGCGACCCCGGACTCGTAAAGGGGGCGACCAGATATTCCGGAAAAATCACGATGGCGGCGGCGCAGATGGCGGCGTAAACCAACCCGGCGGCGATTGCCAATTTCAGCACTTTCCGAACGCGGTCGAACCGGCGTGAGCCAATGTTGTACCCGACGATCGGTTGGACCCCTTGATTCAAACCAAGAAGCGGCATCCAAACCATCATAAAGACAACGAAAAGAATTCCCATGACGGAAATGGCCAAGTCGCCGCCGTTCTGTAAACCGATGCGCAAACCGTAGAGATCGCCATAAAAGCCGAGTTGCCGATTTTGAATCCCCTGTAAAACGCAGCCGACGAGCTGCATGATAAACGGCGGAAGGCCGAACAGGAACACTTGCCGTGCCAAGGGCGTGTTCCAACGGATGTTCCGTAACCGCCAACGAAGAAGCGTCTTACCCGACGTGTAGTGCCAAATGATCCAACTGGTTGACACCGCTTGAGCAAGAATGGTTGCGTAAGCCGCGCCCCAGATCGTCGTTCGGAACACGCAAAGAAACAACCAGTCGAAAAAAATGTTAAGGAACGCCGCGATCAGGATCGTTATCATGGCAATGCGCGGTTTGCCTTCACTCCGAAGGAATCCGTTGACTCCGTAGGAGAATACGTGAAAGATCACACCGCAAATCGAGACGGAAAGGTATTCTTTGGCCAGTGGCATCGACCGTTCGCTGGCACCGAAAAGCCGAAGCAGCGGTTCGAGGAACGGCATCCCGAACGCGAAGAATCCCACGGAGAGCATGATGAACAAAAACACGGCTTGTCCGACGATCCGCTCGGCTTCCGCATGGTTCTTTTCGCCGAGTCGGATGGAGATCAGCGTATTGGATCCGACGCCAATCATCATCCCGGCAGCCATCATGATCGTCGTAATGGGAAACGACACCGTAATCGCCGTGATGCCGATATCGCCGATCGTTTGGCCGACGAAAAATCGATTGATTAGCGAATACGATGCGTTGATGACCGTCGCAAGAATAGCCGGAGTGGAAAATTCCAAAAGCAATCGACCGACCGATCGCTCTTCCAACTGTCGAGTTCGCTCCGTGTGGTCCATCGGCGCATAAAAAAAGACCCTTCGTCAATCGGGTCGAGAGAAACGGCCTTCCATGGCCGACTCATCCGTCACGCTCCATCTTGGCAACAGGTTAGCAGAAATCCGGCAAGGCGTCAAGAAGAGCCGAAAGATTTTTCACAGACCGGAAGAAATGACGGAGCAACTGAAAATCCAAGCCCATTTTAATACGCTCTGGAGCCTTGTCAAATTTGGTTTTGGAGATGTGTTCCCTCGTCGTCTGTCCCGCCAGAGATACAATGTTGGTAGAAAATGTGGACCTTCCATTGATCTTGCGTCCCTTATGGAACGCAAGATCACCGGCGGCTTCTGCTAATATCCTGTCCCTAACGGGACAAAGAAGCCTCCCAATGCCCGAGCATGGCAAGGAACCAGGCGAAGACTTCCAAACCCCAGCCTCCTTTTCTCGCTCACCGTTGATTCAACTCGGTGTAATCGTACCAAATCTCTGGGTCCGGTTCGTAGAGTTTGGCTTCATCGTCGGTTTTCGGCGGCTCCAGAGGCCGGACGACGCGGAACCCCACGAAGGGGGCGTCGGTCACCCACCAGATGCTTTGTGGAAACTGCGGGTCTTGGTCCTTCCATTTGGGGATGGCGTGAAGTCGCCGGGCAGAACGGAGATCAACCTCATCGTCTTCACAGTGTCCGCCGCGGGCAACCTGTCCGAAGCCTTCGCCGGCCGGTTGCTTGATCGGAACGCCGAACATATTCGGTTTGCGGTTTTTGTACGTATCCGGCGCATACTGCTCGAGCACCCACTCTGCGACATTACCGTGCATGTCGTACAACCCCCAGGCGTTTGGCTTCTTCTGCTTGACCCTCTTGTATCCATCGCCGTTGGTATTATCGAACCACCAGGCATAGTCATCGAGGTCGTCGTCTTCGAAAGAATAGGCGGTCTTGGTTCCGGCACGGCAGGCGTACTCCCACTCCGCTTCGGTCGGCAACCGATAATAACGACCAGTCAGAGCCGTCAACCATTTGCAGTAAGCCTGGGCGGCATAAACAGTCATCCCGCTGGCCGGATAACCGGGTTTGCCGAAATGATCGTAACTGATCGAACCGGGATTCCACGCCGGGGTCGGTGCCGCCACGGCGTCGGCGATTTTCTCCTGCGCAGACGGCTCGACCTTGCGATTGGCCGGTAGCATCTTCAGTGCAAACTGCTGAAACTCTAACCAAGTCGTTTCGTGCTCTTCCATCCAGAACGACTTGATTTCAACTTCATGTTGTGGTCCCTCGTCATCTTTGCGCCCCGCCTCGTTCTCTGGACTGCCCATCAGAAACGTACCGCCCTTGATCGGAACCATCTTGAAGACGATCTCGGTACCAGGAATTTTCTCGAGGTACGGTTTCATTTCAGCTTCGGACGCCGCAACAGAATCGGCAACCGGCACCGGATTCTTGAGAAGCTCCAGCGGCGACTTGAAAATCGGATTGTTAAGGCGCTCTTTTTGAGTCGCGGTGAGTTGCCCTTCTGCCGCTGCAACCGTTGCAACGGTCAGTGAAAAAAGAGAGGCGGCCAGAACAACGGACAAGGTTTGTTTTACCATGGGACAGCAGGGGTTGGCGACTTGATAAACCGAAGCAATCACTGAAAAACGACAGCGACGCACAAACGGTCCGCATTCTACCTTGTCTGTTTGGAAAAAGCAATCAAGCATCGGCATTATTTTATCGGCGTTTTAACGCAGACCGCTCCTACAGTACCATAGTCGGCGTGTGGGGCCTTGGTCCTTTCGAGCGTTTCCTCAGTGCTTTACGGATCGACCGTCCGGCAGCAAACGACCAGTTGGTCCAGCATCGATTGAACGCCCGTTTTCCAGTCCGCTTCTGAACCAGGGAATAGCCTTGCTTACCGCATCGGGCTCTGTGCGAGTTGGTGTTATTGAGAACCGCTTTCACCGGAATTCCTGCCTCTCGCCAGTTTGCCAATCCAATCGCCGATACACTGAATAGCCGGGACGAGAACCGCCGCAATCGCTGCGCTCTCCATTCCCAAGAGTGCAAAGAACACGGCCAAGGCAACGAAGATCAGCAAAGCGGATAATCCAAACCGAGCGGCCCGTGTCCGATTGGACTGGTCCGCCTCAATGGCTATTTTTTGCGACTCGCACTCGCTTTGAACTTGATGGGTTTCCACTGCCATACGGTGTCTTGCCTGTTCCTCAAACAAAGTCAACAGACGTTCCGCCGCACCGGGCAGAGCGTCATCGTATCTCTTGAACTCCGAGGCAGGCATATAAATCGACTCACGAGTCCACAAGCCAACGCCTGCCGACTGGATCACTCCGCCCTGAGCCCCTTGTTCGGTTCTCGCAACCGTGTAGATTTCGGTTTCATTTGACATCCTTCAGTCCTCCAAACGCTTTTCTCATGTCTTCGCCAAGGATGAGCGTATCGTGACGCAACGACTCGGCATCGTCGTCGAAGTTACCAAGTTTGACTCCTCGAATGCCAAATTTCGCTCTCAACTCGGCAACCTTGGCCTTGGCTTCGTCTTCGGTCATCGGTCGGTCGTCGGACGGCCAAACGGCAAGAGGGATATTGCCCAGAACATGGGCAACCGCACCGGCGGTGTGCGACAAGCCCGAAAAAAGCATTTTCGATACGGAAAGAATACTTTTCATTTTGCACCTCCACCGGTATTCTATCGTTTTTTTTCGGAAAAAGCAAGAGTTATTCTGCCCAAATTCACATTGCGTCATCGTGTCGCGGTTCCTTTGCCCGTTCGAGCGTTTCCTCCGTGCTTTGTGGATCGACCGTCCGGCAGCAAACGACCAATTGGTCGAGCATCGATTGAATGTCTGCCTTCCAATCCGCTTCCGAACCGTCCGACGGCGGTAATTCGACGAACTCTTCGAGCAACAAAATCAATCGCAAAAGATGACGGAAGATCACCCCTTCCTGTTTCTGCAACGATTTTGCAACAATATATTTGTTGAAGTCGCCCTGGAATTCCAATAGAACTTCTCCCGCCGCCCAAACCGGATTGATTCTGATGACAACCTTCGGATATTCGTACTCAAACAGCCGCTTCAGTTTTTCCGCCAAAGGAATGACATAAACCCGCTCTTCAAGCCAACCGGCGTGGTGTCGGCGTTTTTCCCGCTCTTCCTGCTCTTCTTCCTCGGTTTTCGGTACGAGTTCTTCTGCCGTTGCGAGGCCGAGCGTCAACAGCGACGGATCGAGGCGGTCAATGGACAGCGGACCGTTCGGCAGAACGTCCTGTTTCGGTACACGAACGTTCGGACCGAGCGACGCCGGTAGTTCCAACAGACTTTCGAAGGCTTGCAGACGCTCTGCCCGGTCCGCAATGCCGAGATGCTTGGTCAGAAACAAACCGTACAGCGGATTGACACCGCGAAGTTTCATCAAGACGGAAAGTTTGTCAGTCGGATAAGCGTACAAAAAAGAGCCGGGGGCGTCAGCCCCCGGATGATTGGGCGTAACACATCCGGGGGTTGACACCCCCGGCTCTTGAGTTGGTTCCGGATCAAGCGTAATATATCCGCCGTTCCAGAGCGTCAAGAGCATATCGTCGAGAGCCTTCTGTCCGGCGTGCAACCGCTTTGCTCCCATCAGCCGACGGCTGACGACCTTGCGAATCGGTTCAATATGGTGATCCAGCGAAATAATGTGCGCTAAAAGCCGCCAGGGAAATGCGCCGCGGCTCGTCAACTTCGCAGGCGGCAAATCCTTGAGTTTGTAAAACTGTTCTTCGCTCCAATACTGTTCGGTCGTTCGGCGTGTCGGCATTTTCTTCTTCATCTTTTTCTTCATTTCACGCAGAACGGGGTCTTTCACGTCGTCGGGAATCTGATCGTACTTTACCCGCCAGCGGGCGATTTTTACGTCGTCTTCGTGAGCCAGCGAAAACACGAAGCCCTGTTTATCGAACTGCGGACGGCCTGCCCGACCGAAGATTTGGTGAGCGGAACTCGACTCGATCATCTTTTTTTCGCCGTAGGGACCTTTCATCAAACTGGGCAGCACGACGGATCGGGCGGGCAGATTGATCCCGGCGGCGAGCGTTTCCGTACAGACGCAGATCGAGAGCAATTTCTGTTGAAAAAAGTCCTCGACGATACGCCGGTATTTCGGTAACACTCCGGCGTGATGAATGCCGATGCCCCGGATGAGCAACTGTTTGAGTTTCGGACCGGCACCTTGCGTCCAATCGTATTGTTCGAGCAACTTGGTGATCGTCTTTTGGCGTTCCGGCGAAATCATATCGCGGCCTCGAATCTGGTCGGCGATGTCCCAACATTCGTTGCGGTCGAAACAGAAAACCAACGCCGGTGTGAATCGGGTTTCCTCGTCGCCTCGCACCATGATTTCGAGTTGTTCGACGAGCAGTTGGTCGCCGATCCAATGATAGGTCAGCGGCACTTTGCGTTCACGGGACTCGACCAACGTTAATTTTCGTTGCTGATGATCCCGAAGCCAGGAGACGAATTCGTAAGCGTTGCCGACCGTTGCCGAGATGAGCAGCGTCCGAACGTGCGGCGGAAGCAGTCCCAGCGTGAACTCCCAAACCATTCCGCGCTCTTCGTCAGCGAAATAATGAAACTCGTCCATTACGACGGTCGAAACGTCGTCGAACGAAAACATCGAATTTTCGTTTGCTTGATGAGAAAGCAGACGATTGAAGAGAATTTCTGCAACGACAACGAGGATCGGAGCGTCGGGATTTTCGCGGCGATTTCCTGTTACAAGTCCGACGTAGTGTTTGCTGTATCCCCAGCGTTCGAGGACGTGTTGGATTTCGCGGTATTTTTGTTCACAAAGGGCGATGAGCGGCGACGTGTAATACGCTTTTTTGCCGGTTTTCATTGCTTCGAATATCCCGGCTTCGGCGATGAGTGTTTTTCCCATTCCGGTCGGAGCGCAGACGAGCACGCCTTGTTCGGCTTCAAACCATGCAAGGATCGCTTCCTCTTGAAACGGATACGGTTCAAACGGCAGCGTATCGAGATACGCGAAAGCAAGGTCTTCCCGGTCCATGTTTTATTGATTATTGATTATTTAGCCGGTACTCCGGTGTTTTAGACAAAAGAATTATCACAATTATATGTCGTCAACATTGGCGTTCACAGCCGGGCGGGGAAGCGTCAATGCGATAAATTCTGTCAATAACGCACACAATCGGCGAACTTCGTCTGCATCCGCACTGGGGAGTTCACCGAAATAATCATTACCAGTACAAATAGTCACGGCGTGGTCTTGCAATAACGCGGGATTCGACGGATCGACATCGTTCTCTTTTCGTTTATCGTTTCGTGGGCAAAAGCAAAGATCGACGGTAAGCGGCAATGTTCTCACCGTTGTACGGAATATTCCAAAGGAGTATTTCAACCCTTCCGGCGTAACAACAAGTTTCCAACGCAAAAACGTTTCCCTCCATGATGATCGCGAAAATGCTCCAAGCATCAACAGAAGGACGATTCCGGCCGGGATGCTCCAAAACGGTTGAAGAGCAACGAGTGCCGGGTCAATTGAGGCATATTGGAGGTTCATTGTCAGGAGACCGGATCGGTAAATGTCAATAAACGGCTGAACGATAAATCCAAATACAACCACAAGAGACAGGATTATCGCACATGTTTGCGCATAAATGCCGCCAAACAAGCCCGAACCCCGCGACATGCAAATCCGTATCTCCAACCTGTTCGCTTTTCGGACGACTCTGCTCTTGTCGGTCCATTTGGCGACGAACGGTGTTGCCGCCATCGAGACGTTTTGTTCGGACAAACCTGTTGTAACGGAAAATCGATGCGAACAATTTCTGCACGTCATCTCCGATCTGGCGTATTCGTAACATTCACCGTTCAAGTGAAATCGTTCGCCGCAAGCCGGACAAAAAACGGAAAACGTCGGAGCCTTGCCGCTGAATAGTCGATCCATCACGTATTGATGTCCATCGGCATCGGATGTTTGGAGCATCGGAGGATGGGAACGATAGAAATGTTCGATCTCATACGTCAGCCAACGTGCCTCATCTGCGCTTTTCGTTTCGATTCTTTCGTACATATCCAAGTGATGGACATAGATGAATTGCCCTTCGGACAAAATGGAAACCATATCGGAACGATCCGTTTTTCTCGTTTCCCGCAGAAAGGCTCCTTGAGATGTTACAAAAATTTTATCGGCTGCAAATCGATACCATCGGTTATAAGATAGGTATGTAAAGCGGCTCTGATAGTACAGTATCACGCCTCCGAAAAGTATGAATGCGAGAAGGAGGGTGGACAGTCTCCACAACTCCGGCAGCAATTTGATGTAAGAAACACCGACGCAAAACATTCCGCAGATTGCCGCTGCTCCAAGCCAGGCGAGGATAATGATACCTCGAAGGGCCGTCAGGCTCCAGTCGGCACAGCAACCGCTCGGCAGCGGAGTCAACACCAGTGCCGATTCGTTCCGTTCGAGACGGCATTCTGTACTTTCCGGACGGGCAACCGGCTGTCTTTGTTCGGTTGCATACTGTGGATACACGACGTTACAGTTCGAACATGACATCCAACAGTACCTTTGCCGTAGTTCGTCGAGAGTCGCGGTGTTACCGCAAAGAGGACAGGGAGGTGCATGGTTCATAACATCGGCACATTTTGAGGAAAATCTGCGCCGGAGTACCGGCTAAATGATTTATTTTTGTTGCGCAATTTTACGATTACGACTCTGTTCGCGCATTGTACCGTTTGCCGCCTCCGCCGTCAATGTCGTGTGAAAAATCAACCTCATTTACACCTCATCTTTCTGACGAAACAACCTCAGTAGCCCAAGCGTTCCTTAACAACCAACCTCATTTGCCTCATTTACCGCACAATAAAATGAGGTTGATCTTTTTTATTACTCATTGCTACTGAGGTTGTTTTGTTATTGTAAATGAGGTAAAAATGAGGTTGTCCTCCGAGGACAAGTTTCCGATTAGGGCAGAAGGTCGGAAGCCTTTTTTACGGAGTGCTTTATCCTTGGCGGAACGAACTTCACTCATCGACTTCCCCCGCAATGGCTAAATAGGCGTCCTTGTATTTCTTTGCGAGCGGCAAGAGATTGCCATTGTCTTCGCAAACATATTCCTTCCACTGCATACGAATACACGATTGCACGCAATCCCATAAACTCTCGCAATCGTTTCCGAAGGCGGAGAGGCCCAACTCCGGTTCTTCGACCACCCAAAAGTTCTCGTCAGCGGAGATTTTCTTCGGCGTCAAAATAAGCGGCTTGTGGAACTTGATCGTCGAATTGTCGAGCATTACCTCCCAGATTTCAAAGGGAGCAAGCACAACGGTTTCACTCATTTGGCTCATGGCGGATTCTCCTTTGCCTGTCATTGTACGTGAAAGCCGGCGCAGTGTCGAGGACCACATTTCATTGAGCCGGTACTCCGGCAAACGTCAAGGAGAAGGAACACCCTCTACGGTATCAACTGTTGCGGCATCACCGGTTCCCGCTTGTTTGCGGAACGCCTTGAGATAGGAACTCGCCAGTTTTTTGCCGGCTCCGGCTTGAGCGGTCATGCGTTCGATCTCCGCATCGGTCAGCAAGCCTTTTTGGCGGCGGTCTTGACAGAATATTTCATGTGCCCGATAGGAAGCCGCAAACAAGTCATGCTTGTCCGAAATACACCGAACGGTCCGCGAACCGTCGGCAAGCAACTCCTCCAACTTCGTCCGATGATGTTGCAACAGACGATCCGTCGCCGTACCCGGTGGAAACTGTTGAAGGACAATCCCTTCAACGGATTCAATCGGATTGATGCCCTGAGAATCGGCCGTGTGGAGAATCAGACCGTCTGAAAATTCGGTACTGAACTCGATTATACGAACATCGAAAGTTTTCTCGAAATCGTTTTTTTGCCTGATAAAGCGGAGTTGCCCAACTCCTACTGCGATTGTACCATCCGCATGGACCAAGCAGCGGCAGACCGTCGTGAGTTCAGGAAAGGCTTTCGATTGAGGTTGGTTTTCCCAATCGGCGAGCCAACGGAATCCGTGCGATTGCAATTCCGCCGTTTTCTCTTCGTAAAAGGTTTTGTCAAGTTGGGGATAATCATCAAGAGCGACATCGGTAACGTCGAATTCGGTCGTCAGGAAAACATTCCAACGGGCGACATCGTCGGTGGCAAGTCGGACGAAGACAAAACTCAGAATGACGCCGTAAACCAAGAGAAGGATGTAGAAACGAACTCCCGAAAAAAGCCAATAGGCAAGGAGCGATCCCAAAATCGGCAACAAACACCACTGTGCCCACGAGATCGGACATTGTGTCCAAAGGATACAGAGATAAACGGCGACCAATCCGTAAAACAGTGCCAGACTTCTATTTCTTGCACGCTTATTATCAATGAGCGGTTGGCCCTGGATGAACCAATTGACGATGCGGAGTAGTGTAAACATTCTTGAACAAAAAACTGAGCCGGAGTACCGGCTAAATGACAATTCAAACGGCGATACCTTTTTCGTGCAAAATTTCGCGGTATATTTCTTTGGTCATTGTACAGTCGATCAACTCCAAGAACTGCTTTTTCGTCAGATGCAGTTGTCGGGCCATTTTGGAAATCAAGTCGGCACTGAGCGAAGTTCCCATCATACCGTGACTTATTTTGGTTCGGACAAGAAGTTCTCCGTTGCCGCTGAAAAGACGGTACACGACGTGATCGGAATCGACGGATTTTGAAAATCCTTTTTGACACAGGGCGGTGTCGATACTGCGGCCTGAGCGGGTGCTACCCATCCGTCACCTCCTCGGCAAGGGCAAGGTAACGTTGCTTGATTTGCTTGCCGTTCGGCGAAAGCAGATCATCCGGAAGGGTAACAATGTGTTTCCACGCATCCCGAATGTCCGAAAGGACTCCATTCAGAATTTTTCGGTGATCGTCATCGAACGTGGAGATCATCAATTCCGGAACGTCTACCTCCCAATACTCCGCGTCGCCGGGTTCATCAGGATCGTGCGGCATCCGTGCCGGTCTCAAAACAAGCGGTTCGAAAAACTTGATCGTCGAATTGTCGAGCATTACCTCCCAGATTTCAAAGGGGGCAAGCACGGCGGTTTCACTCATTTGGCTCATGACGGGTCTCCTTTGCCGATAATTGTACGCCGTTTTTTGGTCGATTCAAGCCGGAATAGCGACATTACTTCTGTCCCCTCCCCCATCGGGGGAGGGGTAGGGTGGGGGGCTATACGGTACAAATTACATGCGGAATGGCCCCCCCCCCCCCCCCCCCCCCCCCGGGGGGGGGGGGGAAAAATAACGGGGGGGCGCGCCAAAA
>Ga0099364_10009374_pt1 | contig 13590 bp, 12 predicted proteins | sample TergutTh196P3_FD_73070 | JGI IMG/M metagenome (GOLD analysis project Ga0099364, IMG submission 73070) | Microcerotermes parvus P3 segment gut microbial communities from Pointe-Noire, Republic of the Congo - Th196 P3 | ecosystem: Host-associated > Arthropoda: Insects > Digestive system > Gut ...
CCCGTAAGGTTCGACCGCTATCAGCCGGGCAGCCTGAAACGTAGCCAATAACCCGTCTTCCGAAGGATAGGAAAGTCCTTCCGTATCAGGGCCTGTCAATGAAATCACAATGTTTTCGTTGCCAATCACCGACCTGATAAACCCATTCACCGTTTCAAGCGGAACCGTAGCGGCCAATTGCTGTAATAACTGATATTCCATTTCAATGCCCGGAATACATTCGCCCGTCGTAAAATGGCGTACATATTCTTCCGTAAACGTACTGTTCCGTTGATTGTCCTGATCTTTGTAAACCGATTCCATGCTCATCAGCAGATTGGTTTTTGCACGGTCGTACTCTGCCTGCGTCAGTCCGAACAGTTTGACGCGGTTCGTTTCGGTCACTAATGCGTTCATGGCTTCGTCAAGCCCGTTTGGCCTGACAATCGCCGCCGAAATCCAGGCGTCCTCAGTGCGTGCAAACATATACGATCCGTCGCCTGCATACGCAACAATAAACGGAGGATCAGCCTTTTGCAATATTTCACTGAACCGTTCGCCCATCACCTGCGCAATAAGTTGCTGAAAGTAATGTTGCATATAATCCACGACCGTACCTTTCATCTCCTCGGAGAGCGGACTGTGTTTATAATAGAGACTCAGGATGATATTGGTGGATTCTTTGTCGGTGGCAATCGAGACAAGGGGTTCTTTGTTGCCGGGTACGGCCGACGGTTCGCGTTTGGCCGGATTGACCGGCGCCGGAATATCGCCGAACATCGTTTGAATCGTCGCCTCCATACGGTCGACGTCGATGTCGCCAACCACAATGATGGCCTGCAAATCAGGTCGATACCATTTTTTGTAATAATCGCGCAGTTCGTCGGGTTTGAAGTTGTCGATCACGTCAATCGTTCCAATGGGTAGACGGTCGGCATAACGACTACCCGGGAACATTTTCGGAAGTTGCTGTTCCCAAAGCCGCATCTGCGCATCGGTGCTGGTACGCCACTCTTCCCGAATCACACCCCGCTCTTTTTCGATCATCGAATCAGCCAATGTCAGATAAGCCGACCAGTCGTGCAAGACAAGCAGACAGGAGTCGATCATCTCTTGCCTGGTCACAGGTGCATTTCTCAACATATACACCGTCTCGTCAAAACCGGTATACGCATTCAGGTTTTCGCCCATCCGCATGCCGATGCCCTCGGTGAAATCGTCGATGCTGCGCCCTTCTTTCGGGAAATTCTTTGATCCGTTGAATGCCATGTGCTCGAGGAAATGAGCCAGCCCGCGCTGGTTGTCTTCTTCCTGTATCGAGCCGACATTCTGCACAATATAAAAATCCGCCCGCTCTTTAGGCAATTGATTGTGGCGAATGTAATAGGTCATCCCGTTGGGTAATATGCCATACCTGACCTTCGGATCAATAGGTAACTTCTCGGGCGCGTCGACTTGCGCCGATAATACCGCCGAAAACAACACTATAAGTATAAACAGTATTGGTTTTTGATATTTTTTCATTTATGTTTTTTTTAGTTTTTCGTTATTAATTTTATGTTTGTGTGGAGAGGGGCAACAGGAACTTTGAACTGTGAACACCCAACATCCCCCTCCCCCTTCAAAGGGGGACATTGAACCTTGAACCCTCAATTCGTCTCTATCAGCCTTTTAACCGCTTCGTTGTTTTTTTGTTTGATACTTTCGATCGATGATCCTCCATTATACGCTATATAATAGGCCAATGTTATCAATCGTTTTTTGATTAAAATACAGTCAACCGCACTGACTACTGTTAGTTCGCCTGTTTCATTCTGGTATTTTATCAGAACAATCATTGTCAGCACATTGTCTTGCGGCGAATATTTTTCGATCAATGCAGGTCTGCCGGGAGTAACTGTTCCATAGGCTTCTTCTATCCTCGTAGAGATTTGTTCGAAATTCGCTGTTTCGAAAAGAGTCAGTTCCAGATTTTGCTGCATCAGTTCCAAATCACTTTGTGTGGCTTGATAATTCTCCCTCTGATAATCGCCGTAAATCATAAAATAGTCGTTGTACGTTGTTTCGCCGGACTTGAACTGATCAATTTGCTTATACGTTTCGTTGTTCAGATAATAGCCTAACACAGGGCCGGAAGTAAGATATGGCTGTGTGATCAACTGAATAGTGGGATGGGCGCTACATTCAGTCATTCCTTTAATTTGTGGAAGACAGATATTAACATAACCATACAAAGCAGAATTCACACACGTTCCGCTTTCTTTGTTCGAACAACCTATCAAGGTGATAAGCGTAAAAAATAATCCTAACTTTTTCATCATATATTCATCCTATATTTATTGATTCTATCTGCAAATTTACAAATAAAAAATTTCATATCAAAATGTTGCAAAAAAATGATGCAAAAAACCCTGTTAGGATTAAGACATCAAACGGCGGTTTATATCCTCTATGAAATGAATGATTTCATCCCGTCCTTCTCTTTTTTCGGACGATGTGGTAAAAATGGGGGGAAGTTCTTCCCATACCTCCAACATCTTGTCGGAATAAGCCTGCAAGTTAGCCTGCAACCTGCCTTTACCGATCTTATCCGTTTTGGTAAATACAATGGCAAAAGGAACGGCATTTTCGCCTAACCATTCCATAAATTCCAGATCAATCTTTTGCGGTTCGTGCCTGCAATCAATCAACACAAACAGGTTGGTTAGCTCATGGCGATCAAGAACATAATCCTCGATGATACGCCGGATCGTTTCACGTCCCTCCTTTCCCCTTTGTGCATAACCATAGCCCGGAAGGTCAACCAAATACCACGCATCATTGATCATAAAATGATTGATCAGTTGTGTTTTGCCCGGCTTTTGTGAGGTTTTCGCCAATTGTTTCCTGTCGGTCAACATGTTGATTAAAGAAGATTTACCTACATTTGACCGGCCGATAAACGCATATTCCGGCAGATTGCCTCCCGGACATTTTTTTACATCCGTATTGCTTATCACAAATTCTGCTTTCGTAATTCCCATACATTAATTAATTATGAATTCGAAGAATCGGCCTTAGCCAATGATGATTAATTGAAAAACTTTGAACCTTGAACACCCAACATCCCCCTTCAAAGGGGGATCTTGCGCCTTGAACATCCCCAAAGCCCTGCAAAGGTAATCAATCCGTTTAATATTAATAGCTCATAGCCGAATAAATAACCGGTCGCCGAGTAAATAAAATGATTGGTCAGGTAACAGATAATCGGCGAAACGATACATATCAACGGCACATACTTGTCGTTTGTTTGACGTTTTGTGAATAATCCGAACGAAAATAATCCCAACAAAGGGCCATACGTATAAGAAGCGATCGTATAAATCGCATCAATCAGGCTCCGGTTATTGATTGCCCTGAAAATCAATATAACCAACACAAATAATACCGACATAACCACATGTACTTTCATACGGGTTTTCCGTGCCGTATCTTCTGTATAATCCTGAATATTTGAACTTTGAAATTTAAATATTGAACCCTTCAACATCCCCCGACCCCCCTTCAAAGGGGGACCTTGAACCTCTAATATATCTACACAAAACGAAGTCGTCAGCGCAGTCAAAGCCGAATCGGCGCTACTAAAAGCGGCTGCAATGATTCCGATCGTAAAAAAAACGAGAACGGAAGGCCCTAACAGTCCGGATGTACAAAACAGGGGTAGGATATCATCGCCCGAAACAGGCAGTTCGATTTGCAGTTGCGAAGCAGTGATCAGCAATAAGATGCCCAGACAAAGGAACAGGAAATTGATCGGCGTAAAAGCCAACCCATACCAGTACATGTTTTTCTGTGCATCCTTTAAGTTACGACACGACAAGTTCTTCTGCATCATATCCTGGTCTAAACCGGTCATCACAATCGTAATAAAAACACCACTGAAAAACTGTTTTACAAAATGCTGGGTACTACTCCAATCCTTCCATTCAAACAAGCGAAAATGCGGACTTTGAGAAATGGTTTGCATCATTTCGGTCGAATCCAATCCCAACTGATTTTTTATGACCCACACAATGGCAATCAACATGGTTAATAGACAAATCGTCTGTAAAACATCGGTACGGATAATTGTTTTGATACCGCTGCGAAAGGTATACAACCAAACAATCAATACACTGATAATCGTTGTCAAAGCAAATGGAATACGCCATTGGTCAAAGACATACATTTGCAAAATCCATACCACCAAGTAAAGGCGGGAGGCGGCGCCAATCAGTTTCGATAAAAGGAAAAAAGACGCTCCCGTTTTGTAGCCGTACCATCCGATCCGTTCGCTTAGATACGAATAAATGGAGATTAAGTTTAAACGATAATAGAGTGGAAGCAAGATTTTCGCCACCGCCACATAACCGAAAAAGAATCCGAATACCATCTGCATATAGGTCATATCTATCCGGCGCACAAGTCCCGGAACCGATACAAACGTTACCCCTGACAATGAAACGCCCACCATCCCGATGGCAATCATATACCAGGGCGAAGTACGGTTGCCTGTAAAAAAGGCTTCATTACCAACGTTCTTTCTTCCCGTAACCCAGGATATAAACAGTAACAAACCTAAATACGCTACAATCGTCAATAGAATAATCCAGCCGCTCATGCTTTATTGTTCAAGGTTCAAAGTTCAAGATTCAAGGTTTAAGGTTCGACAAATTCTTGAACATGGAACCCGCAACTTTGAACGTTTTTTGTTCAAACTCAAATAATAATTATTTCGGGTACAAAGATAGAAGAAAAAAAGTCATATCTTTGTACTGCTTTTCATGATTTAAAGGATATGCATCAAAAAAATATTTTCGAACGGTTTCAAAAGTTTCTGAACGAGACAGAAGGGGAATTCCATATTTTGGAACACCAGGTCCCGCTTGAGACACAAATGGAATATTTCAAGAATTCCAATCGATTACGCAATTTCCCGATTCCCATGAAATCGTTTTTTTCAACAGATGAAACAGATTATATCAAGTTCGTTGCCGAACTTCACAATCCGGAAGTTCCGAAAAAAGACAAAAAACACATTCTTTCCATATTAGCAGTCTCTAAACAGATAAAAGCCTACCGGATATTGGAAAACTACCTGCAAACGCCTGATAAAGAATTGACGGATTGGGCTTATTTGGCTTTGATGGAAAGTCGAATGACATTGGAATCGGAACTGTCCGACGAAAAATTCATCTATATTTCTACAGGATTGGGAGGTAAAGGGAAAAAACTTCGCTTTTATATTTTGTTATTGTCGGTTTCAGGTAATCCGTTTTTAGACTACCAGCAGCAAGTGATCGAAAGCGAACTTGCATTCTCCCTCACACATGAAGAAGGTGAAATAGAGCAATTTACGGCAAAAGGAAATTATATTGAAATACTTGTCTTAGCGCCCATCCAATCAGATATAAAAAAAATCCTCCGACACGTCGTTCAAGAATGTAACCAATACGGTAATTTCATATCAGATGCTGTCACAGTGACCAATGTCAGAAAACTTACCGATGACGAAATAGCCAAAATACTTGAATCCCATGCAAATAAAAATATTCGAACAAGTCCTTAAATTTGGTGTGGTGGGTGTTGGTAATACCCTGCTTACGCTTATCATTATCTGGATAATGACGAAATGGGGAGGATGTTCAGCTGTCATATCCAACCTGACAGGATATGCGATAGGATTGATTAGCAGTTATATATTTAATAAAACATGGACATTCAAAAGTTCGGTCGGGTGGAAGAAAAGCGCCCTCCGGTTTTTTCTGGTTTTCGCTATTTGTTATGTAGTACAGTTAGGGGTGTTGCTAATTTTAAACCGTTATTTCATCGAAAATCCTCCTTTATACGCATTTTTCAGTCCGTTGCTTTATTCATTAAAAATTGATCCTCCATTCTATAATCATATGTTTGCCATGGCATTTTATACATTGCTCAATTTTGTGATTAATAAATTCTATACCTTTAAAGCCTGAAGTCTACGATGGAAAAATTAGCCGTTATTATCCCGTGTTTTAATGAAGAAGGAGCGCTTTCAGCGTCCTACCGGCGAACAAAAAATGTGTTGGCCTCGCTGCATTATACGACCGAAATAATTTATGTGAATGACGGCAGCCATGATCAAACACGAGAACTATTAAACCAAATTGCTGCAACCGACCCAACTGTCAAAGTCATTCATTTTTCCCGGAATTTCGGACATCAACCGGCCGTATCAGCCGGCATCAAACATTGTGATGCGGATTGGGCCATTATCTTAGATGCAGATATGCAAGATCCGCCTGAACTGATCCCCGCAATCATGGATTTGTGTAAAAAAGAGCAGGCCAACAGTGTCTATTGCGTCCGCAAGTCGCGGGAAAAAGAACGTTGGCTCAAAAAACAAACGTCCAAAATGTTCTACCGTACCATGAACCGGATGAGTGAAGTCAAATTTCCGGTTGACGCCGGTGATTTTCGCCTGATCGACCGTAAAATCATGAACGAATTTAACCGGATGCATGAGCATGGAAAATATATCCGCGGATTAGTTAGTTGGATAGGTTTCAAACAAGTTCCTTTTTATTATGAGCGAAAAGCGCGTATTGCCGGCAAAACCAAATATCCGATGCATAAAATGATCGGATTTGCAACGACCGCGTTGATGTATTTCTCCAAGAAACCGTTGCAAATGGCCATCGGTTTAGGTTTTTTCGCTGTGGTAATCGGCATTTGTCTATCTATTTGGGTCTTTCTTGGGAAAATTTTGGGATTCAGTAATGCGGAAACAGGTTGGACTTCCATCATTACCATCGTCATTTTTTTTGGCGGGGTACAACTGCTTACAATCGGCGTCTTAGGACAATACATCGGCGTGCTCTTTGACGAAATCAAAAACAGGCCTGAATATATTGTGGATGAGAAACGGAATTTTCACGAAACTATAAACTAAAAGCTATAAAACTAAATAAGCGGATGGCAACCTTTTTGTTTGATCAGATCGTCTACGGCCCGGTACATAGTCGCAGGTTAGGCGTATCGCTGGGGGTGAATCTATCTCCTTCCGACGGGAAACATTGCTCATTCAACTGTATTTATTGTGAATGCGGATTGAACGAACAGCGTCAACCCAAACAGAAAGCGCCCCAACGCGAAACAGTGCAAAAAGCGATAGAGACTAAGTTATTGCAGATGAAGGCTGAAGTGACCTATCCCAATGTAATCACTTTTTCGGGCAATGGCGAGCCTACGCTGCATCCTCAATTTGCAGGTATCATCGACGATACATTGGCGCTACGTGATCGGCTATGTCCGCTGACGCGTATTGTTGTACTTTCCAATTCGACCATGCTGCACCATGAAGATGTTTTTCAGGCTTTATACAAGGTGGACGATGCTATTATGAAATTAGATTCGGTTTTGGCCAGCCGAATCCGTCAAATTGACGATCCGGTAATCAAGGATTTTTCTCCGGACGAACTCGTCCGTCAGCTTTGCCGTTTTGATGGCCGACTTATCATCCAAACCATCTTTTTACGGGGCGAACGCGATGGTATCATTATTGATAACACCCTTTCCGATGAGATCGACGCCTGGATAGGAGCCTTAAAGAAAATCAACCCACGCAAAGTAATGGTTTATACCATCAATCGCGAAACGCCGGTGCAATCAATCCGAAAAATTCCTGCATCCGAATTAGAAACCATCGCTGAACGCGCACGAAAAGAAGGGTTCGAAGTAGCGTGTAGTTATTAGCGTGTAGCTCGTATCAGGTTGAGTAATTGTTCAACGGCTTCTTCTTCGGGAATATTCTTCAGCACGCATGTTTTGCCTTTATACAGGTTGATACGCCCCTTGCCTGCCCCAACATAACCATAGTCTGCATCAGCCATTTCGCCCGGTCCGTTGACAATACATCCCATGATTCCGATTTTAAGACCCGTCAGATGGGATGTGTATTTTTTGATCCGGGCAATGGTGGTACGGAGGTCATATAATGTGCGTCCGCAACCGGGGCATGAAATATATTCGGTCTTACTGATGCGCCGACGCGACGCTTGAAGTATGCCAAACATTGAACGGTCAATCAGGCAAGGATCTGTCTTTTCATTCGTAAGAAACAAGCCGTCGCCGATTCCATCAATCAGCAAGGCGCCGAGATCGACGGATGCTTTGATTTGGAGGCTTTCATGGTCTGTCTCGCGGTAATCACAACGTATGATCACCGGCACATCACAATCCGCACCCATCAAACAATGAATAAACAACCGGGTCATATAAATACAATAAACCGGATCGCATTTCAGTACAACAACAATCGTCCGATCTTTCCGGATCAGTTCCAATACATCATCATTCCATTCCGGATACGTCAGTTCAATGAATTTCAAATCCGCCATTGTCGTTTTCAGTTTGTCGATGTCTTTGGCATAGCAATAAGGATAGGTGTGCGGCTTGTTATGCCAATGGTCGATGTCGATCAGGATGCCTCTCTCCCCGCCTTCTCCGAAGGAGAGGGGGCTTGCAGAACCGATATACAGATAATCAGGTTTGTTCAGGGGGTCGATGGTGAGGTTGCCGGAACGTCTGTCGGAGATTACCACCGGAGGATGCGTCCCTCCTATATTGCCAACCGAACGAACGGGACGATTGAAATCAAATGGGTTGATTGTACCTGGATTGCTTCGTTCCTCGCAATGACGGCGACTCACATCGTCATTGCGAGGAACGAAGCAATCCATACTGTTTGATAACAATGTATCATCATTTTCTTGAGGATTTTCGGATTGGGTTGCATGACATTCACTTATATAATCGACAAGTTTGCGGGCAACAGGCAATTCGGCTTCGGGGGGTTCGCTTAGTGAGACGCGTATCGTATCTCCTATCCCGTCAATCAACAGAGCGCCTATCCCGACAGCGCTTTTGATACGGCCGTCTTCATCGTTGCCTGCTTCGGTCACTCCCAGATGCAACGGATACTGCATCCCTTCGGTTTGCATGACATCCACAAGCAACCGTACCGTCCGCACCATCATTACCGTATTGGATGATTTGATTGAGAGCACGACATTGCCGAACGCTGTTTCTTTGCATATACGCAGAAATTCCATGCACGACTCAACCATCCCTTGGGGCGTATCTCCATACCGGCTCATGATACGGTCAGAAAGAGAGCCGTGATTCACCCCAATCCGGATAGCAGTCTGATTTTTCCTGCAATGTTCGAGAAAAGGGATAAACCGTTTGCGTATTTTTTGTATTTCTGCGGCGTATGTTTCGTCGGTATAATCGATTATTTTAAATGTATTTGCTTTATCGATATAGTTTCCGGGATTGATCCGCACTTTTTCGACATATCCGGCTGCACAATCAGCCGTTTTGGGATCGAAATGGACATCGGCGACTAAAGGCGTTTGATACCCTTTTTCGTGAAGTCGTTGCCTGATTTCTCCTAAGTTTCGCGCTTCGCGTTCGCCCTGTGTGGCAAAGCGGATATATTCGGCGCCGGTTTCGATCATCCGGATGGCCTGTTCGACGGCAGCATCCGTATCCATCGTCGAGACATCAGCCATGGATTGGATGCGTACAGGATACGAGCCTCCCAGCGGCGTATTGCCGATCCATACGACTGAGGTCTGTCGCCTACAGGGCAAGGAAACCTTAACTGCAACCCTGTCAGGGTTGGGATTAGGGTTTACGCGTTGTTTTGTCAATTGGTCTTATACTTGAATGTTATTTGGGCTAATGCTTGATTGGCCTTAACTATTTTATCCTTCAGCTTTTCCTTGTAGTCATTCAGCTGGATTTGCAGAGATTCATCGCTTATTGCCAATATTTGCACCGAGAGGATGGCGGCATTCAATGCACCGTTGATTCCTACCGTTGCGACGGGAATGCCCGGAGGCATCTGTACGATAGCCAGCAAGGCATCCATTCCGTCGAGCGATGCATTAATCGGTACACCGATCACCGGAAGGGTAGTCATCGATGCGATCACGCCACACAGATGGGCGGCCATGCCGGCGGCGGCGATAATCACCTTCACACCCCGCTGTTTCGCTCCTTTGGCAAAACACTCCACATCTTCGGGCGTACGATGGGCTGACAAGGCATTCATCTCGAACGGGATTTCCATCTCGTCCAAGAAACGGGCAGCTTTTTCCATCACCGGAAGGTCGGAAGTACTGCCCATGATAATACTGACTAACGGATTCATTGCTTTATTCATTTATGAATGCTTGATAATCAGCCGCCGAAAGGAGTGTGTCGGTTTCGGAGGGATCAACCGGTCTAATGCTAATCAACCATCCTTCACCGTAGGGTGATTCATTTACTAATTCCGGTTTGTCTTCCAACGCCGGATTGATTTCCAATACTTCTCCTGAAACGGGCATCAACAAATCGGATACGGTCTTGACGGCTTCGATCGCTCCAAACGATTCATCCTTGCCAAGCGTCTCGCCTTCGGTGGTAATATCCACATAAATAATATCGCCAAGCTGGCTTTGTGCATAATCCGTGATACCGATACAGGCTGTCTCGCCTTCGAACCGTATCCATTCGTGATCTTGTGTGTACTTTAATTCAGACGGAAAATTCATTTTGATTTTTTATTTAAATATGTTTCGTAATTCGTGTTTTATCAAAGCTCTTTCCTGAGCCGTGCAACCGGTACGCCCATTTGTTCGCGGTATTTGGCAACTGTCCGCCGCGCTATTGAATACCCTTGTTCTTTGAGCAGTTCCATCAGGACATCATCTTTTAACGGATTTCGCTTGTCTTCCGCATCAAGGATTTCTTTCAGGATATGTTTTACTTCGCGGGTTGTTATTTCTTTACCGTTGTCGTTTTGAGCAGGCTCTGAGAAAAAGTATTTTAACGGATAGATCCCAAAATTTGTCTGTACATATTTACAGTTGCTTGCACGTGAGATGGTGGAAATATCGTATCCGGAACGTTCGGCTACATCTCTCAGTATCATCGGTCGCAGTTTGGATTCGTCGCCTGTGAGGAAAAACTCTGTTTGCAGAAAAAGAATGGTTTGCATCGTGTGTTGAAGTGTTTCCTGCCTCTGCCGGATGGCGTCAATAAACCATTGGGCGGATTCTAATTTCTGTTTGACAAACAGGATAGCATCCCGCAATTCGGAAGTCTGATTGGTTTTGTTTCCCGTATAATCCTGTAACATAGCTACATATTCGCGATTGATATGTAAATCGGGTATTCCCCGTTGATTCAGTGCCAGGGTCAGTTCGCCGTCGATTGTTTCGACAATAAAATCCGGCGTGATTTGAGTCATTGTCAGATCGGCCGGGCCGCTCCAACTGCTGCCGGGTTTCGGATTCAACGATTTAATGACCAAAAGAATCTCCTTCAAAAGTGATTCCCATAGCCTGTATTTGTTGAGTATTTTTTCGTAATTTTTCCTGACAAAAGCATCGAAGTCGTCTGTAATGATTTGAATGGCATATTTGATTTCGCCGGTCTGTTTCTTTTTTTTCAGTTGCAGCAACAGACATTCCTGCAGGTTGCGTGCAGCTATACCGGTCGGATCAAAATCCTGGATGACTGACAGTACAGGTTCAATATCATTTACCTGCACATCTTCTCCCGCTTTGAAAATCAAGTCGTCTGTTATCGCGCGCAGATCACGGCGCAAATAACCGTCATCATCAATATTGCCAATAATATACTCTCCGATTTTCCGCTCTCTTTCCGACAACGTCCTCAGTCCCAATTGTTCCAATAAATGCTCGTGTAACGAAGGCCCGAAAGAAAAAGGGATCTCTTCTTTCCGTTCAGCCTTGCTATTCAGGACGTTTAGCTGATAATCCGGAATATCATCTTCCGTCCGGTAATCACCCAGGATAAGGTCTGTATCATTTTCGTCGGATGGAACCCTATCATCCGTCTCAAAATCATTCTCTTCCAGATCATCACTGATGCTGTCCTGTCCTTCCTCCAACACCGGATTGTCATCCAATTCCTGTTTGATACGTTCTTCTATTTCAAGGAAAGGAAGTTCCAGCAAACGGATAAACTGAATCTGCTGCGGCGAAATCCGCTGTTGCAATTTTTGTTGTAAGTGTTGCTGTTGCATCGTAGAAAGCGTTTGAATCCGTAAAAATATCCGATTGCAAAGATAATGTTAAAATGACGAAATAATATCAATTTTAGTTGTAATTTTGGCGCAAAAAATAAAAATATATGACGATGTCATTTGAGATAATTAAATTATGATCCTGGTAGCAGACAGCGGTTCGACAACAACAAGTTGGTCGGTAGCAGAGGCCGGCCATTCGTTGCAGACAATACAGACCTGGGGTATCAATCCTTATTTTCAGTCGGAGGAAGAGATCAGCAACCGGCTGACCCAGGAACTAATCCCTCAGTTGGAGGTAAAGAAAAACGATATCCGGGCGGTTTATTTTTATGGCGCCGGTTGTACGTTTGAAAAAGTTGATGTCGTCAAAAGGGCGATTGAAAAAGTCATGGATATTCCTGTGATCGAGGTGTATACGGATTTATTGGCTGCCGCCAGGGGAGTTTGCGGACGAAACCCCGGTATTGCCTGTATTCTGGGAACAGGATCTAACTCTTGTTTTTACGACGGACAACACATTGTACACAACGTTTCTCCGCTTGGTTATATCTTAGGAGACGAAGGAGGAGGCGCCGTGTTGGGGAAATTATTAGTAGGCGACCTGCTCAAAGGCATGATGTCGGAAGAATTGAAAGACAAGTTTTTGAAACAGTTTGATCTGACGCCTGCCCGGATTATTGACTGTGTCTATCGACAGCCTTTCCCTAATCGTTTTCTGGCCGGTTTGTCGCCTTTCTTAGCGGAGAACATCCGTGAACCGAAGATTTATGCGTTGGTACTTAACAGTTTCAAGTCGTTTATTATGCGGAATGTGATGAACTATGATTATCATAAATGGCCGGTTCATTTTACCGGATCTATCGCTTACTATTACAAGGATATTCTGGCTGAGGCTGTTTCGGAAACGGGAGTCCGGATGGGTAGTGTGACAAAGTCGCCTTTACAGGGATTAGTCGCCTTTCATGCTTCTTTCCATAAAATTTAATCAGGCGCTCAATTATTTTAACATATCAACCTTTGTTTTTTGCAAAAAAATTCATACTTTTGCACCAATTTTTTCAAAAACATTTAATTTCTTGTATTTACTGTTTATTAATTATTATACCTAATTATCAAAAATTTTTAAAAAATGGATGTAAATTTTGTTCCGTGGATTGTTTTGGCAGCGTCGTTTGTTGCCTTGGGTTTCGCCTTTTATTTCTTCAAATCTGTGATGAGTGAGAGCGAAGGTACCGACACGATGAAAGAAATTGCTTCGCACGTACGTAAGGGGGCAATGGCTTATTTGAAACAACAATACAAAATTGTTGTGATTGTTTTTATCGTTTTATGCGTGTTTTTTACTGTGCTGGCGTTGTTTAACCTTCAGAACCCATGGGTTCCTTTCGCTTTCCTTACGGGAGGTTTCTTTTCCGGTTTGGCGGGTTTTATTGGCATGAAAACTGCCACGTATGCTTCGGCGCGTACTGCCAATGCGGCGAGTCGGTCTCTTAATAACGGTTTGAAAG
>Ga0099364_10009375_pt1 | contig 13589 bp, 12 predicted proteins | sample TergutTh196P3_FD_73070 | JGI IMG/M metagenome (GOLD analysis project Ga0099364, IMG submission 73070) | Microcerotermes parvus P3 segment gut microbial communities from Pointe-Noire, Republic of the Congo - Th196 P3 | ecosystem: Host-associated > Arthropoda: Insects > Digestive system > Gut ...
TTTTACCATCTGGAATTGTCATGCAGGTATCACTGGCAATTGAATTATAATCAAAAAATCCCATAGGAATATATCTTCTAGTTTCAGATGATACACGGGGAACAACAATAAAAGAATCAGGTCTATTTCTATCTCTAAATAACGAAGGTGCAGAAGCATGGCCTCTGGTTGAAGGAGCAACACTTGCCAGTCTAAATTGTTTAACAGCCTCTATACGCTTTATAACTTCTGGCATTTTTCGTATTTCGTTAGGTTCTGCATCAACAAGCCAAATACACCAGCGTCGTTTTCCATTTATAAATTCATGAGCAGATATAAGCGGGAGAATGTATTTTTTTGCCTTTGGTTCAATTTTGATAAATGAATCTTTTTCTTCATCTGATAAAATAAGATTTCCACCATCAAGCGGCATATTGCCAAAATTCATTGGCGGAACATCGCGCAATGGTTTTGAACGGCTGTTTATAAAAAGTGTATCATAATCAATTAAGTAAGCATTTATTTGTTTAGCCTTTGTTTCTAACGGTTCTCCGGTTACAGTCGCATATTGATAAATTTTTTTCACCTCTCTGTTTACGAGAGAAAATCCTATAATAACGCAATACACTGCCGCTTTACCTTTTGCTTCGTTGCTCCATTTGAAAGTCTGATGGGCAAAGTTGATTGTTACTCCATGCTTGTTTGTTATTTCTGGCCAGAGAACGGGAACTTGTTCGCCTTGACAGATGCTATTAGTTGAAACAAAAGCAACTTCTATTTTCGTTTCTTGTATATATTGAGCCGCTTTTTTGTACCAACAAGAAACATAATCAAGGATACCTCCATTTTTAACATCGGAAAAAATTACTGCAACTTCTTTTCGTTGGCGTGCAGTCATGAGTTTTGATCCTACAAACGGCGGATTACCCAAAATGTATGACAATTCTGATTTAGGGACAATGCTCTCCCAATCAAGCGGCAACGCATTTGTAATATGTATCGAAGGTGACGAAGTCAATGGAATACGGGTTATATACTTCCCAAATCTCTTTGATGCTTCCATGTTCATTAAATGATCAATAAGCCACATTGCGGTTTGGGCTATTCTTGCAGGAAATTCCTCGATTTCAATTCCAAAAAATTGATCTACATTGACTCTTACATAAAGTTCAATATCAATAACCTGTTGTGATTGCAAGTATTCTGCCAGTATTTCAATTTCAAGCATGCGAAGCTCTCGGTACGTTACTATAAGAAAATTACCGCAACCGCAGGCAGGGTCAAGAAATTTTAGGTTTTGCAACTTTGTGTGAAACTCTAGTAATTTCTGTTTACGAAGAGCGGATTTTATCTTTCTTATTTTTTCATATTCTTCCCATAGTTCATCAAGGAATAACGGTCTTATAAGTTTTAAAATATTAGTTTCACTTGTATAATGTTCGCCTAATGCTCTGCGTTTTTCTTTGTCTTTTACGCTTTGGAACATTGCCCCAAATATTTCAGGTTTTATTTGGCTCCAATCCAGTGAACAGCATTTTAACAGTGTTTTTCTCATTGACGAGTCAAAAGCGGCTATTTCCAACCGTTCTTCAAAAAGATTGCCATTTACATAAGGAAATTTATTTAGGGTTTCGTCTATATTTTTTAATCGTTTGTCAGGTGTTTTGTTAAGGGTGTCAAAGATAAGCCCTAAGTGCATGGCTAGGTCGCTTCCGTCTTCATTTGTACGGTCATTTATATATTTAAAGAAAAGATTTTTTTCATCGAAGATTCCTGAGTCATCGGCAAATAAACAAAACAGAATCCGCACAAGATACATTTCAAGTTCATGCCCTGTATATCCATTATCTTTTAGAGTATCGTATAACTCCCCCATGTGTTCGGCGGCTTCAATGTCAACAGGGTTGATAGAATCAAAACTAACATCCTTATATCCTGCAAGAAAACCAAATAATTCTACTTTTTGAGGGAGTTCTTGTAAAGTAAATGTTACTAGTTCACAGTTTTTTTCTAGGTCGTAATAATCAAAGTGTAAAAAATCCGAAATCAAAATACCGCAGGGAAGATTTTTGGGATCTAAATGGTCGGCGTATTCTTTTGCTTGCTTAAAAGCTTCTTTTCTGTCTTTGCCGGGGCTTTTCATTTCTATAATTATCCGACCTTTCCAGAACAAGTCGATATAACCCCGACGGCCTTGCATATCTACCCGGTGTTCAAAAGTGGCAACTTGCCGTCTTGTAACGCCGAATACTTTTAGAAAATCGGTCTGGAAGTCTTGGGCATCGGCTTCTTCTTTTGCCTTTGGAGCTTTATCCGCGGATAGCAACCTATCCGACCATTCATAGACAAAATTTGAGGCTTGTTGTCTGATTTCATTCCATGAAAGCGGCATGGTTGGATTATATCACAATATATTGACAAAAGCCAGTACCAAATAATGAGTTACAATGTATTTACCAGACCTACAAATACTGCCGTTCTTTTTCATCCTTTACCGTGGCAAATGTGCTGGAATCGATTTCCAAAAGGTAGCAGCTACCACTTGGTTTGTCTAAACACCTTGCCTGTTTAGACAAATGGGATGGTAGCAGCTACCTTTTTGGCCCCAAAGCGGTTATAATTACATTAGGAGTAGCATTAAATGATAGAAATTATAGGAAAGTACAACACGGCTAAAGTATTTACGGACACACTGGATGAAAAATCCCGTGAGCAAATTGAGCTGCTCTGCGAACAGGAATTTGTACAGGGAAGTACCCTGCGTTTAATGCCGGATGTCCATGCCGGGGCGGGTTGTACCATTGGTACGACTATGACTATTAAGGATAAAATCGTCCCCAATCTTGTCGGCGTTGATATTGGCTGCGGCATGGAAACAATTATTATTCCCCGGGATGATCGGGTTTCTAGAGAATTTGATCCGGCAAAACTGGACAAGTGGATACACAAAAAGATTCCTTGCGGCAGAAATGTCCACAATAATCCCCACGAATTTGCTGCATCCGTTCCTCTGGCTAATATTCGCTGCCCAAAGGCTAATTTACACCGGGCATTATTGAGCATAGGCACACTTGGAGGAGGAAACCACTTTATAGAAGCCGCAAGAGACGAAAATGAAAATTTATACATAGTCATTCATTCGGGCAGCCGTCACCTGGGGCTGGAGATTGCAGAATGGTATCAGGAGGAGGCCTGGAACCAGCTTAACGGGAAACGAAGAGCAGATATTGATGCTGCAATTGCCCGGTTAAAAGCTGAAGGCCGGGAAACAGAGATACAAAGCCGAATTGCAGAAATCAAGGCACAGATTGTCGTGGATATGCCGAAAGATTTAGCCTATGTAGCCGGAGATTTGTTTGACGATTACATCAATGATATGAAGATAACCCAATTATTTGCTGACACTAATCGTAAAGCAATGATGCAGATTGTTTTAAATGGGCTTGGGAAAAAAGACAGCAGCGATTATGAAACTTTTACTACTGTGCACAATTACATCGCCTTCTGTGAAGGCGCAGATACTAATTCTATGATTCTGCGCAAGGGCGCTGTTTCTGCAATGGCCGGTGAAAAACTGCTTATTCCAATTAATATGCGTGATGGCAGCCTTGTATGCGAAGGTCTTGGAAACCCTGACTGGAATTATTCAGCACCGCACGGGGCAGGGCGTTTAATGAGCCGCAACAAAGCGTTTAAGACTCTCTCGTTAGACGAATTTAAAGAACAAATGACTGGTATTTATTCAACTTCAGTCCATAAAGGCACTCTTGACGAAAGCCCCATGGCATATAAAACCATGGACGACATTATGCGCCATATTACGCCAACGGCAAGGATTATCAACATAGTAAAGCCGATTTATAATTTTAAGTCGGAGGAGTGATTTTATCTGCCATGACTAACCTACAAATACTGCCTTTCTTTTTCATCCTTTACCGTGGCAAATAGTTCTATATAGTCTTTTGCCGTGCTGGAATCGATTTTTTTTAACAATACCTCTTCTACCTGAAAAAAGCCCGCTACATCAGACATAAAAACTTCTATTCTAACGGGTTTTTCGATGCCGGAATTTATTTGGACTTTTTCGATGGAATTTGCCGAATACTGGTGGATATGGCCTGTTTTTCTGGACAAGCCGATTGTTATCGGGATTCTTGCCCTGCCTTTGGTCATATCGCAGCCGTCCGCAACCTGCACAATGCCCGCTTCAAGCGAATGAATTGTCCGTGTTCCCATGTGGCCTATAATCCCTTCGATTGCCAGGGAACGAACCACCACCCGCTTTTGCAAATCATCAACATAAACTTCCTTTAATATCCTGTCGATAATCGGCATGGAAATAATAGAACCTAATAAATCGTGATCCTGGCGGCCTACGCACATCCCCAGATCGTGCATCATGGCTGCAAAAATAACGGCAATAAGGCTGTCCTCAAAATCACCTGAAGCGTCTTTTTCAAGGCTTGTTTTTATTTTTGCCCGCCTAAGGAGTTTAAGCATTTTAATTGCATTTTCTGTAACAATCCTCATGTGAACCGGCCCGTGGTCATTGTATCCCAGCCTTACAATGGAGATTGTATTGGCATATTCCTGAGTTACCCGTATTTCCTCATCTTGCAGAAGAAGTTTTATTGCTTTTTCTGCTTTTCCCGAGAGCTTTAGCTCTTCAACTTTTTTCAACAATAAATTGTCCAAAGAATTTTCTTTTTTTGATCTCATAATATTTGTCCTTTATTATAACACCCTTTTGGCCGATAATGTAAGATATGGGTAAGTCTCTTTTTTGCCTTTTATTTGGTTTAAGCATCTTTTTTTGCCCTCTTGCGGGCACGGCTCAGGATTTGAGCCTTTCATCAGATGATCTGTTAATCGAAATGACGGAAGATGGAAACTTCAATCTTTTTATTCGAAGCAAACCTGATATTAGTTCCGTGCTGCTTGCCGAAACAACAAAAGATGAACAAAACAGGGCAAATGCAGATAACTATGGATATCGATCCCCGGAAAGAAACGAAATTAACGGTGATGAAATACGCCTAATAAACGGTATCCCAATCCCGCAGGAGAGCGGAATCTACTCATTGATCTCTTCTACCCCAAAATGGCATCCTGAATTGGGCTGGTCCTATCATATATTTATACCCAAAATACTTAATTATGGTTATGAAGGCGTGCGTATTGGGCAAATAGAGGTAGAAAACGGAACTTTTTTTAATATCAGAACCTTTTATTATGCTTATGCCGATTATCGCGGGCCTTTTATGGATAACCCTTTCCTTCTTGAGTTTGATGAGCCGAAGGAAGAAAAACCGGAAGAAGATATTACGTACAGGGAAGATACCGTGCTTGCTTTCACTGAAATTGCCGGTGAAAATGTTGTATTTTTAAAGAGCCCTGTTGATTTAACAGATATTATTAAGCAAATACTTGAAGATGATAAAAGCAAAAAAGTTGATCTTGTAATATGTCTTGACGCTACAGGTTCTATGAGACCCTATATGGATGCAATAAAAGCCGACCTTATACCAATGCTTAAAGATATAGTAGAAGATTATGATTCTTTTAGAATAGGAATGGTTTTTTATAAAGATTACTATGACGATTATTTGACAAGAATTTTTCCGTTTACAAAGAATTTTAACACGCTTCAGCGTAACTTAAACGCAATAAGGCCAAGCGGGGGCGGCGATATCCCGGAAGCCGTTTACGAGGCCCTTCATTCAGGGGCTGTTGGTTTTCCCTGGGAAGCAGAGTCAAGAATCATGATACTGATAGGCGATGCGCCCCCCCATCCTATGCCGCGGGGTAAAATAACCAAACAAATGACCGAAAATGAAATAATAAAACGCGCCATCAAGATGCATGCGGTGATTCTGCCAGACCCCAAAAACCCTCCGCAAGATGATAAATAACTGCTCCTATTGAATACTTTCTGAATAAACATTATAATATTTAATATACTTCTAACTTTTAAGGATTAAATAGAATGCTGGCAGCAGGCTCAGGGCGAATAAAAATTGTAAAACGATATGAGAAAAAATACCTAGTCCCCTTGGAGTTATTGCCGGCTATAAGGGAGTATATTGCCCCTTTCACTGGTCCTGATAAATACGGCGAAGGCGTTCTGCCGGAATATTTTATAACAACAATGCAATTGGACACGCCTGATCTTGCTTTTCATTATGCAAAAGAAGATGAGTTGGATTATAGGTTTAAGCTAAGAGTTAGAACTTACGGCGAGATAGGTTCTTCCCCCGTCTTTGCAGAAGTAAAAGGAAAATTACACGGTCTTATAGTTAAAACGCGGGCCGTTATCCCCTTTGATAAATGGAGCGAAGAACTTGTTTTTTCTACCGATCTTCCTGATATTTTTCTAAACCACAAACAGGAAAACGATTTTTTAAAGTTCCGACGTTTGGTTTGGGAGACTGCTGCACAGCCTTCTAATATAATACGCTATATAAGAGAATCTTATGTAGGAACCGGAAAGCATTATTTGCGAGTGACAATGGACAGGCAATTGGAGTATTGCGCAAAAGCAACATGGGCAGGTTTTGGCGTTGGCGAGTCTTGGTATTCTATGGATTCTTCCATTGATCAGGCAAGGGACGATTCTTGCATTGTACTGGAGATTAAAACGCTTATGGAAGTTCCGGTTTGGGTTATTGATATGGTTGAGCACTTTGACCTTCAGCAGGGGGGTAACTGCAAATATTCAACAGGGATTTGGAAAGAAGCGCTTTTCAGCAGGACTGCTTACCTGCGGGATTACATGGATGATTTTTTAGTGTGGAGCATATAGAGTTATGGAAATAGATTATTTAACAATGTTATTTGGCATCGACAGTCCCGTGTCTTTCATGTCTGTATTGGGAAGCCTGCTGTTATGTTTTATTTTAACGTTTCTTTATGCTTTTGTATATAAAAAGACATTCTGCGGTTTTTCATATTCAAAAACCTTTGTGCAGTCGATGATCCTTGGCAGCCTTGTTACATGTATGCTCATTATGGCTGTTGGAGACAGTATGTCCCGCGGGCTTGGTATTATGGGAACGCTTACCATTATCCGGTTCAGGACGCTGATACGCGATCCCCGCGATGCTATGTTTCTTTTTGCTTGTCTAGGAACGGGGATTGCCTGCGGAGCGGGAATGATAACAGTAGCCATTGGCGGAACGATCATATTTACAAGCATTGCGTTTTTGCTGCATAAAGTGCCATACTTTTCACGCAGGAATTATGAAGGGATGCTTAGGTTTATGACTAACAATGATATCGATGTAAAAAGCGAGGTAGATAACATCTTGTTAATGTTATGTGATTCGTTTACACTTATTGCTATGCGCAAGGCCCTTCAGGGAGAGGCTATGGAATACTCATACCATGTACGCATGCGGGATTCCAGTTACCAAAAGGAATTAATAGCACAGTTATCCGAAATAAACGGAGTGTATGAACCTACGCTTGTTATGCAGCGATCAACAGTGGAGATTTAGGAAATTATTAATGGCGAAAAACAAGCATAAAATACCATTTAAAATGCGCCTCGTTTTTTGGACACGCAACTGGGTCTGGCTTGTATGGCTGATATTTCTTCCGGTGGTATGGCTCTTGCTTCCACTGGAACGTCTCCTAAACCCTATTACCGGCGTTGTATCCGCAGAATCGGAAACATTAGGCGCTATCGAAACGGTACGTATAAGGGCTTTGCCTGTGGTGGTCGGCCAGGAGGTACAGCCGGGCGATATACTTGTAGAAGTGGAAGGCTTTGCCGAACAGCAGGACAGGCTCGGAGCGCTTGAAATATCGATGAGGATGCTAGGAGTTCAGCAAAATGCTTACCAGCAAGAACAGAGTATCTTTGCAATGGAACTTCGCACAAATCAGGTTTTGGAAGATACGCTTGTCGCGCTTGCCGAAAAACAAATGGAGCAGGCGCGGGATCGGGCAATGTTAAACGGGTTTCTGCAGGAGATTCAGCACCTGGAGCCTCTTGTGGAGCAGGGCTTAATTCCCGACACAGAGTTGACCCGCCTGCGCCCGCAGATTACTGCCCTTACAGAAACGCTTGCAAGCTACCCGGCTCTTATCAATACCCTTAATTCGCGGCTGGCTTCTGCAAGAGCGGAACTTAGGCAAATTGAACGGTGGAAAGCAGACCAGCGATCATCTTTTTCAGGATCGCATGAAAGAACATTATCAACAATAGACGAAACTGTCAGCAGTCTTGAAGAAGGATCTATCGCTTACCTGCGCGCAAAATCTGCCGGTGTCGTTTCACGCATTCAATTTGCTGTCGGGGATGTTGTACCGGAAGGCACTCCGATTATTCGCATAACGTCAAAAGAAAGCCTTAAAATAACCGGCCTGCTGCGCCCGCACCAGATAGGGCTTGTAGAGGAAGGCATGGAAGTTACCGTAGTTCCGCCATACCGCTCTAAATACAAACGTTATAAGGCGGAAGTCCTTTACATAGAACCCGAAGTTATGGATTTAACCGATCCTTTTGTTCCTTATTCGCGTAACCGTTTTCCAACCAGAGGTCTTCGTATGACATTGGCGCTAAAAACCAATGACCATGACTTTATTCCAGGGGAAAGCGTTACTATATATCTTCCATCTCCCTCGTTCGGCCAAAGAATTCAGCAGATATTAGGTCAGATACAATGGAAAGTTGATGAGAAAATATCGGTATGGGAATAATTAAAATAATACTGCACAAACTTATATTGGTTGCGTTTTTTTTCATTCTTACGGCAGGCTGCGTTCAAATGCCTAAAGAGCTTGCTGATTCCCTTGTTTCAAAGCAGAGTCCGCAGGAATCTGTGTCTCCGCCTGCAAACGGTTACACATGGCAGGACCTTGTAAAAACTGCTATTTCAAAAAACCATGACTATACTGCCGTTCTGAATGAGGCCCAAGCTGAATATTACCGTTATAAAGCAAGAACAGATATTGAAGACCTTCGTTTAACGTTCGACTTTGCTTTGCGTGACGCAACCGACAATAACCGCAGCCGCTTTGGCGGGGACCTTAGGTTTTATATCCCTAACCCTTTTGTCAACAAGCATGAAATTCGTGCGGGAATTGCCGCATGGGGCGAAACCAAAGCAAGCGCGGATGAAATAAAATATGAAATTGCATTAACAGTATACAAACTTTTTCATGAGGTTTTGTCGGCAGAAAAGACGCTTGATATTTTGCGTTCACGTGAACAGATATTGTCAGATTGGGCAGATCATCTAAGTGTCCGCCAGAGCGTGCGTCTTGCAACACAGGCGGATATAATGTCGCTTGAGCTACAGAGAATAAGGCTTAAATCTTCTATCAGTCAGACACAGCTTGCAAAACAGGCCGCCCTAAGAAGCCTGCAAATATTGGTTCAGATAAATGATGAGGATCTAAAACTTGTTTTACCGCCCGCCGACTGGCAGGCAGTTCTTGCCTCTCTTTCTGACAAAGAAAAAATTATTGAAGATGCATTTGCCAGTTCATGGGAACTTGCCGCTGCAAACGCTTCTTATGAAAAAGCCGGCGCTATGCTTGGAGTCGCCAAAGCAAAGCAAATCCCCTGGTTTGGCCATGTTCAGGCGGGTTATAATTTACGTTCCACTATTAGCACCCTGGATATGCAGCCGACTAATGAATTTACTGTGCAGCTTATGATAAACCTTCCGCTTTTTGCATGGCTGAGTTCTGAAAAGAAAAGGGCGTCTGCGCTCATGCAGGCGGCAGAGCTTCGTAAAACAGGCATCCGTGAAAGTATCCGCAATACCATTACCGGCAATATAAAAGACCTGGAAGAAGCTGTCGGCCTCCTAAGCGAATACGCCTCACTGCTTGATGCCGTCTCCATACCATCCCGCGAGAGCACTCCTGACACAGAAACTTACTTTAGGCTGATGGACACCCGTCTTTCCGCCGCCGAGTCTGTTGTCAGGGCAGAACTGCATTGCGCTTTTATCTACAGCGAGATAATGAATGTGGCTGTGGAATAGGGCTAAAAGCCGTGCTTTGTCAAAAAATTATCCAGCGCGGGATAGTAAATATCAATTGATTGCATGAAGCCTGTGTTGTGATTGCCCCGTATTTCAAGGAAAGTTTTTTCGCAGGAAATATTTTCCGATGCAATTGCCTCGTAGATGCGCCTGCCCTGGCGAAAGGGGACTACATCGTCATCCGGACTGTGAATGACAAGCGTTGGGACGCTAAGGCTTGCGGCAGTTTTGACGGAGTTCCAGTAATTGCCGCCTAACAGAAACGGGGCGATGCTTGAGGGGAAAGGCGACATATCGGCAAGAGAAGAAAATGTAGATTCAAGAATTAGGGCGCCAGGGTTTACCGATTTAACCAGTTCCATTGCTACAGCCCCGCCGAGTGATCGCCCGAAAACAACGATTTTTTCAGCCGGGATTTGCCGTTCTTCCGTCAGCCAGCGCCATGCGGCAAGGGCATCAAGCCCTGTGCCTTTAATCGACGGCCTTCCCTCGCTTTGCCCGTAACCACGGTAGCTTAGGATAAAGACATCAAGACCCAGGTCGTGAAAAATTTTTATAGAGCTTAGCCGGTGGGAAATATTTCCGCCGTTTCCATGGAAAAAAAGCAGGGTTGCCCGGGAATCAGGCGGGGGAATAAAACACTCCGCCACACCCGAGAAATTTATCTCGCATGACCACTCAAAGTGGTCATGCCCGCCACGAATAAACCATCCGTGGATTTGTAAATTATCTTCGGTTGTTAAACTTATATCCTCGAAAGGCAGGTTTAAAGCTGACGGAGCGGTTTCGATTTTTGATGAGGGGAAAAAAACAAAGCGAGGCAGCAGCAGCCGTATCCCGACCAGAAACAGAACTAAAATTAAGCAAATCCATATTATAGGCATTTTTATCCTTTTTAATTTCATAGATTTAATATATTACGCCTTTATTACAGTGTCAATGTTATGTTGCTAAAAAAAAACAGAAGAAGTATCATATCAACATGATACAAAGTATAATTTTTACTGCTGTTGCGGGAATTGCCGGGACAGGTTTAGGCGGCATTATCTCTCTGGTTTTTATGAAAAAATCAACGGAAAATATGGCTTGTTGGATGCTGTCCTTTGCAGGCGGGGTTATAGTGAGTATCGTTTGCTTCGGTCTTATGCCGGAAGCGTTTGAACTGGCTGTTATTCACGGATCGTTTGAATTTGCAAATGTTCTCGTTTGTACAGGCGGTCTTATTTTCGGTATCATTGTTATCATTGTATTAAACCGCATAGTGGATAAAATAACGAAAGAGAAAAATATAAAGGTACACCAAAACCTAAAAGAATTTTTCCATGAAAGCCATCTTGTACATAACAGCAAAAAGATGATTCATTCAGGAATAATGATTCTTATTGCAATTGCTTTACACAATATTCCCGAAGGCATTGCAATAGGCGCCGGCGGCAGCCATGATTATCACCTGGGCTTTCTTTTGGCATTTATGATAGCGGCGCACAATATCCCCGTAGGAATGGCAATTGCGTCGCCTCTTTTAATAGGCGGAGTAAGCAGGATAAAAGTTGTATTGCTGACATCGTTATCCGGCGTATCAACCCTGCTGGGCGGTCTTATCGGATATTTTATCGGAGGCATTTCTGATCTTGCCATAGCCATATCGCTTTCTGCCGCCGGCGGTACAATGCTGTATATTGTTTTTGGCGAAATGATGCCCCAGGCAATAATTATGGCTAAAAACCGGGCTGCATCCATAGTATCTTTGCTTGGTATCATTGTGGGACTATTAGTTACGCAGATATGAAAATAAAAATCCCATATATTTTAACCGTTTGTATTTCAATAGCGCTTATTTTTATAGGGCATAAGATAGCCATGAACGGGTTTGACATCAATCAGAGGGACCCGCAGGAAATTGTAAAAGCGTCTGTACATAAAATTATCGAGCGGATAAAGCCGGATGGCACCGGCGATTTTATTTCTTTACAGGAAGACAAGATAATTTTTGAAGCAAGAATCAGAGAGGGAAATCAAAAAGGGGAAATTGTTACTGCATCGCAAAACCTTGTCAGTTTTACAACAGCGGAAGTTAAACAAAGGGAAGTCCGCGAGGGCGACCATATCCTTTTAATAAATTCCGGCTCGCTTGGCTGGTATTTTAACGGTTATGTGCGGACAAACAAGCTGCTGGTACTGGGAATACTTTTTGCAGTTTGCGTTTTGGTATTTGGGAGAAAAAAAGGTTTTAACACCATTCTTTCACTCGGCCTTACCTGTGCGGCGGTTTTTGCCGTTTTTATTCCTTCGATACTTTCCGGAAAAAACATTTATTTAATGGCCGCTCTTGTATGCACTTATACAACAATGATGACGCTTTTAATTGTATCAGGGTTTAATAAAAAATCATTTGCAGCCGCCGCAGGCGCAATGAGCGGTATAGTCGTAACCGGCTTAATTACCGTAATAATGGACAGGGTTTTATTTTTATCCGGCATTATAGACGAACATTCGCGGTATTTGGCAAACCTTCCCCTTGCGGTTCCCATCAACCTTAGGGCAATTATTTTTGCCGGAATAATAATCGGAGCGATGGGCGCAATCATGGATGTTGCCATGTCCATATCATCTTCATTGTGGGAAATAAAAGAAAAAGCAAAACTGGTAAATTTTAAAATGCTCTTTCGGTCGGGTCTGAACATTGGGCGTGACATTTTAGGCTCAATGGCAAATACCCTTATTCTTGCATACATAGGCACATCTTTATCGCTTGTTTTGCTTTTGGGCGTATACAGCGACTCTCTTACCAGCCTGTTTAACATGGAAATGATAGTCGTGGAAATTTTGCAGGCGTTGGCGGGAAGTTTTGGTATTTTATTTGCCATCCCGTTAAGTTCGTTTTTTAGTGCAACTTTCTATTTGAAAGATAAAGAATAAGGCTTGTACGCATCAACGCTGCCCGCAGGAACTTTAATTTGCAGGCTTGCAAGGACAACATATTTTAGATTATTCATCAATGCGCACCTTGTATTTTTTCCTAAATATATAGTATGTTATATGAATGGACATAGATATAGAGTTTAACCTGTCTGCTTTTAAACACGGGTTTTCAGAAGAAAATATACGCTATGTTCTTAACCGGCCCTGTTATGAAGGACCGTTGGAAGAAGATGATGAAAAATATATCATCATTGGTTTTGATAACTCCGGCAGATTACTTGAAATAGTGTATAACTTTATAGATGACAGAACTATAAATGTTTTTCATGTAATGAAATGCCAGAAAATTTACTTTCACTTATTGAATGCATAGGAGAAAATTATGGCAAGAATGACGGAAGAAGAAGCGGATGCTCTTGATGAATATTATACAAAAAACCCGCCAAAAGTAGATCCTTCAAAAAAAGGCGGTATTTTTACACGTCAAAGAGAACTGCTAGATATTTTAGACGGCGTTTCCGCTGATTACATCATAAGCCATTCAATTTCAACTAATAAAATGCCTGCTCAAATCATAGGCGAAATGGTACGCGAACGGATTGCCGCTTCCGTATAAAGCCCTCAGCAGCCTTATACTACTCCAAAGCACTAATCCTTCCCGCATAATCCCTCCAGCCCTCAGCCGCCTTG
>Ga0099364_10009376_pt1 | contig 13586 bp, 14 predicted proteins | sample TergutTh196P3_FD_73070 | JGI IMG/M metagenome (GOLD analysis project Ga0099364, IMG submission 73070) | Microcerotermes parvus P3 segment gut microbial communities from Pointe-Noire, Republic of the Congo - Th196 P3 | ecosystem: Host-associated > Arthropoda: Insects > Digestive system > Gut ...
ACGAAAGCCAGCTGTTATACGATATGGGCGAGCAGTTTGAAAAAGGCGGCGTACCCGAAGGCTACTATGAAGTTCCCGAAGGTCAGCCGGCTGTCCGCAGACAGGGCAAGGACCTTACCATAGCCACCCTTGGCGCAACACTGTACAAGGCAATGGCCGCGGCAACCCAACTGGAAGTTCAATTCGGTTTGTCGGTAGAAGTCATCGATCTGCGTTTCATTAATCCTTTACATTACGACAGCATCATCGAATCGGTTAAAAAAACCGGCAAGCTGCTTTTAGCCAGCGATGCCGCCGAACGAGGGTCTTTCCTCCACACTGTTGCCAGTAATATCCAAACCTTTGCCTTTGATTATCTTGATGCACCGGTAGCCGTGGTAGGCAGCCGCAACTGGATTACTCCCGCAGCAGAGATGGAAGACCTCTACTTCCCCCAGGTTGACTGGATCATCGATGCCATTCACGAGCGCATCCTCCCGCTGCAGGGATACACCCCGGCAACGGTACAAACCACCGGAGATTTACTGCGGAGGAACCGGCAGGGGGTGTAGGGTGATCAGTTAAAAATTACTTAACCTAACAATTGACATTGGGTTTTTTAGTTTTTTTTCGCATACACTTCAATGGTATCGCCCAGTCCAAGGACCCTGCTGACAATCAGCAGCAGCCGGTACAGCGGGCTCCTGGTGGTTTGGGCAAACTTTCCCAATACCGGAAAACGCTCCGGGTGATGTCCGCAGTGTACTATTTTCCTCACCTTGAATCCCGCCGTCTCCAGCGCCTTTTTACCGGCTGCCGGCGACCAGATTGTCCAATGATCCGCCGGGCTGTTTTCCAGAAAGCGCACCAGTGAGGCACGCCCTGATATTCCCGTAAAAGATGGTGTAGCAAATGCAAGTATTCCGCCGGCATTGAGCATTGTATGTATTTCCGCCAGTGCGGGAAGACAGTTACTGAAATGTTCAATGACATACCAGAGGGTTATCAGGGTATAGGAGGCTGCAAACCCTTGGTTCGGGGGCAGGGAACAGCTATCCTTTGGTTCGAGGGCAGGGAGGGGGAAAAAACCCTGAGCGGCGGGGATGTTGAGGGTTTGGGTAACATAACGAACGGCGTCTTCGCAGGGGTCGATGCCGTAGGGGGAAAAGCCTGCTTCCCGTGCTGCAGCGAGAAAGGGGCCGTAGGCACAGCCGATGTCCAGAATATCTCCCTTCCCTGTTTCCTGTTCCCTGCTACCTAATTTTTTTATTACTGCCAACCTCCGCTGTGCCATTGTTGTTAAATTGGGAAAATCTTCGATGTATGTTTTTCCGTATTGCTTGTGGTACTGCTCGAAAAAATATTCTTTGCCATACGTGATGGGCGGAGGGGTGAGCCGGCTCATGTTTATTACACCGCAGTGCCTGCACCGGCGGTAGGTGCGCTCGGGAAAACGGGCAAGTACCATGCCATGTAATAATGTGCCACCATCGGCAGCGCCACAGGCGGGGCAGTTGCGGTTAACAACCGGGGTAAAGCCATTAATCAATTCCGCAAGGCTCTGCCGGGGTGCATGATCAAGGCCATAGCGTGCTGCCAGCGTATCACAGCAGGTTGTAAGCCTGCACAAAAAGGCATTATTGACTGTGCCTTTTGGCAGCAGGAGACGGCCGGCTTTTGCCGCTTTTCCTTTCCCCGCACCCAGCGAAATAAACCCTGCTTTTTTGGCAAGTTTTTCATGATACCTGCCGGGTGAAACCAACAGCGCCGGGACTCCCGCAAATAACGCCTCAAACGCAGTAAGCCCAAAATGAGTAATAACCACATCATATTCATCCAACCGTTCGCAAAGATTTGGTAGTGCATCTATAATTTTATGGCAAGCAGTGAACTCCGGGTTCAGAACCAGGGATCGGGGACCGGCGGCCTCATTTCCTGATCTTCCCCGCAGCAGCGTAATCTCCACAGCTCCGCTCTGTCCTTCGTGCTGCGCTTTGAACAATGCCCCTGCAACAACAGGCCCAAGCCCTGCTGCATCTTCCTGCCCAAAGCTCACCAGCACCCGAAGCGGTGAAAAATCAGGGCGGGGCAGGGACGATGGTTTTTTTACCGGCAGCGGCAGCAGGGAAGGATTGGTAATGTTTGGCTGGATGCGATTACAATTGGGAAGCATGTCAATGAGAAAATCACAACAATTCCGGTATACACCGCCTTCGTCAATACCGATGACGGGGGCCAACGCTGACCAGCGGGACAGCTCTTCTGCGGGGGTTTGGAAACGGTCCAGGACAATGCATTCGAATTCTCTGCTCTGCAATTCGGCTTCGGTTATTAACCAGGACTTATCACATTGTATAATGTCCAGGAAGCTGCCGGTATCCGCACCCGGCGGTATAAAAAGAAATGCTTCTCTGCCCAATGCCCTCAATTCGCGTACCAGTTTTATACAGCGGCTTACATGACCGCCGCCCATACCCTGCCCGCAGGCGGGAACTGTCAATATTGCCTTATGCATAATCGCAAAAAATTTCCCTATACATGCGGATTATCACCGATCCCCGGAATCGATTTTCGCCACGTTTTTCCAGTGCGGTGTACAAGGTCTGTGCCCGCTGGTAGTCTTCCTGTGTATCTACGGTTAACCGGATAGCAGGACCCTGCCCGTTTTGCCAGCGCAGGGGAGCAAGGGGGCGGTGGAGGAGAAACAGCGACGGGTTGTTGTACAGATAAGGGCAGACATGCTCCCGATCGTAAGCAGCGCTGCTTTCGGTTTCAGCGCGAAACAGGGCTTGAGCGGAGACTGTTTCTACCCCGGCGCCGAGGGGGAGGCCTGAATATCCGGCATAGTCTGCGCCCAGAGCACTGGCTTCGGCGAAAATGGCCGCTGCAGCATCGGTAAACACAAAGGGGTTATCGCCGGTGGCCCTTACTACCCGGTGAATGTCATAGACGCGCAAGGCATGACAGTAGCGGCCAAGTACATCTTCTTTTGAGCCGGGAACCACTGCAAAACCGGCACGGGCGGCAAGCGGACGAAAAGCTGCCGTCGAATCTTCGGGGCAGGCAAGTATCCGCAGTACGGCAGGAACCTTGTTGAGAGCCTCCATCACCCGCAGTATCAGCGGTTCTCCCCCCAGCGGCAGAAGTGCTTTTTCCGGCAGGCGTGATGAATCAAGGCGGGCCTGCAGAACAATGGCCGTCATGGTTAGGGGTCTCCGGTATCCGGATTCCAGTTGTCGGCAAGGGTTGTAGGATCACATTTCCAGCGGTACCGGTTGAGGTATACCCATCGGCGGCATTCCATGAATTCTTCCCATGCGGCAATAATACCGCCGTTTGCTTTGAGAACGTAGCCGGGGAAGCGTCCCAGCGGCAGACGGGCACAGTCGCCGCGAAACAAGGGGGCAAGGTTTTTCAGGTAAAAACGGTTAAAATCATCTCCGGTTGAGTCATCTTCGGCGGGAACCTCGGATTCATAAGAGAGCTTGAGCTTCTGGGTAACAGAGATTTCTTCGCCCCACAGATGGGCACGAAAGCCAAAGTCCATAAGTTGCCAGTAGCTGCTCTTGAATGCCCCGTCAAACCCTCCCAGTTTGATAAACCGGTCACGATCATAAATTCCTGTACCGTCAAAAGGGTACAGGCTGAAATGCCCTTCCTGCATGGAGCTTAGAGGCATAACATGCATTTTTTTGCGGCGCAGACCGGGGGCCCGCAAGGTGGGGATGGTTTCAAACCGTGAACTTTGGATTACCGGAACGGTACACAGCCGCCTGAAAGGGCTTCTTTCCGCTTCGCCTGCGCCGTTGACAGGAGTAATCAGCCGTTCCGCCATACGGCGGGCATTGCCGCCGGCGATTGGTTTCATATCATTCCACATAACATAAAATAAGGGGGTGTTAAGTTCGGATACTGCCAGGTTGATTTGGTCTCCCAGGCTGATTGTCCCTTTAATCAGTATAAAACGGACAAATGGAAATTCGGCGGACAAATCGTTGAGGTCATAATGCGCCGGTTCCGGCTCTATCGAAACGACCGAATCAAAACCGGTTTTTTCAAAATCATCAAAAATATGACGCCGGGCATAACGTCCGCCCCGGTTAAGCAGGACAACAGAAAGCCCTGCAGCGCTGAATGTGCGGAGTCGTTCCTTGCCGCCAATAACGGTATACGAAGGAATCGTCTCGTTAAAAGTTATAGGTATAGTACTCATAAAACCTGTAAATCATTGCCCTGTATAGAATTACAAGCATGCTTCGTCTTATTGCTTACAAATAGCTTACAAATTAATAAACACATATCTACTATATGATCGGCATTATTTACCTGCTACAGTAGTATCTTAATCTACCTCACCAGCAGTATCGCCGTAGTCGCCGCTGTATCTGTCGCCTCAGTGAGGCTTCGGATTCTTGTAAGAGCGTCAATGCTTCGTTCAACTCCGTCAAGGCTTGCTCTTTGTTCATCCCCAATAATTCGATTAAGCTCTGCTGCTGCATCAAGTTGCGACCAAGTTCAGTAACCAGAGTCCCTACTCGGATACTGACGAATTCAAGAATAGTAAACTAGTGGCAGATAAGGAGCCGATAGACGGGGTTTACAGGATAGCGGTCTGCAACTTTAACAATTCTGAATTATTAGGTTTTTTTGAACCTATGCCGCTGGGGATTGTTGACGGGGTGCAGTATTACTTTAATCTTTCAGGATGGGCGATTAAGGGCAAACTGTATGACGTAATAATAATAAATATGAGGTTATCTGGTTTATGTACCTCAACTCTCACTTTAAAGATAATTTTAGATTGTAATTCATCAGGAATTATATAAGATTGCGCAAAGTAATCACCTCTCATTCCTTTTTTTCTCGGCTTTTTTTTGTTTATTATTAAGTTTTTTTTCAATATCCGGCATGTAGTGCTTAATAGCCGGAATAATGCAGTGTTCAATAATGTCTCTTTCCAGCTCGTATTCAGACATACATTTTCCAGCTATGTACCTGTGTTCAGGCAATAAATCATAGCGCACATTCAGGTTTATTGTGACCATTATTAATTCTTGCTTATTTAACGAGTTTTAACAATATCTATCCCCCGGCACTGTCCCCGCTCCCAGGTTTTCAAGCCGCAACCTTTTATTCCCGATGATTATTGTACATTCAAACCGGTAATTCTGCGCTTGACAAGAAACCTTTTAGGACATTATACTTAAAATATTGGAGGTTGACCAGTGAAAAAGTGTCTTTCCCGTCCTATTTTTTACCGAGTATAATGGTATTAGAGAGATAAAATAACTGAAAAACTAGGAGGATACAATGGCTATTTACAGAATAAATAGTGAAAATATTGATATTGTTGGTCTTGGAAAAATGATAATTGATACAAGATCAGTCTCATGGAATATTCCACACCTCCATTTTTTTGTATCGTTCAACGCGGGGAGCTATGAATCTACTTGCTTGGAATTTGGACTTGTTGCCACAGGGAACACGCAGGAAGAAGCCGCAGAACGTCTTATAGAACATACAATATATCACATTGGAGCGGTTATAAATAATGGTGATGGGTTTGAAGAATTTAAAGAAGTATCCTTGAATGGGTTTATGAATGAATATTGGGGGGCATACCGCCATATTGAATTTTGCCTTGCTGAAACAAAAAGGGATTTGAGTAATGAGGTTGAAAGCCGAATTGTGAGAGCATTGCAAGAATTGTTTGACAAAAGAGTGAAGGATCTCATTTATTCAATGGCGAGAACTGCGGCAGACGAAGCGATAAAGGAATATGAAAAAATGTCAGTCTTCAAAATAAATTCGGTTCGCTATGTATCACTAGAGGCCGCCGCATGAACGATGGGTTTTTACTTGCTGATTGTGTATTCGATTTTTTCAATCAAGCTGGTTTTATTGATTATTCTGATTGGAAACATGAAGCAAAGGGATTGTATTATACCGTATCTTTTATAAGAAAAGGAACACGAAGTTCTACTGTCTCGTTTGAGATAACTATTTCAGATGGCAATCATAGAATTACCAAGTCGGTTATTCGGTGTTTAGAAAAGAGGTTTGCAAAGGACTTTAGTGCAGTTTTTGCAAAATGCACTATATCGTAATAGGAGCATCCTCATGAAAAAAACTATCCTATCCATTCTAACCCTAAGTATTGTTTTTACCATCGTATCATGTAACTATAATGACATGGAACCAGACGAATCGCAATATTTACGAGTTTATTACCACAGTAACGGACATACATCCGGTGAACCGCCGGTTGATCCAAACCTGTATAGGCCGGGTAATTATAATGTTCTTCCGCCTACTTCAGGAGACACATATACTATTTTAGATCAGGGTACTCTTGAACGAGAAGACCATACTTTTGCAGGCTGGTTGTATCAAGGAGATATTGACAGACCAAACAAATTTAATTTTTTATTCAAGCCAGGTGATCGTTATGCTGTTAATATTGAAGATGATTCATATTATGCGGTCTGGAGAAATCCAAACGGACATCTTCTATATGATTAATAAATCAGCAATGATAGTAATTGGATTTGTCGCAGTATTAGTCCCATTTTCTGCATTAACAAGTGCCGCATTAGAAGGATTAATGGCAACATATGTCCGTACATTATCGCTTATATTCATGCCGCTGATATAGTACCAATCTCCTATAGCTATTGATCGTGCTATACCTGATAAAATAATATGCCTATTAACAGGGCCGTTAGTAGTATAAATTATTGATCCACAAACAGGGAGCCATTCTTTTTCAGTAATTGGTATATTAGGATTTATTGATGGATATTCAAGCCCCAAGTCTATTATTGCATTATAAAAACTTGCAACCGATGTAAATCTGCCACTTACTCTATTAGCAACCCTTAATGCACATCCTTCACGAAGGGTAGCATTAACACCGAAAATTGCACTACTCCTATTATCTCCTAAAGGGTAAAAGAAAGTTGTCCCATAGAGATACATATGTTTTGCTCTTGCCTCATAGTTATTTAAATTTCTATTAATAACCGCAAAGCTACCACGCCCGTTCGGATTAACTAAATTTCCATTTTCATCCCACACGTTTCCTGCAACCAATGTACCGTTAACTATAGCATCAATCACTTTTACACCTATAAATTCAGCATTCCCATCATGCTGAATTCTAAATCCTGTTGCGGGATTCTGTGGTGTGGCTTCATCATGTGATCTGAAAACACTGCTTTGAATCGCACCTTTTCTATTACCTAAATGCCCATCATCATATTCAGATAACACAAATTCATTGCTTCTTACCAATACAGCAAACAATGAATCTGCCAAAAGCGACCTAATCTGCGCAAATGAAAACACCGCCTCCGGCGCTCCCTGGGTTACCTCGGATGTAGCTGCCAGGTACATGGCCGCATTTTCCCGGTTGCTTTCTGTCGGCGGTGGTATCATAATCCACACACTACCTGTCCACTGATGCACCCTGTTCTGTGTCCAGCCGGGTCTGTCTGTACCTATATACATTACCCAGTCCCCAGTATTCATCTTTATAATACCCATAGAGCCTTCATCGGTGCCGATATAATCAAACACCCCCCTGAACCTGGGCGCATCCTTCCCCTCAGCCCTGACCCCTGTTTCATTATCTCCAATCTTCCAATTACCATCTTCATCAATTTCAGGTGTTTGGCCATCCACTCCATCCCTGCCATCCCGTCCATCTGTAGGCTCCGGCTCGAATATCCCAACCCTGGGCGGGGAGCTTAATATCGATGAATGATATTCCGGTATCCGCGTCTTTGATACCCTCTAAAACCCCTGTTAAAAACTCCTTGTCAAATGGCATTGTGCGCCTCCATACATTGATTTGCTTCCAGTCCCGGACTTTTGCGCTCCTGCGCTGGAAACAACACAATTCGGCTTCTGCCACCGCGCTCCTGCGCTGATTGCTGCCGAAAGGATAGCAAATATGAAAAAATAAACAATATCTGCGGGTAAATTTGTTCGGGAATGTCAAGGGTTTAAGGCGGAAACGCCTCAATTTCTGTCTTTTGGGGGTAACTGGTGTATAGGGGAAATTTAGGGTTTTTTAATTAATTGTCTTCTTGAGGGGGTTTTCTGGTAGACAGCTTGTTTTTGGACTGCTATAATGGGTGGGAAATGTCGATAATTGGTACATATCAAAGGAGCCACTAAATGACCAATGCAGATATTGCCAAAATGAAAAAAACCGATTTCCTTGCAGGCTATAAAAAGTTAAAAGCCGCCAGAGAAGGGAAAAAAGCAATCAATACGGACATCCCTTTGGAGAGGCAGCTTAATAAATTCATCAAGACATCTTTTTCCGATCAAGAGGAAAAAGCCATGCGTTCGGATGCTCTCTCTGTATGAGTCTAGATAAAATTGAAGAGAGGATCGCTTCTTTTATAAGTAATATTGAGGAAGCTGTCGTCTCTAAATACCACGACATTGCTGTGCATAAGCAAAAATTGTATTGCGAACAACTGAAAAGCGATATCGGCTCAAAAGGCAAAGTCGTCTATCGAATTAACCAACACAGCTTGATAGATGCTTGTTCAGAAATGAAAAATGATATTCTTTTCCTGCTGAAACGGCGAGGGAAGCTCATTGATCCTATCAAACCAAGTCGTGGAAAAATTGCGGGGATCATCGCGTATCGGCTTGCAAAAAACCACATTATCCATTTATGCGAGGGGTGTATGGCTTGCACTATTCAATGTGCAACAAGGTTGAATGTGGAATTTGCTCTCAGGTGCGCATGGAACTATATAGGGATTAATTATCTGAGAATACCTTCAGAGGTACGGAAGGAACTGTTCTATTCTTTCGCTTACCGCCATGTAAATCAAGAAACTCTCGGTTTAGTATTTGACACTATTTTCTTTGCTTACAAAGATGCTACCTAAATTACAATATCCACCCACAGAGGGATAAACTTATTAATCCCCGGTTTAACGAAGCCAATATTCTGTGATAATACCAAAAAAACAGCCCTAAAAGTTATAGGTATAGTACTCATCACATCCTGCGCAAAGAGAATTGTATTTTTTGGTGCATTGCTCAATGTACATCTGCCGGCCTTGTTCCCATAGTACATCCAGCTGATCGGTAAAGGCATTACCAAGATTCATTGGCTGCTCGTTTTTATGCTGCATGGCAATTTGCTGCCGGCACAGGGGAACTGTCCCGTCAAGCAGTATGGGCATATCGCGCATGAGATGCCAGCAGGGCTGCCTTTGTACCGGAGAAAGGTCCGAAGCCTGCTTCCGGGGCAGCATTCCGCAAAAATCATCGTATTTCTGGATGATGATGTTTTCCCTGCCCGACGCTGTTTCTTTCCACGAGCGGTAAAAACGTTCAATATCATCTTCGGCACCTTCGGTGCGTACTGCCTGAACATAAGCGTCCGCCGGGAAAAGTAACAGGAGTTTTTGCGCGCAGTCATGTGCTTCGGCATAACCAGCGCCGCGGATTTCCTGATAGCGAACCGGGTCGGCTGTATCCAGCGATACAATCCACGAAAGCGGCGGCAGGGAATTTTTTCGGGGAGCGGCATTTTTTGCAAGCTCCGCACTGCGTTCCAGTTCGCTGCCCTTCCAGCCGATGCCGGATGTTTCTATCAGCAGGGCCAGTTCGGGCCGGCGCAGAACCATTTCGATAAGCACCATCTTGTGCGGGTGCAGGGAAAGTTCGCCCCATAGGGAAAGGTCGATAACTGCATCGCCGGAGAAAGCGATAATGGTATCCAGCAGGGTTTCAAATTGCCGCTCTTCCATATAATCCCGCCGTTCTGTTACCGGACCTGCGGTTTCTAACAAAGGCCAGGGACACCATGTACAGTTTTGAGGGCAGCCGCCGAAGACCTGTATCGGATAAAAAGCGGGCAGGGTACGAAGGATTTCCGGTTTTTCCGTGACAATGTACTCAATATCGCCTGCCGAAGGGGTGTCAGTCACCTTTTCTGAAAAACGCCGAAGCAATAGGAGGTTTCGCTTGGAATCAGCGCAGAGATTTATCCGGTGGCAGCGTAAGTCTACTGAGGAAATTTCTGTTTCAATATCAAAGGCATTGATGTCTTTTTGGATAACGGAGAATAAGGTATCCCGTTTTACCGGGCCGGCTCCCAGGGCGTCATCACCAAGGATTTTTACCAGAATTGCCGCGGTTCCCGGAGAAAGCAGTTCCGGGGCAATACCGTAGGGCCAGCCGTCGGCATAGGAGTATTCCGCTGCATAATTTTGGTGTCTTTGAGCAAGCTTGCCTGCAAGATCCGGGTCAAGAAAGGGGCAGTCGGCCCAAATAACATAAGTCAGGTCAAAACCGGCAGCATGAGCGGCAATTGCCTCAAGCAGGGTTTTTACTGTCCAGGATGGTTGTTTTTCGATATGGGTATGGGGAAACAGAGGGGAGATAGTATCTTCTAAGCCGGTTAATATCACCGTTTTGGTCACTCCGGGGAAGCGGCTTGACTGTTCCAGGGTGAGCATGAGGCTGTTTTTCCCGTCAATAAGGGGTTCAAACGCCTCTTCGGACAGATTTCCGGCATAAACAACGAGGAGCGCATTCATACTCTTCTATTATCGGCTATCGGCTTTGCACAATTGAAGCAAAAGGAATCAATGCGGGGTTGCCATGCGGTAGTTTACTCATCCCCGGTCTGTTCGTCCGCAGGTAACGCTATTGGCGGTGTTTGTGGCGCTGCCTGTGGTGGCGCCGCTTGCGGCGCTGCCTGTGGCGCTGCTTGATTACCATTTGCCGGACCGTCCACAAGCTGCAGCAATCCCTGGCGGAGGCGGTTATTATCATTTTCAAGGCGGGTGTTTTCCGAACGAAGGCTGGCCAGATCACCCTCCCGTGATGTTACCGTCCTTTGGAGAGTTTCTACTTCCTGCCGTGTGGCTGCGATGCTTTGCGCGTGCTCCCTCTGGTTTGCCTGCAGATTTGTTTCCAATGTTGTGTTTAATTCCTGCAGCGAGGAAAGCGATCCTTCAAGCTGTTCAATCCGCTGAGTTTGCTGCCGCGCAGCTTCTATTTCCCTGTTTCTGTCTTCCAAATCCTGCTCAAGCCTGGAATTAACTTCCTGCAATGCGGTCATGGCTCTTTCATTTTCCCGGAAAGATGCGGTAATGACGCCCTGGTTTCTGCGGGATTCTTCGATCATTCGTTCAAAAGAATCAATGGACCGGGAATAAAAACCCCTTCGTTCCTGTATGGGACGAAGTCCCTGGAAAGCAGGTGTATTGAGGTAGACCCGCATGGATACAATTGTTTCAGCCGCATCATCAAGGCGGTTTTCGTTAATCTGCTCGTTAAGGTTAACAAAAAATGCCGCCATTTGGGCTTCCACCATGGTTGCCTGATTCTGCTCTGCAGATAGTCTGGCCAGTTCCGCCTGTGCCAGTTCAATAACTGATGCGCTGTGTTCCGCTACCTGGGCAAGTTCACGGGTACGGATTTCAAGCTGCTCCAGGAGGTTTGCTTCCCGTATACGGGCTTCTTCCAGTATCTGGGAACGTTCGTCGCGTAAATTTGTCAGCGTTAAACGGTATTCTTCCTGCATGGCAAGGAGCCGGGTTTCGGCAGCACGCTGCTCTGTATTCAGTTCGGTGTCGCCCGAGTAGAGTATGAGCAGCTCAGAGTCAACATCGGCAAGCCGCGAAAGAAACTGGGATATTTCATTTTCCTTTGCTTCCAGACGGGAGGCGGTTTCCCTTCGTATTTCGTTGATAAGCGCACGTTCGGCGCTGTTGTAAATTCTTGTTCCTTCACGAACCTGCGCATCAGTTCTCCCCTGCAAAGCGTTAAGGGTTATAAAACCGCCGGCTAAAACGGCCAGGGCAACGGCATTAACCAAAATGGGAAAAAACCTTCCGCTTTTTTTTGCAGTGAAATGCGGTTTTGTTTGATCCGTATTTTCTGCTGCGGCATTTTCTGACAGTGATCGCCGGTGAACTTCGGCGATGTTATTTATTTTTGCAAGAATTTCCTTCTGCTCCTCTTCGGAAATGCCCGATTGTGCATCAAAAACAATGTCATCATTCTTCATCTTTTTTCCTCCCTGTACTGATTTTTGATACCTGTTTATTCGTTATTCTCAGTCCGCCGGCTTTGAGCCCGCGTACATTATAATCCTGCGCCTTAAATTCCTCGGCAAGAACCTTCAGCCGCGGTTTTGGCACATACTTGAGCGTAAAAGTAAATTTTGCCCTGGTATCAACATGCAGGACTGTTGCTCCGTCCGGCACGAGAAAATAATCCTTGTTAATAATCCAGCCTTCAATAATGCAGCGTTTTATATAGGCATATCCGGTTTCTTTTTCCTTATAAATAACCGTAAAAATGGTGTCTGACAGCACTTCCTTGTCTGCAACACCTATCCACCAGGCATCTGCGCCGACAAATAATTTACCCGGCAGGTCGGTCACTGTGTACATTCCGTTCTTACGGATGGTAAGGATACGGTCAAAGGGCGAAACCTCGGCTGCCTTTACCCCGGAAACATTCGTTCCCATATAGCCGGTTTTTTTATCGTACTTCAGCTCCACATCTTTTTTTACCACTTCTTTTGCATCGATCCTGTCGAATGCACCGACTTTTGTTTTTCGTTTTCCCTGCATCAGCTCTTCAATGGCCTGAATTTTGGCAATGATCCCCTTGAGAAAACCGATGGAGTATCCGGTGATATTTTTTAAATGACCGTTGATTTCCTTTATCCGCGCCTGTATTTGCTGCATTTCATCACGGGCCCTGTTAATATCATACAACGATATTCTGCGGATGGGGATTCTTAGCAAATGTTCAATATCGTCCAGGCTTATGCCCCGCTGCCCCACTTCTTTCATAAAAGGCTTAAAACCTGAAACTACCGCATCCTGCACCCCTTTAACGGTTTTCATTTTTTCTATGCCCTTGTAAATACGTTCCTCGATAAATATCCGTTCAAGGGTTCGTAAATGCAGCTTGTCTAAAAGTTCCTTTTTTTCCAGTTCCAGTTCCCGGGTGAGGATTTTTACCAATTGTTTGGCATGATGGCGGATTACCCCGGTAACAGTCATCACGGCGGGCAGGCCGTTTTTTATTACCAATAAGTTTGCCGAAATGGACTGTTCGCACTCGGTAAAAGCAAAAAGAGCATCGACTGTTTCCTGTGAATACACGCCGCGTGCCAGTTTTACTTCAATTTCTACCTTATCGGTGGTAAAGTCGCTGATCCCCTGGATTTTGAGCCTGCCTGCTTTTGCCGCGGCTTCCACACTATTGATAAGGCTTTCGGTCGTTGAGCCAAAGGGCAGTTCGGTGATAAGGATACGTTTAGGATCGGATGTGTCAAGTTTTGCTCTGACGAGCACTTTTCCGTTGCCGTCACGGTAATCAGAAACATCAACCAGGCCGCCGGTGGGAAAATCCGGATATAACTCAAAAGGTTTTCCCGAAAGGCATGCAATTACTGCTTCCAGCACTTCGACGGCATTATGGGGGAGAATCTTGGTGGACATTCCTACAGCAATGCCTTCGGCGCCAATAACCAGTATCACGGGGATTTTTGCGGGAAAAAGCACCGGTTCTTTATTGCGTCCATCGTATGAAGGAGCCCAATCGGT
>Ga0099364_10009377_pt1 | contig 13586 bp, 11 predicted proteins | sample TergutTh196P3_FD_73070 | JGI IMG/M metagenome (GOLD analysis project Ga0099364, IMG submission 73070) | Microcerotermes parvus P3 segment gut microbial communities from Pointe-Noire, Republic of the Congo - Th196 P3 | ecosystem: Host-associated > Arthropoda: Insects > Digestive system > Gut ...
AGACACCCCAATATATTCAGACAAAGCGAACGACCCGTAAATTGTACCGCGTTTATCGCTGCCACAAATCAATATAGTTTTATTGTCCAGAATTTTAATTTGATAAACTTCTCTTTTACCGTTTATTGCAGAAGAATCAAACTTACCTTCTTTAATCAAATTATCAACAACAAGGCTTTTGCCAAGAGTTGCAAAAATAAATGATTTATCATCATTCCCTAAAGCGGGGAAAACTTCAGGTTTTTTTCCAAAAACCTTTTCAAAGTCAGCGGCAATTTTCCCCGCTATTCTTTTTACACCTTCAAAGGCTTCATTTTCTATAATAAAGTTGTACATATTCCGTTTACTCCAATGTGAATGTTCCAATTGTTGCTCTGCCTGATCCTTTATACACAAAATACAAAGCCTGTTTTCCGTCTGGGATAGAAATGTCAGAGGAAAATTCTTTCCAAATATTGCTGGATTCAATATTGATGGTTCCCAAAGGGGTTCCGTCCCATTTTGTTCTTACTTCCAGTACGCCTGTGTTGTAGCCGCGGGTTTTTACGGTAATTTTGGTTATCCCTTTACAGTCAAAATATTTAAAACCTATGCCGTAGCCGTCTCTTAAATTTGTTACAAAAGCGTGGTCTGCTATGTCATTGCCGTCCTGCTCGTCCTGAGTTACAAAGGGCAGGCGCGGATCATGGAAAGGCCATGAAAATTCTTCCAGCGGCGGCTTGTCTTCCAACGAAAAAAAGTTACACGCTATATAGACAGGGTATGTTCCGCGCCCTGGTAACAGGCAATTATTTGCGCCGCATGATGTCATTTCTACTTGGGGGATGCTGCCGTCTTCCAGTATTTTTATGGGCTCTAAACAAGCTTGACGGCTGAATTCGTTTCCGTTTGTATGGCGGTGGTAAAACATATACCAGGAGTCTTTTATTTTTTCCATACTGCCGTGGTTATTGCCGTTAGATTTCATAGCCTTTTGGGCAGGTTTGTATGTATCGATATGTAAATCAATATTGCTGATTATTACTCCGCCGTATTTAAAATCTTTTATGGGGCTTTTACTTGTCGCATAACAAAGTTCATTGCACTTTATCGATGAATATATAAAGTAGTAGGTGTCACCATTTTTCCTAATGGAAGATGCTTCAAAAAATTCGTGTCCTTCAAATCCTGTGCCTTTGCTGTAACAGTCTCCGGGAATAATAGGGTAGGGGCCTTCTTTTATTGTAAGCATATCGGTTTCTAAAATTACAACTGTGGATGATTTTACTTTGTCATTTCCCGGCCAGCATTGTCCTGTGTAAAGGTATGTTTTTCCGTCTTCTGTGAGTACGCCGGGATCAAACTGGCGGTAATCGCCTTCTTTTCTGCCGTAAAGAGTTCCGTCAGGATGTTTTACATAACCTAAAAATTTATAAGCCCCTGCGGGAGTGTCGCATACCGCAACGGAGATTATTTCCATTCTGTCATACGCATAATAAAGATAGTATTTTCCGTCAGCGCCTTTTGTAACATCCGGCGCGTACAGGTTCATGCTGCCGTCAGGGTTGGCAGGATCATCGGTCTTTTTAAAAATAACCCCTTCGTAACGCCAGTCTGTTAAATCATCGATACTTGCAGACCAGCAAATATAATCATTCATGCAATAAACAAAGCCGTTAAACTTATCATGGGAGCCGTAAATATAGACCCGTCCGTCAAAAACATGGGGTTCTCCGTCGGGGATATATTCCCATGACGGAAGATATGGATTAAAACCTGCATTTTTCATAAAATAATTATATACTACTTTTATGTATTATACTATAATAAATTATATTTTTTTTGAAAATGAGGTGGTTTATTAAAACAGAACTATTTACTTTTTGCGATTTTGCGCAGGAAAATGGCGGCAAGCTTACTGTCGTTGGTACTTTTGACACGATTATCTCCCGTAATTTTCCATGTATTCATCCGCAGCTTTCCGTGGTTATCCGTATTCGTTTTGATATTTGGGAATTTGGAATGCATGCTTTTCGTATTGAAACACGCGATTTGGACGGAGAGACGGTAATGGAGGCAATCAGCGGTAATATGGAAGTTATGGAGGCCGGGAATGCGTCCAGTGTTTCTCATTTAGTATTTAGTATTTCTAATTTACATATTAAAAAGCCCGGTCTTGTAAACTTTGTTTTGTATATCGATGATAAGGAAATTGGATCGATACCCTTGTATATAAGAAGCAGTCAGAATAAAATAGATTAACCTATGCGCCCGTAGCTCACTTGGATAGAGTGCAAGATTCCGGATCTTGAGGTAGTGGGTTCGAATCCCGCCGGGCGTAAAGAATACCCATAAAAGATACTCCCTATTGACAACTTCTCTTAAATTTGCTAAAAATAAGGCGGTAAACAAAGGCGTTTACCGGCTAGGGGAAGAAATTTGCCCAAAGCCGGTAAATGCCTTTTTTAAAGGTATAAGGGGTTATTGTCTTCGCGTTGCGAAGCCGCTCGATATAAATATTGTGGAGTTACCATGACTACAACAGCAAGAGATGTTATTGAATTCGTAAAAGAGAATGATGTAAAATTTATTCGTCTTTCCTTCTGCGATTTATTCGGTATTCAAAAAAACATAGCAATAATGGCTGAAGATTTGGAATCGGCATTTGAAACCGGAGTTTCTTTTGACGCACATGCCGTTAAGGGATTTAAAGATGTAACAGATTCGGATTTGTTTTTGTACCCGGATCCCGCTACATTGAATATTTTACCTTGGAGGCCGGGTCCGGGCAGGGTTGTTCGGTTTTATTGTGATATAAAAAATCCCGACGGTACAGTCTTTAACAATTACAGCCGTACTATTCTAAAAAAAACTGCAGAGCGGGCAGAAAAAATGGGATATACCTGCAAGGCAGGCGCAGAGTGTGAGTTTTATCTTTTTAAAACCGATGAAAATGGCGAGCCTACTCAGATCTCTTTTGATAAAGGCGGGTACATGGATATTCTGCCTTTGGATAAGTGTGAAAATATTCGGAGGGAGATATGCTTAACGCTTGAGGAGATGAGGCTGCAGCCTGAAGCATCGCATCATGAGCAGGGACCGGGACAAAATGAAATTGATATTAAATTTAGTAATGCTCTTGAAGCGGCGGATAATTTACAAACCTTTAAAGCTGTTGTAAAGGCTGTTGCCGAACGGAATGGTTTGTTTGCGTCGTTTATGCCCAAACCAATTCTTACTGCGCCAGGTAACGGACTGCATGTGAATCTTTCCTTGAATCAAAATGGTCTTAATGTTTTTAATAATAATGAAACAGGCGGTCTTGCACTTCATTCCGAAAATTTTATAGCGGGAATTTTGTCTAAAGTACGGGAAATTACACTGTTTTTAAACCCCACGGCAAATTCTTATGAAAGGCTTGGAAAATTTGACGCACCAAAATATGTTTCATGGTCGCCTCATAATCGTTCACAGCTTGTTAGAATTCCTGCGGCGGCTGGCGAGAAAGTCAGGATGGAGCTTCGTTCACCCGACCCGTCTGTAAACCCTTACTTGGCGTTTGCATTGATTATTTCGGCAGGGCTTGACGGAATTGAGAATAAGACAAAATTACCGCCGCCTGTAAATGAAGATTTATTTACAGCGGGCGAGTCTATTACTAAAAATTTGGAAAAGCTGCCGGATAGTTTAAAAGAAGCTGTTATATGTGCCGGAAAAAGCGGCTTTATAAAAGAAATTCTTGGAGAAACTCTTTTTAATAATTATTTGAGCATTAAGCAGGCGGAGGCTGATAGTTTTGAAAAAGCAAAAGATAAGTCAGGGTTTAACATGGATAATTATTTTACCATACTCTGATGAAACTATTGCAATAAGGATTAAAGAAAATGGAAAGCGCACTGATTATTACATCAATAAAAAAAGACTCCGCTGATTTTGCGGAGATGCTTCGCGCGCATTCACCATTGGATATTATTCATGTACATTCCTGCAGCGAAGGACGCAGAAATCTTTTAGAACGAGTTTTTACTTTTGTTATTATTAGTATGCCCTTACCTGATGAAACCGGAGAAAATCTTGCAAGGCAAATTGCCATAAGCGGAGTAAGTCAGGTTATTTTGGCTGTTAACAGCGAACTATATGAGTCGGTTGCCTCTGTCTGCGAGAAAGACGGCGTATTAACTATAGCAAAACCAATTAACAAGGAAATATTCCGCCAGGCTGTAAGCCTTGCAAAAACAATACATGGACGGGTTACAAGGATTCAAAGTGAAAATGAAAATTTAAAGCAAAAAATAGACAATATTCGTATTATTGATCGCGCAAAAAATATACTGATTTCATCATGCAGAATGAGCGAACATGAAGCGCATCGTCATATAGAAAAGATGGCGATGGATACACGAACATCAAAACGCGGGGTGTGTGAAAAGATCATATACAATTATGAGAATGGACCGGAAGAGGATTAAATGAAAACAGCATACTTAATTTTAGAAAATGGTACAATTTTTAAAGGACAAGCCTTTGGGGCAGAAGTACAAACTGTCGGCGAGATTGTCTTTACAACCGCAATGACCGGATATTTAGAAACTTTGACAGATCCGTCTTATTACGGACAAATTGTATTACAAACATTCCCGCTTATTGGCAATTATGGCGTAATTCCGGAAGATTTTGAATCGGAAAATATTTCTCTTTTTGCTTATATTATTAAATACCCTTGTTGTTTTCCTTCTAATTTTAGAAGCATGGAAAGTTTGGATGCTCTTCTAAAAAAGCGAGGCGTGGCAGGGCTTTGCGGAATTGATACAAGAATGCTTACAAGAATAATCAGGGAAAGCGGCGTTATGAATGGTAAAATTACATATACAGAACCTGCTGAAAAAGATCGTAAAGAAGCCGCTTGTTATAAGGCAAAAAATCCAATAAAAAATGTTTCTCCGGTTAATTTAACAGAAAAAATAAATGGTACAAGAAATATTGCGCTTATTGATTACGGTGCAAAAAAAGGAATTGAGGATGCACTTTTAAGACGAAACTGTAAAGTTAAGCGGTTTGGTTATGCTTCCACTGCCGATGAAATTTTAAGTACAAAGCCTGATGGAATACTTCTTTCCAACGGACCCGGGGATCCGGCAGATCCGGCAAACAGCGGTATTATAAAAACAGTAGGCAGGCTTAATAAAAGCGGAGTTCCTATTATGGGAATTTGTCTGGGACATCAATTGCTGGCTATTGCGAATGGATTTAAAACGCAAAAAATGAAGTTTGGACACAGGGGAGCCAATCAGGCGGTTAAAGATATGGCTACCGGGCTTATATATATTACAAGTCAAAATCACGGTTATGCCGTTGATACAAATAATAAATCTCTTGCTAAACGATCTTTTATTAATGTAAATGATGGTACAAACGAAGGACTGGATTACGGTGTTTCGTTTTCTGTTCAGTTTCATCCTGAAGCGCAGGGCGGGCCATTAGATACATCATTCTTGTTTGATCGTTTTATGGAAAGAATAGGGGGGTAACAATGCAAAAAGAAGGCCAGACAAGAATACCGTCAGGGTGCGCTATTTCGGGTATTATTGACAAGTCTGAAAAGCGAATGAACGGCGAGGCGATAATTCGCTCTATTGCCGTTATGCACGAGCGCAGTAACGGTTTAGGGGGCGGGTTTGCGGCGTATGGGATATATCCCGAATACAAGGACTATTATGCCCTGCATATTTTTTATGAATCGCAGACTGCAAAAAAAGAATGTGAAGAATATCTTGATAAACGGTTTGATATAATAAACCTTTCAAAAATTCCTACTCGTAAAATTCCGCAGATTACGGGAGAACCTTTAATTTGGCGTTATTTTGTGGCTCCGCTTCCTACACGGCTTGCATCGAGCGGGTTAGATGAAAGAGAGTTTGTTGCAAGGTGCGTGTTTCGGGTTAATACGAGTATTGACGGTGCTTATGTTTTTTCCAGCGGAAAAAATATGGGTGTATTTAAAGCGGTTGGCTACCCGGAAGATGTTGGAAGATTTTACAAATTGGAAGAATACGAGGGTTATGCATTTACAGCTCACGGACGGTATCCGACAAATACTCCGGGATGGTGGGGCGGAGCGCACCCCTTTGCACTTTTGGATTATTCAGTTGTGCATAACGGAGAGATTTCTTCTTATGATGCGAACAGACGGGCAATTGAACAGTACGGCTATACTTGTACTCTGCAAACCGATACGGAAGTAATAGCCTATATTGTTGATTATTTAAATCGAAAAAAAGGGCTTTCCATGGAAGAAATTGCCGCCGTTACTGCGGCTCCGTTTTGGGAAACTATAGAGAGAATGGACAGCAGTAAACGCGAGTTACACGAAACTTTGCGAATGATATTTGCTCCGCAGCTTATTACAGGACCTTTTTCGATCATTGTGGGTTTTGACGGCGGGCTTATGGCGTTAAATGACAGGCTGAAACTTCGCAGTATGGTAATTGCTGAAAAAGGCGACAAAGTTTATATCGCAAGCGAGGAAGCGGCAATAAGAATTATAGAACCGGATTTAGATCGTGTTTATGCGCCCGCCGGAGGCCGTCCTGTTGTTGTTTATCTTAACGGAAGGGGAAACTAATGGCTGTAAATTATATATATCCCGAATATGAAATAAACAGAAACAGCGACAGATGCATTAACTGCCGTGTTTGTGAAAAGCAATGTGCTAACGGTGTACATGAATTTTTAACAGAAAATGAAAAGATGGTTTCAGATGACTCCAAGTGCGTAAATTGTCATCGCTGTGCTGCTCTGTGTTTGACTCATGCTCTTAAAATAGTAAAAAGCGGCAATACATACCGCGAGAATTTTAACTGGAGCGGAAAAAGCATGAATGAGCTTTATCGTCAGGCAGAAAGCGGCGGTGTGCTTTTGTCCAGTATGGGAAATCCCGAGCCCCATCCTGTTTACTTTGACAAGATTTTGATTAACGCTTCTCAGGTTACAAATCCATCAATCGATCCTTTAAGAGAGCCTATGGAAACCAGGGTAACATTGGGAGCAAAACCGCAGATTGTTGAGCGGGATGAAAACGGAAATATTAAAAACAATTTACCGCCGCAGTTAAAATTGTCTATGCCTATTATGTTTTCGGCCATGAGTTATGGTTCTATTTCGTATAACGCGCATGAATCTTTGGCAAGAGCTGCAGAAGAACTTGGTATTCTTTACAATACGGGCGAGGGCGGATTGCATGAGGATTTTTACAAATACGGTAAGAATACGATTGTTCAGGTGGCTTCGGGCAGATTCGGTGTACATCCCGGTTATTTACAGGCGGGTATGGCAATAGAAATAAAAATAGGGCAGGGCGCAAAGCCCGGTATTGGCGGGCATCTTCCGGGTTCAAAAATTGTAGGCGATATTTCCAGGACAAGAATGATCCCCGAAGGCAGCGACGCAATAAGCCCTGCTCCTCATCATGATATTTATTCTATTGAAGATTTAAGGCAGCTTGTTTATTCATTAAAAACGGCGAGCGATTATAAAAAACCTGTAATTGTTAAAATAGCGGCTGTTCATAATGTTGCGGCAATTGCAAGCGGAATAGCAAGAAGCGGTGCGGACATTATTTCGCTTGACGGTTTCCGAGGCGGTACAGGCGCGGCTCCGGCTCGTATTAGAGATCATGTTGGTATTCCAATTGAGCTTGCACTTGCCAGTGTTGACAAAAGGCTTAGAGACGAAGGAATCCGCGATAGTGTTTCCATTGTAGCGGGAGGCAGTATTCGCTCAAGCGCGGATATTGTAAAAGCAGTCGCTCTTGGGGCAGATGCGGTTTATATTGGAACCAGCGCGCTTTTGGCGCTTGGATGTCATCTTTGCAGAAGCTGCCATATGGGTAAATGTAATTGGGGAGTAGCAACTCAAGTACCGGAGCTTACCAAAAGATTAAATCCCGATATTGGATATAAACGGCTTGTAAATCTTTTAACCGCATGGAATCACGAGATTAAAGAGATGATGGGCGGCATGGGAATTAATTCAATAGAAGCGCTTAAAGGAAACCGCCTTATGCTTCGCGGAATTGGATTAAATGAAAAAGAACTTGAAGTTTTAGGCATTAAGCATGCGGGGGAATAATGATTTGCATAAAGAGAGGGTGTAATAATGAAAAGAGTTTATGTTAATGAAAAGTGGTGTCTTGGGTGCAGGCTTTGCGAATATTACTGCGCGTTTGCGGGAAGCGAGGGCAGGGATATTGCGCGATCCTTAAAGGGAGTAAAAATTAATCCTAGAATTAAGATAGAAGAAAAAGACGGGATTAGTTTTGCGGTTTCCTGCCGGCATTGTAAAGAGCCATTGTGCGTAAAGGGCTGTATAACCGGCGCGTTTAGCGTAACAGACGGAATTATAACCGTTAATCAGGATAAGTGTGTAAGCTGTTACACCTGTGTTTTGTGCTGTCCGTTTGGCGCAATATCAACATCCGATGACGGAGCGGTTCAAAAGTGTGAGCTTTGTATAAAATCAGCGGCAGATAAACCGGCCTGCGTTACAGGATGCCCTAATAATGCGATTGTTTTTGAAGATCGGGGGGCGGCATGAATTATGTAATTATTGGAAACTCAACAGCCGGAATAGGGTGCGTGGAGGGAATTCGGCAAATCGATAAAAACGGAAGTATTACTATTATATCAGACGAGCCGCATCATACATATTCGCGTCCGCTTATTTCATATCTTGTTCAGGGAAAAATAACGCCGGAAAAAATGAAGTACCGTGTGGATAATTTTTACAATTATAACGATGTTTTGCTTTTAAGCGGAATAAAGGCAAATAGTATAAATGCTGATAAAAAAACAATACAGTTATCGGATGGAAAAAATATTTCTTACGATAAACTTCTTGTAGCAGCAGGTTCAAGCGCGTTTGTTCCGCCTTTTGCAGGTTTAGATACCGTTGCCGACAAGACAACTTTTATGACTTTAGATGACGCAAAAAAACTGGAAAGTCAAACAGCTCCCGATAAAAAAGTTTTAATTATAGGAGCCGGGCTTATAGGTTTAAAATGTGCCGAAGGAATTTTAAACAAAGTTAAAGAGATTACGATTGTTGACCTTGCGCCTCGTGTGCTTGCAAGTATTTTAGACGATGACGGCGCTGTCTTTGTCCAAAAGCGATTTGAAGAAACTGGCGTTAAATTTATTCTTTCTAAAAGCGTAAGCCGTTTTGACTCAACTGAAAAAGGACAAAATTGCGCTGTTTTAAATGATGATACTTTCATTAACTTTGATATTGTAGTATTAGCGGCGGGTGTTCGTCCTAACACGGAATTGCTTTCAGGCATTGCACAAATTGGGAAAGGCATTGTTATTAACGAAAAGTGCGAGACTACCTGCCCGGATATTTATGCTGCAGGCGATTGTACCGAAAGCATTGATATTTCCAGCGGTCAGCAAAAAATAATGGCGCTGCTGCCCAACGCTTACATGCAGGGTGAGTGCGCAGGGTTGAATATGGCAGGACAAAGCAAAAGTTTTAACAAGGCTATCCCTATGAACGCTGTGGGTTTTATGGGTCTGCACATGATTACTGCCGGAAATTATACGGGAGATGTTTATGAAGCAAAGAGTAACAGTACTTATAAAAAGTTATTCTATTCAGATAACAAACTAAACGGCTATATTTTTATAGGAGATATTGAAAAAGCGGGGATTTATACAAGCCTTATACGCGATAAAACACCGCTTGACTCAATTGACTTTGCGCTTATTTGCGAAAAACCGGGGCTTATGGCTTTTACAAAAGAAGTTCGAGCGGAAAAACTGGGAGGCCAACATGGAAAGAAAAGTAATTAACGAATGTTTGGGAGAACGCTTTATTGGCTGTGCGGCAAAAGATATTTATATAACAATAAACGGTACTCCCGGAAATGCACTTGGCGCGTATCTTGACGGCGGTACAATCGAAGTAAACGGAAATGCGCAGGACGCGGTTGGCGATACAATGAATGACGGTAAAATTGTTGTCCACGGCAATGCAGGAGATGCGCTTGGTTATGCGATGCGCGGAGGAAGTATCTTTATTAAAGGGGATGCAGGCTATAGAACGGGCATCCACATGAAGGAGTACAAGGAAAAAAAGCCTGTAATTATAATTGGCGGTAAGGCAGGAAGTTTTCTTGGTGAGTATCTTGCCGGAGGGATTATTGTTGTGCTTGGTATAGGCACGGATGATGTACCTGTCGGCAACTTTACAGGAACAGGAATGCACGGCGGCAAGATTTTTCTTAGAACAAACGCAGAATTACCGCTTCTTCCAAAGCAGGTTGTAAAGGAAGTTGCTGCCGGAGAAGAGTTAAATGAAATAATTCCTTACATAAACGAGTTTTCTAAATATTTTGGGTTTAATACAGAGGAGATATTAAAAGAAAGTTTTTATATTTTAAAGCCAAACGCAAAGAATCCTTATAAGCAATTATATACGGCGTATTAATAAGGATGTAAAGGTCACTTAAAATGCCCCTAAAATTGTGTTTTTTTTTAAAATTAAGGTGAAAACCACTTGACCACTTACAGCAAAGTGCCCTAAGTACCCAATAATTTTTTAAAATTTATTATTAATACTTGACAAAGTACTTGACACTTTTTTTTAAAAATGATAAAAACAAATAAATAGACAAAGGTGTTTATAAGTGCGGGTAAAAAATTGCCCTTACTGTAAACGCCTTTTTTTTGGCAAATTGCCAAAGGAGGAGAGATGAAAAACATATCGGAGCTATTCGGAAGCATGGTCTTTAATGACACAGCTATGCAAACCAGGCTGCCAAAGGATATTTATAAGGCATTGAAAAAAACAATGTCTCAGGGTACTCATCTGGAGCTTGATGTTGCCAATGCGGTGGCCAATGCAATGAAAGAATGGGCAATTGAAAAAGGGGCAACCCATTTTACCCACTGGTTTCAGCCAATGACCGGAACTACGGCGGAAAAGCACGATGCTTTTATCTCGCCCAAGGGGGATGGCGAAATTATTATGGAATTCTCAGGCAAGGAACTTGTTAGGGGTGAACCTGATGCATCCAGTTTCCCGTCAGGCGGGCTTAGAGCTACTTTTGAAGCCCGCGGCTACACTGTTTGGGATACAACTTCTTACGCCTTTGTAAAAGACGGAACTCTGTACATTCCCACGGCATTTTGTTCGTACTCAGGGGAAGCTCTAGACAAAAAGACTCCGCTTTTGCGCTCTATGGAAGCAATCAACAAGCAGGCTTTGCGCATACTCAAGCTTTTTGGAAACACTACGGCAAGCCGTGTAATTTCTACCGTTGGTCCTGAGCAGGAATATTTTCTTATTGATAAAGAAATGTTTCTAAAGCGCCCCGATCTTGTTTATACAGGCAGAACTCTATTTGGTTCCCGCCCGCCTAAGGGACAGGAGCTTGAAGACCACTACTTTGGCTGCCTAAAGCCAAAAGTATCGGCTTTCATGAAAGAGCTTGATGAAGAACTTTGGAAGCTTGGCGTTTTTGCAAAGACAAAGCATAACGAAGTTTCCCCTGCACAGCATGAAATTGCGCCGGTGTTCTCTACAACAAATATTGCAACAGATCATAATCAGCTTATTATGGAGTTGTTAAAGAGCATTGCCGACAAGCATGGTATGACTTGTCTCTTGCACGAAAAGCCTTTTGCAGGCGTAAACGGCAGCGGCAAGCACAACAACTGGTCAATAGCAACCGATACCGGAATGAATCTTTTAGAACCGGGTGAAACCCCGTTTGAGAATGCTCAGTTCTTGTTGTTCCTTGTTGCGGTTATCAAGGCGGTGGATGAGTATCAGGATCTTTTAAGAGTTTCTGCGGCAAGTGCTGCTAATGATCATCGTCTTGGAGCAAATGAAGCTCCTCCGGCAATTATATCAATGTTTGTTGGGGAAGAATTAATGGATGTTTTGGAAGCAATTGAATCCGGTGCAGGCTACAAGGGAAAGGAAAAAATCCAAATGGAAATTGGCGTGTCAGTATTGCCGCACTTCCCAAAGGATTCAACAGACCGTAACAGGACATCGCCTTTTGCATTTACCGGAAACAAGTTTGAGTTCCGTATGCTGGGTTCAACATTCTCAATAGGCGGTCCAAACATTGTATTGAACACTATTGTTGCAGAATCTTTATGCCAGTTTGCAGATGTGCTGGAGGGTTCCAAGGATTTCAAGGCTGACCTTGCTGCGCTTGTAAAAAAGACCTACTGTGATCACAAAAGGATTATTTTTAACGGCAACAACTATTCCGATGAATGGGTAATAGAAGCGCAAAAGCGCGGGCTTTCCAATCTTCGTACTACAGTGGATGCAATGCCTATGTTTACTACAAAGAAAAGCATAGATGTCTTTACTAAGCACCATGTATTTACTGAAGGGGAAATACATTCCCGCTTTGAAATACTCATGGAGGCTTATTGCAAGACGATCAATATAGAGGCTCTTACAATGATAGACATGGTCAAGGGAATGGTAATGCCTGCATGTATCTGCTACCAGAACGAGCTTGCAAAACTTCTTGAGCGCAAGAAAGCTTGCGGTGATTTTGATACATCGTTGGAAGGAGATTTGCTTGGCAAGATTTCAAAATTGTCCGGCAGTATGTTAAAGAAACTGGAAGCTCTTGAGGCTGCATTGTCTCAATCAAAAGATAAGCATGATATACATGAACTTGCAAAGTTTACTAGAGATTCGATCTTTGCTTCCATGAGCGAGCTGCGCATTATTGTTGATGAGCTGGAAACACTGGTATCAAGAAAATGCTGGCCGTTCCCGGTTTACGGAGAGTTATTGTTCAGCGTTATATAATTAATTGTTTGTTTGCACAATGGCGTGCGTTTTCCAAATGTTATTTGGGGGCGCACGCTTTTTTTGTTTATTTTATTTTAAGGAGTGATTTATGGACTTTGGAATTTGGTTCCTATTGGCGGCTGCAATGGTGTTCTTTATGCAGGCAGGTTTTGCAATGGTAGAGGCGGGCTTTACCCGCGCAAAAAACGCCGCCAATATCATCATGAAGAACCTTATGGACTTTAGCATTGGTACAATTTGTTTTACCTTACTTGGCTTTAGTATTTTGTGCGCGGAAGATTATCTGTTTGGTTTTATCGGCGTTCCGAACTTGGGTATTTTTACAGACTATGGAAACTTTCCGTTTTCAGACTTTGTATTTAACCTGGTGTTCTGTGCCACTGCCGCTACAATTGTATCGGGGGCAATGGCGGAAAGGACAAAGTTTAGCGCCTATTGTATCTATACAATATTTATTACCGCTGTAATTTATCCGATAGAAGCGGGCTGGGTATGGAATGAAAATGGCTGGCTTGCACAGTTGGGCTTTATTGATTTTGCGGGCTCGGCTGCTATCCACATGGTTGGCGGTATCTGCGCTTTTATTGGCGCGGCAATACTTGGCCCCAGGATTGGCAAGTATTCGATCGACAAGGCTACAGGTAAGAAGATAGCTCATGCTATTCCCGGACATTCGCTGACACTTGGGGCTCTTGGCGTATTCATTCTTTGGTTTGGATGGTACGGCTTTAACGGTGCGGCAGCGGAAAGCGTGCCGGAATTAGGAT
>Ga0099364_10009378_pt1 | contig 13586 bp, 14 predicted proteins | sample TergutTh196P3_FD_73070 | JGI IMG/M metagenome (GOLD analysis project Ga0099364, IMG submission 73070) | Microcerotermes parvus P3 segment gut microbial communities from Pointe-Noire, Republic of the Congo - Th196 P3 | ecosystem: Host-associated > Arthropoda: Insects > Digestive system > Gut ...
TCTGAAAAAATTAGCACCGGTTTTAGCCGCCGGGCAACTCGAGATAGCAAAGAACGAACGAGTTTCCGAACTTACCGCACCTCTGCGAAAAGCCGTAGTGAGCGCGAACAAGGCGTTTCGCAGAGATGCGGCTCGCATGAACGCCGGACTTCCAAACCCCGATGCTATCGGCTCTTTGCCCATTTCCGGCAAAATCACAGGCACTCAGAAAATCTTGAAAATGTTCGGTTAACCCACTTTCCGGCTTCACAAATCTTTTACAATTAAAAGTCCTACAACAACTTGACACGGACCAAAAATTATATGGGGATTGACATTTTGGCAAATACTGAGTATAATGAATATTATATTAAATTTAGATTTTTTCAATACTGGAAATGGGATGCTATATAATGCATCTGATAAAATAAACGAATCGAAAAATACAGGCGACATAATACAAAAAAATGATGCAACGGTAACCTGAAAATTCTAAAAATGTCGGTTGCAAAGAATTGTGTCCCCATTTATATATAGGAGTATGATGTAATGGTAACATGACGGTCTCCAAAACGTCGGCTGCGGCGCGAAAGAGACATCCCCTATCCATATTCAGGAGCATGATGTAATGGTAACATAGCGGTCTCCAAAACGGATGTACCAGCAGCCCCTAACCGAATACAGGAGTATGATGTAATGGTAACATGACGGTCTCCAAAACCGTTCTTGAGGGTTCAAGTCCTTCTACTCCTGCCAAGCTCGAAGAGCCTGGAAACCTTGATATATCAGGGTTTTCGGGCTCTTTGCTTTTGCGCGAAAGGAGGTTAATTTTATTTTCAGCGCCCGCTGATAAAACGCATTTTTCCTGAAAAATCTGTCGGAATTAAAAATCTGAATTACCAGAATTTGGGCTCTATTTCCTGAAAACTACTGCCTAAAACGATCAAAATCGAGCGGATAGGGAGATTATAGGGAGATGGAAAAAGTCCCGTAACCGGCACGGCTACAGGTTAAATCGCCCCTCGAAAAATAAAATAGGGAGATTTACGCGAAAATCACAGCCGATTTTTCAAAAAAGTCATACTATCAACGGAAAGGTGCGTGTTATTTATGTCAGCAACACAAAAACAAAGAAGAGAAAAAGGTGACGGATCCATCCGTTTCAATCAAAAAACCAAGAAGTGGGAGGCTCGCTGCAACTACGGGCTTCGTGCCGACGGCAAGCGCGAGCGCCGATCTCGGTCGGCGGATACGGAAGCTGAGGTAAAGAAAATATTAAAGGATATGCAGCGCGAGGCGGAACGGCTCCGGGAGCAGGCGGTCAATATCCAAAATGTTGTCATGGAGGATTATTACGCCCGGTGGCTCCGGGGCAAGGCGATGCAGCTCAAGCCGACAAGCTATGACCGGCTGGAATGCACGATCAACAATCAGGTTCTTCCTTACATCGGAATGATGCAGCTGAAAAACGTAACGACTGATCATCTGCAGGACATCATCTATGACCTGATTGACCAGGATTATTCTTATTCCATTATAAAGAAGGCTTATGATGCGCTCAACGAATGCTTCCGGGACGCGATGGTTCGGGGTGACGTTTTGCGTAGTCCTATGATGGGCGTGAAGCTGCCTGAAAAGACCAGTGAGATCCCGCCAGCAAAGGAAATGATGCCGTTCACGGAAGTTGAAACGCAGATTCTGATTGATGAAGCGGTTAGAAAATATTCCAACGGTACGAGCGTATACCGGCTGGGATGGATGTTCGTCTTCATGCTCTGCACAGGAATCCGCGTGGGCGAGGCTCTGGCTCTGAAATATTCGGACATCGACTGGGAAAAGAAAACAATACATATCTGCCGCAACTCCCAGTTGGTGATCAATCGCAATGGCGGTCGCAGATACGAGACCAAAATTTTTGAAAGCGTTAAAACGAAATCTAGTAACAGATATATAGGCTTGAATTCCACGGCGATGGAAGCACAGCGCAACCTGCAATCGCTGACCGGCAGTCATGAGTTCGTCGCCGTGAACCAAAAGGGTGAACTCGTGACGACCAGGAATTTTTCAAAGACGTTCTACGGACTATTGAAGACGCTCCAGTTGAAGCAACGCGGGCTGCACAATCTCAGACATACCTTCGCTTCTCACCTGTTCGCCCAAAAGGTCGATATCAAAATCATCAGTGAGCTGCTCGGACACAGCAGCTCACTGATCACCTATGACACATATGTGCAAATTCTGGATGAGCACAAGCAGGACGCCGTCCAGACCATCGACTTCATCAAGCCGGTAGACGCGTACACAGTCATTGATTTTAACGGCAGAAAGAAAGCCCCGGATGCCGCGATTTGACAGATTAGTCCTGACATTGGCACATTAGTCCCACCGTGATTGTCCCATTAGTCTTGTCAGCTATTCCTCATTAGTACCGTCACGATTGTCCCATTAGTCCCGCCGGCCATTCCACATTAGTCCTGTAACGCGGCTGTGATAAGCCGGCCGCCATCCCTTTCTACGATTTCAAAGCATAGTTTTATACGAAAACATAACTTGTACAAGTACCGTCTCTTTAAGAGAGAGCGTGGAAGGAACTATTAAGAGCATTCTCTATCCGGCGCCTACGCGCTTAATTTGCCGAAAGGTTGCGTGAACACCCTCAATAAACTATTCCTGACCCTCCCCATCTCTTCTTTGCTACCCCCTCCAGATTTCACGCGTTTTTCTCTTCCAAAGCCTCTCTTCCTCTTTCTTCCGGACCTTCTTTCCTTTCCCTCACGTCTCTTTTTTTCCGGCGCTTTCTTGATTTTAAAGCGGAGCCCTGCTCGCCGGAGGAGAAAGGGAGACTGTGCCGGAAGAAATCCCACGGTCATTCCGGCTGGTATGCGAAAGGAGCCGGAAAGCTTGCAAGAAAGATTTTCACCTTCCCGTGCCAACCTTCTTTCCTTATACCTCATATCTGCAAATTGGTGGAACCAAAGTCCGGATAGGTAATTTCGATTATGAGCCGGAAGGCTCGCATCATTCCGGCCCGTGCGCGAGGGGGACCAGAAGATACAAAAGAGGTTTCTTTGCCATTGCGGCGAGGAGACCTCTTGAAAACTTTCTTCTTAATCCTCTATTACCTTTCCGTCGGTTGTAAGCGTATGTATCTGCCACGGAATGAACTTGCCGGATTGCTTCAGCGCGGTGACGGCGGCGTGCTCGATCCCGCCGCAGCAAGGCACTTCCATGCGAACAACCGTTACGGATTTGATGTCATTATTTTTGATAATAGCGGTAAGCTTTTCGCTGTAATCGCCTTCATCCAGTTTGGGACAGCCGATCAATGTAATCTTATTCTTCATAAACCGGCTGTGGAATTCCCCGTAGGCGTAAGCGGCGCAATCTGCCGCGATGAGCAAATGAGCATTGCCGAAATAGGGCGCGTTCACCGGCACCAGTTTGATTTGTACCGGCCACTGCCGCAGTTCGCTTACCCTTTGCGCGGGAACCTCCGCCGTTGTTGTTTCACAGCGGTTCAACTCTCTCGAATTCGTTCCGGGACAGTCGCATGGCAGCGTTTCCGGTTCTGTCTGTCGCGCTTGTTTTTTCTGAACTGCGACTTTGTCATATGCCGCCGCTTCGCGTTCCTCAAAAGTGATGGCGCCCGTGGGACAAACCGGCAGGCAGTTTCCCAGTCCATCGCAATAATCGTCCCGGATCAGCTTCGCTTTGCCGTCCACCATGACGATGGCCCCTTCGTGACAGGCTTCGGCACATAGCCCGCAGCCGTTGCATTTTTCCTCGTCGATTTTTATGATTTGTCTTATCATGATCATGCCCTCCTTGACTTTATGGTCTTATTATACTATACTGAGGAAAGGCAATCCGTTGTATTTCCAACAAAAAAGGTTTATATGAAAAAATATTTTGAGATTTTAAGAGAGTGCCCACTGTTCACCGGCATCGCCGAAACGGATATAGAATCCATGCTGCACTGCCTGTCCGCAACGCAAAAACGATATAATAAAAACAGCTTTATATATAATGAAGGCGACTCAGCGGAAAACATCGGCATTGTGCTTGCTGGCGCCGTCCATATTTTGCGCGAGGACTTTTGGGGCAAGCGCAATATCTTGACGCGGGTGGAAGCCGGTGGATTGTTCGGCGAGGCGTTTGCCTGTGCCGGTGTGGATAAACTGCCCGTGAGCATTATGTCCGCCGAGGAGTCCGAAATATTGTTTGTGGATTGCAAGCGGGTGATGACTTCCTGCTCTTCCGCTTGTGCTTTTCATGCCGCGTTGGTCAAAAATCTGACATTGATTTTGGCACAGAGAAATGTTCTGCTGACGCAAAAGCTGGAGCACATCACGCAACCGACCACACGGGAAAAGCTGCTGTCCTATCTATCTGAGCGAGCGCGGCTGGCGGGAGCCTATGCGTTCGATATCCCATTCAACCGCGAGGAGCTGGCCGATTATCTGTCGGTGGAGCGCAGTGCCATGTCGGCGGCGCTGTCGAAAATGCGTAAGGACGGACTGGTGTGTTACCGTAAGAATCATTTTGAACTATTGAAATAATTAAAATCTTATAAGGTTAAAGCAAGTCTTCAGATGAGCCGAAAGTTCATTTGGAGGCTTGCTTTTTAATTTTGATAGAAAAACCAAAAAAATCGCCTCGTTTTGAAATCAAAAAAGTCAAACTATATATAGGACGATTCGTCGATCCTAATAATTTATTTTTCAGGAGGAATTTGTTATGTTTACAGATTCACATCACGACCCCACTACCGCCCGCTTGGATGAGCTTACCGAGTGGGTCAAAACCCTTGAAGCTCAAATCAATCATCCGGAAACGTATCGTAAAACTCAGCCGCACACGGAAGCGGTTATCACCTCACCTGTCAGCATGCACATGATCGACCTGTCGGAGTTCAGAGAAAAGTTCAACGATAAGATGTGGATGCTGCTTGAGGTCATCGGCAAAGAGGGCCTTTCAAAATTCGCCGACATTGAAAGTGTTCTCGAAAAGCGAATGCCGGACGCCAAGATAAACCGGCAGTCTGTAGCAAGCCAGTTTCGAATAGCGGCTAAGCATCTGACAAAGATGAGGGTACTTAATGAATATACCCTCCACAAGGTGCCGATGATCCCCAAATTGCTGCTTTATTCCCTGACGGACATCGGCGACCGCATTTTTCAAGACAAATTCTTTGTAAAACCGGTCGAATCCGAAATGGCACGTATCAAAAGGAGCTATCACAGTCTTGAACATGGATACGGGATACTAAGCCTTCAAAAAGTGTTTGTCGGCAGCGGCAGATACAAAGAGGTCAGTGTTTTCAACCGTAAAAACGAGAACAACCCGGGTGCACCATACGATTATTATCCGGATATTATGTGCGTTCCGGAAAACGGCAGCTACATAGACTACTTCGAATATGACCTCGGCGCCGTCAGCCTGCCCGACTTGATCCAAAAGTTCAAAAAGATGCGCAATGTAACATCGTGCTTGAATTTTGTCGTTCAGAACAGGGACATTTTGGTCAAACGCATACTGCCCAAAGTGGACGAAATAGTCAAATCGCACGGTCATGAATTTCTCCGCAATACCATCATCCGCCTGACCACCCCGAGGATGCTTTTCGACAATAAGGCTGACCGCAATTCCTGGTTGGTTTTTTATGACACGAAGAAAAGCCTGGATCCGGTCATTAATAAAATCGTTCTTTGAACACAAGCAAAATCATAAGGACATCTCATGGTCCTAATACGCGAGAAAGGAGAAACGCTTATGGAAAACTATTTTATCAGTGTCGGTTTCGGGAACGTCGTAAACGCCGGGCGCATCCTGTCTATCGGCATTCCGGACTCTGCGCCTGTCAAGCGGGATATGGTTGAATTCCGCACCGCCGGCCGCCTGACCGACTACACCAAGGGCCGCCGGACACGGGCATTGATCTATCTGGACGACGGGTCGGCCGTCGCGTCCAATATGCTACCCGAGACCCTTGCCGTCCGTTTTGTCGGCAGAGCAAGCACTGCGGGTAATACCGATAAAAAAGACGCCTAATAACGGCGCCGCAAAAATTTACTTTTTGGAGATGATTTTATGGCTGAGATTGCAGAATCCCAATACCAGTATCTTGTGGCTCGTGTAAATGAGCTTACCAGTCGGATTGAAGTCCTTGAAGCGGAGAAAGGTCCGCCACGGGATCATATTCCGGCGTCGCGGCTGATCAAGCCTCGCAAAACAGCCCCTGTCTCTTCCCATGTGGTCGACTTAAACGATACCGAAAACAAATTCAACGATATGATGTGGATGATGGTCGAGACCATCGGCAAGGAAGGCTTTGCCAGGTATCCCGATATCGCAAATCACATCAGCGAACAGGTGTCGGACTTTGTGGATAACCGGCTGCGCCGGGCGGCAAATTCACTGGTGGGGATGAATGTGCTGAAGCGGACGGATCTGAATCTGATGCTGGTGCCCAATATGATCCTGTATTGCTTATCGGATATCGGCGAGCGGCTGTTCCGCAAAAGGTTTCAGACCGCTCCCGCCGAATCCGAAATTGTCAGGGTCATTAAAGAACACGACAACCTGGAGCACGGGTACGGGATATTGGAGCTGGGCCAACTGCTGTCGAATAGCGGCAAATACGAAAGCATCCATGTATACAACCGCGTCAACGCCATCAAATTTAATGACGGCACGCAGTACATACCGGATATCATCTGTCTTCAGAAGGACAAGCGCCCTTCCGTATTTTACGAATATGAGCGCGGGACGCACACACAGAAGGATTTCAATACCAAGTGCGACAAGATGAGCCGTGTGACCCGTACCATGAATTTTGTTACCCCGAACCGGAAAATCATGATCAAACGCCTGCTTCCGCAGGTAGAAGAATGGATCAAGACACGCGGGCGGGACAGCATTATACGGCAGATCATCTGCCTGACCACCTCAAAGGAGTTGCAAACGTGCAGCCTGAGTGATGAATCCTGGCTTATTGTATTCGATATGAGCAAGAGTGATGAGCCTAAAAGTAAATTAAAACTGGATTAGCGCTGGTGTACGCAGGGATAGAAGAAACCGTCCCGGATGAATCAAACATCATCCGGGACGGTCGTCTTTGTATAGAAAACCACCAGCAGTGTTGGTGGTACCAAAAAGCTTTAGCTATGCCTATCGTTCTTATCCGAGCGAAGCGAGGAATCTCGTTGAAAGCGACCAAAAGATTTTCGGAATCTAAAAAGATGAGAGAGAGCTGCTATTTCAATAGCAGTAGGGCAACTCATGCAAAAGAAAGAAAACCAACGGAGCTTTCCATCAAAATAAGACTTCTCGATCGACGAGCCTATAGGCTCAGCTGGTAAAAGGCCCTAAGGGGGCCAGTGCGTGCCACCGGCACGGTCGGTGGTCATGACTTATTGGGGTCAATTATCATGGCCGGTTTGAAAGCCACAAGCTTATTTTATCACATCTTTCCCGCTACGGCAAACTCCGACACAGCGGGTTTTGGCGCCGTTTTTATTAGCTGTGTCGCAGTTTGACAATCCGTATTATATGCGGTTATGCTTAAGCATAACAAATCGAAAGCAGGTGAAAAAATTGAAAAATTTAATCATTATTTTGATGACAGTAATGATGTTGGTGACGTTGGTTAGCTGTGCCGATGATGTCATCATTTATAATGCTGATTCTTCGTTTCCTGAATCTGAAACAGAATCCACAAACGTTGAAAATTCATATGCAGAGACCGATACAGAACCAACCGATTCAACGGAGCAGTTAAGCGAAGACCGCGTTACTTCAAGCGAGCCACCCGCGCCACAAAACACTTCTTCGCCGACTCAACAAAATAAATCCAAGGTGAATAGTGATCAGTCCTCATCAACACCCGAGTCGCCAGAAATGCCGAATACCTCATCGGTCATTAGCCAACCTGCAGCGCCCTTTGATCCGTCTCCTTATGAAACTGAGGCTATTCGATATGGAAAATCACTCGGATTAAACTATGATGAAGATTTCGTCAGCAGAGGAAACTGGAACCCCTGGGTCAACTTGAACAATAAGCTTTCAGAAGCGCAAATGATGCAGAACATCCGGGATTCTTTGCAAATTTTAGTCAATGAAGGCCGTGAATATTTCTTTGTTTATTGCGAACCTCAAGCGGATAATAGTTATCATATGTTTGTCTTTTTTGGATAAAACGAATTTAGGTAAAAAGCGAGCGGGACAGTCTTTTTGAGACCGTTCCGCTCATTCGTTTATTCGGCGATATCCTTTATCGGATACATCTTCTCCCACTCTGCCAAATCTTTTTCTGCTTTTTCTTCGTGGTAACGAACCCGCTCTTCTTCGGATTCCCATGTGCCGCACGCTACGGCTATCCGGCGGAGTTCTGCCAATCCTTCCTCGTATCGGTCCGATTGCTTTCTGTTTCGGTAGTCGTTTATGTTATAAATGATTGCCATTTTTTGTTTTCTTCCTTTCTATCCCGCTTGGGATGAGGCTATTATACCATACAGAAGCCGCAACGCCAAACTGCGACACAGCTAAACGAACGCAAAGATAAAGTAAATAAATGTTCATACGATATTGCAGTTCGACAAATTTTGTGGTATACTAATATCTATGTTAAGAAAGATGGAGGTTTTTCTGATGGCATACAGCTATAACGGTCTTTGGAAAATGCTGATCGATAAAAAAATGATGAAGAAAGATTTAATGGCGATGACCAATATCACCTCTACGACGATGGCGAAAATGGGTAAAGAACGTCCGGTCAGCCTGGAGATTCTGGGACGTATTTGCAGAGCTTTAAACTGCAATATCGGTGATATTGTGGAATATGTGCCGGATGAGAAATAACAACAACTGACATAAAATCTGCTGAGAGGAGGAAGCCGTATGCAGTCGTCACCGTTTCATATTTATTATACCGCCCGCAAGCTGGCGTCTCTGGCGGATGATGCGTTGTTGCCTGCTTTCGCTTCCTCTGATATTTCGGTATATCCATATCAAATCGCTGCGGCGCAGTTTACCCTGTGTTCCGCCCATCAGAAAGGCGTAATCCTATGTGATGAAGGCAGTTTGGGTAAAACTTATGAAGCACTGATCGTTGCGGCACAGAAATGGTATGAAGGGAAAGACCGCCAGCTTGTTGTTCTGCCGACCAACCTAATTCGTCAGTGGACGGACAAGCTGGAGAGCAGTTTCACGCTTCCTTATATATTGATCGACAGTGAAGAGAATTATCAGGTCGCCGGCGGCTTTGATCAGACAGCGTTAATTATCACGACTTATGATTTTGCCGTTGCCAAAGCGGATGAAATATCGCTAATTCAGTGGGACTTGGCGATATTCGATGAAGCCAGCGTCCTTGCGAAATCTTACACAGGCGAAAACAAAACTGCAAACACTTTGAAAACTGCGACCGCTTTCGCGTTTAAGCTGTTGCTTACCCCCACACCCATTACCATGAGCATCATGGACATATACGGATTGATACATTTCATTGACGAAAGCATCTTACCCGACAGCGATGAATTTTATAAACGCTACTTCCGCAAGCCGGAAAACTATCCCGAGCTCACCGGTTGGGTCAGCCGATATGCTTTCCGCACCTTGAAAAGTCAGGTGACAGATTATGTGAGCTTTACCGAGCGTGTGCCCTACACGGTCAATTATGAACTGACCGATTCTGAAAAGGCCTTATATGAAAAGGTTGCAGAATATCTTTCGCAGCAGCAAAAAGCGGCTTACCCGAAGATGGAAGCCTATGAGTTGAGTCTGATGTTTTACCATACGCTCTCCTCATCACCGCAGGCGTTTGCGAAGATGCTGGATAGCGCAATCTCCAGGCTGGAGGATAGTACAAAAAAAGAGTTGCTCTGTGAAATCCAATCCGCTACAGAAGCCATTCCGGTTAATGGCAAGATGAAAACTCTGCTCAACATTATTGAAAAGTGTTTCACGCATTATAAGCGATTAAAGCTCCCGCAAAAGATTTTGATATTCACAGATAATCGCACCACACAGAAAACCTTAAATGATTTGCTGATCGAAAGTGGTTATGGGGTTCTTACATACAGCGGCGCGAACAGCCGGGACTATTCTATCATGGAGCGGTTCCGCAACGATAAATCCGTTCAAATCCTGATCACTACCGATGAAGCGGCGCGGGGACTGGATATTGAATTCTGCCCTATCGTGATTAATTATGACTTGATTTATAATGCCATTGAACTGGAACAGCGTATCAGTCGGTGCCACCGCCAGGGTCAGCATTCGGATGTACTGGTGGTCAATCTGCTTGGAAAGGACAATCTTTCCGACGTCCGCATCCTGGAACTGATCAACAAGCGCACCTTACAGTTTGACGGCATCTTCGGAATGTCAGATGCAATTGTTGGCAATTTTGATGCGGACATTGATGCGGTTTTGGGCAGAATGCGTCCAGCGCAAGAAGTTCAGACGGCGTTTGCCGAGAATCTTACAGTCCATGAAGATGAAAATAAGCAGCTGGTGACTTCTGTCGAAGATAGTTTGTTCACCACTTTTACCAAAAGTGTCGCCGAAAAAGTCACCGTCACGCCGCAGTACATAGCTAATAAGTCCGCTGAGATCAATGCTGACTTATGGGATGTCACCAAAGCGTTTCTTGAAAACAATGACGCATTCGAAATAAGCGACGGTTCCAAAACCATCACTTGCGTTGCCGATACCCCTCCCCATCTGTTCTATTATTGGACGAAAAATGGAAACAAACCCCACACCAGCCTAAAAGCCTACGGAATGGCAAAGAATTTCAAGCCCCATCACGGCAAGATCACTCTGACCAGCGTGTTGGCGCGGGGCGTTCTCAACGACACCGCCTGTACGGACAGCGGAAGTGTTACCGTTGATGGTGATATTGAACCCTGCAGTATTGGACTGTACGCAGTCAAAATTTCTACAAAATCCGATACCATGTGTTATAATGTTCTTGTGGGGCAAACGGATTCCGGGCAGATATTAAACGAAGATGAATGCGCGGCAATTCTGCAGCTGCCGGTTGCAGAATTTGAGGAAAAAGGCAAGCGCACAGAATACTGGCTGCGGGAATCAACCGGACAGCGTCCGGTTGATCCGCTGGACAAGCTGGTTCCGGTTGATGAATATAAGCAGCGGTTTTTTGATGAAAGTGATTCATCCCGCGCCGCACAAACCGAACATATCAAGCTGAAAGCGGAGCAGGCGAAAACACGTTTGGAGCGGGATTTGACAGGTATCCAATCCGCCTATACCATCGCCGAAAAGCAAGCAGGCGATGCCATCGACCGCATCGCTCAGATGAAAGCGCAAAAACAAATCGCCGCCCTCCGACAGGAGCTTCGGCAAAAAGAAGAAGGAATGTTTTTCGAAAAAATGCAGATTGACGCATCGACGGAAGAAGAAATCAAAGCGATCACCGACTGCGAAAGCTTGAAAATTAACGTGTCACGGCAGTTTGTGATCAATATAAAATCGGAGGAAAAAGCTGATGAACAATAAAATCGACGGGCTGTCCCTTAACCTTGAACAAGCCAACCTCGACCGGCTGCGAGAGGTGTTCCCCGACTGCGTGGCGGAGGGCAAGCTGGATATTGACAAGCTGCTGTCCCTGTGCGGCGAATATATCGACAATGATTTTGAGAAATACAAGTTTGAATGGAAGGGAAAAGCGGAAAGCCTGCGGTTGGCGCAGCAACGGTCCGCCGGAACGTTACGCCCCTGCCCGGAGGAGAGCGTCAATTTTGATTCCACCAACAACATTTATATAGAAGGCGACAACCTGGAGGTGCTCAAGCTCCTGCAGACCGCCTATTACCGCAAGGTCAAGATGATCTACATTGACCCGCCTTATAAGTCAGTCGGTTGATAAGGATATAAGCCAAAACAAATTTTGTTCAACGCTTATGTCCTTACTTTTTTGAGATTTAATAAAAATTACAAAGGAGCGACCGATTATGAGAACCATAAAATCCTGCGAGTTCAACAATGACAACGCCTGTGTCGAGATTATTTACGACAACGGCGGCAAGGTCATCATCTACACCCCGATGATAGAGGAATCCCTTCGGACAACGGTTTATTCCCGTTCCAAACTCGATTGGCTGATTGAGAACGAGCCGTTGGAATATGCTCGAATGGTATTTGACGGCTCATTACAGGAGTATCTCGACAATATAGACGATACCTCGCAAGAGCAGCTTCGCAGTTATACGGAACGTCTTGCAGAGCGATTTCCACCTAACATAGCGGAGGATATTGCAAAAGAGATGCTGATGTATAGCTGACGCAAGCTATAAGAAAATCTGCCCGACCGTTGCTGTTCGGTAACGGTCGGGCAGACTTAATTTAGAAAAAATAAATAAATTTTGAAAAATGTATGTGGTACAATGATATGGTCTAAATAGAATAGAAGCTGAACCCGGCCTGTGGTATAATGGTAAGTGCTAAACGAACCAATCACAGAAAGGAAACAGCTTCCATGAAGAGTATAGCACAAAAAGCGGAAAAAAAACAGAGGGCAGAAGAAAAAAAGAAGGCAAGGAAAAAAGAATATATCGTAAAACACGCAATAAAGCACGGGAAAAGCACGGCCGCACGGAAATATCAAGAATCACTCAGTAACATCAAACGGTGGTGTAAGCGATACGATGGGACATGGCAATCGCTGTTGAATGAATCCCGAAGACCCCACAGTCACCCGAATCAGCACACACTTTCGGAAGAATCGGACATCACCGAAGTGTGGAAAAATCACGGATGCAAGGGCATGGATTATGTTTATTGCGTGTTGGTGAAGGATTACGCATACAAACGGACGCTTTGGGGATTGTTTCACGCTCTGCGGCGGTTGGGGTTGATATACAAGCCCAAAGGCAAGGGACGGAGAAATTACAGACAATGCACACCCTGCGAGATCCCTGGCGAAAAGATACAGATTGACGTGAAGGAAGTTCCGAGCTACTGTATCCGTGGGAAACACCGCATAGACGGCAAAAAAATGTATTAATGGACGGCTATAGACGAATGTACGAGGTGGCGGTTTGTGTACGGGTTTGAAGAACATACACCGGAAAATTCGGTTAAGTTTTTGAAAATGCTGCTCCGAAAATTCCCGTTTGAAATTCAGACAATCCAAACCGACAACGGCACAGAGTTCACCTACAAGTTTGTTAGCGATGAAAAGTTGTGTCCGTTCGAGGAAGAATTGCAGAAGTTGAAAATTACCCACAAACTCATCAAACCCCGCACACCGTGGCACAACGGCAAAGTTGAACGCAGTCATCGTATGGATCAACGATATTTCTACGAATACGAGCATTTCCGTAACATGGAAGATTTCAACAACCAACTGACAGAGCATCTGAAATGGACAAACAGCAAGCCCATGCGGATTTTTAACAGCAAAACCCCTAACGATAAGCTAAACGAATACATATGGGTCATATGATTGTCACGGCGGCGCGAATTTTTGGATATTCTCCGTTCCGCTACGCTCCACTCCGAATATCCAAAAATTCGATAGTACTTAACATTACCAAAGACTTCTTAAATCTAAAATAGACCAAATGTTTGACAACTGCAGA
>Ga0099364_10009379_pt1 | contig 13585 bp, 16 predicted proteins | sample TergutTh196P3_FD_73070 | JGI IMG/M metagenome (GOLD analysis project Ga0099364, IMG submission 73070) | Microcerotermes parvus P3 segment gut microbial communities from Pointe-Noire, Republic of the Congo - Th196 P3 | ecosystem: Host-associated > Arthropoda: Insects > Digestive system > Gut ...
AAAATTTTTGCTGGAGCTTGGCGCTGGGTTCGCTTTCGTGGGCCGTCAATACCATGTGGCGGTCAGCGATCAGGATTTTTATGTGGATCTTCTTCTTTATCATTTGAAGCTGCGATGTTACGTGGTGGTCGAGCTGAAGAAAGGGCCTTTCAAGCCAGAATACGCTGGGAAGCTGAGTTTTTACTGTTCTGTGATCGACGATTACCTGCGCCATGAGCAGGACCAGAAGACCATCGGCTTGATTCTTTGCCAGAACAAAGACAGAGTGCTGGCCGACTATATTTTACGAGGCGTAAAGACGCCTATCGGCGTATCCGATTATGAGTTGACTAAAGCTTTACCGAAGGAATTACGGTCGAACTTGCCGAGCATTGAGGAAATTGAACAGGCTTTGGGGCCTGAAAAGGCTTCCCGATAGGGTGTTTTATGAATTCACGAGCATTTAAAGCACTTTACGATTTAAATGGCTCAATCTTCTAACAAACCGTTGCTCTACAAAGGTTTTCAAAACGGACTCGCGACAGATAGACTGTAAAGCGCTCTAAACTAACGAGGAGAAAAATAATGCCGCCCGTCCTGCTCGCCGAGCACCTGAGGCTTAGCCAAGGAGGCCAAATTTTGATCCATGACTTTTCCTGGCGAGTGCTTCGGGGAGAACACTGGGCCATACTGGGAGCCAACGGTTCCGGCAAAACCCTTTTACTTCGCCTTTTGACCGGCTACACCTGGCCAAGCACTGGAACAGTGGATATCTTGGGGCAGCGCCTGGGCCGGGTCGATCTTCGAGAACTACGCCGCCGGTTGGGCTGGATAGCAAAGACTCTGGAGGAGATGACCCCGGTCAAAACCACGGTTTTGGAGGTGATTCTCTCCGGCCCTCGAGCCAGCTTGGGCCTCTACGCCGAGCCGGCGCCTTACGAGAGGATCGCCGCCCAGACCCTGGCCGAGCGGTTCGGCCTCGGCCGCCTCCTGTCGCAGGGCTTCGGCATTTTATCCTCCGGCGAGAAGCAACGGGCTCTCCTGGCCCGGGCCGCTTTAGCCGAACCAGAGATACTATTTTTGGATGAGCCCATGTCTAACCTGGATATTGGTGGACGGGAACTCTTCCTAGCTCGGCTTAACGATCTGGCCGCCGCACAAAAAGCATCCACCATCATCCTCGCCACCCACAATCCCTTGGAAATCGGCCCCTTCATGACTCATGTTCTGGTGTTGAAGAACGGCGCGGCTCTGGCCGCCGGACCAATCTCCGAGATCATGAAGCCGGAAATCTTGACCCAAGCCTTCGGCCTACCCCTTGATGTGGAAAAGACCGCCGATGGGCGCTACTTGGTTTTGGGCCGGCCCTTCGATTGATGTTTTTGTAGTGTTTACCGAGCGAAGCGATTCAGCTTACGCTCCTGTTTGAGCTGCTTAACCATCTGATATATAATACTTATTATAAAATACGAAGGAGAAAATGCAAGAAATACGGATACCGCAATTGAACTAAAAAAGAGGGTATTACTTTAAGAACGTTGATGCCCAAGTAACCATCTGAAATCACACGATGTGATTTGGCTAAAACATTCTTAAATTAACACTCTCCTAAAAAAATATCTTTTACAGGCAGCGCAAAAATATATTTTGGTGGAAAAATCCAGAGGACGCCATCAAGTATCCGCAAACAGTACTCGCGCGGGTCATGAACATGGGGCTTTGGGGTGATCTGTGCGAATTATCGCGAGTATTTACCCTACAAGAGCTGTGTCAAGTTTTACATGAGGCTGAAGCAAAACAATTTAATGATCGATCTTGGCATTTTTGGCATTATCGCCTCATGAACTGTGCGCTCGGTGAAGTGCCGAAACTTCCTGCGAGAAGGAGTAGCTAATGACGACTTTTAAACCCAATGTGGATTTTGATTTTTTTTCGCATGAGTCTCTTGATCAGGCGAAAGGTACGCATTCACCGGATGAACCCATAAAATCAGGTAATAAAACTTGACTAAGCATTGAAATCTGCTTTATAATTTTATTATTATAAAGGTGCCTTATGGACAAAAAAACAATAATCCAACAAATATGTCAGGTGCTTGAACGTCACCGCTACGTTGTGAAAGCTGAGTTGTTTGGTTCGTTGGCCAGAGGGGATGATAAGCCCGACAGTGATGTGGATTTGCTTGTAGTTTACGACGAAACCCGTCCAAAGGGGTTTAATGCCTTTTCGATTTTTGGCGAATTAGAGGAAATCGTTGGCCGAAAAGTTGATATAGTTCAGGAGCATCTATTGCATGATTTTGTCAAAAAAAACATTCAAGACTCAAGGGAAATAATATATGAGCGGCGTTAAAAATTATTTAAACTTGATGAAGCTGCATAGCGACAAAATATTTACGAAAATTGAAGGCATGACTCATGAAGATTGGATTCGAGACGAAAATTTACGTGATGCCGTATGTATGCGACTTATGTCATTGGCAGAATGCGTCAAAGAACATATAAGAGAAAATCCAGCGGTCATTAAAAATTATCCTCAAATTCCTTGGGCCGATATTGTCCGTTTTCGTGACAAAATCGCCCATCATTACGAAGGAACAGATTATGATGTTGTTTTGGGAATTCTTGAGTCCGATATTCAGCCGCTCTATGAGATTATAATAAAGCTTACCGCCATGGAGATGCCCGAGGCCAAACTTCAGCATAAAAAGACCAAGGATAAGGGGTTTTCGAGATAACTTTCGTGTAAGCACTATATACGATTCTTATGAAGGACAAATCTATAAATACAATGATTTACTAGTTTTACACTTGTTTCTTTCCATAAAATTTCGGCGCCGCGCCGAGTAGGCCGCTTATAAAAAATCATAGTCCCCGTACGGTACTACGGCAATAATAATTTCTTCTTTTCATCATCGGCTCAGGCTACAAGGCATCTGGGCCTTAATTTTTCGCTGAAACAGTTGACGGCCAGAGGGGCTGAGTGTTAATTTTGGAGCTGAGACTTCAAACCTCAAGCGTATTGCAAAAAAGGAGAGCTATGCCGGAGAGATGTATCATCCATATGGATATGGATGCTTTCTACGCTGCGGTCGAAGTTCTTGACAACCCCGCCCTGAAAGGGCGGCCGGTCATTGTAGGGGGCTTGGAAGGCCGGGGCGTGGTCTCCACGGCCTCCTACGAAGCCCGGTGCCATGGAGTCCGCTCGGCCCTGCCCATGACCACCGCCCGCCGCCTATGCCCCCAAGGCGTTTTTCTGCCGCCCCGGATGAAACGCTACCAGGAAATATCCGAACGCATCATGGCCATTTTCCGGCGCTATACCCCACTGGTCGAGCCTTTGTCCTTGGATGAAGCCTTTTTGGATGTCAGCGGCTCACTGAGGCTGTTCGGCCCGGCCGAGTCCTTGGCCCGGCGCCTCAAGGCCGAGGTGCTGGCCGAAACCGGCCTCACCGTAACGGCCGGGGTGGCCGGCCAGAAGCATCTGGCCAAAATCGCCTCTGGCCGTAACAAGCCCGATGGCCTGACCGTAGTCCCCTACGGCGGGGAATTGGATTTTTTGTGGCCCCTGCCGCTTACGGAATTATGGGGGGTGGGGCCGACCACTTTGGCCCACTTGGCCGGACTCGGGCTGGTCACTGTGGGCGACTTAGCCAAGTTGGACCAGGAGTTTCTGGCCCGCAAATTCGGCCAGTCAGGCCGAAAGCTGTGGCTTTTGGCCAATGGCCGGGACGACCGGGAAGTGGAGCCCGAACGGCAGGCAAAATCGGTAGGGGCCGAGGTAACCTTCGCTGTGGACCTATCCTCTCCCGAAGAAATCCGAACCGCTCTGCTGACCCAAACCCTGACCGCCGTGGGCCGGCTGCGTCGGTTGGGCCTCCGGGCCGGCGGAGTCACGGTCAAGTTCCGCGACGACCGTTTCCGAACCTTTAGCCGGAGCCGGCTTCTGACCGCGCCCACCGATCTGCGCGAGGAAGTTTACAAGGAAGTTCTGAGTATTTACGAAAAGGAAAACTTTGCCCCCCTACGGCTGGTGGGGGTCAGCCTGAGCCGGCTCACGGATGAAATTGGTCCGGGACCGGAGAAACAAACCCTTTTCGATGAGCCAGAGGTCAATACAGGTCGGAACCGGGCAACCCGGCTCAATCTGGCCTTGGACGAGGTTCAGGGCCGCTTCGGAGCCGGGGCCATTAAACCCGCCAGTATAGTCAAAAATTAAAGACTTGGGCCAGAGCATCAAGAGGCGGCCATTAGCCTCACCCATTCCAGGCGTTCAAGGTCGATGGTGGACGATATAGTGCAATCAGCCCCTAGAATGACTCCGGTTCGCCCGGCTTCGGCCAGAAGGTGAGCCGTGAAAGACTCTATTTCAGCCCGGGAGCCGATTTCCAGGATTGAGCCGGGAACATTGTCAAAGCCGCCTATTACGGCCCGGCCGCCGAACATGGCCTTACCCTGGCCCAGACTGATTTTTTCCACGTGAACGGCCCAACTGAAGGCTTGGGCCGGGAAATCGGCCCAAGCGGCTAAATTGTTGCGGACCCCGTCGTAGCCACAAATGTGCAGGATGTTTCGGCCTCCGGCCGCATTGGCCGCATCCAGCACGGCTAGTTCCGATGGCCTAATGTCCCGGGCGTACTGAGCATCAGTCACAAGCCTCAGATCGGGGTTCTGGACACTGAGGTAGATGCCGTCCGCACCGCCGGCTTTGATTGCGCTCCCGGCCAGAGTTGCCAGACCTTGGCCCATCCGGGTCAGAGCCTCGCAAATCGCCGCGGGCTCAAGGGCTAGCCACTTCAAGAGCCTGGCCCGGCCCATAAGAAATCTCAGCGAGGTGGTTGGAGAGAAGATGTTGTAAAAACAGGGAGTATCAGGAACCAGGGCCGTCACGGCCCGAATCAGCTCGACTTGGCGGACCACCCAAGGGTGTTCCGGCGGCATTACTTCCAGACGCTCCAGGTCGCCAGGATTTTCCAGAGGCCCGGCCGCTGGATAGTGGAAAAAGCCATCGCTCATAATTTTGACCAAGTCCGGCCGGGCCTCGGCTACAAAACGCCGGTGCCCTTCCAAACTTCTGGCCCATAGATCAGGCTCCTTAAGCCCGTCTCCGGTCTCGGCTTCGGGCAGGAAATGAAACCAGAAGCCCACTGGCGTCCGGTCCACGGTTTTGTTGTCGAAAACCCTGAAAACCAATTCGCGGTTAGTCATGTCTCCTCCATTTGTCAAGAACTCTTTAAATTGTAATGTGCCCTTTTTAAGAAGTCAAAAGCTAAAGAAATACTCAGGGCAATCGCTTGAAAACGAGTTCATGCTATGAAAGAGCGTTGAAAAGGTAATCGTCATTCCACGTGCAGCAGGGGCCAGTTACTTTTGAGGCTTAATAGGTAGTCCGCTCCTTTCTCTCGAATGGCGGCGGCGATTTTGGTCTGACAGACCATGGCATCAATCGTGACCAGAGCCCCGGTCAATTCCAGACGCTCCAGGAGAGCCGGAATGGCGGTAATTTCATTTGACTTTTCAGCGCAGACATCCTGGCCAAGAACCAGCCTTTGCCGACAGGCCCAGGCTGAAGCAACATGAAAGATGTTTTGCCCGTTGCCTTTATTGTGAGCCCGACGCGAAGCTTTACCATCGATGGCGACTATAGGCGCATCTGTTAAGCGGGATCCAACCTCACTTGGCAACTTTTGCCCCAGCCGGTGACATTCAAAGCAGACAAGAAGGGAAAAGCAATGAAGATCAAGCTAAATGATACCCTGGAAATAGTTAAGCCATTTAAAATGAGCTTTAAGGAAAAAGGAGGGTTCCAGGCTACTTGGGCCATGATTGCATTGATTTTACTCATTATGCTCATATCTTATCTGGTCATGATTTTTGGAGACAAGAGTGTTGGGCTTCCCATGGCGGATCGTATTTTTATACCTACCCAAGTAATGTCTTGGGTTTTTGTAGCAATTGGCCTTTTTTGGTTTTTTGAGCGTTGCCTGTGGATAGGAGCAACCAAAAGTATAACCCTTGACGAGGCTATCGGTATTGAATGGTTTTTCCAGCAATTAGCTTTAACCAAAGAAAAATGGGTTGATTTTATTCGTAAAAATGATCTAAATGTCTTCATCGCCGAGAAATCGCTGCCAACATACACGGCCACCACAGTTAAAGCAACCCATTTCTTTTTCCTCCACTACTTTTTATTTGACTATAACAAACACCGGTTTTGGAGTTCTGTCGCCCTACAAAAAGTCTGCTTGCGCCAAGAGCAGGTAGCCATTTTTTTGCCTGAACCTGATTATCAAACCCCAGAAGCCAATCAGGCGGAAACGGTAGAAAATCTCAAGACCAAAGTCAGCGACGTCAGCGACTTGCTTGCGCTAAACAAATCATTACAAGATCAACTGTTAGCCTCAGAAAACAAAAATAAGGAGCTAAAAACCAGCTATGAAACAATTCAAAGCGACCTTAAAGGTTACCAAATGCGTGATGGCAAGGAAGAAAAAAAACAAACACGACTAATGCTCTATACCCTTGGCTTAGCCCCCATCTTCCACAAGCTGGTGGAAAAAAAGCCAGACCGCCAGGATGTAACTAGCTCCGCAGTGGAGGAATTATTCAAAACGGTAATAAATGATAGTCCGACTTTAAAAACATTGCTGACGAGTTTTGGTGAAAATCCAGAAATTTTGCCGCCCTATGTCTTTAATGGTTTCTGGGAAATTTTGAAAAGTTTAGATATAACGAATACCGGTGGCCCATCACCTGCTCATAACCTAAAGCGTCTTAAGAAAAAAATTTTTGAATCCGGCTGATTTTTTGATTATATAACTCCGTAATTTTTCGGAATTTATTTTTATAACCCCCCGTTTCTGCATAAGAGGCGGGGGGTTATTTTTGGGCAAGCCAAGCCACCTGTCTATTATCCGCCCTCAGAAAGATTTACTTTGAGGCCCAGCTACGGCAAATCCCATTCGGGATAATCAAGCACAGACCAAAAGACAAGGAGAGCATATGAAAACGAAACTCAGAACCCCGGCGGCAGCGGCCTTGCTGGGAGTGAGACCCAACACCCTGGAAGTTTGGCGGCACCAGAAACGCGGGCCGAAGTTTTACAAACTCGGCCGGTGCGTGGTCTATGACCAAGACGATCTTGAAGCCTATGTGGCCGCCCACGGAGTTCTGACCGTGGACACGGAGAAACTAAACAGGCAACGAAAATAGCGAGAGATGGTTTATGGAAAACAGTAATGTATCCGCCGCAGTCGGGCCGGGCGACCCCAAGTCTGATAGTCTGGGCCGGGCCGCCGAGCAAATCTTTCAGCAGTTCAACGCAGGGGAAATAGATATGGAGGAAGTCGACAGGCGTCTTTTTGAAGCCGCCGAGGCCTCGGCTCTGCCCCTGCCGGAAATCCTGGCCGCCGTCCGGGCGGCCAGAGATCCGGTACCGCCCTCCCCTTCTATTTCAATAGTAGACGCGACTCCAGATGCGGAAAATCCATCTCCCGGAGACGCCTTTCAGCCTCCAACTCCTGGTCACCTCCCACCGCCGCCCCTGGAGGCTCTTCCTCCGGCGGCCCGAAATCTGCTTCTGGAGGCCGCCCGAGTTTTCGGCGATCTGCCCTTGGAAGTCCCGATGGTATCTTTTCTGGCCTTCCTCTCCGGCTGCGTTGGGCGGAGTATGGTCCTGGAAATCAAACCTGGCTGGCAGGTGGCCGGAAACCTTTATTGGGCCATTGTGGCTCCCAGCGGCTTGGGCAAAAGCCCCTGCGCCAACGCCTTCCTCCGCCCTCTTTGGCGGCTGGACTACCAGGCTCGGGAACGCTGGAAATCCGAAATGGCCGTTTACCAGGCAGAACTGGAAGAACGAAAACAGGCGGTGCAGGACTCGGTAAATCCGCCGCCCAAAATCCCAACCCTGACCCAGTATCTCGTGGATGACGCCACCTTGGAAGCCGTCAGCGGAATCCTGGCTGACAACCCCCGGGGCCTTCTCTGGTGCTCCGATGAGTTGGCGACTTTCATGCAGACCTTGGACCGTTACGGCAATGGAAAAGGCGGTTCCAAAGGCCGGCTTTTATCCATCTATGACGGCTCCCCTTGGAAGACCAATCGCTGTGAGAAAGACAAAAACCATAATGTCCTCACGGCGGTTCTGTCAATCTTTGGAACAATCCAGCCCAAAAGCCTGAAGAGCGTTTTCAGCCAGAAAGATGCCGACAGCGGTTTGCTCCCCCGCTTCGCCTTCATATTGGCTCGGCGGGATCAGCCGCCGCGCTTCACCAATGAGGAGTTCAAAAGCGAAACGCTTTTGGCCGATTTAGCGGAACTGATTGTGAACAGGCGACAGACCGAACTGGACGGCCGCTTCCTGCCGGAGGCGCTGAAATTGAGCGTCGAGGCTTATGATCTCTACCTGACTTGGAGCCAGGAGCTTTCTCAAGCCACCTGGAACCTATCTGAAATCGACCGCCTCATCGTCCCAAAAGTGCTGGGCATGGTTCCTCGTTTGGCGCTTTTGCTTCACGTCTTGGAATCCGCCCTTGAGAGTTTGGAATCCTATTTGCCCGCCTTGGAATCCGAATCCCGGAACCTGAAAATCACACCGGAGATAAGTTCGGAAGTCATGGCCAGGTCCATTTGCTTCGGCGATTGGATATACCGCCACCAGAAACACATCTGGTTGTCCATGAGCCTGGAGAACGCGCCGCTCATAACGCCTCTTGAAGAAGCCGTCATGAAGACGGCCTTAGGTCTGGAAGATCATCTGGCCGAGTATGGCTGGCAAATCCTCAACGATGATTTCATCGGGCTGGTGCAATCCATCCTGCCGAAAGACACGGCCGCCAATCAGATCGGCCGGGCGGCAACCAGGCTGGGGGCCAGGAGCATAAAAATGGGCCGGCGGCGAGGGCGGGAATTTCCCAAGGAACTTCTGGATAAGTTCCGGCTGGCTTTTTATCTATGAACTGCCGTCTCTGCTGTCTCCCGCTGTCAAACCCTTGCGGCGCAAGCCTGAACGTGGAGACAGTAAAAATTGGGTGCTGTCTCCACCGTCTCCAAGAACCCCGCGGCCACATGCGCTTGAGACAGTGGAGACAGCAGGAGACGATGAGAAATCACAACCGTCTCCGGATATTCGTCAAAATATCGAATAGTTGAATAGGTGAGACGGTGGAGACAGTATTTCATTGGCTTAAAGCGCATTGAACCGGCCTTGGGCTTCAGTGAATATTCCGGTCATGTTCAAACAGCTTCCCCGGAAGCTTAAAAAAAGGAGAGCGATATGACGATCATCATGAAAGACATCAAAAAAATCACCGAACACCTGGCCGGGCTAAAACCGGCCCAGCCCAACCTGGACAGCGATCTGCCCGTCACGGTTAAGGAGGCCGTGGAGTTGCTGGCCCCCAAGCTCCGGCACATGAAGGCCCAAGGCTTCACCCTGCCGGAGCTGGCGGCGGCCTTGGCCGAGCATGGCCTCATAGTCAAGCCAAACACCTTGAGCCGGTATCTGACAGAGAGTCCAGGCGACCCGCCCAAGAAAGCCCCAATCAAGAAGCGAGCCGCCATGGCTTCCATCAAGCCGGGCGCCACGGAGCAAAACCTTGGCTCACCGACCGCCGCGCCGTCACCTGACAGCCCAAGCGAGCCGGCCAAGGCTGAGCCGGAATCGTCAGCGGCCCATCCTCTCATTGGTTGAGGTGAGAGGGGCCGCCATCCTCGTCCTTGGCCCGTCGGGAATACCCTCCGGGCCGGCGGCGGGGCGGAAGTTACCAGAATATTCCGCCGCCCCGCCTTCGTTAAGACCATAGGCCAGCATACCCGTTGTGGCCACAGGCCAAACGGGAGCTGGCCAGGGAGGGACACCCTCCCTTGGAACCCGCCCCCGGAGGCGGACGCCTCCGGTTAAGGAGAAAGCGATGCTACGTGACCGTCTCCTGAAAGTACGCCTCACTTCCGAAGAGTTGGCTGATATCCAGGCCAAGGCCGAGGCTGCCGGGCTCACCGTTTCAGACTTGGCCCGCTGCCGGCTCTTGGATTACCGCCTCCGCCAAAGCGGTCCGGAACGAGAGCTTTTACTTCATCTGGCCCGCATCGGCGGCAACATCAATCAACTGGCCCGCTGGGCCAACACCTACAAAGGCCGAATTGAAACCATAGAGATGATCAGCCGCCTTGATGAAATCCAGTGCGAGATAAAGAACCTGGCCGGTGATCCATGCTCCTGAAAGTTTTTCCTCACGGCCAAGGTCCAGGCGCTGGCCCGGTGAATTATCTCCTCCGGTTGGATTATCCCCAGCGGAAAGGAAGCCCGCCGGAAGTGTTGCGGGGAGAGCCGGATATGACCCGGCTGCTCATTGACAGCCAGGACCGCAAATGGAAATTCACCGCCGGGGTATATTCCTGGGCGCCTGGAGAAGAAGTGAGCCCGGAGCAGGAACAGCGCCTGATGGATGATTTTGAAAAACTGGCCTTCGCCGGATTGGGGCCGGACCAGTACAACATCCTCTGGGTGCGCCATCTGCACGCCGGGCGGCATGAACTGCATTTCGTCATCCCCAGAATGGAGCTTTCCACCGGCAAGGCCATGAACGCTTTTCCTCCGGGCTGGATGAAGGATTTTTACCCTCTGCGGGATTTGTGCAATCTCAAGGAAGGTTGGAGCCGGCCTGATGATCCGGCCCGCGCCCGCTTTTGCACCCCGGAACAGGCCGACCTCCATCGCGCCAGATTACTTCGCTGGGGAGCCCAGCCCGCCCGTGATGAACGAGCGGAAGCGAAGGAGGCCATCAATGACTACCTGCGCTCAAAAATGGTGGCTGGGGTGGTGAAAGACCGGGCAGATGTCCTGGCCGCCTTGAAGGAAGCCGGATTGGAAATAAACCGGGCCGGCCGAGATTACCTGACTGTCAAAGACAAAGAGAGCGGGGAAAAACTCCGACTCAAAGGAGGAATATACAACCATGACTGGCAGCTTGAAAGAACTGACCGAACGTCTACGGGAACAGACCGAGACCGAACGGCGAGAGATGGAGAAGATCATCACCGCCGAATTGTCGAACTTGAAAGAGAACTTGCGGAGCGCTGCCAGAAACGCGCTCGCTACCATCAAAAGCGATATGGAACTGGAAGCAGAGGCTGTGAAAAAGGCGGCCTTGCTCCAGATGAAAATCTTGAGCTGGAATTTCGGTCGCCTATGGCTGATGACTGCGGCAATAGCCTTGGCCGTGATGCTGGGCCTAGCCGGGGGAGGCTTGGGCCTGATGAAACTGGCCGAATATCGGATAAACGCCTTGCACAAGGAATGGGCCAACTTGAGCTTGGCCAAGGCACAAGCGGAGATAACCTTGAGTCAACTCCAGGCCCATACCTGGGGCCTGATCTTACACGAAGCCCCGAATGGCCGCTTCATCATATTACCGAAGGGCGCGAAACCTCAAACCGGCTGGACCATCAATGGTGGCCCAGCCGTGAAAGTGGAGTAAAAAATGACAGGAGAACTGCGGACTATTTTCATGGAATCGCTGAAAACTTTAGAAGCGGATCACCTCAAATGCCGGGAAACAATCCGGCAAAACTTAGCCAGCCTGGAGCAACGCTTGACCCAATCAGAGAAACACTTGAAGCATTTGAGCGAGTTATACAAAGACTTGGAGAGGCTTATCTCGGCTATCGAGAACGATCTAAAAAACGGGCCATAACCCAGGCCAAGCAAGAACCAAGGATGAGGTTTAGGTGAAATATGCACTACCCCGCTGGTTATGAAGATGGAAAGGACTTTTTTGGAAAAAGCTACTGCCGCGCATGTGTTCTGCCTGCAAAGCCGTCTCAAGGGAGATCGTTTCTCCAGGCATTGGCATGACATAGCCAAGATGGCGCAATCCTTAAGATTAGCAGCTTCATTTCCGGCAAAAAAGTATGGGGAACTGGTGGTGACCTATAAGAATATGTTTTTTGCGGAAAAGGATCAATGTGGAGCTGCCATAGACTATGCTGAATGTCTTCGAGGCAAGCTGAGGCTTGTCCCCACTGAAACTGCCTATGATGTTCTGGCTGAAGACTACGAGAAAATGGCTGAAGATGGCATTTTGCTTCACAATCCCCAAAATTTCTGGGAACTCATGGGTGAATGCACAGAGATAGAACAACGGTTAAATCTGGCATTGCCGGGCTAAGGTCACTTTCAACGCTTTTATCTCTGTCATACTTTGGGGGTAGTTCAGTCTTAGCGGAAAGATGGTACAACTCAAGCGGTCAACTGGTACAGTTTGGTGCGGAATACCCAGTTATCCGCACCAACTCGCGTGAGGGCCAGTTTGCTGCCGGCATACACGGCACGCTCCACTATCATCACGAAACCCAAAAAAATTTATGGTTCACCCTGTGAAAACGTACGCGCCGATTACTATGTCAAAAAATTTAATTATCATCAGGAGCTATGTTGTTCATATCAAGATTAAATATACGCCCCATCAATATATTCATTTCAACCATAGATTTTCCACGCTTGGTAAGTTCAATTTGGCCGTTGTTTATCGCAATATTTCCCATGGCAAGCTGTTCCTGAATTCTCTTATTAATCATGGTGCGCTCATGAAAGTATTTTGAAACAATTAAATTCAATTCCGAGAGGGGAAGAGGAGAGTCAAATTTATACAGAACTCCAATCATATATATAGAAAATGAACGGTCTATTGTAACCGGGAATAACCTGTTGAAGGAAAAGGAAACTAAAAAAAAAATTATAAGAGACAATATGATAGTTGAGAAGTCAAATATTTTTTTTAATCGGCTTGAAATCATACGCAGCATAACCATGCTTATCGCGGCTAATAAGGTATGTCTCATGGTGTGTTTTATATAACCATAAAATATGAAATCGGACTTCCATGCGTGCTCATGAATTGCAGTAGCGACAATGGAAATTACGAACAATGCAAATGCGACAAAGAGAACCTTGCCTGTGAATCTGAAATCTTTGATAGCTCTTGTCATACCCAGATACCTTACGGGATTTTGATTGTCTCAAAAATTGTTTTGTATGGTGGTTGCTCTTTTGTATAAGAGAAAAAACATACTCACAACCATCCAAAAGTAGCGAGTAAATAGAGCACCCCCCCCCCCGCCAGAATCAAGCGGCTTTGCCGATCATGGAGTAAAAAATGGATGGGATCATAGCTTATCACACCTCGTTCCGCTAGCAGAAGCAGGCGAGCCAACCACAAAAAAAGTGGAGGGCAAATCAAAAGCAGCCATTCCGGGCTCTGATACAATTCCATGGCGCGCAATTCACCAACATACAAGGCTAGAGTAAGCGTTGCGCAACATATACTCCCGCCCGCCAGAGAGAGCAGAACAACGATATCTCTGGTCAAATAGGCCCTCCGCATCGCGCCTTCCGCTCCTGACAACTCCAGACGCCTTAATTCAATAATCCGCTTGGTAATGCTTAGAGCGAGAAAAATGAAAAATGAAAAACACAAAAGCCACGGAGAATAATTGGCGTTTATGGCCGTGATCCCGGCTACAATGCGCAACACAAACAAAATGCTCAGAATAATGACGTCTATCAATAATTTGCATTTAAAGTAATACGAATAGGATATGGTGATCAA
>Ga0099364_10009380_pt1 | contig 13584 bp, 10 predicted proteins | sample TergutTh196P3_FD_73070 | JGI IMG/M metagenome (GOLD analysis project Ga0099364, IMG submission 73070) | Microcerotermes parvus P3 segment gut microbial communities from Pointe-Noire, Republic of the Congo - Th196 P3 | ecosystem: Host-associated > Arthropoda: Insects > Digestive system > Gut ...
AAGGCGTATTATGCGTCTACGTTCGGTCAGTTCCGGCTTTTTCACCGGAATTCCCTCTCTGCGTCGCAACACACGCCTTTCAAAACCACTACATGGAGCAAACCTGTATGGGGTCTGAAGCGTAACCCGACCCATTGCCTGGTCTTAAATTTTATTTCAATACAGTGCAACCTTTTGCTGTTTTTTATGGTATTATTTGTGAAAGGGATAACACCTATTTGCAGCAATGCGAAATGCCCGCAGAATTACTACGATAAGAAAGAAGGCGATTAATATGTTTATATCGAGCGGAGAAATCAGAAGCAGCGCAAGGCAGCAATTGCGGGGGATGTGGGGTAAAGCGGCATTTGTATTTCTGGTCTACCATCTGATAATTCTGCCATACTCATTTTTTACTTATTCCAATATAATGGCCGTATACATACCGTGGTTACCCTCGTTTCGTGTATTATCTGTTCCCCTGGAAGTAGCTAGCTTCATAATCACGGGCCCGTTTGCTTTGGGGTTTGCAAACTATTTCTTAGGAATAATCCGCAGCAAGGAGTTTTCTGTAAATGGTATATTTTATGGGTTCAAGCATTTTAAGCGTAGCTTTGTGTTGAATATGGCTATTGCTTTTTTACTCATTTTGTGGTGTAGCGGGCCAGTAATTCTTGGAGCAGTTGTTTTAGGTATCCCGGGGTTGATAATGGGATCAATAATCAGCCTAATAATACTGATAGTAAAAAGTTTGCAATATTCAATGGCGTTTTACATTATGCATGATGATGATAACCATTACCTAGGTATATTTGAAATAATAAAAGATAGCATGATTATGACGATAGGCCTAAAAGGAGAATTGTTTAAGCTATATGTTAGTTTTTTGGGTTGGATTCTACTTGGAGCGTTGACTTTAGGCGTAGGCTATTTGTGGATCACTCCGTATTTCGAGCTTTCGAAAGCTAACTTTTATGAGAATGTTAATGGAGAAAAGAAGATCTGTAATAGCTGCAGACTTGAGGTTGTCGTAAACCTCCCCCAATGCCCAAGGTGTCAAGGCGAGGTGTTTAGCTAAACAAAGCAAGCCAAGCAAGGGAACCGTCCCCTTGCTTGGTATTACAGGGGGGGCAACCATGAAAAAACAGATTTTAACAGGCGAAGAGTCTTTTGAAAAAATCATTGAAGGTGATTATTTCTATGTTGACAAAACCATGTTCATCAAGGAATTGATTGAGAATAGGGGAACGGTCACCCTGATAACCCGGCCACGGCGTTTCGGGAAGACGTTGAACATGAGCATGCTGAGGTCATTTTTCGATATCGGGAAGCCCTCACCGGGCGCTTCTGCCGGGAAATGCAGCAAAACACTGTTTGACGGGCTGGGGATAATGGGGCATAGTGAAATTGTTGAAAAGCATATGAACAAATATCCCGTTGTTTTCCTTACGCTGAAGAATGTCGAGCTGTCTACCTATGAGGATTCGATTGACAGGATAAGGTCGCTTGTTTCCACTGCTTATCAGCAGAATCTGTACATATACGAAAGCGACAGGCTAAATGCTCGGCAAAAGAAAGTGTTTTACTCTTTGTTCATGGGGGAATCCACGTTAGGTGAACTGCAATCCTCTTTATATTTTCTAACGGAGTGCCTGCATGCCTATCATGGGAAACGGGCAATCGTCTTGCTTGACGAATACGACGCCCCACTGACCAACGCATATATCGAAGGCTATTACGGCGAAATGCTGAAATTCATGCGCGGCTTTCTGGGGAGCGTGTTTAAAACCAACGACTGCCTGGAGTTCGGCGTGCTGACGGGCATTCAGAGGATATCCAAGGAAGGGTTGGTCAGCAGCTTCAACAACCCCTTGGTATGCGGGGTTCTTGATGAGGAGTTTAACGCTTCTTTCGGTTTTACGGAGGATGAAGTGAAAGAGGCCTGCGAAGCATATGAGGTGGGCGGCACATTTCCTGAAGTGAAGAGATGGTATGACGGTTACAGATTCGGCGGCCGGGATATGTACAACCCATGGAGCATCACCGGGTATCTGAAAAAAAGAAAGTTTGAGAATTACTGGGTGAACACCGGCGGTTTAAGCGTGATGCAGGATATGTTTTACAAAGGAGACGACAATCTGAGGGATGACCTAGCCGGGCTGCTGACGGGTGCGCCTGTCATGATGTCCTTAGAGGACGGGATAACATACCCGCTGGATTTCGTCAAATCGGACACGTTCTGGACGCTGTTCTTGAATGCAGGGTACATTAAGCCGTGCAACGGTGCGAATGAGGAGGGATTCGGAGCGGAACTGGTCAACATGGAGGTGCGGAACATCTTCTCGCGTTACGCTAAAAAATGGTTTGATACTCAGCGGGCATCCATATCGCGCGCGATTCAAGAGTTCGCGGGCTGCCTGCTCTGCGGTGACGCGGAGGGCGTGGGTAAAGCGCTCAACGAAGATCTGCTTAACAACCCGAGTTGCCACGACTATAAGGAAGAGAACAGCTACCATATGTTCATATACGGGATGCTGCTGGCCATGTCGGGCGAATACACGGTTTACTCAAATCAAGAATCAGGGAAAGGCCGCTCGGACTGCATGATAAAGCCTTTCGATAAGGAAAAACACGCTGTTGTGATAGAATTTAAGCACATAAGCGGGGAGGGGAATGACTTGAAGCTGGAAGCCCAGAGAGGTCTGGAGCAGATAGAGGAGAAGGCGTATGTCCATGGCTTGAAGCGCGAGGGATATGAGCGGATATACAAGTACGGTATTGCGTTTTATAAGAAGAGCTGTGAGGTGGCTTTTGGGGTAGTTTAGTGGTTGAACGGCAAACGTGAAATCAGGCGAAAAGAAGAAGCGCACCCAGTCCGCCACTTCGCAACGCCGCCAGTCGTTATGTGACAGTCCTACTACTGCGGTGCTACATTAAGAAAATTCTATATTAGGAGAAATACATATGGAAAACATCCAGTTCGAAAACAGAGTCGAAGATACAGAAGAGCTTGCTAAGAGTAGGATGAGACTATTTCAAAAGCTAGGCGGAAAGCGTAGGCATTGGTATGATTATTATAAAATAATCTCGCTAGTATCTTTAGGTGTTTCGGCCGCAGTTGCCGCATTGCAGTCAAATCACATCATGATGTACTATTTTGTGTGTATCTTATGCATTATATGTATTTTCCATTTTGCAGGTCCCGCTATCTCCGCTCGTAGATACTGGAAACAATACGCAGAACAAAATGGAGAAAGAATATGTAGAAGAACCGTTATCTTTGGTGATGGCATCGAGGTTCAGAGCGGGAACACTACTATAATTCATACATACGATAATATTCGTTTTATAGTTGAAAATGAGGAGCACTTTTGCTTATTTGTCGGTATAAATTCCATGATAGTAATTTATAAAAATGCATTCACCGTAGGCAATGCGGATGCGTTTTCTGCGTTTATTAACGAAAAATGCTCGGCGCAAGAACCGCTGTGGACAAAGTCTGAGCTTAATAAGCGAATAACAAAAAAACGTTTTCCAAAGATAATATATATGTTTATTTTGACTATTGTACTATTACTTTATTTTTGGTCGGTTGCGCTTAAGCCCGTCCCCATCACAGTTTCGGAAAGCAGTAGCACCTTGTCGCCGTCAGTTAACAATGTTTCTGTTAACCCTGAGTTTATTACTATTAATTTATCGCGCAGAGACATAACGAGCGATGATTTAGAGGAAATGATAGCGAATGGGAGCATCCCACGAAATGTTGCAGAACTAATATTAGTCAGTACGCAAATCAGCGACTTGACTCCGTTGCAATCGCTGACCGATTTAGTATGGCTGTTTTTACCCGGTACACAAGTCAGCGACCTGACTCCGTTGCAATCGCTAACGGATTTGAGAATTCTTTCTTTATCCAATACACAAGTCAGCGATTTGACTCCGCTGCAATCGTTGACTAATCTGGTGGATTTGGATTTAGCTCATACACAAATCAACGACTTGACACCGTTGCAATCGCTGAGTAACCTTGGTAATCTTGATATATCAAATACGCAAGTAAAAGACTTGCGCCCTATTCAATCGCTGCTTTATCTAGAAAAACTGAACTTAAACAGAACGCAAATCAGCGACTTAACGCCATTGCAGCGGATGGCTAGTTTGAAATGGCTGAACTTAAGCTACACGCAAATTAGAGACTTGGCTTCCGTCCAAGCACTGACTGAGCTGGTAATTCTGGAGTTATCTAATACAAGAATAAATGACCTAACTCCGCTGCAATCGTTGACTAATCTAGAAAAGCTAGATTTAGCAGAAACGCAAATTAGCGACCTGACTCCGTTGCAATCGCTAACCAAGCTGGAATGGCTGGACTTATTTAATACACAAACACACGATGATCGTATATCAGAATTACATAGCAAGCTTCCCAAATGCGCTATATACCCTTTATATCCCGGAGATAGTATTCATATAGTTTCAATAATGTATGATTATGATCACCTAGGCAAATACAAATAAAAGTAATGGACCAAGCAAGGGGACGGTTCTTCTGCTTGGCGTGTATCTTACTTTGCATGATGCATCAGCGGCGCAAACCAAGCAGAAGAACCGTCCTCTTGCTTGGTTAAATGATAGAAGCAACTATGCGTTGTGTATTGCAGGAGGTGCAAACATGAAAAAGCAGATATTGACAGGCGAAGAATCTTTTGAAAAAATCATTGAAGGTGGTTATTTCTATGTTGACAAAACCATGTTCATCAAGGAATTGATTGAGAACAGGGGAACGGTCACCCTGATAACCCGGCCTCGGCGTTTCGGGAAAACGTTGAACATGAGCATGCTGAGGTCGTTTTTCGATATCGGGAAGCCCTCGCCGGGAGCTTCCGCCGGGAAATGCAGCAAAACGCTGTTTGACGGGCTGGGGATAATGGGGCATAGTGAAATTGTTGAAAAGCATATGAACAAATACCCCGTTGTATTCCTCACGCTGAAGAATGTCGAGCTGTCTACCTATGAGGATTCGATTGACAAGATAAAGCTGCTTGTTTCCATCTTATACAGGCAGCACCGATATTTATTAGACAGTGACAGACTTGATGGGCGGCAAAAAGAGGTTTTTAATACGTTGCTGTCTGAAAAATCAACTGTGGCAGAACTGGGGTCAGCCTTATACATATTGACCGAATGCCTGCACACCCATCACAACAAAAGAGCAATAGTCTTGCTTGACGAATACGACGCGCCCCTGACCAACGCATATGTCGAAGGCTATTACGGCGAAATGCTGAAATTCATGCGCGGCTTCTTAGGGAGCGTGTTCAAAACCAACGATTATCTGGAGTTCGGCGTGCTGACGGGCATTCAGAGGATATCGAGGGAGAGCATGTTCAGCAGTTTCAACAACCCAAAGGTCTGCGGTGTGATGGACAAGGCGTTTGCCACATGCTTCGGGTTCACGGAGGATGAGGTAAAGGAGGCCTGCCGGACGTATGGCGCGGGCGATATGTTCGATGAGGTCAAACTATGGTACGACGGCTACAGGTTCGGCGGGCAGGATATGTACAACCCATGGAGCATCACCGGGTTTTTGGAAGAACTGGAGATTGGCAACTACTGGGTAAACACAGGCGGCATCAGCATGATGCAGGACGTGTTTTACAAAGGCGACAATGATCTGAGGGATGACTTGGCAGGGCTGCTGACCGGCTCGCCTGTGATGATGTCATTTGAGGAGGGTATAACATATCCGATAAAATACGTTAAATCCAACACATTCTGGACTTTGCTTCTGAATGCCGGGTATGTAAAGCCGTGCAACGGGTCAAAAAAAGACAGGTTCGGGGCAGAGCTGGTTAACATGGAAGTGAGGAACATCTTTTCCCGCTACGCGGAGAAGTGGTTCAGCGAAGAGAGGATTTCTGTGTCCAAGGCGATAGTGCGGTTCGTAGGTCATCTCCTGAGCGGCGATGCGGAGGCTGTGAGCGCGGCCTTGAACGACGATATCCTAAACAACCCGAGCAGCTTTGATTTACAGGCGGAGAACAGCTACCATATGTTCATATACGGGATGCTGCTGGCCGTATCGGGCGAATACACGGTTTACTCAAACCTTGAATCGGGGAAAGGCCGCTCGGACTGCATGATAAAGCCTTTCTATAAGGAAAAGCATGCCGTGGTGATAGAGTTTAAGCACATAAGCGGGGATGGGAAGAACTTAGAGCTTGAAGCGCGGCGGGGCCTTGCGCAGATAGAGGAGAAGGCGTATGTCCATGGCTTGAAGCGCGAGGGGTACGAGCGGATATACAAGTACGGCATTGCGTTTTATAAGAAAAGCTGTGTGGTGGCTTTTGGGTAACTTAGCGGTGCTTGGTGACGGGCGCGGTTAATTCAGGCACCGCACATTGGGTTGCGTGCGACATCCGCTTTAGGAATTATCTGCGTCGCGGGACGTATTCTCTGCTATTCGAGTACAAATTGATTAAAGAATTTGTCGACTCAGAAGTACTGTGGTTCAGGAAATAGATCAAATCTTCAATTGTGATTGGATATTTACGAAACGGTGAGTATATGGGGATCCATCCAAGTTCTGATAAATCAATAAAAAAACGCAGAGGTCGTCAACGGATCTTCTCTCTGTTGCTGTTGAAGTCCGTCATAAAGACAAGCAATTAATGGCCATTTTCAGCGCACTCGGGTATAACAACCGCTAAGTTACCCAAACGCCACTTCGCAGCTCTTCTTATAAAACGCGATGCCGTACTTGTATATCCGCTCGTAGCCTTCTTGCTTCAAGCTGTGCATGTACGCCTTTTTCTCTATCTGCTCCAATCCACTCTGCGCTTCTTGCTTTAAGTCTTTACCATCACCTCTTATATGCTTGAATTCTATAACCACAGCGTGTATTTCCTTATCAAACGGCTTTATCATGCAGTCCGAGCGGCCTTTGCCGGACTCAGGGTTTGAGTATACAGTGTAATCGCCAGACACGGCTAACAGCATCCCGTATATAAACATATGGTAGCTGTTCTCCTTCTGCAAATCAAAGCTGCTCGGGTTGTTCAGGATATCGTCGTTCAGGGCCGCGCGCACTGCCCCTGCATCACCGCGCAAAAGATGGCTGACGAAGCTCACTATTTCCTCGGACAAGGAGGGCTGCTGTTCACGGAACCAGTTCTTTGCATAGCGTGAAAACATATTCCGCACTTCCATGTTAACTAGTTCTGCGCCAAATCTCTCCGATTTACCCCCGTTGCACGGCTTGATATACCCTGCATTCAAGAACAGCGTCCAGAATGTGTCAGACTTTACATATTCTATCGGGTATGTTATCCCCTCCTCCAAGGACATCATGACAGGCGAGCCCGTCAGCAATCCCGCTAGGTCATCCCTCAGATTATTATCGCCTTTATAAAATATGTCCTTCATCACGCTCAAGCCGCCTGTGTTTACCCAATAGTTGCCAATCTCCAGTTCTTCCAGAAACCCGGTGATGCTCCATGGATTGTACATATCCCGGCCGCCGAACCTGTAGCCGTCGTACCATTGCTTTACTTCGTCAAACATATCAGCCACGCCGTACGTCAGGCAGGCTTCCTTTACTTCGTTTTCCGTGAACCCGAAGCATGTGGCGAATGCCTTGTCCATAACCCCGCAGACCTTTGGGTTGTTGAAGCTGCTGAACATGCTCTCCCTAGATATCCTCTGCACGCCCGTCAGCACGCCGAACTCAAGGTAATCGTTGCCTTTGAAAGCGCTGCCTAAAAAGCCGCGCATGAATTTAATCATATCGCTATAATAACCCTCGATATATGCGTTGGTCAGCGGCGCGTCGTATTCGTCGAGCAAGACGATTGCCCGTTTGTTATGATATGAATGCAAGCACTCTGTCAAAAAGAACAAGGATGACCGCAGTTCAGCTAGCGTGGACTCCCCCATGAACAAAGAGAGGAACACTTTCTTCTGCCATCCGTCAAGTCTATCACTGTCAAGTAAATACCGGTTCTGCCGGCAAACAGCGGAGATAAGCGACCTTATAGTGCTGATTGATTCCTCATAGGTTGGCTGCTCGACATTTTTCAATGTAAGGAAAACAACTGGATACTTATTCATATGCTTTTCAATGATGTCCTCATGCCCCATTATCCCCAGCCCGTCAAACAGCGCTCTGCTGCACTTCCCGGCGGAATCGTCCGAGGGGGGCGTTCCTATATCGAAAAATGACCTAAGCATGCTCATATTCATAGTTTTCCCGAAACGCCGAGGCCGGGTTATTAGCGTGACCTTCCCCCTGTTTTCAAGTAATTCTTTGATGAACAGGGTTTTGTCAATATAGAAGTAACTGCCTTCGATAATCTCCTCAAAAGATTCCGCGCCTGTCAAAATCTGCTTTTTCATGGCGTACTCCCTTTAAATACACAGGTACAATTGCTTCTTACACTTTAGCAAAATAAATCTATTTTATCAACCATTTTGTTAACGCTCTATCCTCTTTTTGAGTAATGTGAGAACAACATTGCGTTTTATCAGAGCGTCGCGCACCCTGCCATAGCACTGCGCCCGGGTTCTGCCTGCTCCTATTTTACTTCCGCTTTCCTAAACACATAGTATCCTCCGAATACAGCCGCTGCCATATATCCGAATCCGACAATCAGGGTTCTTGCTATTTCCCCGGCGGTCAAGGTATCGATCTGCACCATCAAGCCTATGCTTATAGTCAGCTCGTAGTACAGAAGATCGTGAACCCAATCCGATATGAATGACAGGGCAAGTATCATAACGCCGGGCACAAGCAGAAAAGCGATGTATATCCCTATGACCGCGCCTTGCCGCCGTAGCGCTTGGTCAAGTTCATTGTTTTGAGTACACTCATAATAATACTGCACCTCCACTATTTCTAGTGTAATCCTTTATTATCTCTAAGAATAATATTAATAAGCCTTAAATAAGAAAGCTACACTTTTTCCCGCTACTCCCAGTTTTCTCCATCTAGGCGTTTCTGCATGGCTTTCAGCCGCTTTTGACGTTCTTTATAATCGGGTAAAACCCTCTCCACAATCGCCCAGAACTTATCCGAATGGTTCATTTCCGTAATATGCGCCAGTTCGTGTACGACCACATAATTAATCACATCCTCATCCGCCATAATAAGCCGCCACGAGAAGTTAATGCTCTTTTTCCCGGAGCAACTGCCCCATCTGGTTTTCGCGGCGTTTATCTTTACGGCTATGGGCGTGACGGACATTCGTTTCGAGAACTCCATCACTTTTATTGTCAAATCGCGCTTTGCCAAAAGCCGGTAGATTTGCACGCATGCGTATTTGATTTGCTCCTGTGATAAATCCGGCGGCATATAAAAGCTTTCGTCGTCAAAGCCCATACGCTTCCCCGTTTTTGCGGTTATCGGGTATTGCTTCCCGCAGTAGGTTACAGTATCTCCGTACGCCAGGGTAAAGCTCTCGCGCCGATGCGCTTGCAAGCTGGATTTGGCAAGGTTGTCTAGTATCCATTTTTCCTTCGAAGCGACTAACTTGTCAATATCGTGTTTAGGCATTTTCAGCGGGGCCCGGATTTCCACACACCCATCACGGATGTATATAGCGACAGTTTTCCGTTTTGAACGCGTGAGCGTGTATATTTCGTTTAATGATTGGCTTGCCATCAGATCACACCTCCCCCATATTGACCTTTCACAGAATTATTGTAATCAGATTTCGCATTCCGTGATATAATCATAATAATATTTTCTGCTTCCGCCAATAAAACAAGAGCCATAATTCGTCATAGTAAGTGAAAGGGTGAAAAAGGTATGGATGAAATGAAAAAAATGCTTGCCGATGTCCGGAGCGGCGATATAAAGGCCTTCGAAGCGTTATATGAGTCGCTAAAAACCCCGCTGTTCACTATTATACTGCGAATTACGCATGACAATGCATTGTCCGAAGACATCTTGCAGGAGGTCTTTCTGAAGCTGTACCTTTCGCCGCCCGAACCCTCCGTCAACCCCCGCGCTTATATATGCCGGATGGCGCGCAATCTGGCCGTTGACAGCGTGAGGAAGCGGAAGCCGACCGTTGATCTGGAAGAAGCCGAAAATCACCTCCATCACCCTGTGGACAACCTCGCTCGGAAAATGGATATAGAGGATGCGCTGCAGGCGTTGCCGAACAGGGAGAGGCAAATCGTCACGCTGCATATCAACGGCGAGCTGAAGTTCAGAGAGGTCGCCGACATACTGAGCATACCTCTCGGAACGGTACTATGGGCGTACCGCAAAGCCATTAAACAACTGCGAAACACATTGGAGGTGTGATATGAAAAAATTAACTAAGCTCCTGACTAATCTCACAGCCGCGAGTATAATTATTTTCGCATTTACGCTGACTGCCGCAGCATTCGGCGCCGTAGTTCCCGCAACAGACAGCGATTCACTTTATGCAGATGTTATCGATGAACCGTTTGAAGAGTTTATGTCTCACGATGACAGCTATGCAACCCCTGCCCCGGGCGAGGCATCCATGCCAGAACTGAGCAGTACCGCGGATACGCTCTTCATGCACTGGGAGAAGACCGGCTATCCCGATGATATAGGCGGCGTATACTATGACAGCGAATCCGGCATGATGGGGTTCTTGCTTGTAAGCCCCACGCAGGAGCGCATTGACGAGCTGCGCGCGATGTTTGACGGTGACGCAGTCTTTACCCCGAGCGCTTACTCATACAATGAGCTTAGGCTGGCGCAGGATGAAATAGACGCAATAATGGGCGAGGGCAGCGGCATTTACTCAACAGGCGTGGGCTGGACCAGCACGGACAGGCGCGTTCATGGTTTCGGCGAAAGCGGCAAGGAGTTCCGTTTGGTCGTAGGCGTGGACGAGAGCGTTTTCGACCACTATAGCGAAGCGTTCGCGGCTTTATATGGCGACAGGGTGGTCGTCGAGGTCGCCGGGCCGCTTATGCTGGAAGGCAGCATGGGCATAATGCCCGGCGGCGGGCTTGACGACGGCGGAATGATCGAAGACGGCGGCGTGGATACGAGCGGGCTGATAACCCCGATAGTCCCGGTAGATTTAAGCGTTGCCCTGTCTGGCTCGGCTTTTTCCCAGTCTTCAAACAATAGTTCTGATAATAGCATATGGCTGTGGGCAATCATCGGTATCGGCTTGGCTGGGTCGCTGCTGCTCGCAATGCGGCTCAGGTCACGCCATGCCGCAGCTATGCAGACCGCAAACGGCGGGATTATCACCGGGAGCGCCAATGTAAGCAAAAACCAGGTGGTCGATGCAGTCAGGAACAGCGGAACCGCCCCAAGCGACGGGCTGTTTGATAAGATTAGTAAGCAAATCGACTCACAATGACAGCAAGGTAAGGGGAATAGCAACTTAGCAGCCTGCAATGCAAAGAAAAACCTGGGTGTTTGCAGCCGCTATGTTGCTATTTTTCTTAGCCTTCTCTCAGGGCTTCCAAGACTACATCCGTACCCGCGCCTGACGGCAGGCCGGTTACATCGATTTGGATGTTCTTGTTCACTTTGGCATCATATGTCCCGGCCTTCATCACCTCAGTGAGATCGAAGCCTAGTGTCTCGTTGACTACCTCCGTCACAGCCTTCAAAACACCTGCGGTGTACCCGGCAACCTCACCCGCTACTCCCATGCCGCCATCGCCGATGCCGCCGACGTATGTGATTTTGCCTATGTTCCGCAGAGGTTCAGCTGCCGCCGCGACAATCTCGGGATATTTGTCGATGACCATTTCAAGTTTGCCGGCTTCGTTCATCTTGGCAAGGGCTTCCGCTTTCTTCTCAAGCGTCTCAGCCTCCGCAAGGCCGCGCAGGCGGATAGCCTCAGCCTCGGCAATGCCCATGGTCTCAATGACCTTCGCCCTGGCTTCGCCTTCTTTCGCAATCAGCTCGGCTTGAACCTTTGCGCGCGCTTCGCCTTCAAGGCGCATTTTCTCGGCTTCCGCTTCAGCCCGCTGTATCTGCTCAAACTTATCAGCCTCGGCGATAAGCCGGCGTTTCTGCTTATCAGCCTCTGCCGGCCGGATAACCAGTTCCTGCAGCTCCGCCTGCTTGCGCTCCGCTCTCTTCTGCGCAAGCTCAATGTTCTTCTGCTCGGATTGAATCTCAATCTGCACCTTCGCCTCGGCAACCTCCTGCTGGCGCTTCGCTTCCAGTATTATAGCATCCATGGCGGTGTTCTTAACTTCCTTGGATGTTATGTTTTCTTGTATTTTATATGCCGCGTCAGATTTCGCGCGGCGGGTTTCCTGTTCCTCGTCGAAAGCAAGGACTTGAAGGCCCTTCTCCTTCTCTGCCTCGGCAATCTGCGTTTCCGCTGACAGCTGGGCAGTTTTTCCTATACGCATGGCCTCTGCGGTCTTAATCTGGCGGTTCTTCTCAGCTTCGGCTTCCGCAATGGCCGCCTCGGATTTTACCTTCGCGATCTGCTCTTTGCCCAACGCTTCGATATAGCCTTCTTCGTCGGTTATGTCATTAATCGTGAAGGACTTGAGTTCGAGGCCCATATCCTCCAGTTCTTTCCCGGCGACCTCCTGAACCTTCGTCGCAAAGCTTTCCCTGTCGTCGTAGATGTCTTCGACGCTTAGCGAAGACACTATCTCACGCAGCTTGCCTTTGCATACCTCGGAAGCCTGGGTGCGGATCATCTTCACGGTTTCGGTGTCATTCGAGCAGCTGAACTGCTGGACGGCGGCTAAAATAGACTCTCCTGTGTTCTTGACCTTCAGCACGACGATGCCGTCGGCGTTGATGGGCACGCCCAGCTTGGTCTTCGTCTGCCGGATTTCCACGGAAAACATGATGTTTTCTAGCGTAATCATATCCATCCTCTGGAACACCGGGATTACGATGCTGCCGCCCCCAGTGATCACCTTGGGTTTCCCGACGCCGACAATTACGCCTGCCTTGTCCGATGGGACCTTCTTCCAGGTCGTAGCAATGACGGAGATTATGAGTACAAAACCTATGACAATGAGAATGATCGGCATCAAATAAGGATACGGGCTTATTTCGGAAGTCGCGTTTAGCATAATCGGTATTAGATTCTCCATTTACATATCCTCCTAATAGTCAATTCATTTACAACTACTGCAAATCTGATTTACTTTCCACCCCCTTCTCTGTTGAAGAACGTGGAAACAAAGCACAGTTTGTTCTTCACATCCACCTCTGTTATCAGCACTTTCTCCCCTGCCTTCACTGTGCCGGGCATCTGCGGTGCCAGCTCAGGGTCGATTATCGCGCGAAAAGATATAGCTGCCCCCGTGCTGTCCCTAAGCGAAATGGTGCCGATGGAGCCGGCTGTCATAGCGAGCGTTACCTCGGCTGTTTTGCCCGGCAGCTCTTGAAACGACATTACATATGAGTCGCTGTTCCTGAGTCGTTTTATGATGAGCTTATACAAAGCAAAGTACGACAGCCCGGCAAGCGCGGCGCAGGCAAACAGCAGCAGTATTGCCATAGGCAGCGCAGCGGAGGTTATAAGCTGCCTGAGCGCATGTCCCGAAGCCCCGAAAACTATGAGGAACTGGCAAATGCACATGATATTGATTGGGAACGCGCCGCCTTTTCCTCCTGAGCCGGGC
>Ga0099364_10009381_pt1 | contig 13584 bp, 14 predicted proteins | sample TergutTh196P3_FD_73070 | JGI IMG/M metagenome (GOLD analysis project Ga0099364, IMG submission 73070) | Microcerotermes parvus P3 segment gut microbial communities from Pointe-Noire, Republic of the Congo - Th196 P3 | ecosystem: Host-associated > Arthropoda: Insects > Digestive system > Gut ...
CCCGTCACGTTCACGCAGATGCGGGGCGCACCAAATGTTTTTGTGAGCCGCGCGGAGGTGGACGTGCCGGAGCCGGGGCTTCTCGTGTGGAACGAGCGGTACTCGCCTGATCTCGTTGCCGCGATTGACGGGGGGCCCGTGCCGCTCTATCAGGCGAACGGGGTCTGGTGCGCCGTGCAGGTCCCCCCCGGCAAACACACGGTGACGTGCCGCGTGCGACGGGGGGGGGGGCTCAACCTGCTCGCCCTCGCCACGAGCCTGCTGGTCGCGCTCTCGCCTGTTTTTCTGCGAGGAAAAAAACATGGCTGAATTTTTACCACAAAGAACACAAAGGATTGCACAAAGGGCACAAAGGATTGGTGCGCAGGATGTCATTGCCTTTGTGCGCTTTGTGAAAACTTTGTGTCCTTTGTGGTTAAAGTTGGACATTGGCTATTCCGTTGCCCTATGACACCGCTCAAAAAAATGTTGTCTCCGATCAAGCAGCGTCTCGGCGACCTGTGGTGGTACACGCTCCTGCTGTTCGTCGCCCAGCAGTTGGGCAATGTCATTCAGGCGGTTATCGGCATCTGGCTGGTGCCGAAGTATGTGCCGCAGTCCGAACTCGGCGCGGTGTTGCCGTTGGCTTCTGTCGGCGGGTTGTTGGGGTTCCCGCTCATCGCCCTGATGATCCCGTTCATGAAGTTTTTGAACAAGTACATGGCGCAAGGCGAGTTCGGGAAAGTGAAGCGGTTGCTGCGCGACACGTTTATGTTCACCGGGGGTATCTTTGTTGTGGCCTCACTGGTTGCCCGTTTCCTGTTGCCGTTGGTGTTCAACCGGATGAGGGTTGAAGATGGCAGCCTCAGCCTGCTGATTGTCACGTCCGGGATTGTCGCCGCGCTCGCGCCTGTGTTTGCAAATGCCCTGCAAGCGCTCAAGCAATTCACGGTCCTCTCTGCCACAAGCACGATCAGCGCGGTTGTCCGCCTTGTCACGATGATGGTTTGTCTCCCGATCCGCGGGCTCTCCGGGTATTTTGTCGGGCAGATCGTCCCGAACCTGTTCAATATCGGGGCAGCGTTGATTGTCCTCCGAAAGAAGTTCGGCGCTCAAATCAAGATGACCTCCTACTGGCGTGAGGATTGGAAGCCGATGTTCCATTACGCGAAATGGCCTGCGCTCCTCAACCTGGCAGGAATGCTGCAAGCCACGGTTGAAGCGTTTGTCGTCCGCCGTTGCCTCCCGGACATCGAATCCGCAGGGTACTATATGATTTCGCGTTTTGCGGAAATCGCGCTTTTTTTTGGGTTGACCTGCTCGACGATCCTTTTCCCCCTTGTCTCGGAACGTTATGAGAAAGGTCAGCGCAGCCAGCACAAGCTGCTGGCGCAGTCGGTCTGGGGTACCTTAGCTGCGGGCTGTTGCTTCACGTTTGCCGTCGCGCCTTGCTCCTATCTGCTGTTCTCATTGAACACCGATTGGAACGTGTACCTGCATTTTATTCCCCACTTCGTTGTGCTAAGCCTCGTGTATGCCATCCGGGGTTCCGCGCACTGCTTTGTCATGTATCAGATTGCGCGCAACCAGTTCCGCTTCATCCCGTTTTATGTGTTCCTTTACTGTTCGGGGATGGTGGTGCTTTATTGCCTGACGGGCTACACGTTCTTCGCCCCCTGGATGCCCCAGACATGGCTTGACGCACTGGCCTCTTTTAATCCGTGCCGATTAACCGTTGTGTTGGGGCTTATGTTGGTCTATACTGTCCCAATCTTGCTTTACGCACTCGTGTCCATACGGAAGATGTTGAACAAAGGATGAGAAGATGAATAAACAGATGTTGCTGGCGATGATGTTTGCGGTTGTGGGCGCGATAGGTTGCGCCGCGCAACTCGCGGAGGAAGCCGCCGTGAGCGCGAAAGTGAGTCTTCTGGACGGCTCGCAGTTGCTCGGGACGTTAAACGCGCCATCCCTTGTGGTGGTCACGTCCTTCGGGAAAAAAGAAATCCCGCTGGCGCAAATCTCCGCGCTTGATTTTGCCAAGGATGGCGTCAAAGTGAGGTTTCACAACAAGGATGTTTTGTCCGGGACACTGGAAGATACCGCATTCGCGTTCAAGACGGTTTTCAACGATGTGCGTCTGGACTACTCGCAAATCAAGTCCGTGCAATTCTCGGGTACGGGCGCACGGGACATGAATACGGAGGGACTTCTGCTCCATGTGCAGTTCGACTCGGACACTGAAGACCTCAGCAGGTTTGACGCCCACATGGATGCCCGTAATGCCCGTATCGTGGAAGGACCGGACGGGAACGGAAACGCGATGCTCCTTGCTTCGGAAGACGCGACAATCGCCATCCATCTGCCGTTCTCGCCGTACCTCACGCCCGAATGTACCATCGAGTTCTGGTCGAAATTTCCGCAACCTCACGCGATGTTTGGTCCTGGTGATGGACCTCCGTTTTTTTTCAATATCGTGCGTGAAGGACACCCCAATCAGAATCAAATGTTGCTTGGGTTTGTGTGGGATGCCGGAGGTGGACGTGGAGGGCTTTTAGGACGGATATGGGGGTTTGCCGATGCGACAACACATGTTTTTGGCACCGTGTCAAACATTGCAGACACAGGGTTACTGGGGGATACTCTTGACGGTTGGCATCATTACGCATTCATCTGGAAATGGGACGGCTTCGCGTTTCCCGAAGGAACAGGGAAAAATCTCCTTGTGGTCGTTGACGGAAAAGTTGTGGCCTCTTCCGTTAAAATGCCAGACCAGCATGATTTTGCCGATCTGTGGGATAAGGAGGCAAAATTCCATCTTCTTATCCATGATAATAATTCCAATCGCAAGTGTCCCATCGCTATGTCCGATTGGAAGATATGGAATTACGCCAAAACCCCTGACCAGCTCGGGTGGGAGGAGATGCGAAAATGAAAAAGCAAGTGATGATGACGATACTCCTTATGGGCGCAGTGTGCTGTTTCGCGCAAACGGACATTGCGGTAAAGGCAAAGGTGAATCTTCTGGACGGCTCGCAGTTGTTCGGCACATTAAACGCGCCATCCCTTGTGGTGGTCACGTCCTTCGGGAGAACAGAAATCCCGCTGGCGCAAATCTCCGCGCTTGATTTTGCCAAGGATGGCGTCAAAGTGAGGTTTCACAACAAGGATGTTTTATCCGGGACACTGGAAGATACCGCATTCGCATTCAAGACGGTTTTCAACGACGTGCGTCTGGACTACTCGCAAATCAAGTCCGTACAATTCTCGGGTACGGGCGCACGGGACATGAATACGGAGGGACTTCTGCTCCATGTGCAGTTCGACTCGGACACTGAAGACCTCAGCAGGTTTGATGCCCGAATGGATGCCCGTAATGCCCGTATCGTGGAGGGCCCGGACGGGAATGAAAACGCGATGCTTCTTGATTCGGAAGACGCGACGGTCGCTATCCATCTGCCGTTCTCGCCGCTCCTGATGCCAGAGGGGACAATCGAGTTTTGGGGAAAGATGCCGCAACCAGACCAACCGTTCGGACATGCTGGGGGACAACCGTGGTTTTTTAATCTTGAAGGTCCAGACATTACGCTTCGCTATGCTTTTAAGTTCGGGTTCGCCATTAATGACGGTCTAGGAGGAGGAGGGCTTATCGGACATAAACATGGGCTTGCTCCAGCGGCAACGCACCGCTTTGGGGAGAAACAAACGGTTGCGGAAACAGGACTGCTGGGGAATACTCCAGATGGATGGCATCATTACGCATTCATTTGGAAACAAGATGGGGTTACGTTTCCCGAGGCAACGGGAAAAACGGTCCTTTTAGTCGTTAATGGAAAAGTAGTGGGGTCTGCGGGACCTCGTCTTGGGGTGGATTTTATTGCCCGGGAAACGGAGGGGAAAAAAGTCCACCTTGTAATCCATGACAGCAATTCCGATTGTACACGCCCAGTGGCCATGTCTGATTTGAAGATATGGGATTGCGCCAAAACCCTTGACCAGCTCGGGTGGGAGGAGATGCGAAAATGAAAAAGCAAGTGATGATGATGATACTCCTTACGGGCGCAGTGTACGGTTTCGCGCAAACGGACATTGCGGGAAAAGCAAAGGTGAGTCTTCTGGACGGTTCGCAGTTGCTCGGGACATTAAACGCGCCATCCCTTGTGGTGGTCACGTCCTTCGGGAAACAGGAAATTCCGCTGGCGCAAATCTCCGCGCTCGATTTCGCCAAGGATGGCGTCAAAGTGAGGTTTCACAACAAGGATGTTTTATCCGGGACACTGGAAGATACCGCATTCGCGTTCAAGACGGCTTTCAACGATGTGCGTCTGGACTACTCGCAAATCAAGTCCGTGCAATTCTCGGGTACGGGCGTACGGGACATGAATACGGAGGGACTTCTGCTCCATGTCCGGTTCGACTCGGACGCTGAAGACCTCTGCAGGTTTGATGCCCGAATGGATGCCCGAAATGCCCGTATCGTGGAGGGCCCGGACGGGAACGGAAACGCGATGTTCCTTGCTTCGGAAGACGCGACAATCGCCATCCATCTGCCGTTCTCACCGCTCCTGATGCCAGAGGGCACCATCGAGTTTTGGGCAAAGTTGCCGCAACCAGATCAACCGTTCGGTCGCTACATAGGGGGGCAACCGTGGTTATTCAGCATTGAGTGCCCTGAATTGGGATGGGGGAATGGTTTGGTCTTTGGGTTTGCCTACCATGAGGGTAATGGGAAGGGTGGGTTTGCCGGAAGAATACACGGACTTGCGGTAGTAGGAACACATTTGTCCGGCGCGGTGTCGTCGGTTGCGGAAACGGGATTGCTAGGGGATTCTCCTGATGGATGGCATCACTATTCTGTCGTCTGGAGACACAAGGGGTTCGAGTTCCCAGAGACAAGGGAAAAGGTGCTTCTTTTGACCGTTGACGGAAACGTGGTGACTTCTTCCGGTTTTTTCCATCCTGAGGGTTTTGTTGCTACTGCTGCCCAAGAGGCAGGGGACCCCCCTCCCCGCTTCGTGTTTCATGGCAAGGACTCTGATTGCACACGTCCAATAGCGGTCTCCAACCTGAAGATATGGAATCATGCCAAACTTCCTGATTGGTAGGGAAAGTTTTTAATCCCTGCGGATTAACCGTTGTATTGGGCATCCGGTTAGTATATACTGTACACACTTTGTTTTGTATGCTTGTGGCGATGATGGAAACGAAAGGGCAGAGAACGTAAGGTATGGCGGAAACACTTGGTACACTATGCGATAAATTGTCAATCGTGAAACTGAAGCAGTATCACTGTGACAGCGAGCAAAAGGCGCAAAGCCTGTCGCTCCAAGCGGCACAGCTCGCGCAAGAGGTTGACGCGTTTCTTGCGGATGCCGTTTCGGGTGCGGTAGCTGTCAATCGCCTGACCTTTTCCGCCAATAAAGTCTATAAGCAGGACGGGAACGAATTGACTCCCGTCCCCGAGGACTCAATCGGCCAGGCGTTTTCGGAACTGGCAAAGGTGAACGGCGACTTATGGCATGAACAGGAAAAGGTGTATGATTTTGAGGCTGTCCCTGCGGAACAGAAAAACGGGGTCGTCAAGCAATTGGCACTTTTGAACTTGCGGCGCAATCAATGTATTGATGCGATTGACCGAGCGCTTGTCCGACTCATTCAGCAAAAAGGTAACTGATGTACACAGAAATTTCAAACTGCCGGATCTGCCAGCGCGCGAACCTGCTGCCCGTATTGTCGCTGGGCGAGCAGTACCTCACGGGGGTCTTCCCCAAAACCCTAGACACGCCAGTCACCAAAGGCCCGCTTGGGATGTTGTGGTGCCAAGACTGCGGTTTATTGCAGCTTAAGCAGTCCTACAGCCTTTCCGAAATGTATGGCGACAATTACGGATACCGATCGGGCTTAAACACGTCCATGGTCGCCCACCTGACGAATAAAATCCGCAGTCTCGAGCGGATGGTCACGCTATCCCCAAGTGATCTGGTCATTGATATCGGCAGCAACGATGCCACCTCGCTGAAAGCCTATTCCGGGAAACACCGGAGAGTGGGGATTGACCCGACCGGGAAAAAATTCGCGCGGTTTTACACCGATGCGATTGACCTCATCCCCGACTTTTTTACCGCGACCGTTTTTCACGAAAAATTCCCCTCGCAAAACGCAAAGGTGATCACCTCCATTGCCATGTTCTATGACTTGGAGCATCCGCTTGATTTTGTCAGGGACATCGAGCGTGTACTGGCAGAAGACGGGATCTGGCATTTCGAGCAAAGCTACATGCCCTCGATGTTGCGGACGCACTCTTACGACACCATCTGCCACGAGCATTTGGAGTTCTATTCGTTTAAGGTCGTTAAGAACCTATTGGAGCAATGCGGGCTGCGCGTGCTGGATGTCCAGATGAACGCCGTCAACGGTGGAAGTTTTGCGGTCACCGCCTGTAAGAAAGTTGCGCCCTATCGTTCCAACAGTCCCATCATCCAATGGATGTTGCAGCAGGAAAACGATATGGGGCTGGACACGCCCCGGCCGTTCCGTGACTTTGAGGAAAGCGTGTTCCGGCACCGCAAAAACCTGACGAACCTGATTGACGCCATCATCAGCGACGGGAAAACGGTCTTGGGGTATGGCGCGTCAACCAAAGGGAATGTCCTGTTACAGTTCTGCGGTTTGACGGCGAAGCAGTTACCGTGCATTGCCGATGTCAACGAGCAGAAATTCGGATGTTTCACGCCCGGCACCCACATCCCGATTGTGTCTGAACAAGAGGCACACGCGAGGAACCCTGATTACTTCCTTGTGTTGCCGTGGCACTTTAAGCATACTGTTTTAGAACGGGAAAAAGATTATCTTGCGCGAGGTGGTAAGTTTATCTTCCCACTTCCAGAAATCGAAATTATATGAGGGAAGATCATGACGGCTTCCGATATTAAGATGGCATATAAAATTTTTGGTTGGCGTGATTTTTGCCACCGCGCAGTACGTCGGATACTAGAGCCGATCGTGCCTTTGTTGTCATATGCACAAGTTGGGGAAGACATTATTGTCGAGCAACTGTTTCACTCGGTTGGGATACGCTTCCCCTCTTATCTAGAGATCGGAACAAATCACCCTAAGCTCGGAAACAACACCTATAAATTATATCGGAAGGGTTGTCGCGGGGTGTTAATCGAAGCAGACGCTTCTCTTATTCCTTTAATCAAACGAACACGGCCAAAAGACAAAACCCTTAATATAGGGGTTGGTAAATCGGATGGGCAGTCGAAGCAGTTTTTTATATTTACACAGTCGGGTCTCAATACGTTTGATTCCAAAGAAGCAGAAATACGGCAACGTATGGGAGAAAAACTGAAATGTGTTGTGGATGTTCCGGTTCAATCGATAAATGCAATTATTTCTGAAAATTTTCGCGAAAGACCGGATTTCCTCTCGCTCGATGTCGAAGGTTTAGACCTTCCAATATTAAAAACCCTTGATAGACAAGCATACCCAATTCCTGTCATGTGTGTCGAAACGTGTTCGTTTTCGCAAACACACATCAAGGAAACAGATCAGGAGATTATCTCATTCATGGAGACAATCGGTTACTTTATCTATGCGAGCACCTATATCAACTCAATTTTTGTCAACAAAACATGGTTTAACCAATCTTGATGAAGACGGCAATTATATTTGGGATAACGGGACAAGATGGGTTTTACTTGAAGAAACGCTTGATCGGAAACAACTGTTCTGTTATTGGTATTTCACGTTCGGGGGGTGGGGATGTCGCCGACAGGGCATACGTTGAAAATGTTATCGTCCATCAAAAGCCCGACTACATTTTTCATCTTGCCGCAAACTCAACGACACGGCATGATGCCGTATTCGAAAATCACGCAACGATTGCAACAGGGACGCTCAACATCCTCGAAGCGGTCAAGCAGCATTGTCCCGACTGCCGTGTGTTTATCACAGGGAGCGGGGTACAGTTTGAGAACAGCGGCCGCCCGATTTCGGAAAGGGACAATTTCGCACCGCTTAGCCCGTATGCGGTGTCACGGATCCAGTCCGTCTATGCGGCCCGCTACTACAGGTCGCTCGGTATCAGAGTCTATGTCGGCTATTTGTTTCACCATGAGAGCCCGTTGCGCAAACCCACCCACCTGTGCAAAAAAATCGCCGAACTGGCGAAACGGGTTAAACAGGGGGTACATGAGCAGATTACACTGGGCGACATTTCCGTACGCAAAGAAGTCGCTTTTGCGGGTGATATCGTTGAGGGAATCTGGACACTCATCAACAACGACCATGTCTTCGAGGCAACGGTCGGGACAGGAAAGGCTTATTCCATTCAGGATTGGCTGGATATCTGCTTCTCTCAAATCGGGCGTGACTGGCATGATTATGTCCTTCTCCGAAACGATGGTTTTGTGGCGGAATATCCGGTGCTGGTGTCTGACCCCTCCACCATCTTCTCGCTGGGCTGGCAACCGCAGACTTCCATCGAAACGCTTGCCGAAATGATGCTGAAATGAAACGGATACTTTTAATCAACTTGGGCGCAAACGGGGATAATGTGCTGGCAACGACAATCGCACGCCAAATCAAATCCGACTACCCGGATAGCCACCTGATATGGCTGACCGTACCACGGTATGCTCCTGTACTGAATAATAACCCGTACGTTGACGCTATTTGGGAGGCTACTTTGGCCGTTGATGAAGCACTGGATGGGAACGGGTGGTATCGTTGTAAAGCGGAGGCAGATGCGCAACAGGCTGCCGGCGAGTTAGATATCATTGTCAACGTTCAAGTGTATCCCGACAACGTGGCAAACTTTGACGGTACGACACGCTCGTCAATGTTCAGAAATTATCCTCTCCCGATTACCGTTCCTATCGCACCTGTTATCCGGCTGACACACGAAGAGATCGCACATGTGGCGCGTTTCGCAGATGATAACCAGTTGTCGCGTTACCAGCACATCCTTTTGCTTGAGTGTTCGCCCAGTTCAGGGCAGTCTGCGTTCAACCTCGGGAAAGGGTTAAGTTTTGCGCAGCGGCTTGCTGAAGCGAAACCCGATGCCATCATCATCGTGTCCACGCATCTGCCGTTCGAGTCGCCCCATGAACGGGTGATTTCAGGAGCCTGTCTTTCCTATCGGGAAAACGCCGCACTATCCCATTATTGCACGTTTCTGATTGGATGTTCAAGTGGCATTACTTGGCTTACCACATCGGATGCGGGAAAGCGCCTCAACACCGTTCAATTTATTTCACGTGTCATTGGTGTAGGGTTTGCATCCGTCGCGTATGATTTTAAGCATTGGGGATTCCCGACGGAGCATATTATTGAAAACACAAGCTGCGATGATGACAAGATGTTGGAGATTGTATTGTCCGCGCTTGATGATTTCCCCGCTGCCCGGGAAAAATATCATCAAACATTGCGCCCTGTCTTTTGGGGGTGGTTGCTGTTTATTGACTATCGGAAGTCATGGCGTGGGATTCTGGCCTCATATCGGACGTTACGAAATTATATCTCCCGTAACGGGCTTCGTGTGTCCGATGTTTTTGATTTTCTTTCTTTTTGGAGGGTTGCGCGTATGGCATATCATTTTTGTGTGCGGAGGGGAAAGTCATGAAGCTTAATCTTGGTTGCGGTGAAAAGCGGAAAGAAGGTTATGTCAATGTTGATATGTATGGCTCGCCAGACATCACGGTTGATTTGTCATTGTTCCCTTGGCCATTTGAGTCGGATTCCGCCGATACGGTTTTCTCGGAACATTTCCTTGAGCATGTTCTTGATTACGACAAGACGATTCTGGAAATCCATCGTGTGCTCAAACCCAATGGTATTCTACACTTCAAAGTTCCACATTTCAGGAATCCGATGACTCCTTGGCACTTGCATAAGTGGCAGTTTAGCACCTACACATGCGAGCGATTATGCCATCGCGTGCCCTACCTTTGGGAGGGACGACAATTGTTTGAGAAACAGAAGATTCGGATCCATTTTGCCTATACTCGGCGCTCGGTTGCGCGCCCATTAGAGGTACTGGCCAATCTCTCCCCATATTTTTGGGATTGGATCGGTCTGCCGATTGATGAAATTGAGTTTATTGGGCTCAAAGTAGATGCTTGACGTTATTTACGGTTCAGTCGGAACACGATCGTTTTGATGAAGGTGATTGCCATCACATTCAGTTTCCGAATCGCACAAGGTTTTCCGAGACTGTAGGAAGATGTCCCTGTGTAACAACAATGCGGATATTTTTTGTTGAGGTATGCCTCTTGATGAAAGTAACGCTCGCGGACACTTCCGCCAGACCAATGTTGACACATTACGGCAAGAATACGCGACGGGATGCCATGATTCTCGTTTGCGTTGATGCAAAAATCCTCGACATATAAATCAAACAAGAGATGCTCATCAAACCGTAACCCTGTCTTTTGGATGACATCTGAATGCACGATGAGACATTGGCAGTCAAAGGTCTCAACAGGTGTCCCTAACGGGTAGGCAGAACCGATGCGCCGCGCGTTCGCCCCGTCCTTGTTGGACTCAATAATCTGCCCGATCAACCGCCATGAATACAAGAGATGCCAGCGGACATCTGTCCGGACCCCAATGGGGCCATACAACACATTTTTGTCCAATGCCTCCAGCAAATGGTCAATCCTTTGCTTGAACTCAAAGTCCTCGTGGCAGAACACAAGCCATGACGGACACATGAAATCGTATGCGTCTAAAAATTGATTGTATCGGAGAGAAACTCCTTTATTTTCAAATCTATTGTCGAGAGGACATAATGCGTGTTGATTCACACATGGATTCTGTCGGATGCACTTGTCATACATCTTAACATCACGCACGGCAGAGATAATGGTGATTGGGATACTCATGGTTGTTTGCCAACGCCACCAAGAAAATCTTTAAACAACCGTACACGGTTTTTCCAGTCCCAATGCTTCCTGTATCGCAGGACGATGTCTTTGGACAATCCGCGTGGTGCAGGGTTTGACAGCAGATCGGCGATGATTCGGGCGGTGGCGGCTCTGTCCGAAAAATCGCTTTTGGTGCACCCGTCCGTGTAAACGTCTCTGAGGTTCGGCAGGTCGTTCATGATGGTCCACAGGCCCGTGCACAGTGCCTCGGCGGCAACCATGCCGTTGTTGTCGTAAACGGTCGGATGGACAAAAAAGCGTGAAGCTCGATACAACCGGTATTTCGCTTCATTGTTCACATACCCCAGCCATTCGACATTCCTGGAGATTCCGAGCCGCTCTGCCTTTCTGTGCAAATAGCGTTCATACTGAGGCGCACCGTTCCCGATGATTGCAAGTTTGGCCCGTGGGCATTTCTCGATGACCAGCCTCCAGATGTCGAGGAATTGGTCAAGTCCCTTTTGCTGATGGAGGCGACTGCAAAACATCAGGTCGTACTTGATGCCAGCAGACTCGTGTTCAACCGCTTCAATCTGTTCGATGTTGACCCCGCCGTAAAACGCAAAGATTCGGGGATGGCACTTCTTCGGGAAATATTTCCTGTCGCAATCGTTTGTGATCACAAACAAATCACCACGCCATTTGATGAGATGGAATATACTGCGCTGATAAATATAAGCGAGGATGTAGAGGAAAAACGGGAAGGTATAGCGTTTGACTAAATTTTCAAGCGGGGTTGGCACAAATAGGAAATTGCTGGTTATCCAGATGAACGGGTGTTTCTTTTTTAACACGAACATGGGTAACGCTTCATACAGCCAATCGCTTGACGTGAACACAAAATCAGAAGCGGAGACATTCAGCTCTGCAAATAGTTTCCTCAACTGTTTGAGGTAAAAAAAGGCTTCCCCGAAAGGGTGGAGATGGGCATTGCGCTGGTAAGGCGCTGTCGTATGTACGGTGATTCGGTCATTCAGTGAAATGTTTTCCGTCAGCGTGGGCAGTTTCGATGCCGGGATAATCACAACAACAGGGATATGCTCTGACAGGTGCCGGACCGTTTCAATGGCAATTTTCGTGCTTCCCCCCATGGTCCCGGGTTCACTGAAAGAGAGCGCAACCAATATAAAACGTCTTTTTTCCGTATCCATTACTCATAGCGCCCTTCATGGGGTTTCTTCAGCGCATGGATTTCGGCGGGGGTGAGCTCGCGCCAGTCGCCGGGTCGCATATCGCAGATTTTGAGCGGGCCGATGCGCACGCGCGTCAGGCTCAGCACGACAAACCCCGCCAGCGAGCACATCTTGCGGATCTGACGGTTGCGCCCCTCCGCCAGCGTGAACGCCAGATGGTGCGTGTGGTCGCGTCCGACCCTGAGAATCTCCACCTCGACAGGGCGGATGACGTAGCCGTCAATCTCAAGCCGCGAGCGCAGCACCCGCATCTTGCGCTCCTCCATGTGCCCCGCCACACGCGCGATGTACGTCTTCGTGTGTCCGTAGCGCGGATGGGTCATGACGTTGATCAGCTCGCCGTCGTTCGACATCAGCAGCAGCCCGTCGCTCTCCTTGTCCAGCCGGCCGACAGGCACGAGCCGCTCGTCGAAATGCCGGCTCATGAGGTCGCAGACGGTCTCGCCCTGCGCGTTGTCCGCGCCGCAGATCAGTCCCTCCGGCTTGTGCAGCAGGATGGTCCGCTGGCGCTCCTCCCCCCGGGGGAGGGGCCTGCCCTGCACGCAGATGACCGCCGTCCCGGGGTCCACCCGGAACCCCGGCTCCGTGACGCACACGCCATCCACAGTGACCTCCCCCCCCTCGATGATTTCCGCCGCGCCGCGCCGCGACGCCACCCCCCTCCGCGCCAGCACGTTCTGGAGGCGCTCGCCCTCCGGGAGGGGGGTTGATTTTTCAGACGGGATTTTGTTAGAATGTCGCATCATGTCACTTTCAGATAGAGATTACACACGGGGGCCCCCCACTCGGCGGTCTCGGAGAGACGCGCCCTACCGGGGGGGGTGGTGGAAGCGTTTCCGCTTTTGGCTGTGGTGCCTGTTTCACGGGCGGTAAAAAATGTTCTCGCAGCCATTCCCTGCGCCTTTGCGTCTCTGCGAGAAAAAAACAGCATCAGGGCATTCCTAAAAATAGACAAGGGCATAGCCATTTTTTGATTGGTCATCGAATGACACGAATGTTCGCGAATGCTTTTTGTATTCGTTTTATTCGCGTCATTCGATGACCAAACCGTATTCATAGGAGTGCCCATCATTGCTTCCCCTCGCGATAGTCCTTCAGCGCCTTTCCAAAGGCGGCCCCCCCCGCATAGCCGCACGGCCTGAACTCCGGGCAGAACCCGCGGTAGACGCCCTCCGGCACGCAGACCCCCGCCAGCTCCGGCTCGGTCTTCGCCACTTCCGCCAGCACGAGCCTCCACGCCTCCTGCGTCTCGGGCGAGGCCTGTTTGCAGAGGCGCTTGCGGGAGATCGTGATGAGCGTCTGCGCGTTCGCGCAGCACTCGTGGTTGACGAGCGCGGACTGCGGGCTCCCGTCGCGGTCCGTGCCGGTGCGGTCCGTGCGCTGCGTGCTGACGTAATGCTCGATGCCGACCTTGTGCCGCACGAAGTGGACGCTTACCCAATACTTCAGGTTGATCCACTTCCAGCGGAACGTCATCAGGCGGA
>Ga0099364_10009382_pt1 | contig 13583 bp, 11 predicted proteins | sample TergutTh196P3_FD_73070 | JGI IMG/M metagenome (GOLD analysis project Ga0099364, IMG submission 73070) | Microcerotermes parvus P3 segment gut microbial communities from Pointe-Noire, Republic of the Congo - Th196 P3 | ecosystem: Host-associated > Arthropoda: Insects > Digestive system > Gut ...
GCGCAAGGACTAAGACCAGCGCCAGCGCGAGGAGTTTTTTGATGTTTTTCATGTATTTCCTCCTTCAGAAATATGCCCTTTTTGGGACTTTTATTTAGGAAATACACGCTGGGGGGTGATTTGGGCGGTTTTTTTGTGCAAAAACCAGCCGGCGGGAGGTTGTAGTGCGGGCCTTTTGGCGGCTTGTGGGTTTTGATTTAGTTGTCTTGATAATGCAGCGAAAAAGATTGAATGCGCACTTTGGCTGTGATATAGTGAATTGGCAAAAAGCTGCTTTTGATATTTGCTGGTTTTTTTGTTTCTGCGGAAGTTTGAAAAGCTTTGAGCAAACGACGCCCCACTTTTTTTATTTCTCAAACAGATGCGGACATCAATAAGGGGATAACACCAATGGATCAGATTAAACAAGAGATTATATTGCTTGCAGAGAACTATGCAAAAGAATTGAATAGAAGAGTTGCTGAAAGAATGGAAGAAATGCGTGACGACGACCTCTCACATTACTTGATTTATCAGGTTTTAGGGATAGACGAGAAAGAAGGGTATTTGATAGACCTATATCAGAACAAAGGGCGATTTTTATATAAATACGCAGGCTCTTTTTTAGAGGCAGCGGCTTTCGCATGCTTCAAAAACAAGTTTTCCGAAGCTAAGAAAATACGAGTTCCCAACAATCAAGGGCAGCGTCCGAAAACATTTGAGATTGATTGTCTTCTCGATCAGCAGGCTTATGAAATAAAATGGCGCGACGCCACAACAGACGGCGACCATATTACGAAAGAACACACTCGCGTTAAAGCAATTCAGAGCCAGGGGTATTTGCCCACAAGGGTGATGTTCTATTATCCCAACCGAGAAAAGGCAATTCGTGTCCAAAAGACTTTGGAAACTATATACAAAGGTGTTGGCGGCGAGTACTATTATGGTGATAACGCATGGGAGCATATATATAAAAAAACCGGTGCTGACTTGCGTCAGATTTTGATAGATATAGTCTCGGAAAGAACGGAGGAATAAAGTGTCTGTTTTTTGTGGTGATTGTAAAAATATTTTGAGAGATATTGCCACCGAGAGTATAGATATGGTTTATCTCGACCCGCCCTTTTTTACCCAACGGATACATCATCAAAGAACCAGGAATAATGAAGAGGAATACTCATTCAGCGATAACTGGGACTCAATTGAGCATTACGCTGTATTCATGAAAGAACGCATTCAAGAATGCCATAGGGTACTAAAAAAGGACGGCAATTTGTTTTTGCATTGCGGTAAAAACGCATCCCACCATCTGCGGATGATTCTTGACGATGTATTTGGCGTCAATAATTTTAGAAACGAAATTGTCTGGTCATACAAACGCTGGACCAGTTCAAAGTCTGCTTTGCAATCGCAGCACCAGACGATTTATTTTTATGGGAAAACAAAGTTCAGCAAATTCATTACCCTCTATACCGACTATTCCGCATCCACGAATGTTGACCAGATATTGCAGGAGCGGAAAAGAGATTCAAACGGAAAGTCCATATATAAAACAAATCAGCAAGGCGAGATTGTATGGGGAAAAGCAAAGAAAGGCGTTGCCCTAGGCGATGTATGGGAAATTCCGTATTTAAACCCTAAAGCCAACGAGCGCGTCGGCTACCCTACGCAAAAACCCATACTCTTATTAGAGCGTATTATTGATATTTCAACCGATGTGAATGATATGGTTTTGGATCCGTTCTGCGGCAGCGGAACCACACTTGTAGCCGCGAAATTGCGCGGTAGAAGGTTTATGGGAATTGACATTTCGGAAGACGCCTGTTCGATAACAAGGAACCGGATAGAACATCCGATAAAAACAGCCTCAAGCCTCATGGCTAAAGGCTCCGGTTTTTATTTGACGAAATCGCCAAAGGAGAACAGCATACTGGCTTCGCTTGAAGCAATACCGGTGCAGCGGAACTCCGGAATTGATGGTTTTTTAAGAATCCACCAAGGGGGGCAGGCAATCCCTGTAAAAATTCAATCGCGTGACGAAACTCTATTTCAGGCTGAGGCCAAGCTTGTTCAAGCTGCAAAAAAGAGAAACTGCCGGTACATGATTCTGATCCGCACCCATGACGATTATGGAAATGGATTGTTAGGGCAGCCAATGCGCGACGGGAGGGTGTTCATAATAGATTCCTTGGAACTGTCGGTAAGCAATTGGTATGCCGGTTTGGAAAATATCGTAAAGAGCGTGGGAATATAGCTTTCTGCATGAACGTACATGAAGCATCGGAGCGCTTTCCTGATAGTTGAAGAAATAAACCTTCAGCGCATTTTGGGAGGGATTGCTGTCGGTGAATGAAATAAGAATTAGCCCGTTAGGCTCTTGTCAATAAGGTACGAAGAAATATTTATCCTTTTTATATTCGGCGGTCATGGTATACCCCCATAACCGCCGTGATATAATTTGGCGCAAATCGCATCTTGACTGCGTAGACATATTGTGCTACGATTTGGTTATAAATGCTTATTTTGAAAGGTTGGAGGCTGACATGAAGAATACTTATGCTCGACCTGTACGCGATTTAAGAAACAGCTATAATGAAATTATTGAGTTAGCAAATGCCGGAAATCAAGTCATAATAACTCAAAATGGCAGGGAAGCGGCTGTCGTTATCGGGACTCAAGCGTATAGAGAATATGAGACATTTCTATACCAACAGTATATTAAGCAGGAGTTGGATGAAGCCAAGAAGAAAGCCAAGGATCCAAGCACCGAGTGGATAAGTGAAGATGACTATTGGGCGGACTTTGAGGGTTAACTGTGAAGTATCGAACAACGTATTTGCCGGATACAGTTGATGACCGGGATATTATCAAAACATATCTGATGCAGTTTTACCCGAATACGGCAAAAAAGTTTTTCAATCTTTTAAAATCAAAAACAGCACGATTGAAAGACTTTCCGTATTCTTGCCGGAAATATGAAGATGACCTCGACTATCGCGTATTGGTGGTTGGTGATTACTTGGTGTTCTATATGGTTAATGAAGAGAAAAAAACCGTAGAAATACACCGTATTTTCCACGGGTCACTGGATATAAGCCAACATATTCCCAACCCATAATGCCACTTCGCGTTATAATTAGTCATGCGATTGGATGAAGCTGAGAAAACTCCCCTATAGAAAACGCTTCCTCAAATAGATGATAGCAAGGGTTTTGTCCAATCCTGCGAAAAATACACTGAATCTATTGCAATAAGGCGAAAACAATGATATGATTGCAATACGGCGTTGTAGTGACCTGATTATTAGGGCATATGTACGCCTTGCTGCAAAACCGGACGGTAAGCATGTTTGCGTAAAACAATAATCTGCCGACTAAGCTTAATGGTGCGACAACATGAGCAAAAAACCTTCAAGTGTCAGGAACTGGATAGAGGACTTGCCTAAAAGGGGCCGGATAACCTTTAGTATGGCTGAAGCGGAAAGCCGATTTTCAAACATGCCAAAAAAAGCTGTTAGGTCCTCAATATATCGCTTAATAGAAAAAGGTCGTGTATATTCGGCATGGCGGGGATTTTATGTGATTGTTCCGGATGAGCATGCACTGAAGGGGTTTGTGCCACCAATCGAGTACATTGAATCGTTGATGGCATATACCGGGCATAAGTATTATGTCGGCTTGCTTTCCGCGGCAGCTATATATGGCGCCGGACATCAGCAACCGCAAATTCTGACTGTTGTTACCGATTCAAATGATATCAGTAGTAAAAGGAATACATCCATTCTTTTTTTGCTAAAGCCTCAGTGCCGGAATTATATCTGGTTGAACAAAACGCGGGCTACGGAAAAGTGATGCTGTCTTCACCGGAACTCACTGCGATGGACTTGATTTGCTATGAAAACAGGATCGGCGGGCTAAACAGGGCGGCAGAGATTATTCTCGAGATGAATCTTGATTTCAGAAAGCCGGGAGACGATTTTTGGCGAATGTATAAGGCCCCGATTATTCAAAGACTCGGTTTTATACTTGAGAGAGTACTGGGCCTTGACGAAAGCGGCGCATACGTTTATTTGCAGTCCCAAGCTGCCGGGGTACGTTTTCGTAAAACTCTGCTTGACCCCCTGTCAAAGCCGTCCGGCGGTGAGTTTCGGGAAGATAGTAAATGGAAGATCATTGTCAATTGCGAGCTGGAGATAGAGATATGATCACAAAGCAGGCAATCATTGAATGGCAAGAAAACGCTCCGTGGATAGATATGCGCCAAGTGGAACAGGATCTTATTATCAGTCGAGCCTTAACTGCGATATACTCAGACGAGTATTTGGCGTCACGTCTTGCGTTTCGCGGCGGCACCGCGCTTCACCGTATTTACTTTTCACCTCCTGCAAGATACTCTGAGGATATTGATCTGGTTCAAATAGTTGAGGAACCTATCGGGAGGACACTCGACACCTTACGGAAAGCGCTTGATTTCCTCGGCAAACCGGCTATCCTCCAAAAGAAAAACAACAATACACTGGTGTTCAGAACTGTTTCAACATATCCACCGGAGACGCCGCTCAAGCTGAAAATCGAGATTAACTGCAATGAACACTTCACCGTGCATGGATATGTAAAAGTCCCGTATGGTATGAGCGGTACATGGTACTCCGGGAACTGTGATTTAGTAACTTTCAGCCTTGATGAGTTGATAGGGACGAAAATTAGGGCACTATATCAAAGGCGAAAAGGCCGGGACTTGTTTGATCTTTATCAAGCCGCAGTGGCGAAGGATACTAACCCGGATAATGCGGTGTTTTGCTTCAAAAAATACATCGCCTTTTCTGATTTGAATGTGCCCACCGGAAAGGAATACTTAATTAATCTGGAAAAAAAGATGAATAATCGCTTGTTTGTAAGTGATACTGAAGGAATCTCACGAACGGGCATTGAGTATATTCCGATACAGGCGTTTGATATCGTGAAAAGTACCTTCATTGATAGAATATGAGGTATTGTTGCCGGCGCTAATCCGAGTCTACTGGCATTTTTGGACAACTCCCCAATAAAACCCGCCTCCTCCAACTGAGCGCGCCTATTCTGGCTCTTGCGCCCGGAAGCCTGTTTGTCGCCCCTATCGCTCTACGGAGCTTCCATGCGCCTACCGCGGTCGCGCCACCGTACAATGCAAACACTTACGGGGCACGAACGCTCGTTCCTTACCGATACTGAATTGAAACAGCAGAGATGCGGATATCGCGCGAAGCCCCCGCTGGTTGGCGGGGGCTGCGCTGTGGTCGCGCCGGTTAGGGCGCGGGGATGGTGTGTGTTTTATGCCGTCCCCGTGTAGGCAATTTTGACAGTTAGTGTTTGTCCGTTATTGCCTATAGTTGCCGTTGCAACTCCAAGACCACTGTAGGTTATTTGTGGATCTGAAGCGGCTCCGGTGAATCCGGCAAATACATACCCAGTGGCTGCAGTCAAGACGATTTCAAAGGTAATTGTCTGATTTACAATGATTACTGGGGGCGTCCCTGTGCCACCGGAGTTCGTCCAACTACCAGATGTAAAGGCCCCAGTTGGACTTGCGGCTGTTACAGAGGGATTGTAAATCGAACTCCCCGTGCCAAATGAAGTTTCCGAAGCCAGCGAAGTGATGCTCCCATGATCCGAGATAGCCACCGAGTTTATGGAAGTTGCTGTAGATGTATCACCGGTGACTGCCGAGGTATCTACATTGCCTGATGTCGTAAGCGTACTGCCGGCGGCCAAACTGCCAGTCACAGTAATAGCTCCGCCACCTCCAATAATCGTAATGTTCCCGTGATCCTCAGCAAGTTGAAGGGTGAAAGCCACATTAACGGCGCTAGCGTCAACCATGTTTGTCGTAGGACTACGTAATATTACTAAGCGGCCAGCAGCGCCAGCATTAACGTTTTGCATAGCAAGCTGTACTGTATTGAAGTATCTAAGGCTTCCGCTGACAGTTGCTTCCCAGTCTATCAGCGCGATTACGCTGGCGTCAACGTTGGGATCTAAGCCACCCGGTCCAACCAGTATTCCGGCGGCGGTTGCGGGGATAATGGAAGTTATTACACGGGATGCGTTCACAACTATTTGATCACCATCGTTCATAACGGTAAGAAGTCTTCCCAGGCGTGACCCAACTGGAACATTTGTAGGCGTTATTGTTACTGGCGCTGCTGTGCTACCACTCACAGTAATGTCGCCGGTGGTGGCATTATACGTGAATTGATAAGAATCTGTCAAGCTGGCGGCTTTGGTATATTTCTCTGCTACCATTCCTGAAGGCATAACTAATGTGGCGCTTACACCTATGTCGGGTGTGCTGTGTTGAGGGCCTGTCAGTATTTCGAAGTATACAGCCGCCACAGGGGTCTCTGGACCAGCGCCGACAGCGGGCTGTACGCCTCTGATTGCATAGGCTGTGCCAAGTGGCGGGTTTGAGATATCCGGGCCGCTAACGCCGGGAATCACCGTTGTTCCTCCGGCGGGCAACCGCTGTACCTGATACCACCGTGTGGCCGAGTCTACATTGAAGCTGCCGGCTACAACGCTGGTCTTCGCCGTGTTGACCCAGTTTATCGCGCCGGCTGTCCTGCCGCCTGAATAAGCCGACCTCGCCATTAGGACACGTGCGTCGGCCATTTCTTGTTGGCTTATTACGTCATACGAACTCTCAGTCGTATTCGCAAAAGGAATCGTCATTCTGTTTGTCCCAATTTGTGTTACGGGAACTAAACCGGTTACGGGGTTAGGTATATAGCTGACCAAACCTATCACACCGCCGGCACCCTGAGAGAAGAGATTCTCGCTAGTCGATCTGATCTGATGACCGGCAACGCCGTCTAACCAAACGTCGTACTCAAACACGCGTGGAGTAGTGGTTCCGTCGGTACCGACCGTACCAAGTGTTGTCACAAATGCATATGTTTCCGTACCCGCTCTGGAGTTTTCCATGTTGATAACTATTGCGGACAGGATGCTTGTCGGGGTGCCTGCACGGTTTCTAAGCTGTGTAAAACGGACGCCTCTAGCGTTTACGCCATTTTCACCTTGCGTCCATCCCTGGCTGGCAGCCTGCGGGCCATAGCCAACGAATACCAGATTATCTGTTGAACTTACGTAGGTGCGCACATTTCCTGTTGCGCCGCCTGCAGACCCGAGGTTCCTTCCAGTGTAATCTGTAGCCCCGGCACTTGATGATGTACTCCAACTGTAGTAATAGACAGCCGTATCACCAGCTATTTGGAAATTCTGTCCATCAACAACTATTGTCGGAACTCGCGCGGAATAGCTGCTTACCGGCCCGCTGTTGTTTTGATTCGCTGCTATGACTGCTGGGGTAGAAGCATTGTTCGGTCGGAAAATGAAGGCTACTTCCGAATCACCAACAAGCCTGTATTCAATAAGCTCAACCACGTAGTGTGACTGGCCAACCGTTGCTTCAGTACCCAAAAGCAATTGATCAAGCCTCTCGTATGTTTGTTCGGAAGTTAACCCAGGGGATGCTGCCACGTTATAAACGCCAACATTTCCGTCAACTGTTGCAAGGCGGACTTCTCTTCCTGTGCCAATGCCGGCGCCTCTGCGGGCGTACTCCAATACAAGACCGTACGGAGGTATACCGGGTTCATCGAGCTTAGCGACCACAACTCCGCCGGCATGGTCAAGGAATAAAATTGCGTCCTGATTAAAGTTGCCGTCAGCCGTGTGCTGCGTGACAGCAAACTCTTGGTATTCAGGAAATACAGTGATCATAGGATTACCGTTGTTTGATTGCTGTTCAAAGAGGGCGCCCGGCGTGAGTCCGGATTCCGGGAATACTCTGCCATCAAAAGTGATGTTGGGATTCGGGCGGGCCGTTCTTGCTGTCGTCATTTGGCCTCTAACCGCTTCAGCCTTCTCAATGACGGTTATTGATATACCTTCTACGACCTTTTCGTGGACAAGAAGGATATCACCTTCACGGATATCGCGGATATCTCCGGGGCTGCCGTCTTCAAGGTAGTACTCAACCTCATGGGCCGGCAAGTCGTTTATCAGCCTGTTGATGTGCGGGCTGGTGGGGCTGGCGATCGGCACCATGTTAGCATTTGTTCCGGTACCGAATTGATAGATACCTTCGTTAGTGCCCGTCTGGCGGTACTGGAGAAATCTTGGGAAAACGCCGGGGACTGTTACTCTGTCGCCGGTTACGATGGGTTCTCTTGCCGCTTCATGAACGGTGGGTGCGATGATAACTATTCTGCTTACCCTGCCGTCGTAAGGGAATTGATCAGCAAGATGCACAGTGACGCCGGGTATGGCGGCCAGCATAAGCGCATCATTTCGGGAAAGAACGCTCTGTTCACCTTGTGTGAATACTCCGTTCAGATCTGAGGCTTCTTGGCTGACGCCTGGAGAAACCGGCACCCACCTGCCATTGACATACATTGGGATGCTTCCGATAGACCAGCTAAACCAAGCGGCGGCAGTGTTTGGTCCCCATGTCGAGAGCGCAAGATTTTGATCGACCCAAACTCTGCCGAGTTCAGCGACAAATCCTTGTCTGCCGCGTGTTGTAAGGGAACGGCTGGTCCCGCTTGTTATATCGATTGGCGTACCATTTACGCTTGTGCCAAGTATTTCGTCTCTGGTATAAAATCCGGTGATTCTCCATCTTGTGCCTTCAATCGTCCATTCGACGCCGGCGAAGCCGTAGCCGTCCCTTGTGGCGACGGCGATTAGGTCGAAAGTATAGCGTCCAAGATTTGGCCTGACTTGTTGCCACTGAACATCACTCCATGAGGAGTAGTCGTTGATTGTGGAGTTCCACGAAACCATGCTTGGGATTGTCAGCGCATTGAAAGTGTATTGTGCTACTTCCTCGCGCGTCGCGGGCGCCGTGTAGTCGATCATGCCTGTTCTGGAGAGGACTTCTACGCCCAGCTGCATGCCTCTGTCAATAACACGGAAATCCCAATTGTCGCCCTCAAACTCGCCGTTGACACCGTACCCAACTGCACCAAGAAGCATCTTGGCCATCTGTACGGCTGTTACCGGGTCGTTCGGGCGAAACGTGCCGTCTTCAAAGCCGGCGATAATTCCTCTATCGGAACCGTAACCGACATATCCGGCGGCCCAGTGGCCGGCAGGAACATCGCTAAATTTGGTCTCCCCAAGAGGGAGGGCCTCCGCCGGAGCGGTACCGAGGAGTACACGTGCCATGATTGTGGCGGCTTCCGCACGGCTAATAGTGCGTTGTGGATGGAAAGCGCGCGATCCTGCGTCACCTTCACCCTGATACACGCCAAGCGCCGCAAGGACGTCGGCTGCTTCTTTGTACTGGATTTCGTTCGAATCGGTGAAGTCATAGACCGTCATCAGCGCCGCTTCGGCTGCGCTCGCAGAAAACGGAACCATGCCCAGCGCAAGGACTAAGACCAGCGCCAGCGCGAGGAGTTTTTTGATGTTTTTCATGTATTTCCTCCTTCAGAAATATGCCCTTTTTGGGACTTTTATTTAGGAAATACACGCTGGGGGGTGATTTGGGCGTTTTTTTTGTGCAAAAACCAGCTGCCGGGAGGACGTAGTCCGGGCCTTTTGGCGGCTTTGGGTTTTGATGTAGTTATCCTGATAATGCAGCGAAAAAGATTGAATGCGCACTTTGGCTGTGATATAGTGAATTGGCAAAAAGCTGCTTTTGATATTTGCTGGTTTTTTTGTTTCTGCGGAAGTATGAAAAGCTATGTGCAAACGGGTCTCCATGAGTTTTAATTCTCAGGCAGAAGGAGTTCACAATGAGCGCTGATATAAGCAAGTTGATATCAAGGGGCGAGGGTATTGATATTGAGTTTAAGGAATGCAGAAACAAACTCACAAGCGACGTGTTTGAAAGCGTATGTGCATTTCTAAATAGAGTAGGCGGCCATATCATCCTTGGAGTCAATGATGCCGGCGAGATAACCGGCATTGAACCATCTGCCGTTGCGCAAATCAAAAAAGATTTCGTGACGGCTATAAACAACCCAAACAAAATCGCGCCCGTGGTCTATACAAGCGTGACTGAATACACGATTTGTGGGATGAAAATTCTGTATATACTTATTCCCAACAGCTCGCAAGTCCATAGGTTGAGCGGCAGAATTTTCGACCGCAACGAGGATGCGGACATTGACATTACCGACAGCACAATTCTCGTCGCAGATATGTACAATCGAAAAAACAGCATCAACACTGAAATCAGGGTATTCCCGCATATCACGCATGAAGATATTGAACCGAAGATAATCGAGCGTGTGAAGAAAATGGCAATGTCGCGGCGGGGCGATACATATCACCCTTGGGAAAACCTCAGCGACTTGGACATCTTGAAAAGCGCTAATCTCCACGGCAAAGACCCGAATACCGGGAAGGAAGGCATGAACTTGGCTGGGATCCTGCTGCTGGGCAGCGAACAGCTTATTATCTCCGTCCTGCCGCACCATAAAACCGATGCTATTGTGCGCATTAGGGACATTGACCGGTATGATGACCGCGATGTGATATGCGTTAACTTGGTCGAGAGTTTTGACAGACTGATGGCTTTCATTGAGAAACATTTAGATGACCCGTTTTTTCTTGAAGGCACTCAGCGGGTCAGCATCAGGGACAAGATGTTTCGGGAAGTTTGCTCGAACCTTCTGATGCACAGGGAGTTTTCAAATGCTTTTCCAGCAAAACTCATTATCGACCGCAAAGGTGTTCGCACGGAAAACTCCAATCGTCCGAATGGCTTCGGAGAGATAGACCCGGGCGATTTTTCGCCGTTCCCAAAAAATCCGATTATTTCAAAATTCTTCCGAGAAATTGGCCTAGCGGACGAACTCGGCTCAGGAGTCAGGAATATAAGCAAGTACATGGAGTTCTACTCTGATGAAAAGCCACATTTTTTCGAAGGGAACGTTTTCAAGCTGATGCTGCCCATACAACCGCGAACTAGTGACCAAGCTAGTGACCAAGCTAGTGACCAAGCTAGTGACCAAGCTAGTGACCAAGCTACTCAAAAGATACTGATATTCTGCAAAACACCGAAAAGCATGAAAGAGATACAGGATTTCGCAGGATACAAACACAGAACTCACTTCGCCAAGAACATTCTGACTCCGCTTATTGAAAGCGGTCAACTTGCGCTGACCATTCCTGAAACGCCTAAACACAAAGAACAGAAGTATGTTGCAAAATACATTTGAAATTACCATGACAGCAACTCCCCAATAGAATCCATATCCTCAAATATGTGCTGTCGAGGTGTTTTGTCCAAAATTCCAATTTCCCGCAAAAACCGTTAAGTAAGATATTCGCATAAATGCCGAATAGCACTTCGATCTGTAATCAAGGTAATCGCCTCAACGTAGTCATTCAGATTATTCAAGCAAGGCAGACTTGACAATACAGCTAATATGATGTAGACTGTCATACAGGACGTTAACAACATGGAGATAAAAGACTATTGCACCGATGGTGGAAAAAACCTGATAAAAGAGTATCTCAGCGCTCTTCCGATACCGGAGCGCACATATGGTTATGGTATCAGGCATAAAATTATCAAAGATGGGCTGAAAGCTTTTGATGGGCTTGATACCCGACAGCTTTATGAAAAGCTGTGGGAAATAAAATTCTTTGATAACCGTATCATGTATGTCATAGCCCATAAGGATACCGTCCACTTTCTGCACGCCTGTAAGAAACAAAAAGGCAAAGCAGAAAAATTCGAACTCGACAAAGCCATAAAACGTGCCAAAGAGCGCAGTCTATTGTAGGAGGTGTGCTATGCCATTCGTGAAAGTTGATCCGGCACAGGAGCAACGGGAATTTGAAGAACTGTTGAAAGACCCGGAGGCCCAAAAAGCATACGAAGAATTTGAGCGCGAGTATGCCTTCAGGCAAAAACTTGCGGCGATTCGCAAAGCAAATAATATTACGCAACAGGAGATAAAGGAAAAAACAGGACTGCCCCAGCAGTTCATAAGCAGAATCGAAAAAGGCACGGCGCAGAAGCAGAGTCCGACGCTTAGGACATTACTTAGATACGTTGATGCAATCGGATGCGAGTTGACTATATCACCGAAAGCACAAATACCAAGCACTGATGTTATGGGCGGTCTATAATTGGCCGCCTATTTGATTATGACGATTATGTAGCGCCTGACGTTGTTGGACAACTACCCATCAGGATATTAACGCCCGGGATCCTGTTTGTCGCCACTATTGCACTAAGGCGCTTCCATGCGCCTATCCGCGGGCGCGCCACAGTCCAATGCAAACGCTTGCGGGGCGCAAACGCTCGTTCCTTACCGTGCTTGAATTGAAACAGCAGAGATGCTGATATCGCGCGAAGCCCCCGCCGGTTGGCGGGGGCTTCGCTGCGGTCGCGCCGGTTAGGGCGAGGGTAGGCGGGCGCGCAGTAAGAGCTAGTCGTTCACCGGGTAGCGGACAGTGACTCTCAAGCTGGCGCCGTTTGATTCGATTGTTGCATTAACGACTCCGCCTCCAGTAGTCGTTGTTTCTGTAAAGGTACCAGTAAACGTATGATCGGTATTAGCACTGTAGACGATGGTGAATGTAGCATAATCACCGGTCTCAAATGTTTCTGTTGCGCCGGTCAGAGCCCACGTGCCTGCCGTAGCACCAATAGGAGTGGCCAAATCAGGATTAATGCCAGTCAACGAGGCAACCGAAGTCCCAGAGGCTATCCCAGAGGCAGTAGCTGGGGCATAAGTTGACAACAGCACGGCGTTGTCATCTACTGACAGACTGCCTATAGGAATGGATGTCGTAGTTGCGATTCCAACCACTACCACATCACCATCGCCAGCGGAAATTACCCCGGCGCTTGAGGAGTTAGGGGCGTTTTCCACAGTTACCGTCCTACCAGTCGGGACGGTTACCGTAATGAGCATATGATTCGGCGCGAGTTGAAGGGTGATGTCCTTGGTGATGCGGCCGGGGCTATCGAAGTTAATTGCTGGCATCGTCGCGTCTAGTAAGATCACTTTGGGCACAGTTGGGGCTCCTGCGCTGTTGATATAGGTGATGGCATCTGCTAAGCTGCCGAAGAATAAGTAACTTCCGGTTACAGCTATTCCCGCTCCCCCTACAAGGTTTACAATTGCGGGGCTTGGCCACGTAGTAAATGGTATTCCGGCGCCTACGGGTGTCACGCTGGTTATTACCCCAGTGGCGGGATCAACAGTTATTGTAATAGAAGTCATTAAGGCGTCTCTAATACCTTGCGACATCGCGGTCAATAGAATGTGCAGTTCGCTGCCGAATTGAACATTCCTAGGCAGTGAGGTGATGCTTCCTGTGTTCATTGATTCAAGGATGCCGGTAGCAGGATCATATCTGAATTCTCCCGCACTAAGTGGGCCGGTTACCATTGTGTAGCTTGCATCTGTCGCCCCATCAGGCATCCTGAATTGTCCACCGCCGGCACCGGCGAAGTTCGGTAGGGTAGTCCAATCTCCGGTGGGGTTCACAACCGTCTGCGTATAGATGTATACCGCAACGGCCGGGTCGCCCGCTGCTGTCCCGGGCTGCACGCCTAACAGGAAGTATGATTCGTAGTTCTGGTTCAGGTTC
>Ga0099364_10009383_pt1 | contig 13583 bp, 14 predicted proteins | sample TergutTh196P3_FD_73070 | JGI IMG/M metagenome (GOLD analysis project Ga0099364, IMG submission 73070) | Microcerotermes parvus P3 segment gut microbial communities from Pointe-Noire, Republic of the Congo - Th196 P3 | ecosystem: Host-associated > Arthropoda: Insects > Digestive system > Gut ...
CCATCGTCGTTGAATTTGACACTTGCAGTTATCGTAAACCCAGAGAGACGGCAAGAGTCGATTTGGAAGATTTTTCAATTGAGAGACAGGATGTTACAGGCAGAGTGTCAATACAATACAAAAATGTAGGCGAGGGCGAAAACGACCAATATACATTTAATATAATGGACGGTACGGCTATTCTCGAGAAAGACGGCAATAGCGTATTGCTGACGGCGTCTATTAACGGCGGCAACTACGAACGCATCGTAGGCGACGAAACGTTGTCGCAAGATGATGACGTTTGGAAATATTGGGGTAATATGACAGGAATATTACGCGAAAAACCAAACATGAAATATACAAATACCGTCGTACAAAATATTGATAGAGACGGCGTAACTTACGATGCAGCAATTTATTACGAAATGAATTGCAAAATTGCCAGTCAGGGTTTTTCGGTAATTAAGATTCAGGGGCGCGACGATATTGAATATGAATACGATTGTTCACAAATTATCTTTTACTACGAAACGCACGATGGCAGACCACAATGAAACGGGTAAAAAAGGCGAAACAATAGCCGTGGAATATCTACAAGGCAAAGGTTATCAAATTCTTGAACAAAACTGGTATAACCATCATCGTGAAATTGATATTATAGCGTCAAAGGGAACCGAGCTTGCGATAATAGAAGTGAAATGCCGTACTGGCGCGCCATTGGTAGAACCGTACCTCGCCGTAAACCGAAACAAACAAAACTTGCTGATAAAAGCGGCAAACGCCTATATAAACTGGAAAAATATCAATATGGAAACGCGTTTTGATATTATTTCCATCACATTAGGAAAGGAAACAATCATCGAACATATCGAAAATGCGTTTTATCCGAGAGTTAGATGAATTTCATCGCCTTCACGGCGCTCAACAATCGCGAAGATCCATGCTGAAAAAGTACTGACTGCTGTATGTTAAATTGAAAGGCGACGACACATTCAATGTTACCTGTGAATTCCCGGAAGACGCTGTTAGTGAAATTTCGGGATGCACAACGAGCCCTTAAGAGGATACAAAAACAAATCAAGAAGGCGGCTTAATACTAAACCGCTATCAATATATTTTTTTTGTTTACAAAAATATTAGTATTTTTGCGACAAAAAATATCTATGAAAATATTGCAAACAGTTGCCCATTTTTCGGACGAAGCCGTTAAAGAAATCATGAATTCTCAGACAGAAATTCGAGCATTCAAAGATTGGCAAATTATCTATTCTGTTCAAACCAATCGTGGTAAGGCATCAGAAGAATTTGCCCGTATGTTGGGCGTATCAAAAACCAAGATATTGCGTGTGATTCAAGAGTATAACAAACATGGTAAGAATTGGCGCACTTATGGTCAATGGGGCGGTCGGGGTAATTTTTGAGAAAAAGTGGGCAATTTGTTTAATTCGTTGGGCAATTTGTTTATTTTTTTGGGTGATTTTTTTTGGTTGTTTTGCATAATTAGATGAATTTTAGATAATTACATAATTAAGTGTCAAGTATTGAGGCGTTTACATCGGTTTTGCTTTTTTTCATTGATTTTTTTTGAAAAAAGCGCTTTTTTGCGAAAAATTTGGTGGCAATAAAAAAATTATTATCTTTGCGGTGTTTTTTAACCTGCTAAGTAAAATGAAAATTTTAGAACATAAAGATACAGTTGAAGCAGATGCTCTTGCGCCGCGAAGCATCGAAGACATAAAAAGCAGTTATCCAGACGAGTGGATTTTGTTGGGCGACCCTGTATCAGACGATTATGACCGGACTATTTCGGGGGTTGTGTTGTATCATAGCACAGACAAAAGAGAATTGGCATATCGCGACAAGCCTCTGCTCAAAAACTATAAACTGAAAGAACTGTTTTTTAACAGAGTTACTCCGCGTAGCGAGAAAAGACACGTTATTGCAAGCCTTTTTTATCCTGTCAATATATGATTTATACTTTTGAAAGAGAGCGCGAAAGCGGGATAATTTTTGTTAGTGCGAGGTTAGATAGCGAATATAAATTTAAAATGGTATTTGATACTGCTGCTTCGCGTACTACGTTCGATTTTAATGCATTGCACGTGGCAGGCTATCCTGTCAAAGAAATAACAGAAACAAGCGCAATAGAAACTGCAAATGGGATAGTAAAAGTAGGTGTTTTTGAAGTAGATAGCATTTCTGCGCTCGGACAAATGAAATCGAAGATGAGGGTACAAGTTTATGATTTCCTTTCACACGGCATTTTATCTGATTATGAAGGAGTTCTGGGAATAGACTTTTTTGATAATACAAAATTCTTCGTTGATATGACAGAGCAAACTTTTCAGTTCTTAAAGCAAGGTGGATACCGATATACAATAAAAATTTGCCACCACTGTAATACGACAAGCCCAGCAAATGCTAAATTTTGTATGGAGTGTGCAACAAAGTTGTAGTTTTTAGTCGGTAGTGGGTAGCAAGGGATACGCGGATGGGGGGATTACCTTCGGTGAGACCACTGCGTTAAGTTGGAGGGATTGGCACGGATTTAATGGGTTTTTGGGGGGGACGAGGGTGACATTGAGGACGAGGGTGGCTACCGTATGTATAATTTACTTGCCAAAGGCTCGATAAAGGTCAACAGATGGTTGGAACTGTCGAACAATTTCGATTATTCGACCATGACGTACGACGAGCCGCTATACTTTGGAGGTTTCGGATATACCAGCGACATATTAACAGGCTGGCTTTTTGCAAGCCATTGAAAGTAACGGACATAATCGGCTGTCGCCCTTGTTGGACTATACCGTAATAAGTCCAAAAGGCATAACCGATTACGCAAAAAGCATAAATCCGCAAGTTGACGAGATTCGCCTTCCTGTACGCAAAAATGATTGTATTCCGACTATTGAATCGCTGCCGAAGGCGTCGTTTTATTTTTTAAGCCCCGTCTTTACGAAAAATACCGCAGAAACAAAGGCAAATATTGACTATTGCGTAAACCAAATCAAACAAGACCCGCAATGGCGATTGAGTTTACAGATACACAAATTGATAGGAATTGAGTGATTGAGCGGTCCCCAAAAAACTCATTTTTTTTTAACCTCCTTTTTATATTTTTTTCCTGTTTTTTACAATATTATTGCTATTTTTGCAGTTCCTAATCGTAACCGATTTTTGTAATCATAAGCGGGGTGTGGAAATAATTATATTTACAAAATATTTTAATATTACTAATAGTGAATGATAACAAAAAAATAGCAGCCGTTACTATGGCACGAAACGACGAGTTTTTTCTGAACCGCTGGATAGCCTACTATGGCAAAGAGCTTGGCGAAGAAAACTTGTTTGTGTATCTCGACGGGCTTGACCAGACGATTCCAGCCGGCGCAGGAAACGCTAACGTCAAGATATGCGAAAAAAATACGCTGAACGTTTACGATTTGGAAAGGTATCGCCTCAAATTCCTGTCGGAAAGGGCTGCCGAACTGTTTGCAAAAGGCTACGAGTTAATAATTGGCGCTGATTCAGACGAATTCCTCGTGGCAGACCCTAATACAGGCATGGGGCTGGCAACTTATTTGTCAAGCATAAAAATCAAAACGACGGTTTCGGGATTGGGCTTGGACTTTGGAGAAAACATGAACGTTGAAGACCCATTCGACGAATCACTACCATTGCTGCAGCAGCGCAGTTATGCGTTGTTGTCTACAAGATATACCAAAACCTCCGTAATAGCGCGTCCAGTCCGCTGGGGCTGGGGTTTTCACAGGGTTAATGGCTGTAATTTTTACATAGACAGGAACTTGTATCTGCTTCATTTTGGAAATTCGGATTTTATCTCTCTGCAAAAGAAAGCGACTGACCCTGAAATAATTGCGTCGGGACGCGCAAAACATTTTAAAAAGAGAATCAGGGTGGTAACCGACGTCACTAATTTATGCGCCAAAGATGGCGATGAACTGTTCGGTCGGGCGCGTTGCATTCAAACTATATTTCGTCCGCTATATGCGTGGAATAAACCCGCAATGCTGGGAATGAGATGGATTGCGAAAATTCCCGAAAGATTCAAAAATATTGGTATATAGTTTTCAGTTATTAGTTTTCTGATATTGATAATTCGCTGTATGAAAAGCATGAAAAAATTACGCCATTTGTCAATCAAATGGCGTAAAACGTCAAGAGATTCATATCACAGTGCGCCAACGTAGTAAACGTTTGCTACTGCCGACCTTTCTCTTCCATTTTCCATATTAACAACAAGCATGTATGCTCCCGTTTTCAAACAGTCAAAATCAAAGTATTGACTCATAGCTCCGGTTTCGGGATTGATTGAACTACGTATAGGATAATCTTCCTTAAACAGTTGCAAAATAGCCGCCGCGCCTGCCGATTTTTCGTCAGTACAAATGGTAAACCTGTAACGATTGCCCGCGCGAAATGCAACATATTGGCGTAATGTTAAAAAATCTTCGCTCTCGTCGCTCACGGTAGAATAACTTGCAATAAAAGTAACTTCGTCTCCTGCTATTATCCTTTTTTGCCCCTGTGTTAAAGTATTCAAACCTTCAACGCATACATTAGTCTGTTCCGGAATTATTTCCCGAACATTTTCTACGCTAATTTCAATAATTTCCGTCAGCGTATTCACATCGTTCTGTGCAACTATTTCCTGATATTCAGTCAATAATTTTTCAGAAACGTTTTCTATCCGGTCATTGTTCGTAACCGGATTTTCAACGCTAACTTCAATAATTTCCGTTAGCGTATTCAGGTCGTTCTGCGCAATTATTTTGGTCGAAAAGACGCAAATTGCGACTGTAAACACGGGTATCAATGCAAAACTTCTGCACAACGCCCCTTTCTTCGTTTTTGTTTTGGTCATCATAACGATTCTTTGTTTAGTGATTAAATAATAAAAATTTGAGGTAAAACTTACTTTCTTGATTTGTGGAATATTGTTAATCAGAATGGTTTGATATGCCGGAATACAATCTCTGTTGTTTCCGATAACGGCTTGGTCAGCCAAAAATTCGTGATTTTGTCTGATTTTATTACGATACATGTAAAAGATGGGGTTGAACCAGCCAACGGCAATCAACAATTCTATGAATACGACGTCCCAAGTATGTCGTTGGCAAACGTGCGCCCATTCGTGAACAAGTATTTCGTTGACGATTAAACCGTTTTCATAATCGTCTTTGTTTACAAAAATGTATCTTCCGAAACTGTGCGGCAGCAATTTTTTTCTTATCAGAGATATTTTGGCTCCCTTGTAGTCCGTGATATAATTTTTTCGTCCAAACGCGAGCATAAGCCAACAGTTTCTCAACAAACGGAACAACAAAAGCGTGGTAACAAACAAATAAACGAACAGCGCCAACATTTTATAATTTGGCGTTTTTACAACCTTTACAGAGGTTTCGATGTTTAATGGCTGATGTATAGCGGTTTCAACAACTTTTTCAAATCCGTTGTAAAAAATCGCAACATTTGCAGACACCTGCGGGGCGTTTACGGTCATCGTTACGAATGGTACGGCAATAGAAAAAACAAGACTGAACAACAGGTATATGCGTTTGAAACGGTGCATGTTTTCTCTTTCGAGCAAAATGACGTAAAGTGCGTAAAGCAATAACGCGCAGGCAGTTATTTTTATGATATATGCTGTCATTTTTCCCTCCTTTTTATTTCTTTTTCAACTATTTTTTTCAGGTCTTCCAACTCTTTTGCAGTCAGGTTGCCTGTTGTGGTAAAGAAAGAAGCAAATTGCAGGGCGGAATTTCCAAAAAAGTTTTTTACAATTTCGTTTACATGCCTGCTAAAATATTCTTCCTTACCCACTAACGGATAATACTGTCGCGAGTTGCCAAACAGACGATAGGCAACAACGCCTCTGTCCTGCAACCTTTTCAGCAACGTTACAACGGTGGTAGTCGCCGGTTTCGGTTCCGGATAATGCTCCATTACTTCTTTCAGGAAAGCGATTTCGCATTTCCAGATAATTTTCATCAGATGCTCCTCTGCATTAGGTAATTTCATATTCTACAAATTTATTCTACAAATTAAAAATTGACGCTACAAAAATAGAATATGTTTTTTACAAAAAAAAAATTTTTACATTTTTTTGAAAAAAAATATTTTTTTGTTTTTGCAGGTTTAAAAAAATGTGTAATTTTGCGAAAATTGTAAAAATATTTTTTCCATGCAAAAGTTACCAATAGGCATACAGACTTTCAGCGATTTGCGCAACGATGGTTATTTGTACGTGGACAAAACGGAAGACATCCACCGAATGATTACATCTGGTAAGCCGTTTTTTTTATCTCGTCCGCGCCGTTTTGGTAAATCGTTGTTGGTTAGCACTTTGGAGGAAATTTTTAAAGGTAACAAGGCGTTGTTTGAAGGGCTTTTTATTTACGACCATTGGGACTGGACGAGGCAACATCCTGTTATACGGTTGGATTTTGGAGCAATAGCCAACTATTCTTCCGAAGCATTAAGTCAATCGTTGGCAGATTTTGTGAGTTCAATAGCGTCAGAACAAAAAATTATTCTTGAAAAAACGGAAACTCCCGACAGATTTTCAGAATTAATAAAAAAAATGCACTTGTCTGCAGGTAGTCAAGTCGCCGTTTTGATTGACGAGTACGACAATCCTATAATAGACAACATGTCGAACGCGGAAGTTTTGAACGAAAATAAACGTATCCTTCACGATTTTTATAAGGTACTCAAAGTCGCTGATCAGCATCTATGTTTTATATTTCTGACAGGTGTGTCTAAATTCGCTGGTATGTCGCTTTTTTCGGGATTGAACAATTTGAACGACATTACTAATGACGACCGCTATGCTTCAATATGCGGTTACACCCAGACTGAATTTGAACACTATTTTTCGGAACATTTGGACGAATTTGCACGTAAAAAAAGTTTAAACAAACTTGAACTATTGGACGAAATCCGCTACTGGTATAACGGTTTTTCGTGGGACGGCTCTACTTTATTATATAATCCGTTTTCTACGCTTTCGTTTTTCGACAAAATGCGATTCGATAACTATTGGTTTCGTAGCGGAACGCCAACTTTTCTGATAGAGACATTAAAAAAACAAAACAGATTAGAGTCTGTAATAGAGCCTATTACTGTCAGTTCAAAGGCATTTGATAGCTTTGACCCTGAAAAAATATCTGAAACTTCTCTTTTGTTCCAAACAGGCTACCTGACAATAAAACACATAGACGATAAATCCATACCCACTCAATATACCCTTCATTTTCCTAATAATGAAGTCAAGGAATCTCTTTTTGAATATCTTTTAAATGCTTACAGCGGTTATCCGTTAGAAAAAGAACAGGAACTCAAACAGCGTATGCGGCAACAACTTCTTAATAATGTCGCATCAAAAAGGGACGAATGGCAACCTTATTGACAAACGCAATGAAGCAGATAGAAGAAAAACGCTATTACGAGCGGTTTATGAGCGAACAGAAAGTTTCGCTTTTGGCGGTGGTGTTTGCTGAAAAAGAAATAGGTTGCAGGATAGTTGTAAAAAATGGCAATAAATAAAGTGCGCTAAAAATCGGACAAATTGCCTTAATTTAATGTATGAAAAGCATAAAAATAAGTTTTACCCGCTTGTGCATTTACCGAAACATCGGACGTTACCGTTCTGCCGTCTATCATTCTTACGTTTAGCGTCAAATTATTTGCGCCGTTGTTCAATGGAATTCGGGCATAAGAAATTCCGTGTGGCAGCGATTGCCAATTTCGTGTATCGGCTTTTTCGGTAGCGGCGTTCAAAATACCCAGAATTGCGCCCGCATTTTGATTTCGTTGACGCGCAGTCTGTTCGAGGGCTTGCTTTACGGCAACACGCAACAGTGTTCCCGCCATTTCGCGTATAAAGCGATCATTGAGCGTTTTGAAGGCTATTTCATTTATGTTTTGAGCAGGCTCAAGCGGGTATGACGCTGTTCTGGAAGTAATTACGGCTCTTACAGAAGTCGGTTTGCGTTCTACATATTTTGGAAAAGCAACACGTACCAATCTCAAATCTGAAAGTGCGCTACCGTCAGAAGATGAAACCGAAGGAAAAGGGAAAGAAAAACCAAGTTCTTCATTCACAAACGTTATCATACCTCCCGCGCCTCTTACGAGAGTAAAATTAACGCTCCATTCGTCCTTAACGGGACCAAAACCGTTCATCCAAAAAAAGACCATTTCGGCTTGTGGTTTTTCGGCATGTGTGTATCTCATTCCGAATTTTCGCTCGTAAAAATCCAATTCTTCGCGAAAACCTGTGAGAAAAGCCGTGCGAAGCAGGTCGTGTTTTAGTTGCTGGGGCGGCTGTACATTAAAGTTCGGAGCGTAATCGTTTTCGTAAACGTTCAGGGCGTTGCGATACGCTATGAAAGCGTTGTTGTGGTCGCCGTTGGAATCGTACAGCAATCCCATCATCGTATGGGCGAAGGCGTCGTTTTGGTAGCGATTTTTATGACTTGGGTGCCTGTCGTTCAACTGATTTAATTTAAGGTTGATACGCCGACACTCTACCATTGCGGCTTCGTAATTTTCCATTTGCATAAAGTTAATAGCCTTGAAACAGTTCACCATAACTATTTCAAAATCTTCGGCGCGATAAGGCGTCATCATCGGATTTGTTACTAATGCCAACGCTTCAGAGCCTATTTGTCTGGTTTGGTCGTCAATAATTCTTTCGGCTGAATTGAAAAATTGAACAGCCTGCCTGTTATCATTCAGCATCCACGACACATAACCGCGATTGAGAAAATACAACAGGCTGTTTCTTCCTTGTGAACCCTTGTTGTCATTTTCAAGCATTTTGTTCGCCGCCTCGAATTGTCCCGTTTCAATAGCGCGGAAAAGTTTGAGGTTTTTTGAATAATACGTAGCGCAACCGCTCAAAAAGACAACAGCGGTCAGATAAAAAATCCAACGACGCATGAGCAATTATTTATTGATTCAATTACGAATCGTTTTTCTAATCACATTGTTGCCCATCCACACAATTTCATTTGTTTCGATGTTCGACAGCATCAAGTCTATTTGATAATTAACGACTTGATTTCTCCTGTAAGCATCTACAATAGAGTTAATTGTGCCTTGCAACATGAAATCGGCGCCTAATTCCTGCCCCCATCTCTTTGTCGTTTCCGGCGATGCAAAGTCCTGTTGTCCTGCGCGTTCGCGCCGCAACTCTTCGCGTCTGTCGCCCGCCTGCACCAAACGGATAGAACCATCATTGATAATCGCTCTTTCCAAATCTCTGATAAAAGTTTCGGCATTGATGTGTTCATGGCTTCGGTTGGTGACAAGCCCCACAATAATTACCGGCTTTTGTTGGTGACGTTGCTCAAAGGCAATAGACCACCTGTTGCCAAACATCTGTTCTATCATGGCGTTGGCAGTCAATCGCGAATCGGTATCATTCCACCGTCCGCTCAAATCTATCTGGGTATTCGTGTCAATCCGTTTTACCGACCGGGAACACCCACTTATCATTAATAATGCTATTAAACAGCAACTTACAAAATATTTCATATATATTTCTTTTAAATATGTTTATTATAAATAGTAATACATCAATAACTGTGCCAAACTTACAAAAAAACGATAATAATTGAAAATATTTAAAAAAAAGGTTAAAAAAATTTTTTTTATAAAATAAACAGTTTAACTTTGCAGCTTGAAATATTAAAAAAAAAAATTAATAACATTTAATTATAAACATAATGAAAAACAGATTTTTTGTAGTAGCAGTAATGCTGGCAGTTATTGTAGGGTTTAGTGCTTGTGGCGGTAATGGCGACGATAAAAAGAGTTCTGATTGTGATATCTTGGAGTTTGAAGCCTATGGCGACCCATGGCACGTAAGTAAAGGAGCCGGAACGGCTACCAGTCCTCTTGCCATTTACCCTACAAAGGCAAACGCTCAAAAGGAAGGAGCGCTCAACTCATTGGCAGCTACAATATCGGCGTCTCCAAAAGCAAATGTGAGTCCGTCTCCGCCTTATATTTTTGGCAACGATGGAAAAGAGACGGTTGACATTACAGTCACCGCCGAAGATGGCACAAAGAAATACTATAGAGCATCGGCTCTTGTGCAGTTGCAGTAATCGCGTATGCGTATCGTCTTTATGGGTACTCCCGAATTTGCGGTCGCTTCGTTGGAAGCGCTGATAAAATCGGGCGATAATGAGGTGGTTGCCGTTGTAACCTCGCCCGATAAGCCGGCAGGCAGAGGGCAAAAGATACAGGAATCGGCAGTTAAGCAATGTGCAATGCGCAATGCGGTAGCTGTATTACAACCCGAAAAATTGAAAGACGCCGGTTTCCTCGAAAACCTGCGCAGTTTCAACGCCGATTTATTTGTGGTGGTGGCGTTTCGTATGCTTCCCGAAGAAGTTTGGAAAATGCCGCCAAAGGGTACCGTCAATTTACATGCTTCGCTGTTGCCGCAGTATCGCGGAGCAGCGCCAATAAATTGGGCTATTATCAACGGCGAAACTGTAAGCGGCACAACTGTCTTTTTCATTAACAGCGAAATAGACAGGGGCGATGTTATATCCTGTCGCGAAGAAGCGATTACCCCCGACGACAACGCCGGTAGCCTCCACGACCGCCTTATGCACAGCGGAGCGGCACATTTGGCTGAAACGGTTAAGGATATTGCTTCGGGTAACTTCAAAAAAGCGTCGCAAGGGAGCATTTTGAAAAATGAACCGTTGAAAACTGCTCCAAAAATTTTCAGGGAAACATGCAAAATAGACTGGAACAGCGATGTGCATCATTTGCACAACTTTGTTCGCGGGCTTTCGCCCTACCCTGCGGCATGGACAACGTTTACCAACCCCAAGGGCGACCGCTTGAATATGAAAATTTTTGAAACCGAATTGGCGCCCGACAACGCTCTGCCGCCTACGGGAACATTTGATACCGACCACAAAACATATTTGCGAGTATCTGCTCAAAACGGCTGGCTATATATCCGAAACCTTCAGTTAGAGGGAAAAAAGCGAATGGATATTTCGGAGTTTTTGAGAGGAATTAAGAGTTAAGGAATTATATGAAAAATAACGTGAACGCATTAGAATCTTTTAGTCGTCTGTTAGAAATAATGGACGAGTTGCGGGCAAAATGTCCATGGGATAATAAACAAACCATCGAAAGCCTGCGACACCTGACCATCGAAGAAACTTACGAGCTTGCCGATGCAATTATCGAAAACGATATGAACGAGATACGTAAGGAGTTAGGCGATTTGCTGTTACATATTGTTTTTTATGCCAAAATTGCTTCCGAAACGGGCGATTTCAATATCACAGACGTTATTGACGGTATCTGTGAAAAACTGCTTTTTCGTCACCCACATGTATTTGGTAACGTGATAGTTAATAATGCAGAAGACGTAAAAACAAACTGGGAAAACCTGAAGATCAAGGAAGGTAATAAATCAATATTGGGAGGCGTACCCCAATCGTTGCCTGCCATGGTAAAAGCGCATCGCATACAGGATAAGGCTCGTTCTGTGGGTTTCGACTGGGACGTTCGCGAGCAGGTATGGGAAAAGATTGATGAAGAACTTGGCGAACTCAAAGTTGAAATCGAACAGATGAACGCCGAAAAAATGGAAGCCGAATTTGGCGATCTGCTCTTTTCGATGGTAAACGCAGCGCGATTGTATGATATTGACCCTGAAGCCGCTTTAGAGCGTACGAACAAAAAGTTCATCAAACGTTTTAACTATCTCGAACAGCAAACAATAAAAACGGGACGACCATTAACGTCAATGACATTAGACGAAATGGAAGTAATTTGGGAAGAAGCCAAAAAGGCTAAAACTTAAAGTTTATGCGTAATTTTTAATTTTTTTTCATTTTTTTCTCAAAAAAAACAATTTTGGCGCGATTTTTGTAGTTATTATTGATATAAAGTAAATAATATCAAAACTGTAAGAAAAATAGTATTGATTTTTGTTACGGTAATTATTTCGATGCCTACTATTTTGTTTTTTGCCATCAATAGCGAGAGGGTGCAAAACAAAGTGGCGCAGCGCGTTACCGTAATATTGTCGGATATGTTTGGCAACCATATTTCGACAGGGGGAGTTCGTGTGTCTTGGTTTAACCGCGTAACAATACACGATCTGCTTGTGACGTGCGCCAAGGGCGATACAATTTTGGCGGCTGCCGAACTGACAGGACGTTTAAACATGCTTGCCGTTTCGTCACGCAATATTGATATTCGCAAAGTTGTACTCAATCGCGCTGATATACGTCTGTCCAACGAATTAGAAACCAATGAAATAAACATAAAGTTCATTACAGACAGATTAAAATCTGACGATGCAACCGAAAAAAAGAAATGGAATTTTGATATTCGTGCTATTGAACTGAATGATAGTCGTTTTTCGTTTAAAAATCCGCTGAAAACCTACGACAAGCCGTTTGGAATGGACTATGCCGATATTGATGTTTCAAATGTAAACATAGTTGTTTCTAATTTCAGGCTTGCGGCTGACAGCGTGGGCGGCGTAAGTTTCCGTATCAGACGGCTGTCGGGAGTTGAAAAATGCGGATTGGATTTGAAATTTTTGTCTGCCGATTTTTTCGTAAACCGTAATAATTTGTCGTTCAAAAACGTGACTATCAATACGATGTATTCGCATATAGAAGCAAATGATATTTCGTTCATGTTTAATTCGTTTAAGGATTTTAGTGATGGTTTTTTCTCTACCAAAGTAACAAAAAACTTTGAAATACACTCGTCAGAAGTGGCTTTTGAAGATTTGTCGCATTTTGTGCAATATTTCGATAGATATTCCGGAGGCGTGACGATAACTGGAAAAACGTCAGGAACGGTAGAAAACTTGAGAGGTGAAAATATCGCCCTTCATTTTGGCGAGACGACGCGAATAAGAGGCAATTTCAATCTGAATGGATTGCCAAATTTACGCTCTACATTCATATTTGCCGACGTCGCCGAATTGACGACCTGCCCCAAAGATATTGAACTAATTAAGGTTGAGCGACTTCCTAATGGACATGTTACAATTCCCGAAAACATGCACTTGTTTGAAACTATTGAGTTCAAAGGTAATTTTACAGGCTTTTACGATGATTTCGTTACTTTCGGAACTATTTCTACCAATCTCGGCGTTTTTTCCACCGACTTGTCAATTACTCCGGTTATAGGCAGCGATGTTGATACTGTTTTTTACTTTAACGGAAGGTTGAGAACTGAAAATTTTGAGTTAGGCATGATGCTGGAACAACCGGTTATTGGCAGGTTGAGTATGTCCGGCTCTGTGGAAGGCTCTGCATCAGTTCGTGGACGATTTGAGGCGTTAATCGAAGGAAATATCGGAAGCATTGACATGAAAGGCTACGAATATCGCGACGTCGTGGTCAATGGCGCGGTAAACAATCGTACTTACGACGGACATTTGAGCATTGACGAGCCTAACGTGAAATTAGATTTTTCGGGAAAAGTGGATTTGACCGAAAGTATTCCGTCTTATGACTTTCTGGCAAACGTAGAACGCGCACATCTATACAATCTAAAAATAGCGGAAAATG
>Ga0099364_10009384_pt1 | contig 13581 bp, 10 predicted proteins | sample TergutTh196P3_FD_73070 | JGI IMG/M metagenome (GOLD analysis project Ga0099364, IMG submission 73070) | Microcerotermes parvus P3 segment gut microbial communities from Pointe-Noire, Republic of the Congo - Th196 P3 | ecosystem: Host-associated > Arthropoda: Insects > Digestive system > Gut ...
ATTTGTTTTTGTTTTTTTTTTTTTTTTTTTTTTTTTTTTTTTTTTTTTTTTTTTTTTAGTAAAAGAGAGAAGGAGAAGGAAAGAAAAAGAAAGAGAGAAAGAGAGAGAGAGAGAGAGAGAGAGAGAGTTTAAATTACCAATGGATTTTTATAGTTGTCAATATATACCTTCGCTTTACGGCGGAGTCGCGGAGCCGTGACCGCAATAAAAGTGTGGGACAGAGATGTTTAGGCTGTTTTTCAAACCAAGCGAGAGAGGTGAAAACTCTTAAAAACATGGCAAGACCTGTAAAGCCCATAGAGCAGGAACATTTTTTTTAATTTTCAAATAATAATTAAGTAACATGATTAAACAGTTTTTTATTTCGTTTGCATTGATTGCAGGTCTGCTTTTTATAGGCTGCAATAAGGACAAGGACAAGGACAATAATAACGACACTAATGATTTAGGACTTGGAAATGTCACCGCGCTTGACTTGGAGAAAATTATGAATTCTCCGTTTTCTGCGCTTACACCGGCTCAACAGAAGGTTAAGCTTGAGCAGGAATCCATCAGTTTGCTCAATGCGCTGCAAGATGTCAGCTCATTGAAGGCAATTGATGTGTTTGAATACTTCGTCGACTTGTTGGACATGGACGAACCCGAAGTTAACGACCCTGTTACCGAGAGTCGGTCTGGGAGGTTTGATGTTTACACTTTTAACGCTTCCAATTCGTACGGAGTGTTTACATGGAACTCGTCAAGTAGAGTATGGACAAAATCAAATTCCAGCAGCGAATTGAAATTTGTCTTTCCATCAGGAAGCAGAGTTTCGTCAAATAATGCTTCAATGACGTTCAAAAGTAGCGATTCTAACGCAAGCATATTGTACGAAGACCGCTACTACGATGAAAGGTTTGATATTAAACTGCCCGGTTCTGTTAGCGGTATACTCAATGTTGATAACACCGACATTGCAATAATAGAAATCGCCGCCGAGTACGAAAAAATGGACAAGGTAGAAATTGACGATGAAACTATTGATGGCAGTTTCCCCGTAAAGAATCAATTTAGAATTACAACCGAGGGATATGTCTTTTGGTACAGCCTTGACGGAAAAGGCAATGACAGCAGGCTTGATATGCAACTGGTAGGTAAGAGCAACCAAAAACTAATTGAAACGCTTTTTCATTCTGACGTTGATTTAGGCACATTAGTGGACGAGGTTAGCGATGATGTTGACAATATTTTTGATCTCGATTTTGACGTTGCTGCAAACGGATATATGAAATTGATGGACAACCTTGTGCTTGTTTATTCAATAGACGCATCAGAATTTGCAAGAGAAATTGACAGGATTGAATCCCGCAATTTACAAGCTAAAGCGTACAACGATGCATTAACCGCCGCGTATAACAGATACGTGAAGGTTGTTTTAGCGTCTACCGAAGATGGTTTCAAAATTGCCGATGTAATTTATAGATCAGAGGAAGATAGATGGTATAATGGTTCGTATTACGAAACTGATTACTATATCAGCCCATACCTTGAATTCGGCGACAACTCAGTAATTGAGATGGATACTTATTTCTCAAGTGGCTTCACCAATCTTGAAAATAGATGGGAAGATTTTGTAGATGCTTTCAACAGATAGGCCTGTTCTATTAACTTTGCTGCTTTTGAGTTTTGTTTGCAAGGCTCAAACAACAGTAGATATTTTAGGCATAGTTGTTGATAACGAGGCACTTGCGTTGCCAAGGGCAAATATACGGTTAGTAATCGGTAGCGATACTCTGGTACGCTACGCCGACGATAGTGGCGAATTCATGTTTCGCATAAATCCGGCAGTTCAGGCGCTGTTGATTACAAGTCACTTGGGTTTCGATACCGATTATAGAACCGTTGATGTATCTAACAACTTGTCGGTAGAGATAGTTATGTCGCCAGTTGATATTCGGCTCAGCGGAGCGGTTATAACGGCGCGTTCGCGGGCGTTAGTAGGTTTTTCAGGTCTTGGCGTTATGAGTATCAATAGCGGCAGGATGTCGCAGGTACCGTCGGTGTTGGGGGCGCCCGATGTGGTAAAGATGTTGCAATTGATGCCGGGCGTTCAACAGTCGGGCGAGGCTAACGGCTACCTTTATGTGCGCGGCGCCGACCCCGGACACAATCTGATGCTCTACAATCGCGTTCCTGTGTACGGAATGTCGCATCTGCTGGGAATATTTCCATTCTACAATGCCGACCATATTGACCGTGTTCATTTTGACAAGGCGGGCAGCAACGCGCAGTTCGGAAATCGTTTGAGCGCAACGGTGCAGGCTGTTCCACCCGATGAAACGCCCGACAGTTTCACGGCAAAGGGAAATATCGGCATGATGGTTTCGCAGCTTACGGTTGCAAGCCCGTTAGGAAAAAGGGCTGGGGTTGTTGTGTCGGGCAGGCAAACATACATAGACCAAATTGTTACCAGATTGGTTAATTCTGCCGCAAAAAACCCTATCGAAGATCTTGGTTATACTTTTTCAGACGGTAATCTTACTCTAATGCTGCATCCGGCAACACAACACAAGGTTGATTTGAACGTCTTTGCAAGCGGCGACCGTTTAAAAATTGCAGACAATCAAATGCTGTTAGACGGAATAATGAAATGGAACAATCGTTTAGCGTCTATTAGCTGGGATTGGCACTTGGGGCAGGAAATAAAACTTCGGAACGATGTTTATTTTTCGCGCTATTCTAATCATTTGCACGTACAGCAGGGGTCTATTGGTTTGTTGGTACAATCGGAAGTACGCGACTGGGGGTTTGAAAGCAGCGTTGACTTCACGTTACACTCCATTCCATTTACGTCAGGCGTAAGATTTGCGCAGTATTACATCAAGCCGCAGGAAATTTCGACTACACATTTGTCAAGTACGGCGCAAATTGACAATATCGCAAATGCTCAATATTTGTCGGCATACGTTCAAAGCAGACCCCGAATAAGTGAATTTTTAACGCTTGAACTTGGTCTTCGCGCTGACTATTACGCAAGTTTCGGAAATAATAGAATGACTGATTTCCGATTGGAGCCACGCATAAGTTTGAATTATAATGACCACGACAAATGGACGGCATACGTGTGTTATGCCCGAAAAAATCAACATCTGCACCTGATTACGACTTCAAGCGTGGGAATTCCGACAGATTTTTGGATGGCAAGCGTTGAGGGAATTCCCATAGAACAAGCAGATAATTTTTCTATTGGAGCAGGTTACAGGATAAGTTCGCGAATTGAAATAAACTCGGGAATATTTGTAAGTCGTCTGTACAATTTAGTACACTATCCTTTCAGTATACTGCAATTCAATGAAATAACTGGTTTTAGCAACGATTTGCTGACCGGCGAGGGTTTGGCTTACGGTTCGGAGTTGATGTTAAGAAAAACGGGACGTCTGTCGGGCTGGGTCAGCTACACGTTAAGTAAATCCGACCGGCAGTTTGACGGAATTGACAATGGCGAGCGGTTTTTATCTAAATTCGATCGACGACACGACTTTTCCATAGCGCTTCACTACGAAATAAACCAACGTTGGAGCGCTGCATTTGCCCAGATATTTGCTTCGGGCAACCGCTTTACTGCGCCAACATCATGGTATTTCATCAATAATAATCCGGTTAAAGAATACGGAAAATTCAATAACGCACAGATGCCTAATTATATACGCACAGATATTTCGGTGGATTATTACATAAAAAAAACAAGACTTCGCGAAAGCGTTCTTAATCTGTCTATTTATAACCTATTGGCAGTAAACAATCCCGTTTACGTTATATTGGTAATGTTGCCTAATAAAACAGGAACAGAAATTGAGGTGCGACCGCGATATATGTCACTGTATTCGATATTGCCGTCGGTTGGATGGAGGTTTAAATTTTAATTTTAATTGAAAGTTGAAAGTTGAAAGTTGAAAATTAAGAATGATGAATAGTTTTTTGTTTATGTTTGTTGTGTTTTGTTTTTTTGCGTTTTCGTCGTGCGAACGCAATTTTTACGAAATTACTCAGGGAGAGTCTAAAATTGTTGTTGAGGGTTGGATTGAGGAAGGCGACGTAGCACGTGTACTGCTTTCGCACAGTATTCCCATGACAAGGAACGTCGATTCTTCAAATTTTATGCGGTACGCTATTCGCTCAGCCACTGTTTATGTGTCCGACGGCGTCAATACCGAAATGCTTGCCTTGCGCACCATACGTAACCCGCCGAGATACCTTCACGGAGTTTGGTACGTTGGAAATAATATTGTTGGCAAAACAGGCGGAACATATACCCTTACCGTTGAGTATCTAAGCCATACCCTTACTGCCGAAACAACTATTCCGCCGTCTGTTCCTATTACAAACGTTGTTTACACGCGCCAAAACCCAACAGATACCATCGGTAATCTTACCGTTGAATTTACAAATCCTGCCGACCAGCAATATTTTTTTCAGATTGCTACCATGCTCGAGGGTCACGATGAGGTTTATGTTCCAAGTCTTTATGGTAATTTCGACAGCGAGAGCTTTGCATCTCCTGATGTGAGCTTACAGATAACGCGTGGCATAACTATTTTTCCGCAAACCAATATCCACACGCATTTCAACGATGGCGACGTCATACGCGTCAGATTGCGCACGATGCCAAAGAAAGGTTTCGATTTTTGGAATATCTGGCAAAACGAAATCATCAACGCTCAGAATGCAATATTTCCGGCAAACACAAGCCTGAAAAGCAACATCAACGGCGGTATAGGCATTTGGTGCGGATACGGACAAAATACGGTAAGGATTAGGGCTGAATAGCAACTTATGGTGTTATGTCAATCAGCTACTCAAACTCAAACTTATCCCATTCTTCGGGCGTTTTTGCTATTATTTCTATTTCTTCGTTTTTTATGGGATGCACGAATTGTATTTTGCGGGCGTGCAGGCTAATTCCGCCGTTAGGATTTGAGCGCGGAAAACCATATTTGAGGTCGCCTCTAATGGGCGAGCCTACAGCGGCCAATTGACAACGAATTTGGTGATGTCGACCTGTTTGCAGATCTATTTCGAGTAGGTGATAGCGGTCTGAGGAGGCTATGTGTCGATAGCGCAAAACCGCCTTTTTTGAGCCCGATTTTTCTGTTTTATGTGCATGCGAACGATTGATTTTATTGTTGCGAACGATGTAGTGTATCAAAATGTCTTCTTCTTTTTGCGGCAAATCTTTAACTATTGCCCAGTAGGTTTTTTTGATTTTATTAAGTTGCAGCAATTTGTTCATTCGCACGAGCGCTTTCGATGTTCGCGCAAACATTACTATACCGCTAACGGGTCTATCTACTCTGTGTATCACTCCTAAGAACGCTTCGCCCGGTTTGTTGCATTTTTTTTTCAGATATTCCTTCACTTTTTGCTCTAAAGCTACATCTCCCGATATATCTGAATGAACAAGTTCGCCGCAATTTTTATTTATGATAATCAAGTGATTGTCTTCGTATAAAACATTCATAACCGTCAGTTTTTACTTAATACTGTTCTTTTTCGTTTGGGAAGTCGTTATTTCGCACATCTGTTATGTATTGCTTAACGGCGTCGGTAATGTCATCGTACAGGTTTAGGTATCTACGCAAAAATCTCGGCGAGAATTCTTTGTTTAGACCTAACATATCGTGAAGGACTAAAACTTGTCCATCTGCATGTTTTCCTGCGCCAATGCCTATTATGGGTATTTTTATGTTTTTCGAAACTTCTCCTGTCAATGCCGCCGGTATTTTTTCGAGTACGATTGCAAAACAGCCTAATTTTTCGAGCAAACATGCATCTTCTATCAATTTTTTTGCTTCCGTTTCGTTCTGCGCTCTAACTGCGTAGGTTCCGAACTTGTTAATAGATTGAGGCGTCAATCCTAAATGTCCCATAACCGGTATTCCGGCGCTTAATATTCGTGTAATCGAATCGCTGATTTCTTCGCCGCCTTCAATTTTTATAGCTGCTGCGCCTGTTTCTTTCATTATGCGTATTGCCGAAGCAAGCGCTTTTTTTGAATTTCCCTGATAGGAGCCAAATGGCATATCCACTACCACTAATGCGCGTTTAACTCCTCTCACTACCGCCGACGCATAGCTGAGCATTTCGTCCAATGTAATTGGGAGCGTTGTTTCGTAGCCCGCCATTACATTTGAAGCCGAATCACCAACAAGAATTATTTCTATACCGGCATTGTCGATAATACGCGCCATTGAATAATCATAGGCGGTTAGCATGGTGATTTTTTCGCCTTTTAATTTCATTGCACTCAATACGTGCGTAGTTACTCTTTTTACGTTTTTATGTACAGACATTATTTTTAATTTCTCAATACAAATGTAGAGGTTCCTATCAGATATCCATCGCAAAACAGTCTGATTTCGTAGTTGCCTTCTGTCAGTCGGTCGTTGTTGTCGGTAAAAATACAGACTTCGATATCTGTTTTGTCATAGTCAATTGCTCTTCTGTCGGTAAAAACTATTTCGGCTCCGTCGTGAGTCCTGAAAGTAGCGTTAGTTCGGTTTGCCAGCACCGAATTGTTAGGCATAACCAACACTAAGTATATCATTCTATCTCCTGCTGCTGCAACGGCGTTTTCGCGAACTGTAAAGCATGTTTGCAGTTTAACGATGTTTCGTACGCGGGGGGTTTCCCTGTCGCGATTGTTTAGTCCTAAAGTGCGTATGTCCGAAGCGGTAAGCACTTGAGCTCTTTGCACGGTAGACGTAAGCTCATCTCTATCTTGTGTCAGACGCGCTGTTGTTGAACGTTCTACGGCAAGATTTCTGGTAAGTTCCGTTCTTTCAGCTCTCAAGGCTAAGTTACTTTGGTTGAGTGAATCCACCTGTAGTACATAATTTCTCAACACTCCGCGCAAGACTTCCAATTCTCGTTGATACAGCCTGATTCTATGTGCATTATCAGCCTGAATAGCTAAAAGCCGCGTTATTCTTTCTTGTTGCTCGGAAGCCAAATTCATCAAACTGTCGTTGTCTGTTTGCAACGCTCCAAATTCATCCTGAAGTTCTGTCAGGTCATTTTCGAGAAGCTGTCTTTGACCTTCCAAAAATTCCTGTACTTCAGCGCTGTGTTTTGCCTGATCGCTCATTTTCGAAAGCAAAATACCTACGGTTGCACCCAATGCCATAACTATTATGACAAGCAATACAAGCAGCCCCTTTCCGGCTTTACCATCCGATGCCGGTTTTTGATATTCATCCATTTTATATTATTTTTTTATAAATTAAAATCAACGCAAAATTAGGTCTTTTTTTTCTAAAACAAAAAAAAATATATATTTTTGCACTTTCGTTTTTATTTTTTTTTCGATGATATGAAAATTTTTCTTTGTTTTGTATTTTTTTCGGTTGTTTCGATAAAAACCTATTCACAAGGCACAATAACGGTTCGCGACCGTATATTTTTTGGTGGAAATATTGGATTATGGGCGGATAATGTTTATACGGATATTGAGTTATCGCCAATTGTAGGGTATTACATTACTCCCCGTTTTTCGGCAGGATTGGGCGCCACTTACAAGTATTTAAATTATAAAATCAGCTTAAGACCCGATGGCAGTTGGAATCGTTTAGAAACTCACAGTTGGGGCGGCAAAACATTTGCCAACTATGTATTGATACACAATGTTGGTGAGTTTATACCGTTAGGTCTTAACTTCAGAGTGTTTGCTCATAGCGAATATGAAGTTTTAAGGTACGAAGGTCGATTTTTTGGAAAAAATGAACAAAAAAACGTGTGGCAACAAAACGTACTTGCAGGCGGAGGTTTTCGGTTGCCAATGGGGGCGCGTTCAAGCATGAACATAACTTTTTTATGGTACGTTTTTTCTGACCCGCCATTCCCGTCAGGAATAGACAATAGATTTTCTTTCAGAGTTAGTTATAATTTTTAAGTTTTTGAAATGTCCTTTCGCGCTTATATCAGCCGTTTAGCATTAATCAATACTAAACAAAAATTTGATACGTTTGATTATATCTGTGGTTGCTTTTGTTTTGTGGTAGCTTTTTGTACTTATCTGCTTACAGTAGAGCCCACAGCAAGTTTTTGGGATTGTGGCGAATTTATAACTGCATCGTATAAGCTTCAAATAGGACATCCGCCCGGAGCGCCCTTTTTTATGCTTGTGGCGCGCCTGTTTGCTATGTTTGCTCCTACACCCGACAAGGTGGCATTGATGGTAAACGTATTTTCAACTCTTTTAAGCGCATTTACTGTTATGTTCCTGTATTTGAGCATATCACACATTGTAAGACGTATTTTCAATTTTCAATATTCAACTTTAATTTTTTTTTCCGGAATAGTAGGCGCCTTGTCTTTCGCTTTTTCTGACACATTCTGGTTTTCGGCAGTAGAAGCCGAAGTATACGGCGCTTCATCGTTCTTGACGGCTGTTGTATTCTGGGCAATGTTGAAATGGGAAGAAAACGCAGACCTGCCGTACGCAAATCGTTGGTTGATATTTATTTTTTATACAATGGGGCTGTCGATAGGCGTTCATCTGCTCAACTTGCTGGCTATTCCTGCAATTGTGTTGATTTATTATTTTCGCAAGTACGAAATTTCAAAAAAAGGAATATTAGCGGCAATCGCAACGTCAGCTATGATACTTGGCGGCATATACTACGGAATAATTCCACAAACGCTGAAACTTGCAAGTTATTTTGAACTGTTGTTTGTGAACGTTTTTGGGATGCCATTTAACACCGGACTTATTGTTTTTATTGCGCTTCTGGCAGCAGCGTTAACGTGGGGACTATGGTTTACATACACGCGAAAAAAACCATTGTTGAATACCATATTGTTATCGCTAACAGTGTTTTTTATAGGCTATTCTTCGTACAGTATGATTGTTATTCGCGCAAGCGCCAATCCTCCCATGAATCAAAATAACCCCGACAACGTTTTTTCACTGATAGACTACCTCAATCGCGAACAATATGGCAATCGTCCTTTGGTGTACGGTCAATATTACAATTCGCCAGAAATTAACAGAATAGAAACATCGCCGATTTATGCAAAAATTGACGGACGTTATGAAATAATTAGCCGAAAAGTGACGGCAAAATACGACCCGCAATTTTGTACCGTATTCCCACGTATGTACAGCAATGTGCCGTCACACATCGAAATGTACAAATTTTATGGCGATATCACCGGTCGTCCGCTACCAACAACGCAAAATGATGGTAGCGAGACAACGATAAATAAACCTACTTTTATTGAAAATATTCGATTTTTTATAACATATCAGCTTGGACACATGTATTTTCGCTATTTCTTCTGGAATTTCGCTGGAAGGCAAAACGATGTACAGGCAGATGGAGGTATAATAAACGGAAACTGGCTCAGCGGAATACCATTTATGGATACGCCGCGTATAGGTACTCAAAAAAATATCCCTGCTCACTTCAAAAACAATGCCGGTAGAAATCGTTATTTTATGCTTCCGCTGATTTTAGGAATGATTGGCTTACTGTGGCAACTACAGCGCGATGAGAAATATTTTTGGGTGGTGACGTCGCTATTTATTATGACCGGCATAGCTATTGTTATTTACCTTAACCAAACGCCATTGCAACCGCGTGAACGAGATTACGCATACGCCGGCTCTTTTTACGCCTTCGCAATTTGGATTGGTATAGGAGTGGCGGCAGTTTACGATTTTTTACAACGAAAAATTAACGCAAAAGCGGCTACAACCGTTGCATGTATACTTTCGTTGTCGGTACCCGCAATAATGGCGCAACAAAACTTTGACGACCACAATCGCAGAGGACGCTACACAGCCCGCGATGTGGCATTTAATTACCTCAACTCGTGCGCGCCTAATGCTATACTGTTCACTATGGGCGATAACGACACTTTTCCACTGTGGTATCTTCAGGAGGTGGAAGGAATACGCACCGATGTAAGAGTGGTCAACATGATGCTTCTAAATGCCGATTGGTACATCTGTCAAATGAAAAGAACAATTTACGATTCGCCTTCGTTGCCAGTTAATATTCCAAGAGAAAAATATTTTCACGGAACACGTAATATTATATACCTTATTAATCAGAATCAAGATACAATCCCATTGTCTGATGCGCTTGATTTTGTCGGTAGCAACGCCCCCGAAACCCGACTTTTTGTTGAGCCTGATATAGAGATAGATTACTTGCTTACGCGCAACTTTTCTATACCCGTCGACAAAGAAAAAGTTATTGCAAATGGAACTGTTCGCTCCCAAGACGCAGAATTGATAGTAGATAAAATGTATTTTCGTATTCAGGCATCGATGCTGACAAAAGGAGACTGGATAGCTCTCGAAATTATTGCCAAAAACAATTGGGAAAGACCCGTATACTGGACTTCAAGCAGACACGGCGGCACATTCGGACTTGATGATTATTTGCAACTTGATGGCACAACATTCAGGTTAGTACCAATCAAAACGCCCGAACAGGAATGGTTAGACACAGGACGTATAGATACGGAAATCCTCTACGAAAATTTAATGAACAAATTTAGATGGAAAGGCATTAACAACCCTAATGTGTGGTTGGACAGCTATCACTTGAGAACGCTTGACATCGTAAGAGCCAGACACATATACACGCGTTTGGCGATGCAATTACTTGACGAAGAAAAATTTGAAAATGCAACAAAGACGCTAACAAAAGCTTTAGAACTCTTTCCATCGGAAAAAATACCACCCGATTTTTTTACCTTGCAACAAGCGAAGGCATTGTATCGCGCCGAAATGACAGATACTGCCAACGAAGAATTACTTTTCTACACAGACAGATTACTTAGCGAAATAGAATATTTTTATTCGTTGCCGCCGGTATTTTTTAACGCAATAAAAAGACAAGCCGACTTAAACGTTGAATTGCTAATATTTATTATAGAAGTTTCCGAAATGTACGAACAGTACCATATAGGAGATTATATAAAGCAAAGTTTGGAACAACAACGAGGAAAATGATGTGGGAATTTCACTGAACGGGACAAAATTTTCACGTGTGATTCGTTTTGTCATTTATTCCTCTTCAACAATTTTTCTGCAAACAATTCTAATGTTTTTTTTCTCGACGGGTCGGAAATTTGAACGCTCTGAAGGTATGATATTGCTTGTTGATAGTAAGTTGCGATAGCTTTCTGTGTCACTTTGCTCACGCCTAATTGGTCATATATTGCTTTGACGTTTTCAATTTTGTGATTGGAGGCTACGTCTTTGTTTTGGATTAATTTTATCAATTCTTTGCCGGTCTTTGTGTCAGCTTCGTTTATAGCCGTTAGCAGAAGAAATGTTTTTTTGCCACTGATAATGTCTCCGCCGGTAGCCTTGCCAAACACTTCGGGGTCGCCGTACAAGTCTAACCAGTCATCTTGAATTTGAAAACTGATTCCGAGCGAAATACCCATGTGATATAATAATTCTGCGTTTTTAGTGTCAGCGCCACCGCAGATTGCTCCGACTTTCAGGCAGGTTGCCAGCAAAACAGCCGTTTTAAGCCGTATCATGTTGAGATACTCGTTGATGCTCACATCGTTGCGAAGTTCAAAATCCATATCATATTGCTGACCTTCGCATACTTCCAACGCCATTTTTGAGAACTCATTAAGCAAAGTCGTAAGAACATTTCCATTAGAACTGCAAAGTTGCTGATATGCAAGTATCAACATCGCATCGCCTGACAAAATTGCTGTATTTTTATTCCAGCGTTTGTGCACCGTAGCGCGATTTCGACGAACATCTGCATTGTCCATCAAATCGTCGTGCAACAGAGTAAAATTGTGGAAAACCTCGAAGGCAACCGCCGGACTCAATGCAGCGTCTACATCGTCGCTGAACATATTACAAGCTAAAAGAGTGAGGACTGGGCGTATTCGTTTTCCGTCAGAAAACATGACATAATCAATTGGTTCATAAAGACCAACAGGGCGACGCGCATCAATAGACAATTGCTTCAAATACTCGTCAAACATAGATTTACACAACTCAAAATTCATCAACATTGGAAAATAAACTAAAAAAAAATGCAAAATTAATTGTTTTTTTTATATTTTTTTTTTAATTTTGCCGGCTGAATAAAATATATTTAGTGATGAAATATAAATCTTATCAACTTCGTAATTTTAAGTCGATTGCAACAATAGATAAATTTTCTCCAGAACTACGTAGAGCAGTCGAAGTTACGGGAAGGGTGCTTCCGTTTAAAGCAAACAACTACGTTATCAGTGAATTAATCGACTGGAACAATATTCCCGAAGACCCAATTTTTACGCTTTACTTTCCGCGAAAAGAAATGTTGAAAAGCGAATATTTTTATGAAATTGAGCAACTTCTCATTAGTGGTGCAAACGACTGTCATATCAAGGAAACAGTGGATAAAATCCGCCGGGCTTTGAATCCGAATCCTGCCGGTCAACTTCTGAACGTGCCAATTTTATCTAACGTAAGGCTTAATGGTGTGCAACATAAGTACCAAGAAACAGTTTTGTTTTTTCCTTCTCCGGGACAAACCTGCCATGCGTACTGTACGTTTTGTTTTAGATGGCCCCAGTTTTCGAGAATGAAAGGGATGAAGTTTGCAATGAAAGAAACCAACTTGTTAGTAAAATATCTCAAATCGCGCAAAGAAGCTACCGATTTATTGATTACGGGCGGCGACCCGCTGACAATGAGCGCTCAACGAATAGAAGAATATGTAAATGCACTGTTTGATGATGATTTACAGCATATTAAGACAATTAGGTTTGGCACAAAAGCCTTAGCCAGTTGGCCCTATCGCTTCCTTACCGACAGTGATTCCGACGAAATTTTGCGTGTTTTCGAAAAAATTGTAAAAAAAGGCAAACATCTCGCAATAATGGCACATTTTAATCATCCTGTTGAATTGTCTACTGCAGCAACACAAAAAGCCATAAGTCGTGTGCTGTCTACAGGAGCGCAAATAAGAACGCAATCGCCTTTATTAAAACACATTAACGATGCTCCTGAACTGTGGTCGGAAATGTGGAAAAAACAAGTAAACATGAATTGTATACCATATTATATGTTTGTAGAACGCGACACGGGTTCACGCGAATTTTTTGAGATACCGTTAGTAGAATGTTGGAATATTTTTAATAAAGCATATCAAAGTGTCAGCGGAATATGTCGCACAGTTCGTGGACCAAGTATGAGTGCAATGCCCGGAAAAGTACAAATAGAAGGCGTATGCAAAATTCATGGCGAAAAAGTTATAGCGCTTCGTTTTCTGCAAGGAAGAAACCCGAAATGGGTAGCGCAGCCATTTTTTGCAAAATACGACGCACAGGCTACATGGTTGGACGCATTACAACCTGCCTTTGGCGAAGCAAAATTTTTCTTTGAAGATTGATGGCAATACACATTAGTATATAATGAACGCTAAACAATTATTTTCATCGAATACGTCTTCTCACATTTGGAATTTTTCAAGGGTAGGCGGAGAAAACAGAGTCAATTTGACAACGGGAGAAGATTTGACCAACTTGGAAAATCTCGACCAAAAACTGTGGACGGCGCTCAGTTGTCCG
>Ga0099364_10009385_pt1 | contig 13581 bp, 6 predicted proteins | sample TergutTh196P3_FD_73070 | JGI IMG/M metagenome (GOLD analysis project Ga0099364, IMG submission 73070) | Microcerotermes parvus P3 segment gut microbial communities from Pointe-Noire, Republic of the Congo - Th196 P3 | ecosystem: Host-associated > Arthropoda: Insects > Digestive system > Gut ...
GTTGGTCGGCGGTACATCGACGGTAACGGCGGCGGAAGCAGAGGCGGCAGTGGAGGCAGCAGCGAAGGCAGCGGCGGAAGCGGAGGCAGCAGCGAAGCAGGCGGAGTCAATGCAGCAGGAGATTCGCACTGCACCGACCATTACGCTGCAAGGCTTCAGCGATTTGAAACTGGCGTACGACCAATCTTATGAAGAAATGGGTTATACAGCTGTTGACTGTAAAAATTTGGATATCAGTGCGCACGTCAGGGTGACAAACACCGTCAATAGTAAGAAAGCCGGACTTTACACGATCACCTATGAAGTTACTGATATAGCCGGTCTGACAGCCCGCGCGACCCGTACCGTGACTGTGGAAGAGAAGCCGTTGGACCCGCCAAAGCCCCAGGCGCCCAAGATCACCATCATCGGTTCCAATCCGATCATTCTCCACCAGAACAGCGGCACGCCGTACAAAGAACAGGGCGCCCGCGCAATAGACTATGACGGGGAGGATATTTCTGATCAGGTGGTTGTGTCAGGATTTATCAACCGGGATGTACCCGGTACGTATACGATTACCTATAGCGTCATGGGAAAGGACAAATTAACGGCTACGACTGCCCGCAATGTACGTATCGTTGCGGCAACAGAAAAAAAAGACCCGCGGACAAAGTATGGCCTGAGCGGACAGGCTAAGGAAGGCGCGAAGATAACCCATACCGGGCTTACGTCCGCCAGCCTTGGTTTTATGGACCTTATGGTTAGCGGTATTGACAAGAACATGACAATCGAAGTCCAACTCATTGACACCTCGACCAGACAGGTTGTGTTGACAGATACCTTTACTGCGGTCGGCAGCAAACAATACCGGATCGATAAAAGTAAATATGAGCTTGTTGTTGCAGTGAAGAAAGCTAATGGAAACAGCAAATATAGTGTTGAACTCCTGATGCCCGAGACTGCGCCGATATACTTTTTCGATGAAGCCGAAGTGCCGCTGTCATTCTTTGGCCCGCCCAAAATCCAATACATCGGCTCCAACCCCATCATCCTTCACTTGGACAGCGGGACGCCCTACTTCGAGCAAGGGGCAAGGGCTGTCAATTACGATGGCAATGAGATATCCGATAAAGTGGAGGTCATCGGGAAAGTGGACAGGCATAAGGCTGGCATATACTTCATTACCTACCGTGTGAAGAATGAACTGGGTTTAACAGCGGAGATCAGGCGAGAAGTGCGGATCCTGGCGCCGGGTGAATACAATATCGGGGATGAGGAAGTACCCTTGGGAGATTATCAACCGGCAATGAACCTTTCCGGGCAAACAAAAAGTGCGGTGATCAGCAATTGCGCTATGGTCAATGTCAGAAGCGGCCACGGGATCCGGTATCCCGCTGTCGCCGCCTTATATGCCGGCACGTCTGTAAATGTCCTGGATACCCGCTTCGGTTGGGTGTTGCTTTCCACAGATACAGTTGAGGGCTGGGTCTATGGACAGTATATAAACTACAGTTAACTCGTGTGAACAGAACGAAGGACGAGATCATAAATAGGGCGTAAAGGAAGGACTGTGAATCAGACTCCGGCAGAGTTTTCTCAAATCAGGAAAGCCCTGCCGGAGCTTTGAATCCAACCAGGAATGGATATCTTTCGTCGAGAAGACCTCGCTGAGCTTATTTTCTCGCCAATACATGTTGATTCTATGATGAATTGAGCATTTGTTCAATAATTGCCACAAAAAAATGAAGAAAAAGGCATAATACAAGGAGAAATAAAAAAAAACCAGATAACTATTGGAAATACCCCAAAAATACACGAACGCTTATCGTATTATTTACACAGTATAAGTTGTATGGTTTTTTATTAATACCAATCATAGCAAAGACACGGAAAGAACGTCTTTTTCTAATGTGTAGCTGCGATATGTTGCTGGGGTATGCAATAATAAGCATAATAATTGATCGTAAACTGCTTGCGCATTGATTATTGTTGTTTATAACTTTATTGAGAGGGGGGAGTCTTGGTAAAGCAAGAGCGCAGCTTGTTATACAAGGTATAATCAGGAGTAGCGCATATTGTCTTTACACATATTCAGCAATTCCTGGATTTTGTGTTTCCAATTTTTTTGCCGGTTCGCTCATTCCTCAGGTCTGGCTGCGCCGGATTTGGTCTCTGTAGTAATCGCATTACCATAGTTTTCGGAAAACGTGCAGGCAAAGAGAGGGTAGGACTCCTGTTGTATAATGCAGGACGTTTAACCACGTTGAGCGATAACAATGTGGCTGAAAAACCAGAACCCCAACTGGAGAAGAAAAGAGGCAAAAACGAATTTGGGGGATTAAACACATGAGAAAAAAGGTTCAGGTTACTTTACTGGCAATGCTAATGGTGTTTTTAGTTGCAATGCCTGCAATTGCAGCGTCGGTCACTATACCGGCCGGAAACAACGCAACCATCAGCGCCGGCGTTTTTGATTCGATAGATGGTATTTATACCGGAATACTATCTGTCAGGAGTGGTTCCGGTAATACGACTAATTGTACGATCACCAATGCGTCAGGCGATGTGGAGTTCGGCGCCGTGACTACCCAAGGCAGCGGTAACGGAGCTGTGCGCAGTTTTCCGGTTTTCATCACACAGACCTGCCAGGCCCAGTCAATCCGGTTCAATATGACAGGCGGCAGCACAGGGAACGTGACTGTGGAGGTTCCGGCACTTGCGCACGATTGGGACGAGGGCGTCTACACGGAGCCCACGTGCGGCGTGAACGGATTCACGACGTATACCTGTGAACTCTGTGGCGATACCTACATCGAAGAAGATGAAGAAAGCGCGCTTGCGCACGAGTGGGACGAAGGTGTCGTAACGACCCCGGCAACCTGCGAAATAACCGGCGTCATGACCTTCACCTGCGAGCTTTGCGGCGAAACCAGGACCGATGAGATCGCTTTGACCGATCACATCGAAGATGAGGGGACTATAACAAAACAGCCGACAATGGAGGAAGCGGGAGAAATGACCTTCCGCTGCACGGTTTGTGGAGAAATCATACGTATAGAGGTTATCCCGGCGCTTGGGGAAACCCCGCCGTCCATCAGTGTGACGGATGCTTTCGGCAATGTCGGAAGCATAGTCAAGGTCGACATCAACCTGAACAACAACCCCGGTATTGTTATGCTAAGAATTCTAATAAATTATGACCCCAGTGTGCTAAATCTCGTTCAGGTTGACAATACAGAATTATTCCCGGGTATGAATTCTGTACCTGTGGATTTGACAACGGGAATGCCGCTTTTTTGGTGGAATGGTACTTTTGAGACGAATATTACAGTCAACGGTAACATCGCTACTTTATGGTTTGAGGTGTTAGATGAGGCGGAAGCCACCAGTGTATGGCTGACTTCTACACCGTATGACATTGTCGACTTAAACCTAGAACCGGTTTCTTTTGCGTTCGAAAGCGGCACGATCACAACCGTCTGCCCCGGGCACGAATGGGACGAGGGCGTCGAAACGACCCCGGCGACCTGCGAAGCGCCCGGCGTCATGACCTTTACCTGCGGCCTCTGCGACGAGACCAGGACCGAAGAAATCCCGCAGCTCACCCATGACTATGTAAGCGTTTACACCGCGCCGGTCTGCGGCGTGGACGGGTACACCACCTACACCTGCTCCCTCTGCGGCAACATCTATGTCGAGACAGACGAAGGCAGCGCGCTAGTGCACGAATGGGACGAGGGCGTCGTAACGACCCCGGCGACTTATTTTGCGCCCGGCGTCATGACCTTTACCTGCGGCCTCTGCGACGAGACCAGGACCGAAGAAATCCCGATACTGGCTTTCCTCTACGGCGATGTTACCGGCCAAGGGGTTGTGGATATGAACTCCGTGCTGGCGCTGGCACAGTATTTAGCAGGGCATCCCATTGATATTATCTCCGCTGCCGCAGATCTGGATGGAGACGGAATGATTACCGCAACCGACCTCGCGATTCTGCAAAGGCATGTTGCCGGTTGGCCCGGCTATGAAGTGCTGCCTCTCGGCGGTTTCGTACCGGCAATGAAAAGCTTCATGCAGCGCGCCGTCGTCTTATCATCGCTCCCTGTAGCCCCTGGCGGTCCCGCAATCAACGTAACCGATGCATCCGGCAAAGTCGGCGAGATCATCGAAATAAACATCAGCATCGTAAACAATCCAGGTATCGCAGCTATGCTTCTTCACGTTAGCTACGACGAAACGATGTTGAAGCTTGTCGGCTTCGAAGACATGGGCCTCCTTGAATCCGAAGCACATCGCCCAACGTTTGTATCTCCTTACACCCTTTCCTGGCTGGATCTCTCCGGCAAAGACGGGAATGGAGAAGCCGTGACGTTGTCCTTTGAAGTTCTGGCTGAGGGTACATCAGAAGTTACTGTTTCATACGGCACAAGCGACGTCCTCAATATGGCTTTTGAGCAGATTCCGCTCGGCATTAGCAACGGTAGTATAACCGGTTTAGCCGCAGCCACACCGGAAAAATCTTTAGTGAACGCGACTACATCCGTAAAAAGCTTTATTAGCATTGTGGAAACGGCAAAGAACAGCAGAGTATGGTTATTAACATTCAACGTAACTGAAACTTATTCCGACAATGCTATATCAACTGTCACATACTCAATCAACCTTAATGGAAATAACGCAAATCAAAGCGGCAGATACACGTTTACAGAAGGTTCCCTTAAAGGCTATACGCTTGTATACGATATCGCAGGCAACGGATCGAACATTAAGGATTTCCGGCTGATAAAGTAAGTTGCCCTTAACCGGAAAGGCTCACAGCACCACCATAAAGCGCCCGCTTGAGAAACTCTCTCAAGCGGGCGCTTCTGTTGGTTAGACGAAGATTCGTTCATTCCCTTTTGCTTCCTTTTACTTGTGATACGCGCTTCCCCGGCGTATCATTTGCCCCCGGTATAGCTGCTCCAGCAGCATGACTCTGGCAAGCTCATGGGGAAAGGTCATCGGCCCGAAACTCAGCTTCTCATGGCATTTGTCGAAGACTAGCTGCCCCAAACCGTGGGAGCTGCCGATGATAAATACACATCGCTTTTTGTCCTGATGGATCGAAGGGTCGATCATGCGGGCAAATGCTACGGAGTCCATTGTTGTACCATCTGACGCCAGCGCCACCACCAGGTCTTCGGGTTGCAAGCGGCTCAATATGCGCCTGCTTTCCTTCTCCAGCGCCCTTTCCACTGCCGAAGGATCCTTTTCCGCGGCAATGAATTCCTCTCTCAGCTCAATCAGGTCTACCGGCTGCATGCCATTCATTCTCTTTAAATATTCGGCGCAGGCTTCGCGATAGTGCCTTTCTTTCAGACTGCCAATGGCAATCACCGCCAGTTTCAATCCTGTCGCCTCCTCCTAACCGAAGTTATAATAGGCATGATCCGGGGTTGCGGACGGCAACCCGCTGCAGACGGCAGCCTGCTTTAGCCAATATAGAGCCATTCTCCCGGCGTACATCGTGGCGCGACCGAAATGACAGGCCTCTTGCCCGGCAACGCGCCAGCGACAGAAGCAAGCGCTTTTTCCCGTGTGTTATTCTCCTGGCTCAGATGGGCGAGCACAACCTGCTGTGTTTTTTCCCCGGCAATCTTCGCCAAAGCTGCTCCGGCGTCGTCGTTGGACAGATGCCCGTTGATCCCGGCGATGCGCCTTTTCAGGTAATAGGGGTAGCTTCCGTTCTTGAGCATTTCCGTATCATGATTCGCTTCCAATATCAGCGCCTGCATCCCTTGCAGCGTCCTCTCCATCCGGCTGGTGAATACGCCGCAGTCCGTAGCAATGCCCAAGGCGGCTTCCTCGTGACGCAGCACAAAGCCAACCGACTCCAGCGCGTCGTGGGATGTGGGGAATGCTTCCAGGGCGATGTCGCCTATGCCCCATTTTTCTTCACAGCCGATGATATGCTTCTGGTCATCTGGTATGGTCTTGGCTATCGCGCCCATTTCAAACCAGGTTCCCTCCGTAGCGTACACCGGGAGGCGCAAGCGCCTGGCAAGGACGCCCACGCCAGCAATGTGATCCTGATGCGCATGGGTTACCACAATAGCCGACAGCACCGTATCCCGGTTGCACCCGGCCAGCGCCATATTCGTCAGGATTCTTTTTCCGGACTGACCGGCGTCGATCAGTAAAGTTGTGTCGCCGGCCTTAATCAGATGGCAGTTTCCCCAACTGCCGCTCATTAAGCTGCAATAGTCCATTGTGTCACGGCCTCCACGACCCATTGTATACTATTCAGTCCCGAAATGCACGCTGCAAGCTTAACGATACGGCGCCCCAAGGCAAAACAAAATCCTGTCCATTGGTCGCGCACATTCGCATTGTATCCCTCTGCCCGGCTTGTTATAATTCATGTAGAATACTAGTTGAAGGAAGTGGTGAATTATGTTGGGTCCCCCCGTTACTATCCCCCAGCTGAAGAGCGTCTACGACATGATGTCTCTTAAAGGCAGGACAGCTTTTATCACCGGCGGCGGCGGCGGTATCGGAAGCGCGAGCGCAGCCGGTATGGCGGAAGTCGGCGCAAACATTATGCTCATGGACATTGTGGATGCGGAAGACCGTCTCCAAACCTGCGCGCAACAGATCAGGGAGCGTTATGGTGTAGGTTGCAGCTACGTGATCGGCGACGTCGCCAATGAAAAAGACGCCATTCGCATGATTGATCAGACAGTAAAGGAGTTCGGATCTCTGGATATCTGTTTCTCCAACGCAGGCATCGGTTTAGGCCCCGACAATCCCACGGACATGCCTTTCGAGGTATGGCAGAGGATGCTGGACGTCAACCTCTCCGGTATGTTTCTTATCGGACGTACGGCAGCCCTTAAAATGATTGAGCTGGGCACGAAAAAAGGCTCCCTCATCTTTACCGCCTCCATGTCGGGCTTGATCATTAATCAAAACCGGCGAGGGGAAGACCAGAAGCATATGGTCGCCTATGCTTCGACAAAAGCGGCTACCATCCATTTAGCCAAATCTTTCGCGGTGAATTATGGGCATGACAACATCCGTGCAAATAGCATCAGCCCCGGGCTGATCCACTCCGGTCTGCATGCCAGAATGGGCAGGGCGGCTGACGGCAACCCGGATTCCGGTTACGACAACATTCCCCTTAATCGCTGGGGATCCTTGGACGAAATCGTAGGCTTACTGGTTTATCTTGCCTCCGACCTTTCCTCTTATGTAACAGGCGCCAACATCGTGATCGACGGCGGCTATACGGTATGGTAGAAAATGGAAACCCTTCACGGCGCGCGAATAGCCTGCCGGAAGGGCGAGTGGTCTTTATGCCTAAAAGGCGCCGTATATGCAACCTTTAGCCACTATACTGCTTACCTTAACGTAAATAATTAATCGGGTTGACAGGGCTGCCGTTGATCCTGACTTCGAAATGAAGATGGGGTCCGGTAGTCCTTCCTGTTGAACCGACCAAGCCGACCGGGTACTGCTGTCCCACATACTGCCCGACTGTGACGTCGATTTGGCTTAGGTGGGCATACATCGTTGACAGTCCGTTCCCATGATCAATCGTCACTTGATTGCCGTAACCGGCAAAATTGTTCGCCGAGATGACGACGCCCCCGCCGGCGGAATACACCGGATCCCCGGTTTTCGCCTGAATATCGATGCCGCTGTGAAAGCCTCTGCTGCGCTCGCCGAAAGGCGAGTTCACCGTACTTCTGATCGGCCAGTCCAAAGCGCCGCTGAGTATATCACCCGCATCTCCTCTGGAGGCAGTGATCGTCGTCGCTGCGACAGCCGCCGTCAGGGTCTTGGCGCCATTTTCAACGACCCTGTCAATGGGTTCCCGAATGATCGTCTCCGAAAGGGTCTTCATCTCAACAGTATAGCCGTTGATTTGCGCGATCTCGTACCGGACCTCCATTTGACCGTTCATGCCTTCGGTCAGCACATTGCTTTGGCCCTCGTTCATCGTACGGTTGGACTGGTAGACCGTATCAAAGGGGATTTCCTCCTGTAGAACCGCACTGGCCCTGGTTTTCACAGAAAGAAGGGGTTTGGGGATATTCAGCCTGAGTATCTGGCCAATGGAAAGCCTGTCGCTTACCGCTCCATTCATGAGTTTCAGCTCTTCCACCGTCATGTTGTTTCTTTCTGCGATCGTCCAGTATGAATCCCCGCTTTGGACCTTGTATTCCCTGATGGGCTCCTTCCCTTCGGTAAGCGTTCTGAACGCCTGATCCTGATCAACCAATATATTTGCCGGAATCTCTTCCTGAATGATCTCCACCGGCTCAACAAACTCTATATCGGTAATGGTATATTCGTCTCCCTCAAGTAGATAACTTCTCTTGACCCTGTCCAGCACTTCATCCGCCATGCTTTTGGTCGCCAGATATACGGCACGCTCGTTATTTACACTAATTGCCCAAGCATCAACAAACCAGGTAATCTCTGACTTCAGTTTATCCAGAATCGTTTGATCATCCGTCGGTTTGGTCTTGATCTGCACACCATCCTGTACATAATCGATCACCGCGTACTGCCGGAAACTCGTTTCCACAGGGTAAGGGGCGGATATCTCAAGGTTCGCCTGTTCCAACAGTCTGCGCCCGGTATCCTTTGTTTGCACATAGGCGATAGGTTCCCCATTCAGCCTCATGATATACGGCCGCTCCACTATGACATAGATCATGCAGAAGAGGAACAGAATAAGCACAACTACAGGCCCTGCGTTTGTCCACAGGGCTTTCCCTTTGGTAAGCGACCGGAGCAGGGTCTTCAGTTTAAGGCCAAAGCCCTCTCTAACCTGCCTCTTCTTAGCGCCAAATGGAAAGTTTTCCGAAGCTTTCGGTATGGAAACAGCGCCTTCCTGCTCATCTTCAGCCACTTTGACTGTCTCATCCACCGTATCCAATGCGGTGAAGGCTTCTACCGCCGACTCGATTTCAATGGTTTTCTCGGATAAATCCTCTTCGAACTCGTTTTCTGGATAGTCTTCAACGGTGCTCACGGAAGGAATGATCGAAGGGCTTGTATCGGAGAAAAATGCTGTATCAACGTCGCGTACACCGTCTTCTTCATTCTTTTCGCTAAACAAACAATCACCGCCCTTAATTCATTTTCATTCACTCTGCGGACATCCACTAATTTGAGACATTTCACCATACGACTAAACTCCCGCTTCAACCTTTTTCTATGCTTTGTTTCGCGGATCGTTAAGGCTATGGCATCTGTTCCACTAAGCTCGCTGAAAGCTCGCTAAGTGGAGACATTATACCACAAGCCTATTCTGTTAACAATGATTCAACAATATTTCCCGGGTAATAGTCGCAATCCTCTGTTACCGGATCGGTGACTGCCTTGATCCAGATAGCGCATTCCAGACGCTTCTTTTCCAATTCGCAGCCTATCGCATAGGGTTCCTTGAGGTTCCGGTTGAAATTCCAAGCATTGGCGTGGCAGCCACCGCTGCAATAGAATCTGGCCCAGCATGCGCGGCATTTCTCTTTGGTCAGTACATGGCTTTCGCGGAAGCCTTCGCCAATTTCCGGTTTTCGGACGCCATGCTCCACATCCCCCAGCGCAAATTCCGGAATGCCAACAAATTGATGACAGGGATATAAGATGCCGTCCGGCGTCGCCGCCATATACGCATAGCCGGCGCCGCAGCCGCTGAGCCGTTTGGGCAAGCACGGCCCCCGGTCCAAATCAAGTAAAAAGTGAAAGAACAGAAAAGGCCTGCCCGCCTTTTCACATTCGACATAGTAACGGGCTAATTCCTCATATTGCGAAAACAGTTCCGGTAAATCCGACTCCAGGAGCGCATAGGATTCTCCCGGTTGCGCAACTACCGGTTCCACGGAAACCGAGCGGAAACCGGATTCGACCATATGACGTACATCATGGAAAAAGTCTTTATTATAGCCGGTATAGGTTCCCCGCAGGTAGTAATTCTCGCCATTCCTGCTTACTATCGTGTTTTTGAAATGGGGCATGACCCTATCATAGCTGCCCTGTCCACCGGCAGAGGGGCGCATTCTGTCATGGACTTCCCTGCGGCCGTCTAAACTCAATACCAAAGCGACGTCGTGGCGGTTGAGGAAATCCAAAACCTCTTCATTGAGCAAAACGCCGTTGGTAGTCAGCGTTTGTTTCAGGTCTTTCCTCCTGCGGGCGCTTTCCGCTTCGCCATAAAGAATTAATTCCCGCACAACGGGGAAGTTCATCAGCGGCTCACCGCCGAAATAATCCACTTCCACATGCTGCACGCTGCCCGAGGCGTCAAAGAGGAAGTCCAGGGCTTTTTTCCCTGTTTCAATGGACATCAGGCTCCGGTCTCCGCCGAAGGCGCCGGCGCCGGCAAAACAATACTGGCAGCGAAGGTTACAGTCATGCGCGACATGAAGGCAAAGAGACTTTAACACCTGATCACGGGGAAACTTGTATTCTTCCAACTCCGGCGCGGAGGACATCAACAGCCCTTCGCGAATCAGTTCTGCCAAGCCTTCACAAATCTCCGTCAAATCGGCGTCTGTGGAGACCGCGTCGGGAATGCCTGTCGTCTCGATTTGCATCTGCTTCCATAATACTGGTAAATCCCTCAGATCACAACCGCTCTGCCGCCAAAAATCAACGATCTGACGGGCTAGGGGACTCAACTGATGCACCGCGCCGCTATTGACGTCCAGCAAAATGTGCTCCCCGTCGAATGCGAATACATGGGTCAGGTTTTCATTATATTTCATCTTCGATTCACCAACATCTCGCCACACACAGCGGCAATGCCGCATGTTACCGCAACACAGCACACAGCCACAACGCAGCACATTGCCGCTACGCAGTATACAGCCGCAATGCAGCACACAGCCGCAACATCTTGTTCCGCATAGCAAAACGCGCACGACCCAACGAATCGGATTGCGCGGAAGCCGGCGTTAATCGCTGAACGATGCCTCTCCTATGTCTCCTTTCGGCAGACTTGGTTGCCTACCGTACAGGAAGTCTTGCAAGCAGACTGACAGGACATCTGGCATTCACCGCAGCCGCCTGTCTTAATTGTCTTGGCAAGATTCCGCCTGGTAATGGTTTTTATATGCTTTGTCATCGTATACGATACCCCTCGTTCATCCATTGTCTCAATCTGTCCCGAATTATATCACAAGCGCCCGCCTTTTCACAAGTGGGATGTAAGATCCGATGCGGTTTCGCTGAAAACGCACGAAACGCATGAAAAGCGTGAAACGTATGAACGGTTATTACTCAAGGGTGCAAACTATAGCCTCGATAATAATAAGTGCAAACGGCTTATTCGCATTTGAAAGGGGGTGAGGCCGTTGTCCGTATACGAAGCGTTAACGTTAATGATCGCGTTTGCGATGTTAGTCGTGAAGCTGATCGAGTATTTGGATAATCGAAAATGACCGCCCCTGCGTGGTAGCTGTGCGGTCATTTCAATGAAAGCTGGCTAACCGTCAGGCGGTTGGCCTTGTTCTTATCATCATAGCTTCTTGCTTTCTGTTTGTCAAATATTTTATGTTTTTGGTGTTTTATGATTTCGGGTCATTTTTCGTTTGGAAAGCCACTGCTCCTATGTTGTGCTGTACTTCTCCAGCGCGGCAAAGGCTTTGGGGAACTTCCGCTTCCGATCTTCCAATTCATAGGGGATCCAGTAATCGTCGGAAAAATCTTCTGTATTGCGCTCAGATAAAAACTCTTTGAATATATCGAGCATAAAGGAGTCCTTTGACGTAGTTTTCGAATTATCAACGCTTTTTCGTATGTATTCCGCATACATCTGCTTTTGCCCATCCGGGCTATCTAAGCTTTCCGGCTCTGTTAGAATTGAGTAGTTAGAGTCTGAGATTTGGATTTGAGTTGGAATTTCAGCTTCCATTTGCAAATACGCAATAATAAAAGGTCTTCCTTTCTTCAGAGCCAGATCGAGAGTAGCAATGTCCTGCACCGCTTCGTCGTATATATTATGATCTGGATACTCAAACAGGAACAGGCATCCAATGCTATCAACATCGCCTAAGAGCAAAACCTCCAGATATAAGGGTAGAAAGCCTTTTTCATTGAAGGCCAGAGCGAATTCATCAGTTTGACGAAAGTATTCCTGCCTAAGCCATGTGAGGCGCAGAAATTTACTATTAATTCTCATATTTACCTTATTATAAAGGATCAAACGGGTTAAAAAACAGCGACCGACATCTTGAAACAACTCGTCAAATTCTTTGCTGTAGTCTATATCTGTGCGGTTTAAGGAAATAGGCAACAATCCTTTTTTATCATACAGAGTTACGCATATTAGCAAACTATATGGTATTCTGATTTCCCCCAATATTTTTACGCTATTAAGAGAAATCAGAATACCATTGCATAATACTCGCGCAGAAGTATAATATAATTCTTTCTGAGATGATAATACTGACCAGAAACAGGTAATGTCGTTTGACAACACTACCTTATACCAGCCGCTGCTTTCTTTTTCATCGAAGGTTTCCTCTGGTATGAACATCAGTGGTTTATCTCCGATGCTTCGCCCGTTTAGAGAGTACGCAACCTTGGGTTTGCTGAGGTAATACCACAGAGTCCAATCTACGTGATCAACCCCTGGCCTAATAAGTGCATCTCTTCTAGATTCGCCTTCATCAATTGGAGTGCTTTCAAAGTACGAAATACTTTCGCTGTTGAGCTGCACCGTGATTGTGGTTCCCACTTCGACGTCATCTATGCATTTGACATTCAACGGCTTTGTATCAGCCAGACCATAGGTCACGTGCAAGCCTTTCTCGTCTCCAGCATATCGGGTCGTGACCGTCACACTGTCGCCCAGCAGAAAAGTAGCTAAGGCGCCCACGCCGAAACGCCCGCTACGCATGATGGTGGGTTTTTTGTCGTCTCCGAGATAGGCTTCCCGCCAGGCGCTGCTGTCGCGATAGGAAGCCCCTGCGACGAGGTAATAATTCAGCAGGTTGTCGGCAGACATGCCTATACCGTTATCCCTTATGGTGAGGGTTTTGTTCTCGGATTGGGTATCCACATCGATGTGGATATATCCTTCCGGGCAGTCCAAAGGCTTTTTGTCCTCTTTCTCCCTGCGGATGTTCTCCCTGCGCGTCCATTCGACGCGTTCATTACAGGCGTCCACGGCGTTTTGCAGCAACTCGCGCACCCCGAAACTTGGATCACTTCCGTAGAGCGGCTCCACGAGCAGCTTCGCAATATCGGGGTTTGCTGTCAGCCTTGCAGGCCTGGTGATAAAGCGTTCATTGAAGCGCTTGATCTCTTTGTCTTTAAAAATATTCGACGTCAGCCAGTGTATAGATAAAGGGTATGGGGGATCATGTTTTTCAGCCAGCACCGCCCAGCAACCGTCGATCTCCTTTTGGACTGCATGCATCCATTCCTCCAGCTTCAGATAAGTTACGCTATCCTCCGGATCGGCCTGGATTTCCAGATCGTCGCTATGCTTCCAGTCGGAACTGCCGGCAAGGGGATCGATCTTCCTCCCTCGGATATGCCAAATCATCTGGTCGTATACGGCTTGATTCCAGGCGTATTCGTTTTGGGATATAGGCGAAGCAA